>Ga0209066_10004344_pt1 | contig 15557 bp, 14 predicted proteins | sample All_14_2_FD_187198 | JGI IMG/M metagenome (GOLD analysis project Ga0209066, IMG submission 187198) | Freshwater microbial communities in response to fracking from Pennsylvania, USA - Allegheny Zone_MetaG_DW_15 (SPAdes) (version 2) ...
CGAGGAGTCGGGGAGGGGCGCGGCACGCCTCCCGCCAATAAAAAAGGGAAGCCGGAAGCTTCCCTTCGACGGCGCCGCACGGCCGTCTACCTGTCCGCGCCCCTCCCCGACTCCTCGCGGGCCTTTTCGAGGTCGGCGCTGGTGGGGGCTGCGGCGGCAAGGAAGAGCCGCTCGAACTGCGCGGCGAAGGCCGAGGCATAGGCCTTGTCGGCGGTGTTGAACATGTTCTCGAAATTGTTCTGCTGCGCGTTCACGGACCAGTTGACTGAACACCGCGATGTCGGCGCTCGCGCGGGTGAAATTGATGGCGTTGAGGATGTCGGCCTCGGTGCGGCCGGCCGGCGAGAAGGAATAGGCCGGCAGCAGCGCGCCGTTATAAAAGATGGTCCTGGCCGGGTCTTCCGGCGGCTTGCCGTAGCTGGCGACAGGCTGCCCGGGGCCCTGGCTGACCGGCCTGGCGTGTTCCCACAATTACGGTGACACACAACTTAATTGGATTAAGTTGTGTGTCACCTTTATTCGGTTAGAGCTGGCGGCGCTGGACGGCTATGTTGAAGAGCTTTATGTAGGCCTCGGCCGACTTGTGCCAGGCATAGTCGCCGCGCATGGCGTTGCGCACCATCAGGTTCCAGTTCTCGCGCCAGCCGTACAGCGACACGATGTGGCCAAGCACCGACTTCAGCTGGCCCTCGTCGGCGTAGTCGATGGCGAAGCCGTTGGAATCCTTGGGCTCGCCGTTATAGTAAACGGTGTCCTTGAGGCCGCCGGTGCGCGTGACCACGGGCAGGGTGCCGTAGCGCATGGAGATCATCTGGCTGAGGCCGCAGGGCTCGAAGCGCGACGGCATGACGAAGATGTCGGCGGCGCCGTAGATCTTGTGGGCCAGGGCCTCGTCCATGCCGGTGCGGAAAGCCACCTGTTTGGGGTTGGCGGCCGCCAGCGCGGTGAAACCGTCGGCCAAGCCCGGGTCGCCGGCGCCCAGCACCACGAACTGCATCTTGTCCGTGAATTCGGGGGCGACGCGCAGCAGCGTGTCCAGGCCCTTCTGGTGGTCCAGGCGGCTCACCACGCCGGCCAGGATCATGTCCTTGTTCTCTTCCAGGCCCAGCTCCTTCTGCAGCGCCTTCTTGCAGGCGGCCTTGCCGCGCTGGAAGCTCTTGAGCTCGTAGCCGCGCTCGAGGAAGGTGTCGGTGGCCGGGTCCCAGATCTCCTCGTCGATGCCGTTGAGGATGCCGAACAGGTCGGAGGTGCGGTGCTTGAGCAGGCCCTCCATGCCGTGGCCGAACTCGGGCCGGTACTGGATCTCGCTGGCATAGGTGGGGCTGACGGTAGTGATCAGGTCGGCGAAGACCAGCGCCGACTTCATGTAATTAACCCCGCCGTAGTATTCCAGTTTCTCCGGAGTGAAATCCAGCCAGGAGAAGCCGGCCTTGAGCAGGGTTTCCTTGGGGAACATGCCCTGGTAGGCGATGTTATGGATGGTGAACACGCTGGCCGTCTTGGCGAAGAAGGAGTCTATCTTGTAGAGCGTGCGCAGGTAGGCCGGCACCAGCCCGGTCTGCCAGTCGTGGCAGTGGATGACGTCGGGCTTGAAGCCGATGAACTTGGCGCCTTCCAGCACGGCGCGCGAGAAGAAGAGGAAGCGCTCGTCGTTGTCCTCGTAGTCGCCGGCGGCGGTGCGGTACATGCCGGGGCGGTCGAAATATTTGGGGTTCTCGATGAAGTAGACGGCCGCCTTGCCCCACTGCACGCGGCTCATGGTGGCGGTCTCCACGCGGTTGCCCACCGGGATGAGGAAGCTGCCGCCGCAGGCCTTGGGCGAGAAAGCCCCCCCGCCCACGTTGCGGTAGCGCGGCAGGAACAGCACGATCTCGGCGTCGGGCGTGCGGGCGAACACCTGCGCCAGCGCGCCGGTAACATCGGCTAGCCCTCCGGTCTTGCAGAAAGGGAACGCTTCGCTGGCGGCGATAAGGATCTTCATGGGGCCTCCCTAAACCTTGTATCTCTTCCCGGAGTTCAAAATGTCGGCGGCGTCCTCCGGTGACACCGTGTTGATGTAGAAGCCGGTACCCCATTCGAAGCCGGCCACGTGGGTCAGCTTGGGCATGATCTCGATATGCCAGTGGTAATGCCCGGCCGCGGGGTCCTGCGGGGGCATGGTGTGCACTATCAGATTGTAGGACAGGTCGGGCAGCGAGGCGGAGAGCTTGGTGAGCACGGTCTTCACTATCTCGGCCAGCGGCAGCGCCTGCGCTCCGGGCAGGTCCTCGAAATGGCTGTTGTGGACCTTGGGCAGTATCCAGGTCTCGAAGGAGAAGCGGCTGGCGTAGGGCGTGACGGCCAGGAAGTCGGCGTTCTCGGCGACCACGCGCCGCTTGAAGGCCTGCTCTTCTTTGACGATATCGCAGAACACGCAGGTGCCGCGCTCCAGGTGGTACTCGGCCGCACCCTCTATCTCCTGCAGCACGCGCAGCGGCGCCATGGGCATGGCGATGATCTGCGAATGCGGGTGCAGCAGGCTGGCCCCGGCGTTGCGGCCGTGGTTCTTGAAGATCATCACGTACTTGATGCGCGGGTCTTTCTTGATCTCGCCCATGCGAAGCACGAAAGTGCGCACCACGTCGGCAATCTCTTCGGCGGGCATGTCTTCCAGCACGCGGTCGTGCCCGGGGTTCTCGATGACCACCTCGTGGAAACCCAGGCCGTCCATGCTGTCGTAGATGCCGTCGCGGCGGTTGCCCACGGCGCTCTCGGCCGTCAGGGCCGGGTACTTGTTGCGCACCACGCGCAGGCGCCAGGAGCCCCTCTCGTCGGGCAGGGAATAGATGGTAGGCGGGGTCAGGTCCTCGTTGCCTGGGCAGAACGGGCAGACATAGCCGCCGCCGGTGGTGGCTCCCGCCCGGAACTCGTTGGGGCGCAGGCCGCGCTCCGAGGCAATGATGACCCAGCGGCCGAAGACGGGGTCTTTTCTTATTTCTGGCATCAGGGCTTAAAGGTTGTCCTTGGGCTCTTCCGGGGCGGCCTCGGCCTGGTCGGCCACGGCGGCCTCAACGGGCGCCTCGGGCGCCGGTTCTTCGGCGGGCGGCTCCTGCATGATCTCTTCGGACGGCTCCGAGGTCATTTCGGGAGCGGCTTCGGGGGCCGGCTCATTAACGGGCTCGGCCATGGGTTCGGCCTCCGGCCCGGCGGGAGTTTCGGGTTCAGCCTGAGCTTCGGCTTCAGCCGGCAGCTCGGGCAGGGCTTCGCCCGCGGCCTCTTCGGCGGCGAAAGACTCGCCTTCCAGGGCGGCCTGGGCCGGGTCCTGCGGGGGCGCGCCTTCGGCCACCGGCTCCGGCATGGAGTCCTGCTCTATCAGCTCCACGGCGGTGCTCTGAGCGGCGGCGGCCATGTTCTCTATGTTAAAGCTTTCCAACTTGGGCAGGTCGTCGAGCGAGTTCAAGCCGAACTGGCGCAGGAATTCGCTGGTGGTGCCGTAAAGGATGGGGCGGCCTATGCTCTCGCGGCGGCCCACAACGGTGATCAGCCGACGCTGCGTCAGCGTGTCCAGCGGGCCTATCACTTCCACGCCGCGGATGGCCTCTATGTCGCCGCGGGTGAGCGGCTGCTTGTAGGCGATGATGCAGAGGGTTTCCAGGGCGGCCTGCGTCAGGCGCACCGTCATCTTGTTGTGGAAAAGCTTGCGCACCCAGATGCCGTATTCGGGGCGGGTGGCCAGCTGCCAGCCGCCGGCCACCTGCATCACCTGCAGCGTGCGGCCCTCGTCGTCGTAGGTCTTGCGCAGCTCCAGCAGGGCGCCTTCTATGCGCTCCTTGTTGCGGATCTCGCACAGCTGGGCGATGCGGCTCACCGGCAGCGGCGCGTCGGTGATGAAGAGCAGGGTCTCGAGCACTTTTTTCAGTTCTACGTCTTCCATATTACCTCGCTAAAGTTAAAATTCAATTCAGGGAACCGGGCTGCGGCCCCGGGTTCTCCGGCTGCGGAGGCTCGACGGCAGGCTGCTCCGGCGCGGCCGCCACGGCGGCGGCCTCGGGGGCGGGCACGGAAACGGGCGCCGGGTAGATGCGCACTTCGGAGTAAGCCTCGTCCTGCGACACCACGATCTTGTGCTGCTTGATGAGCTCGAGCAGGGCCATGAAGCAGGTGATCACGCCCAGGCGCTTCTTCTCCGAGGCGAAGATCTCGTCGAGGATCAGCCAGTCGCGGCCCTCGAGCATCTTCTCGATCTTGGCCACGCGCGACTCGATGGGGAACTGGTCGGCCTCCACCTCGCGGCTGGGCTCGGCGCGCTCGAAGGCGCGCTTGACCGCGTCCATCAGCGCGTAGAAATCCAGGTCCAGGTACTTCTCCTCGCTGGTGAACACCGGCGAGCCGCGATAGAAAGCGTCCTTGAACTTGGAGAAGCGGGTATTCATCTCCTTGGAGGCTTCCTTGTAGCGCTGGTACTCCTCGAGCATGCTGACCAGCGCGCCGCGCGGGTCGGGGCCGTTCTCGCCCTCGGCCGCCTCGGGGGCGGGCAGCAGCATCTTGGCCTTGATCTGCATCAGCGTGGCGGCCATCACCAGGAAATCGCCGGCCACGTCGAGGTTGAGGCTCTTCATCACCTCGAGGTACTGCAGGTACTCGGCGGTGATCTGCGAGATAGGGATGTCGTAAATATCAAGATTGTTCTTCTTGATGAGGTGCATCAGAAGGTCCAGCGGACCTTCGAAATTCTCCAGGTGTATGTCTATGGCGCTCATATCAGTCCCGCCGCCTTGGAGGCCGCGGCCATCTTCCGGTCCGCCACGGTCCGGGCCTTGGCGGCGCCGGCGGCCAGCACTTCGTCCACCTTGCCCGACGCTTCCAGCTCGGCCCGGCGGGCCCTGAAGACGCCGATTTCTTTCTCCATCAGCTCCGTCAGCAGCTTCTTGCAGCCGCCGCAGCCGGTCTTGCCCGTACGGCAGGCGTCTTCCTGCGCCTTCCAGTCCTGGTTGTAGAGCTTGTGGAAGGCGCAGACCACGCAGCCCTCGGGGTGGCCGGGGTCGTCGGCCTTCACCTTGAGCGGGTCGGTGTACATCTTCTTGATCTTGGTCTCGAGGCTCTTGGCGTCCTCGCCCAGGGTTATGGTGTTGCCGTAGGACTTGCTCATCTTGCGGCCGTCTATGCCGGGCACCAGCGGGGCGCTGGTGAACAGCGGCTCCGGCTCGCAGAGCACGCTGGTGGCGAAAGTGTGGTTGAAGCGGCGGGCTATGTCGCGCGAGATCTCCAGGTGCGGCAGCTGGTCCTTGCCTATCGGCACCAACTTGGCGTCGTAGAGCAGCACGTCGGCGGCCTGCAGCACCGGGTAGCCCAGGAAACCGAGCACGGCCATGTCGGAATTGATAGCCAGTTCCTCGGCGTCGTGGCCGTGCGCCTCGGCGAGCTGCTTGGTGATGCCCTCGGCCTTCTTCATCTTGTCTTCCTGGCCCTTGTACTTGGCCTTATGCAGCTCCTGCAGCTGCTCCTTGAAAGTGGGGTTGCGCAGCAGCCAGCTGATGGGCGTCACCATGCCCAGCAGCAGCGCCAGTTCGGCGTGGGGCTTCACGTCGCTCTGGCGGAACAGCACGCACTTGGCGGGGTCCAGGCCCAGCGCCAGCCAGTCCAGCACCATGTCGCGGGAATTGCCGGCGATGGTCTCGCTCTTGTCGGCGCCGGTGGTCAGCGCGTGCCAGTCGGCCACGAAAAAGTAGCAGTCGTACTTGTCCTGCAGGGCCAGCCAGTTCTTCATCGTGCCCCAGTAATTGCCGAGATGCAGCCGGCCGGTAGGCCTGGCGCCGGAAACCACCACGGGCTTTTTTTCGTCGTTCATAGTCAGAAGGCTCCCATTATAGGCGCGAACACCAGCATGGCCAGGTTCAGCAGCGGCCGCAGTATCACCTGCAGCGCCCCGGTGACCACCAGGCCGATTATGATATACATGCCGTAAGGCAGGTGTTTCTCGTAAATTTCCAGGGCCCGGCCCTTCAGCACGCCCAGCGCCACCTGGCTGCCGTCCAGCGGGAACACCGGGATCATGTTAAAGACGGCCAGCAGCAGGTTTATCACCACGGCAAAGCCCAGCATGCGCAGCAGCGTATAGGCCAGGTCCCCGCCCATGAACATCCCCACCAGCTTAAAGGTCACAGCGGCCAGCAGGGCCAGGCTTATATTGGAGAGGGGGCCGCTGAGGGCCACCCAGGCCATGTCGCTCTTGGGGCTGTTCAGGCGGTAGGGGTTCACCGGCACCGGTTTGGCCCAGCCAATGGCCGGGAAATTCATGAAAATACAGGCCGCCGGCAGCAATATGGTCCCAATGGGGTCTATATGCGGCAGGGGGTTAAAAGAGAGCCGGCCTGAGAGATAAGCGGTGTCGTCCCCGCGCCTGTAGGCCATGTAGCCGTGCGCGAATTCATGGAAAACGACCGAAAAAAACAGCACCGGAAGCTGTAAAATCCACTCCATAGGGGTTAATTATATTAATTATATGGCCGAAAGGGAAAGCGCGCTTTTTCAGCTATTCTAGCGGCCCTGCTGCCCCCCTTTATCTTTTTAGTATAATTTCCGCTGGATTTGAGGGGATGGAGCAAAATGCAAAAGATCGAAAAACTCATTAAAGACCGGAAAGCCCGCATTGGCATAGTGGGCATGGGCTACGTGGGCCTGCCGCTGGCGGTGGAATTCGCCAAGGGCGGCTTCCCGGTAACCGGTTTCGAGGTAGACTCTCAGAAAGTGCGCGACCTCAAAGCCGGCGTCTCTTACATAGGCGACGTGCCCGCCAAGGAAGTGGCCGCCCTCAACCGGAAGGGCCTGCTCACCGGCACCCTGGACTTCTCGCTTCTCAAGAAAATGGACGCCGTCATCATCTGCGTGCCCACCCCCCTGCGCAAGAGCAAAGACCCCGACGTTTCCTACATCATCTCCTCGGTGAAAGAGGCCCGCAAGTACCTGAAGCGCGGCCAGCTCATCATCCTCGAGAGCACCACCTACCCCGGCACCACCAAGGAGCTGGTAAAGCCCATGCTGGAGCAGGGCGGCCTGGTGGCGGGCAAGGATTTCTACCTGGCTTTCTCACCCGAGCGCGTGGACCCGGGCAACCCCAAGTACGGCGTCAAGAACACCCCCAAAGTAGTCGGCGGCCTCACCCCGGCCTGCACCAAGTTGGCCGGCGCGTTGTACGCAGCCGTGATAGACAAGGTGCTGATGGTTTCCAGCACCGAAGCGGCCGAACTGGTAAAGCTCCTCGAGAACACCTTCCGGGCCGTCAACATCGGCATGATCAACGAGATGGCCCTGATGTGCAATAAGCTGGGCCTGGACGTCTGGGAAGTCATCAACGCCGCCGCCTCCAAGCCGTTCGGCTTCATGCCCTTCTACCCCGGCCCCGGCATAGGCGGCCACTGCATACCGCTCGACCCCCATTACCTGGGCTGGAAGATGAAGACGCTCAACTTCGAGCCGCGCTTCATAGAGCTGGCCGGCGCCGTCAACTCCTCCATGCCCGGGCACGTGGTAGCCCGCTTGGGAGAGCTGCTCAACACCAAGGGCAAGGCGCTCAGCAAATCCAAGATCCTGATGGTGGGCATGGCCTACAAGCCCGACATCGCCGACCACCGCGAGAGCCCGGCGCACGACGTGCTGATCCTGCTCGAGAAGACCGGCGCGCGGGCCGACTACTACGACCCCTATGTTTCCGAGACCGACCTGGAAGGCGAGACCCGCCGCTCCCGGAAGGACGCCCTGAAGAAGATCAAGGAGTACGACTGCGTGATGATAGTGACGCCGCACTCCTGCATAGATTACTCAGATATCGTTAAACGGGCCCGCTTAGTCTTCGACACCAGGAACGCCACCAAAGGCCTCAAAGGAAAGAACCTGTTCCGCCTATGACAGAAACCCAGGACCCGAAGATGCTGTGGTTCAGCTTCCTCAAGATCTTCACGCGCGCGCTGACCCAGATAAATCTCTACAAGCCCGACCACCCCCAGGTGCGCCTGGCCCTCGACGAGGGCCAGGCGCTGCTGGCGCAGATAGCCGAATCGCTCGCCGGGGCCGATTTCTCGGTCACGCTCGACAACGACAAGCTGCTCATCAACGGCACGCCGCTGCTGGCCGCCGACAAGCTGCCCAACTCGCTGCGCAACCTATTCACCAAGTTCCGCATACAGACCATCACCTTCAAGCCGGGCGTCACCGGCGACGACCTGCTGGCCCTCTGCCAGGTGCAGGCCCACAAGGGCGAGGCCAAGGATTTCCTGGCGGAGCGCGGCATAGACCGCGTCAAGCTCGACGAGGCCATTTACGCCAAGGTAGGCTCCCAGACCGCCCCGGGCGGCGCGGGGCCCGGCCTGGGCGCGGGCAACGGCGGAGGCCCCGGCCTGGGCGCCGGCGCCGGCGGCGGCACGGCCACGGCGGCAACGGCGGCCGAGACGCCCGCCGAGGAGAAAGTTTCCGAAAAGATCATCAACCTGGGGCTGGAGTCCGCCCTCATGGCCATCGTGGCGCGCGTCACGCCGGACCCGGCTGAACAGCGCCGCCTGATGGAGCTCCTGACCTCCAAGTTCAAGCAGGAGATGGAAACCACCGTCAACCGGGCCCTGGAAGGCCTGCGCGGCGAAAAGAAGAAAGTCGAGAACGACATGGTGCGCGCGCAGTCCGTCATGACCAGCATGGCCGACGGTGTCGTGGTGGTCGACAAAGACGGCAAGATCCTGATGATGAACCCCCAGGCCGAAGCCATCTCCGGCAAGCCCCTGGCGCAGCTGTCGGGCAAGAAGATAGTGGACCTGTCGCAGATCGAGGACCAGGTGGTCTCGCTGGCCAAGGAGATCTCCTCGGACACCAAGACCGACATTTCCCAGGAAGTGGGCAAGACCGGTTCGGCCGACCTGGCCGAGACGGTGAAGAAAGCCACCGCCATCATCCAGAACGAGGACGGCAAGATAGTCGGTACCGTGTCCATTCCTACCGACGCGGCCAAGTTGAAACAGGCCGAGCAGCTGCAGCAGGATTTCATCGCCAACATGACGCACGAGCTGCGCTCGCCGCTCACCTCCATCAAGGCCGCGCTGGAAATGCTCAAGCTCGACACCGACGCCAGCGCCTCGGGCAAGAGCGTGCTCAATACCGCCATCCGCAATACCGAGCGCCTCAACTCCATCATCACCGACATCCTGGACTTCTCCAAGCTGCAGTCCGGAAAGTTGGTCTTCCACCAGGAAGAAGAGTCCCCCGAGGACATAGCCAAGGAGGCCGTGGACGCCATGCGCGCCTGGGCCACCTCCAAGGGCCTCGCGCTGGAGGCCAGGACGGAGCCGGGCCTGCCCAAGGTCTATGTCGACCGCCGCCGCACCGTGCAGGTGCTCATCAACCTTATCTCCAACGCCATCAAGTTCACGCCGCAGGGCGGCGCCATAGAAGTGTCGGCCGACGCCGGCAAGGAAGCCATGAGCGGCTCGGTCTTCTTCTCGGTCAAGGACAACGGCTGCGGCATCAAGAAAGAGGACCAGGCCAAGATCTTTGAAAAATTCGTGCAGGCCGTTTCGGGCGAAAAGGTGGGCGGCACGGGCCTGGGCCTGGCCATCACCAAGGCCATGGTGGTGCTGCAGGGCGGCAAGCTGCTGCTCGACAGCGAGCCGGGCCGCGGCTCGACGTTCCGGGTGGGCATGCCCGTCTACACCGGCCAGGTGGACCAGGCGGTGTTCGAGAAGCCGCCGCAGACGGCGGTGGAAGAGAAGTCGTGGTGGAAAAAACTGCTCGGGATGTAGAGCGGTATTGTTATCCACCCCCGATAAATCATAAAATATTGGTCTGGCAGTATTTGATCTTTGCGCTCGTATCTCAACGGATAGAGTCCCGCCCTGCGAAGGCGGTTATACAGGTTCGATTCCTGTCGAGCGCACCAAATTTCAGCGTGACGGGAAGGCAACGAAAGTAAGAACCAGAAAACTTACAGCGTTGCCTTCTTTTTATTAGGGAGACCATATGGCCGAAGAGAAAGAAACCAAGAAGCCCGAAGCCAAGACCGGCAAGTACGTCTACGACGCCAAGCTGGGCAAGGTGGTGAAGATCTCCGACGAGGTGCCGGGCCTGAACAAGAGCTCGGCCGCCGGCGAGGGCTGCCCCATCAACCCGGGCGGCCACAAGTGCAACGGCTGCTGCGGCCACTAGCAACACCCGCGCCGGCCTTGCCGGCGCTTCTTTTTTTAGCCGGGGGATATATGCAGAACAAATTCGACGAGCTTCGCAAGCGTTACGAGGAAGTGGCCGCCCTGGGCGCGGCCGGCGCCCTGCTGGGCTGGGACCAGAACGTGTTCATGCCGCCCGGCGGCGCGGCCGCCAGGGGCAAGGTGCAGTCCGTGGTCAGCGAAGTGGCCCACCTGAAGTTCACCGCCCCCGAAACCGGCGCGCTGATCACCGAAGTCTACGACTGGGCCCAGGCCAAAGGACTGGAGAGCTTCGAGGCCGCCTTCCTGCGCGCGGTAAAGCGCGACTACGACCACGAGGTCAAGATCCCCGTCGCGCTGGTAAAGGAATTCTCCCTGGCCTCCACCGCCTCCTTCGAGGCCTGGCACAAGGCCAAGCAGGCCTCCGACTATTCTATTTTCGCCCCCCATCTGGAGAAGATCCTGGAGCTGAGCCGGCTGAAGGCCGAGGCCCTGGGCTACGCCAAGTCCCCCTACGACGCCCTGCTTGACATGTACGACCCCGGCCTCAACCGCGAGAAACTCGACAAGGTCTTCGCCGAACTGGCCGCCGGCCTGACGCCGGTGATAAAGGCCATCAACGAAAGGGCTGACCGGGTTTCGAGCGAGCCTTTCAAGGGCGACTTCGACCTCCCCGCCCAGCTGCGCCTGTCCGAAGACATACTGAAATCGATGGGCTACGATTTCTCCCGCGGCCGCCTGGACCAGTCGGCCCACCCGTTCAGCTCCGGCATAGTCGCCCCGCACGACGCGCGCATCACCACCTGGACGCAGCGCGACTGGCTGCCGGCCTCGGTCTACGGCTCCATGCACGAGGGCGGCCACGCCCTCTACGAGCAGGGCTTCCCGGCCGAGTTCGCCTTCACGCCGCTGGCCTCGGGCGCGTCCCTGGGCGTGCACGAGTCGCAGTCCCGCTTCTGGGAGAATTTGATAGGCCGCAGCCGGCCCTTCGCCGCCTGGGCCCTGCCGCTGTACCGCAAACATTTCCCCGGCAAGTTCGACAAGTACTCCGCCGAGGACCTCTACCGCGCCGCCAACCGTTCCGAGGCCTCCCTGATCCGCGTCGAGGCCGACGAGGTGACCTACAACCTGCACGTGGCCCTGCGCTACGAGATAGAGACGCGGCTGCTCGACGGCGGCCTCAAGGTTAAGGACGCGCCCGAGTTCTGGAACGCCAAGATGCAGGAGTACCTGGGCGTAAAGCCCACCAAGGACTCCGAGGGCATACTGCAGGACGTGCACTGGGGCTTCGGCATGATAGGCTATTTCCCCTCGTACACCATCGGCAATTTAATTTCGGCGCAATTGTTCGCCGCGCTCAAGAAGGACCTGCCAGACCTGGACGCCCGCATAGAGCACGGCGACTTCGCCCCGGTGCTGGCCTGGCTGCGGCGCACCGTGCACGCCAAAGGCCGCACGCTGCTGCCCGAAGATCTGCTGCAGGAGGCCATAGGCGAGCGGCTGTCCGTGGCGCCTTTCGTGGATTACATAAAGACCAAGTACTCGGGCCTGTACGGCTTCTAAAATAAAGGGGAATAATAATGTTCAAGACCAATGAATACTTCGAGGGAAAAGTGAAGTCCATAGCCTTTAGCGCCAACGGCGGCCCCGCCACCGTAGGCGTGATGGCCCCCGGCGACTACGAGTTCGGCACCGACAAGAAGGAGATAATGACCGTGGTCAGCGGCAAGCTGACGGTCAAGCTGCCCGGCGAGGCCGACTGGATGGACTTCCCCAAGGGCGGCACCTTCTCCGTGCCCGCCAAGTCCAAGTTCCAGCTGAAGGTGGCCGAAGACACCGCCTACCTCTGCCTGTACGTGGATTAAGCCCCCGCCTAAAAACGAAAAGCCCCGGGCCGTCCCGGGGCTTTTTCATTTGCGGACTTTATTCTTCTATGCCGGCGAGTTTCAGGGTGATGTTCTTGGACTTGAGCAGCGCCACGAAGGCCGGTTTGTCCACGGCTTTCATGTAGGCCTCTTCGGGCGTCACCTGTTTGTCGGTCACCAGCTTGAACAGGGCGTCGTTGAGCACTACCATGCCCTGCTTGCGGCCGGTCTGCATGGTGGACGGGATCTGGTAGATCTTTCCCTCGCGGATCAGGTTGGAGATGGCGCTGGTGACGAACAGCGTCTCCATGGCGGCCACGCGGCCGCCGCCGATCTTCTTGCACAGCGTCTGCGAGATGACGCCCTTGAGCGAGGAGGCCAGCATGGTGCGGATCTGGGACTGGCGGTCGGCCGGGAACTGGTCTATGATGCGGTCCACCGTGGAGGCGGCCGTGGTGGTGTGCAGCGTGCCGAACACCAGGTGGCCGGTCTCGGCGGTCTCTATGGCGATAGAGATGGTCTCCAGGTCGCGCATTTCGCCGACGAGCACTATGTCCGGGTCCTCGCGCAGGGCGGCGCGCAGGGCCTGCGAGAAGGACTTGGTATGCACGTGCACCTCGCGCTGGTTCACCAGGCAGTTCTTCTTCTGGTGCACGAACTCTATGGGGTCCTCGATGGTGATGATATGGTCTTTGCGGTGGCGGTTCATGAAATCCACCAGCGCACACAGCGTGGTGGACTTGCCCGAGCCCGTAGGGCCGGTCACCAGCACCAGGCCCTTTGACATGTAGCAGAGATCCACGATCTCTTTGGAAAGCCCCAGTTTCTCGGCCGTCACTATTTCCACCGGGATCTGGCGGAACACCGCGCCCATGCCGAAGCGGTCCATGAAGATATTGGCGCGGAACCGGGCCAGGCCCGGGATCTCGTAGGCGAAGTCGGTGTCGCGGGTCTTCTCAAATTCCACCGTGTTGAAGGTGGGAATGATGGCGCCCAGCAGGGCGCTCATGCGCTCGGGGCGCAGCACGGCCTGGTCGGAGAGCTCCTGCATGTCGCCGTTGACGCGCACCATGGGGCGGTGCGCCGAGGTGAGGTGCAGGTCGGAGGCGCCCAGCGCGGCCATCTTGCGCAGCAGGCCGTTGATCTCCGGCTCGCCGGCCACCGCCGCCGGGAGCGGCACGTCGCTCCGCCTGGCCGACTGGGTGAGGCGGGTCATGGCGAGGCCGTTGTCTATAGTAAAAGTGACCACCAGGGTTTTGCCTGCGCAGACATATTCGAACTTCACGTCTTTGCTCTGGGCTATCTGCTCGCGCACGTCGGCGGGGGCGATTTCCCCCGTCAGGCCGTAAACCTGCGCGGCCGTGAGCACCTGCGCCAGCAGCGGCGAGGAGGAGCCGGCGCTGACCAGCAGCGGCTGCTTGCCGGCCTCCAGGATAATCTCCTGGCCCGGCTGCAGTTTCTCTATGAGCTTATCGAGCTGCGCCATGTCTCCCCCTAACCGCCCGAATAAATATGCGAGATCACCACGCGGTCCCCGTCCTCTATGGTCTCCGCGTCGGCCACGGCCCGGCCGTTGCGGGTCATGATGGTGGGCCGCTTTTTATCTATCTTCACGAAAGCCGAAAGCTCCCCGGCCGTCATCGGCCCGGGGAGCTCCAGCACCTTTTCGCTGAAGCCGCCCTCGTAGATCAGCGGGCCGATCAGCTTTACGGTGACCTTCATCAGTTCAGGCTCGCCACCTTGGCGGCCGCGGCGGCCTCCGCCTCCAGGCCCAGCTTCTTCAGGGTCTCCAGGGTAGGTATACCGCGCTTGTCATAGCCGCGCTGGTCGTAGTAATGCTGCAGCAGCGAGTCGTACTTGTCGTGCTCCAGCACCACGCCCTTCTGCGGCCCGTCGGTGTCGGCGTTGGCCTTGTCGAACCACACCGCCGGCGGGTAGTCGTCCTTGCGGGTGGTGTTGGGGAACTCGCGCAGGTAATGCAGCTTGATCATGGAATAGGCGCGGTCGGCGGCCGTCCAGAAATTATCCAGCGTCCAGTCCAGGCCGGTGACGGCGTTGAAGAACTTGGGATAATTGTCCAGCTCGTAGCCCACTTCCACCCAGGGGAAACGGCAGGCCACCAGCATTTCGAACAGGCCGCCGCGTATGCGCTGCAGTTCTATAACTTTCGCCGCCTTCTCGGGGCCGTAGCTCTCGCGCTTGCTGTGCTTGAGCTCGAAGGTGATGATCCAGGCCTCGCGGTGGTGGCCGCCTATGGCCGCCACGCCGAAGGCCAGCGCCTGGCCGGGGATGGACTTGCAGTTGTAGGCCGCCATCTCCAGGCCCTTTACCTGCATGGCGTAGTCGGCGGAATTCTTGCCGTAAACCTTGGCCGCGCGCAGGGCGCCGTCGGCCAGCAGGTTGCCGGTCTCACCCTTACGGGTGGCTATGTCCCAGAGCAGCGTCTTGCCTTTCTCGGCGTCGCCGAACTTGAAGTCGCCCTTCGTGGCGCCGCGCTCTATGGCGTCGCCGTAGAAGCCCAGCACGGCGCCGGCCGAGATGGTGTCCAGGCCGTAGTCGTCGCACAGGTAATTGAGCGAGCCCACCTGCTTGAGGTCGAACACGTTGATGTTCGGGCCCAGCATGCCGATATTCTCGTAGTCCAGCTCGCTCTCGCGGCCTTCTTTGTCGTGAATGGTGATGCCGCAGTGCATGGTGCAGCTGGGGCAGCCGTAGGTGGCGATGCGGGCGTCGTTGAGGCGCTCGCCGTCCAGCTTCCAGGCTTCGGGGTGGGCGGTATGCCGCATGTTCTGCACGGGCAGGCCGTTGACCTCGTTGCACCAGCCCAGCACCGCGTCGGTGCTCTGCTTCGACCAGCCGCTCGCCTGGTCCAGCTCATGGGCTTTCTTGAGGCCCTCGCCGCCGAGTTTGCGCATCAGGTCGGGGTCATGCTGCGGTATCTGCTTGGTGCCTTTTACGACTATGGCCTTGAGCATTTTGGAGCCCATCACGGCGCCCATGCCGGGGCGGCCGCCCGCGCGGCCCTCGAGGCTGCGGATCACTGCGAACAGCACCTTGTTCTCGCCGGCCTGGCCGATGTTCAGCACGCCGGAGTTCTTGCCGTGCTTCTTGTAAATGTATTCGTTGGAGTGGTAGGTGCCCTTGCCCCACATCTCGGCGGCGTCGAGGAATTCCACCTTGTCGTCCTCGATGTTGAGGTAGGTCGGCTTGTCGGCCGCCCCTTCGACTATCAGGGCGTCGTAGCCGGCCTTGCGCAGCTGGCTGGAAACGTTGGAGCCCAAATTGCCGTCGCCGTAGAAGCCGGTGAGCGGGCTCTTGGCCGCCACCACCACCTTGCCGGTGTTGGGGGCCGGTATGCCGGCTATGGGGCCGAGGGCCACCACCAGCTTGTTCTCCGGGCCGAGCGGGTCTATGCCGGGCTTGAGCTCGTCGAAAAGGATCTTGGCGGCGAAGCCGCGACCGCCCACCCATTTCTGGGCGAATTCTTCGGTAAATGATTCTTTCTTCCAGGTCTTGTCGGTGAGATTAACCC
>Ga0209066_10004345_pt1 | contig 15552 bp, 11 predicted proteins | sample All_14_2_FD_187198 | JGI IMG/M metagenome (GOLD analysis project Ga0209066, IMG submission 187198) | Freshwater microbial communities in response to fracking from Pennsylvania, USA - Allegheny Zone_MetaG_DW_15 (SPAdes) (version 2) ...
CATGGAGTTTTCCGCCGCAACAAATCAAAATATTGCCGGCATCAAATCGAAGAATGCGGGGGTGATTTCTGATAAGTTTGTCTTTTATTTCCTTACAAGCCTGTACGACAAGCTTAAGTCTGAGATGCGCAACTACGGAATGCTCAACTTGTCGACTTTGCGGCAGTTCAAAATTCCTGTACCCTCGCCTGAAGAACAAGCCCGCATCGTCGCCATCCTCGATAAATTCGACTCCCTGATTAAATCCATCGCCGAAGGCTTGCCTCGCGAGATCGCGCTGCGGCAGAAGCAATACGAGTATTACCGTGACTTGCTGTTTAACTTCCCAAAACCGGAAGAAGTAGAGGCATAATATGGGGAAGACGCTCAAGGAAATCGCCCAACAGCTGAGCACGCCTAAAACGGTTCAGAAAACGGTCCCTGAAAAAACGAGGGTTATAGAAGAGGTTAAGCCTCTCCCAAAGGTTCAGCTTATCTATGCCTTTAATGGCACGGGTAAGACGCGCCTGTCGCGGGAGTTGACGCAGTTGCTTGTGCCCATCGCAAGTGATGATGAAGGCGCTAATCAGGCCGGGGCGTCACGCAACAAGATCCTCTATTACAACGCGTTTACAGAAGACTTGTTTTATTGGAATAATGGTTCGACTCCGGGTGACGAGCCCGAGCTGAAAATTCAGCCAAATTCCTACACGGATTGGTTGCTTGCACTGCTAAAAGACTTGGGGCAAGACGGGAATATTATCAAGTATTTCCAGCGCTACACGAACGACAAACTGACGCCGCATTTCAGCGAGGATTTTTCGAGGGTCAGATTTTCACTTGAGCGCGGCGACAGTGAGCGGTCCGGGAACATAAAAATCTCCAAGGGCGAGGAAAGCAATTTCATCTGGAGTGTCTTTTATACACTACTGGATCAAGTAGTTGCAATTCTCAACGTCGCCGAACCTGAGAGCCGTGAAACCCGGCAGTTTGATCAGCTTGAATACGTTTTTATTGATGATCCAGTCAGCTCGCTTGACGACAACCACCTTATTGAAGTGGCGGTCAACTTGGCCGGACTCATCAAATCCAGTAGTTCCGACCTGAAGTTCATCATCACCACTCATAGCCCGCTGTTCTATAACGTGCTGTTCAACGAGTTCAACAACAAGACCTGCTACATGCTGGAGCGTTTCGAAGACGGCAGCTTCGCGCTCACTGAAAAGCCCGGTGACTCCAACAAGAGCTTTTCATATCATTTGCACCTGCTGCAGACCATCGAGCAGGCCATTGTTGACAGTAAGGTCGAGCGGTTTCACTTCACTCTGCTGCGCAATCTCTATGAGAAAACGGCCAGTTTTTTGGGCTACCCCAAATGGTCTGAGCTCTTGCCAGATGACAAACAGCTCTACTACAGCAGAATTATCAATTTCACCAGCCACAGCACGCTGTCCAATGAAGCCGTTGCACAGCCCACGGCGGCGGAGAGCGCCACGGTCAAGCTGTTGCTCGACCACCTGAAAAACAGACATGGCTTTTGGCAGCAACAAGGGGCCTGACGAATGAACGACTACAAGGCGATTGCCGAGTCCCGAAACTTCATCGTCCTGGACAATTACACCCGTGAGTGGCTCGCCGCTGAGAGCTACCAGAGCGAAAGTGATCTTGAGCGTGAGCTGATCCAGGATCTGGTCAACCAAGGCTATGAGTTCATACCTGCCATCAAGTCACCTGCAGACTTGATGGCGAATGTGCGCGCGCAACTGCAAGCGCTCAACAACGTACAGTTCGCCAATGGCGAATGGATGCGCTTTGTGGAGGCCTGGCTGGACAAGCCCAGTGATGGCATCGTTGAGAAGACCCGTAAGGTCCACGACGATTACATCCACGACTTTGTCTTTGACGACGGGCGCATCCAGAACATCTACCTGTTTGACAAAAGGAACATCGCCCGCAACAAAGTGCAGGTGGTCAAGCAGTTCGAGCAGGCCGGCACTCATGCCAACCGCTATGACGTGACCATCCTGGTCAATGGCCTTCCATTGGTGCAGGTGGAGCTGAAGAAGCGCGGCGTGGCAATCCGCGAAGCCTTCAATCAAGTGCATCGCTACAGCAAGGAGAGCTTCAACAGCGAGCAATCCCTGTTTAAGTACCTGCAGTTGTTTGTGATCACCAACGGCACCGACAGTCGTTACTTCGCCAACACCACGCAGCGCAACAAGAACAGCTTCGACTTCACCATGAACTGGGCGAAGGCGGACAACGGCCTGATTAAGGACCTGAAGGACTTCACGGCCACCTTCTTCCAGAAGCACACGCTGCTCAATGTGTTGCTGCACTACTCGGTGTTTGATGTCAGCAATACGCTGCTGGTGATGCGTCCGTACCAGATTGCCGCCACGGAACGCACTCTGTGGAAGATCAGAAGCAGTCATCAGACCAAGACCTGGAGCAATACGGAAAGTGGCGGCTTCATCTGGCACACCACGGGCTCAGGCAAGACGCTGACCAGCTTCAAGGCAGCACGCCTGGCCACGGAGCTGGATTTCATCGACAAGGTGTTCTTCGTGGTGGACCGCAAGGATCTGGACTACCAGACCATGAAGGAATACCAGCGCTTCTCGCCGGACAGTGTGAACGGCTCGGACAGCACGGCGGGCCTGAAGCGCAACCTCGAGAAGGACGACAACAAGATCGTCGTCACCACCATCCAGAAGCTCAACAACCTGATGAAGAGCGAAGCTGATCTGCCCATCTTTGGCAAGCAGGTCGTGTTCATCTTCGACGAGTGCCACCGCAGTCAGTTCGGTGAGGCCCAGAAAAACCTGAAGAAGAGGTTTAAGAGGTTCTGCCAGTTTGGCTTCACCGGCACGCCCATTTTCCCGGAGAACGCCTTGGGCGCCGAGACCACTGCCTGCGTGTTTGGCCGCGAGCTGCATTCGTACGTGATCACCGATGCGATCCGCGACGAGAAAGTGTTGAAGTTCAAGGTGGATTACAACGATGTGCGCCCGCAGTTCAAGGCCATCGAAACCGAGAAGGACGAAAAGAAGCTGAGTGCGGCAGAGAACAAAAAAGCCCTGCTGCACCCTGATCGCATCCGCGAGATCACCCAGTACGTCCTGAGCAACTTCAGGCAGAAGACCCACCGTCTGCACCCAGGCAACAAGGGCTTCAACGCAATGTTTGCGGTCAGCAGCGTGGAAGCAGCAAAGCTCTACTACGAGTGCTTCAGGGAGCTGCAAAAGAACAGCGACAAGCCGCTGAAGGTGGCCACCATCTTCTCGTTCGCAGCCAACGAGGAGCAGGACGCGATTGGCGACATCCAGGACGAGAGCTTTGACGTTTCTGCGATGAACAGCAGCGCCAAGGAGTTCTTGAGCGCGGCCATCTCAGACTACAACGCGCTGTTCAAGACCAACTTCAGCGTCGACAGCAACGGCTTCCAGAACTACTACCGCGACCTGGCCAAGCAGGTCAAAGCCAAGGAGATCGACCTGCTCATCGTGGTCGGCATGTTCTTGACGGGCTTTGATGCGCCCACGCTCAACACGCTGTTTGTCGACAAGAACCTGCGCTTCCACGGGCTGATGCAGGCTTACTCGCGCACCAACCGCATCTTCGACGCGACCAAGACCTTCGGCAACATCGTCACCTTCCGCGACCTGGAGCAGGCAACCATCGACGCCATCACCCTGTTCGGTGACAAGAACACAAAGAACGTGGTGCTGGAGAAGAGCTACAAGGAGTACATGGAAGGCTTCACCGATACGGCCACCGGTGAGGCGCGACGCGGCTTCAAGGATGTGGTTCAGGAATTAGAGGCGCGCTTCCCTGACCCGGCTGCCATTGAGAAGGAGGCCGACAAGAAGGCCTTTGCCAAGCTGTTTGGTGAGTTCTTGCGCGTGGAAAACATTCTGCAGAACTATGACGAGTTCGCCAGCCTGAAGGAGCTGCAGAGCGTTGATATGACAGATGCTGCTGGGGTAGAGGCGTTCAAGGCCAAGCACTACCTGAGCGATGAAGCACTGACCGAGCTGCAAGGCATCACCATCCCGCCAGAGCGCAAGGTTCAGGACTACCGCTCGACCTACAACGATGTCCGGGACTGGCTGCGCCGAGACAAAGCAGGGGCCGAGAAGGAAAAGTCGGCCATCGACTGGGATGACGTGGTTTTTGAAGTTGACCTGTTGAAGTCACAGGAGATCAACCTGGACTACATCCTTGAACTGATCTTCGAGCACAACAAGAAGATCAAGAGCAAGTCGGAACTGGTGGACGAGGCGCGACGTGTGATTCGTGCAAGCCTGGGCAACCGCGCGAAAGAGAGCCTGCTGGTCGATTTCATCAACCAGACAGACCTGGACAAGATCGGCGACAAGGCCAGCGTGATTGATGCCTTCTTCACGTTCGCTCAAGCGGAGCAGCAGCGTGAAGCTCAGGAGTTGATCACCGACGAGAACCTCAATGCCGAGGCCACCAAGCGCTACATCACAAACTCACTCAAACGGGAGTTCGCCAGTGAGAACGGCACAGAGCTCAACGCTGTTCTGCCCAAGATGAGCCCTCTGAACCCGCAGTTTCTCACCAAGAAGCAGACTGTCTTTCAGAAGATTGCTGCCTTTGTTGAGAAATTCAAGGGAGTGGGTGGCCAGCTCGACTGAGGACAACCGACAAGACTGAGAACACCCTCGCGGTGGCTTTTTGCTTTGTGCCTCAAACGATCAGGGGCGCCACCAGGTCGGCAGCAGTGCTCTGATGTCCGCACGGTCATAGCGGTCGTCCAGCAGGTGAACCACCCCTTGGTCTGCCGTCGTGCGGATCACCCTGCCCGCGGCCTGCACCACCTTGTGCAAGCCCGGGTAGGTGTAGGTGCAGGCATGCCCATCACCCACGATGTGATCCAGCCTTTGCTTGAATTGTTCGTTCACGGCATTGACCTGTGGCAGCCCCAGCGTCGCAATGAAGGCACCGATGAGGCGTCGCCCGGGCAAATCCACCCCCTCAGAAAATGAGCCACCCAGCACGGCAAATCCGATGCCTTGGCTGGTGGGGGTCATGCGCTGCAGGAAGGCATGCTGGGCCTCCTCGCTCATCCCCCGCGATTGTTTGAAGACAGGGATGTCCGGGTGATGTCGCTCGAAATGCTCGGCCATGTCGAGCAGGTAATCGTGGCTGCTGAAAAAAGCAAGGTAGTTGCCCGGCTGTGCCTGAAACTGCTGGGCCATCAGGGCGGTCATGGGCGCACGAGAACGGGCGCGATCTTTGTAGCGGGTGGAGATGTGGCGTGCGACCTTGACCTGCAACTGCTCTGGCGTGAACGGCGACGCCACCTCGACGGCCACGGTGCTGTCGGGGGTACCCAGCATCGTCTGGAAAAAACCGGACGGTTGCAAGGTGGCCGAGAACAGCGTCACGCTGTGGGCATGACTGAGCCTGGCTTTGAGGAAGGGGGCAGGCAGGACATTGCGAATGCACAGGGTCGAGGTCGGCTTGCGCTGGGTGGAACCGGTGGGCTGCCCCTCTGGCGTCCAGTCAAACAGGGAGTGGCTGCCAAAGCTGTCGGCCAGTTTGCTCATCTGGACGCATGCAAAGTAAAAGCTCAACAGCTCCGGGTCGACCTCGGTGGGGTGCTGGGCCATGTGTTCACCGATGGCAGCACACAGCAGTTGCAAGGCCTGTAGCCAGGCTGTTGGGATCTCATCCAGCACCCGCATGTGAGTGCCCGGGGCAGCGCCATGGGCCGGTTGCAGTGGCTGTTGCTGCTGTTGTGTTTTGTCGATCGCTCGCCAGGCCCGGTGCAGTTTGTCCAGGGGCTTTTTGAGCGCCACAGGCCCGGTACGGCGCATGCCATTCAGGGCAGATGAATCCAGCTCGGCGGTGTACATCTTGCGACCGCGCTCGATCAGGTTGTGTGCTTCGTCCACCAGCACGCCCACCCGCCACTGGTTCAGTTGCATCAGGCTGTGAAGCATGGCGCTGAGGTCAAAGTAGTGGTTGTAGTCGCCCACGATCACGTCACTCCAGCGCACCAGTTCCTGGGTGAGGTAGTACGGGCAGACCTGGTGGGCCTGTGCCACCGCCCTGACCGATGCCTGGGTCCAGCTGCCCAAGGTCACGGCTTGTTCGCGGGCTTGTGGCAAACGATCGTAAAAGCCTTGGGCCAAGGGACAGGACTGCCCATGGCACGCAAGCTGGGGGTGCTCACAGGCTTTGTCTTTGGCGAGCAGTTCCAGCTCACGCAAAGGCAAGGATGGGGCATGCGCCTTGATGTGCGCCACGGCCTCCAGCGCGGCCGCGCGGCCTGAGGTCTTGGCGGTCAGGAAATAGACCTTGTCCAGCGCCTTCTTGGGGCATGCCTTGAGCATGGGGAACAAGGTGCCCATGGTTTTGCCGATGCCCGTGGGCGCTTGTGCGAGCAGGCAGCGACCACTGGCCGCCGCTTTGTAGACCGATTCGGCCAGTTCGCGCTGCCCGGCGCGGAAGTCGCCATGCACAAAGGGCAACGCCTCCAGTGCATCGTTTCGGGCATGCCGATGTGCCAGCTCCTGGGTGGCCCAGGCCATGAAGCGATCGCAGGTGTCTGCAAAGTAGCGTGCCAGGTCTGACGCCTGATGCCGCTCGCAGATCACGGTCTCTTCTTGCGTGCCGATGTCGAAGTAAACAAGCGCCAGTTCAATCTCCACCAGGTCAAGCTGCTGACACATCAGGGCGCCGTACACCTTGGCCTGGGCCCAATGCAGATGCCGATGGTTGTCTGGCAAGGCCTCCAGCGGACCTTTGTGGGTCTTGATCTCTTCCAGGCGCTGGGTGCGGGGGTCGTAACCGTCAGCACGCCCGTTGACGGTCAGCAGCCCATGTTGCCCGCTGAGGGTGACTTCGCACTGATACCCGTCGGGGCGCCGTGAGGCCACCAGCGCATGGCCGGCCATGCCCTCCTGGGCGGTGGGGGTCGGGGTGAAGCGCAGGTCCAGGTCGCCTTGTTTGGCGACGAACTCGCACAGGGCCCGCACGGCCACGCGGTAGCGATGAGGTTCACTCGGGCTTGGCATGGGGTGCGGTGTCTGCAGGCTCGTCCGCGTTGGCCAGCTCGGCCTGCGTGCGCTCAAGGGGCCGGCGCACGGGTGAGGCTTTGGCCATGGCCATCCACACGTCAAAGGGGATGGTGCACGGGGCGTGCCGAGCGGGGCGCAGCATTTCCAATCGGCCGGTCTCGAGGTCGCCATGGAGCACCCACACGCCCAGCTCTTCGGGCAGCTCCTGGGGCTCTGCCATGCCGTGAGGAAAGACGTAGTGGCATTCGCTGCACAGCCATTGGTAGGACGTGCGTTTGGCGGTGTGCCGCAGGTCAGAGAGCAGGTCGGCGCGACTGACCTTGACCTCGTGCACCATGGGCTGCAGGTAGGCAGGGTTGCTGGTGTGGCGCACTGAAAACAGGTCTGGCCGGGTGAGGCGCCAGCGGTAAGGGGCGCCGACACCAAGAGGGCTGTCACCCCACAGGGAGGTCAGCTCGATGCCGGTCCCTGCACTTGTTGGGTCTGTGGGGCCTGAGGCTTCTGCCTCGACTTGCGCCCGAAGGGACAATTCACGCCAAACCACCCGTCCGGATGCGGTCAACAGATCAGACATGCGAAGTGCCAGCCGGTCGTGATCGCTCTCGGCCCTGCGTTGAGCCTGCCTGCCTTGCGACAGGACTTCAATGCCGGCCTGCGTCAACCGCAGGCACTCCTGAGCGGGGTGATCGCCGACCAGGGTGACCCAGCCTGCGGCCAACAGGTCGATGTCGATGGGATCGCGGCTGGGCCACCCTGCGGAGCGCCAGATTTTCATCAGGCGCGACAGGTGAGGCCGTGTGGGTTTGAGGCTCACCGCAGCGCGCCCTGAAAATGATCCTTGCGGCTCGGGGCATGCCTTTCGGGTTGAACGCACATGACAGGAAGGCGGGGTTGCATATGCTGTATGAATGTACAGCAAAATTGCTTTTACCCCTTCATTGAGGCGACTATTCAGAGGCCTTACTTGCACGGGCATTGCCACATTGGGTCCAAGTCTTGCATGATGGGGTCCAACACCCAAAGGATGTGCCTGGCTTGAACCGAGGCACCACACATGACCCGCATCGAACTGCAAGTAGACCTGCGCTATGAGATTGGCGCAGACGGCGCTGACTTCATCTTCAACATCCATGCCGCGCACACCGCCTGCCAGACCGTCAGCGCCGAGCGCCTGACGCTGAGCCAGACGGTGTTCCCCAAGATTCACACCGACGCGACCACGGGCACCCGCTACATGCGCCTGCGCGCCCTGCCCGGCGAGCTCAAGGTCAGCTACACGGCCCGCATGGACGTGGCGCACTATTTTGCGCAAACCGACCAACTGGCCGAAGTGCCCGTGGCCTACCTGCCCTTTGAGGTGCTGCGCTACCTGCAACCCAGCCGGTATTGCCAGTCCGATCAGTTCACGCAGTTGGCCATGCAGGAGTTCGGGTCCTTGCCCATGGGCTATGGGCGGGTGCAGGCCATCATGAAATGGGTGCAACAGCAGGTGAAGTTCACGTCCAACACGTCCAACAGCAACACCTCGGCGGTGGAGACGCTGCAAAGCCGGACGGGCGTGTGCCGCGATTTTGCGCACCTGATGATCGCGATGTGCCGGGCGCTGAACATCCCCGCGCGCTTCACCACTGGCACCGACTATGGCGCCGACCCCGTGTTGGGGCCGCCCGACTTCCATGCCTATGTCGAGGTCTACGTGGGCGGGCGGTGGTTCATTTTTGACGCCTCGGGAACCTCCATCCCCATGGGCTTCATCCGGCTGGGAACGGGGCGCGATGCGGCGGACGTGGCCTTTGCCACCATGTACGGCCCCGTGCTGGCACACGCCCCGATCATCCAGACCGAGGCGATCCAGGGCGCCAGGGGCCTGCTGGAGTTGCCACGCCATCGTCCTGAAGCGGTGTCCACCGACATGGGACCCTGAGGAACGCCGCTTCAGCCTCATCGCAGGGGGTGCATCCACCCCGATAATTGGCGCATGCCCCTCATCCTGCCCGCCCTCATCCTGGCCGCCGGTCGCGGCGAACGCATGCGTCCGCTGACCGACCACACGCCCAAGCCGTTGCTGCATGTGCAGGGGCGCGCGCTGATCGAATGGCACCTGATGGCCCTGGCCCGCGACGGTGTGCGGGACGTGGTGATCAACACGGCCCACCTGGAGGATCAGTTCCCGCTGGCGCTGGGCGACGGCTCACGCTGGGGCCTGCGCATCCGCTATTCGATGGAGGGGCGCGATCACGGCGGCGCCCTGGAGACAGCAGGCGGCATGGTCAAGGCCCTGCCCATGCTGGGCGATGCGTTCTGGGTGCTGGCAGGCGATGTCTTTGTGCCGGACTTCAAATTTGATGCCAACATGGCACAGACCTTTCAGGCCGGAACGGACTGGGGTCACCTCTGGCTGGTGGACAACCCGCCGCACAACCCCCAGGGGGACTTTGCCCTCTCCAGCAATGGGCGCCTGAACCACCGAGGCACCGAGCCGGGTCTGACTTACTCGACCATCGGCCTGTACCGCGCCGCCATGGTCGACCATCTGGCCGTGGGCACCAAGGCAGCACTCAAGCCATGCCTGGACCGCGCCATTGACACCGGCCGCCTGTCGGGCACGCACCACCAGGGTCGCTGGGTCGATGTGGGCACGCCCGCACGGCTGGCCGAGCTCAACCCATGAGCGGCGCTCAGGTCATGCAAGGCCTGCACCTGACGGCCGACCTGCAGGGTTGCCCTGGCAGCCACCCCTGGATGTGCGACATCGGCTCTTTGAGAGAAGCCTGCACCGCCTGGGTGGCCCACGTGGGCCTGAACCCGGTGGGCGAGTGCTTCCATGCGTTTGCGCCGGCCGGTCCAGGTCAACAAGGGGGTGTGACCGGCATGGTGCTGCTGGCCGAATCGCACCTGGCCGTGCACACCTGGCCCGAGAGCGGCCTGGTCACGCTGGATGTGTTTGTGTGCAATGTGGGGGTCGACAACAGCGACCGTGCCCACGCCTTGATGGACGCCCTGATCCGGGGTTTCGAGCCCGCCTCGGTGCACCGTCAGGCGGTGCGCAGGGGCACGGCACTGGCTGCCAGCACCTGACGGGCCGCGCGCACGCCGTGCGTGAAGGCTTCTTCAAAGACCGAATAGGCCGACAGGTCGCTGTGTGCAAAGTGCAGGCGGCCTTGCGGTTGCCACAAGGCCTGCAGCCCCGGGTGGCTGCGCAGGCCGGGCACCGGCGTGATCATGCCGTGGCCCCAGCGCGTGAGGTCCATGCGCTGCACCTGCTCTGGCAAGTCCGGGTGGATGCGCGCCAGGTCCGCCAGGACCCGCACGGCCCAGTGCTGCCAGGGCTGGGTCGACAAGGCCTGTCGGTGGGCACGCGCCTGCTCAGGGCCTGAGCCACCCAGGGCCCAGTAGTGGGTCCACAGCCCGGCACCAAACGGCCAGGTCATCTCCTGGTGGCGGGCATTGACATAGCCCAGCGCCGGCTGCACCACATCCAGCACGCCTTGGCCGGTGTAGGTCACGTTGTCCCACGACAGGGGGGCACCGGTGCGCGGATGCGGCAGACCCTTGAGCAGCAGGTTGGTGACCAGCCAGGGCGATGGGTGCAGCAGGCCCTGCACGGCTTGCAAAGGCTCAGGCACGGCCTGCAGCAGGCGGCGCGCCACCCACAAGGGCAAGGCGATGACGACCTGTTTGGCGGCCCAGCGCTCGACACGCTGACGTCGGTGCGACCAGACATCGACCAGCACCTCATGGCGCAGGGGCTGGATGCGCAAGGCCACGTTGCCGCCCTGCACGCGGTCGCCCAAAGGGCGGACCAGGCGCTGAATCAGGTGGTCGTTGCCCTCGGGCCAGGTCAGCACGCCTTCAGGGGCGTGGTCCTCGTCCACCACCGAGCCCATCATGTGCCGGCTGGCAAAGTACTGCAGGCCCGCCCAGGCCGACACTGCCTGGGGTGAAGCACCGTAGTCATCGCGGCAGGCGTAGTCCAGTACCCAGCGCAAGGCGGGCGATGTGTAGCCACGGCTGTCCAGCCACTGGGCAAAGGTCTGCTGGTCCAGGGTGGTCAAGGCGCCCTGCCAGCGCTGGTGCACCGTGGGCAGAGAAAACCGCAAGGCACCGGCCAGTTGCCGGACCTCGGCCTCAAAGCGCCTGACCTGCGACAGCGTGGCGGCGTCAGGCGCATCAAAGGGCAGGACGCCCTCTTGCCAGTGACCCGGCCAATGGCCTTGGGCGGGCTGGACATCGGGGCGGAACAGGCGCTCTTGGGGGCTGTGGCACAGGTGGCGCTCGTCACCACGCCAGCGGCCCTGGTGTCGATGGATCAGGCCCTGCTGGGACAGCCACTGGGCCACATCGACGGCCTGCTCGCCCGGCACGGGCAGGTAGTGCGCGCCCTGCGGGCAGGCCAGCCCCTGCATGCGGTGGGATCGGCTGTTGCCACCGGCGGCATCTTCCAGCTCCAGCACCACCAGGTCATCCAGACCGGCTTGCTGCAGGTGGTCGGCCGCGGCCAGCCCCGCCACACCTCCGCCCAGCACCAGGGTGTGCACGCGTTTGAGCGGGCCATCGCCCTGGGCGCTGGAGGCGGCATTGTCAGTGGCTCTGGCCTCACCCAGTTGCCCGTCGCGCCAGGCATGGGCTCTCTCCATCGAGGGGCCCAGCCATTGCCCTTCGATGTGATCAGGCAGGCCCGAGGCTGGGTCCCATGTGGGGGTGGCGCGGTGGCAACCGCCCAGGCCGAGCGCAGCCACCGCACCGGTGGCCTGCAGCAACCATTGGCGGCGGGGCAGGCTCATGGCTGCACCTGCCCCCACTCCTGCTCGAAGGTGTGGACCAGGCTTTGGTTGCTCAGGCGGTTGGGCTCGGCACTCACGCGGGCCATGTCGGGCGGAAAGTCAAACAAGGCGGGCAGGCCCTGGGGCGTGAGAAAGCGCAAGCCGGGCGGCATGTGCGCGGGCGGATGCCAGGGGCGGCGGTGGGCCAGCACAAAGCCCCACTCGCCAAAGCTGGGCACGTGTGCGTGGTACGGGGTGGCGGTCAAACCCACGGCCTCGACGGTGCTGACCACGGTCCAGAAGCTGCGTGTGGCGATCAGGGGCGAGGTGGTCTGGATCACCGCATAGCCTGAGGCCGCCAGGTGCTGGTCCAGCAGGGCATAGAAGGTGGTGGTGTAGAGCTTGCCAATGGCGTGGTTGGTCGGGTCGGGAAAGTCCACCACGATGACGTCAAACACCTCTGTGCTCTGGCCCAGCCACGTGAAGGCATCGGCGTTCACGATGCTCAGCTTGGGCGACTTCAAGGACGCCGCGTTGAGCTTGACCAGCATGGGGTCTTGTGCAAACAAGGTGGTCATGGCGGGGTCGAGTTCGACCAGGGTGACCTGCTCGACCCCGGGGTACTTGAGCACCTCGCGCACGGCCATGCCATCGCCACCGCCCAGCACCAGCACACGGCGGGGGGCGCCATGGGCGCTCATGGCGGGGTGGACCAGGGCCTCGTGGTAGCGGTGCTCGTCACGCGAGGCGAACTGCAAGTTGCCGTTGAGGAACAGTCGGGAGCCTTGCGGGGTCTGCGTGATGACGATGCGCTGGTAGGGCGTGTCCTGGCGCAGGACCACGCCGGCGCCATAGAAGTGGTCCTCGGCCCAGGTGGTGAGGGGTTGCACGCCCCACATGGCCCCCAGCAGCACCAGGATCACCAGGGTGCAGGCCAGCACATGGCCCCAGAAGGCGCGCAGTTCATGGCGGAACAACACCAGGGCCCAGGCGGCCACGGCGGCGTTGAGCAGGCCAAACAGCACCCCGGTGCGCACCACCCCCAGGTGCGGCACCAGCAACAAGGGAAAGGCCAGCGAGACCACCAGGGCGCCCAGGTAGTCAAAGGTCAGGACCTCGGAGACCAGGTCCTTGAGCGCGTAGCGCTGGCTGAAATGGCGCTTGAGGATGCGCATGACCAGCGGGATCTCCAGGCCCACCAGGGTGCCGATCAACAGCACCATGCCGTACAGCATCACCCGAAAGGGCCCGTCGGCACCGACGGGCAACAGGGCATGCGCGGTGAACAGCGCCGCGGGCATCAGCCCCCCGAACAGGCCCACCAGCAGCTCGATGCGCAAGAAGTGCGCGATCAGCTGTCGCTCCAGGTAGCGCGACAACCAGGAACCCACCCCCATGGCAAACAGGTAGGTGCCGATGATGGTGGAGAACTGCAGGACCGAATCGCCCAGCAGGTAGCTGGCCAGCGCGCCGGCAGCCAGCTCGTAGATCAGGCCGCAGGCGGCCACCACGAACACCGAGGTCAGCAGCAGCAGTTCGGCCGGCTGCAGCCGGGGACGAGGGGCCGTATCAACCGCCTCGGCCTTCACCTCGACATCCACGGAAGGCATCAACCGTGGATGGCCGCAGCCACGATCAGGCCAATGGACAGGCACATGGCCGCCACCACGATGGCCAGGGCCATGTTGCGCTTCTCGACGATCTCGCCCCACAGGTCGTAGGGGGTGATCTTGTCAATGATGGCAAAACACAGCCAGAACAGGCCCACCCCGATCAGGGCAAAAACAATCGAGCCCACGAACACACCAGGCCGCAGCCATTCAAGTTCCATCATGTGCATCTCTCCTATTTGTGAAATCCGCCGCTGCTGAAGCCGCCGTACGAGCCCCCGCGATAGCCGCTGCTGCCGCCTGAGCTGGAGCGGCACTGCTGGTACTCCACGCTGGCCTGACCAAAGCGGTCGCGCACCTGATCGCAGTCATCGTCGCACGCCTTGAGCGCGAACAGCATCACCACGAAGGCCACGCCCAGGAAGACCCAGACGCCCACCCGCGAGCCCAGGTCGCTCAGGCTGGACAGGGGTTTGACGTCGCGCTCGAAGGCGGCCCGGGCCCGGTCGGTCAGGCCAAAGGCCTTCATGACCTCGTCGGCCGTGAGGGTCTGGCCCTGGGACCAGGTGATCTCGCCACCGGCCTCTTCGCGACTGAGGCGGCGTGTGTGGTCGCTGCCCTCACCCACGTAATCACTGACCTTGTCGCGCTGACCGACCTTGACACGCCAATAGAACTCACCCAGCACGTGGGAGGTCTGGGCCTGGTAGCTGTACGTCAGGCGGTACTTGATGTTTCGCAGCAGCATGCGGCCCCGGCCCTGATCGGCCGGCACGCCGGTGATGGGGCGAACCACGCTCCAGCCGTCTTCGGCATCGACCAGGAAGGCAAAGCCGCGCTGGCGGTGATAGAGCAAGTACTCGCGCCAGAAGGTGACCTCGTCGTCGCTGCCTGGGGCGGGCACATCGCAGCGCTCCAGGTAGCCCACCACCTGCCAGTCGCCGACCTGCCCGTCCACGCGCAAACGGCCGGTGGTGCCCAGAGGCACCAGGGGTTCTGTGGTGCCGTTCTGATGCTGGTGCTGGGCCATGGCCGCACCCAGGCCCTGGCTGATGTCCACGACCGAATCGCAGGCACCGCAGACGATGGATTGGGTGCTGCTGAGCTGGACACTCAAGGCATTGCCGCAGTTGGGGCAGCTCAAGCCGCGCCCGGCGATGCGCGCTTCGGCGGCTTGCTCAGGCCCTTCGTCTCGCGTGCCCGACAGAGCCAGGGAGGCCAGCGTGACCGATTGACCGAGGTAGCGACGCGGCGGCAGCTCGCTGGTGTCCAGGCTCAGCACCTGATCCTGCGTGTTGCGCAGCTCGATCAGGCGAAAGGCGTTTTGAAAGTCTGGCTTGAATGCCAGCTCGCCCTGCGCGGCCAGCACCCGGGCCATGACCACCGAGCCCACCACCCAGGGTTGCTGCTCGACGATCACGGACTGGCCGGGGGCCCACTGGCTCAGGTCGGGCAAGGCGTGCAGCGCGGGCTGCGCCAGGCTCATGACGTAGGCGCCGTTGTCCTCGCTCAGCCAAGCAGACCGCCCGTTGTCAAACAGCGCGTGCCACTCGCTCCAGCGGGCGGCGTCCACCGCATCGCCGCTGCTGCCCACCGGGCCACTGGCCATCTGCACACGACCGACCAACACAAAGGGCTCGCCCTGGTAGCGCCCGCGGGTGCCCAGGGCCAGGGGGCTGTGGTCGTCAAACAGCTCGGCGCTCTGGCCGATGCGGCGCAGGGCATCGTCCTCGCGCACCAGGGTGCTTTTGCAGAACGTGCACACGGCCATGGGCGAGGCCGCCGATCGGAATTCGACCGGCGCGCCGCAGAAGGAACAGGCCGCACGCCAGACGCGCTGGGGCGCTGGCTCAGCCATGACGAGACATGCTTCTCAAGATCAACAGGCTCGCGTCAGACCAGTTTCTTGAGCAGCTCCGCCTTTTTGGCCGAGAACTCGTCGTCCGTGAGGATGCCCTTGGCCTTGAGGTCGGCCAGCTTTTCCAGCGTGGCCATGATCTCGTCGGGCTGCAGGCCGGCCACCGGCGCTGCGGCTGCCGCGGCACCCGTTGCTGGGGCCGATGCGCCCTGCAGACCTTGCTGGAGGGTCTGGGCCATCATCTGACCCATGGCCAGGCCCGCCCCCAGGCCAGCGGCATCACCCAC
>Ga0209066_10004347_pt1 | contig 15546 bp, 13 predicted proteins | sample All_14_2_FD_187198 | JGI IMG/M metagenome (GOLD analysis project Ga0209066, IMG submission 187198) | Freshwater microbial communities in response to fracking from Pennsylvania, USA - Allegheny Zone_MetaG_DW_15 (SPAdes) (version 2) ...
CGGCACCGCACGGGTGGGCTCGCCCCGGAGCCGGCTGACTTCGGATTCCAGTTGTTGCAACCGGCGCAGTAATTCTTGGTTCTCGGCTTCGTTCATGATGGGTTTCCTCGATTAACGTTGCACTCCGCCTTCGATTTGCAAACTGCCCTTGAAATTGCCAATGGCCATCAACAATACGATCACAGCCATGAAATACTGCCCGCTCAGCACCGCCCATACGACCAGCAGCGAGGCCAGAATCCCGCCAATCAGACAGCAAAGCCGGTGATGCCGCATGCCGACAAGATCGCGCAACATCTGCCCGCCGTCCATGGGAAGTATCGGCAGGAGATTGAACAGGCTCCACCCGATATTGATCCAAAGCATGTACACCACCCATTCATCGAGCACGGGAAACCTGCCATAAGTGAATACCGCCAGCAGAAACACCAGGATGGCGAGCACGAAACCCATCATCGGACCGGCCAGGCTGATCAGAAAATGCTCCTTCCGTCCGGCTCCTCCCAATCCCAAATGGGTCAGGCCACCCAATCCATGCAAGGCCACGGCGGGACGGCCCCCGAAAAAACGTGATGCCCAGGCATGGCCGAACTCATGGGCCAGGATGGACACCAACATCGCCAAAGTACACACGAAGACGGGTATCCATCCTTGGGGCCCCTGCATCCGCAGACCGCCCCCCAAAAGAAAAGCCGTCAACCAAAACAAGGGATGGATTGCGACCGGAATCCCCCAAAGGCTGAATTGAAGCATGCTGTGTTGTAAACGGCTTCGCTGGAAAAACCACGCATTTCCATATTTGCCGCCTCTTTTCACCTGCCGGTACTTAAGCAAAACTAATGCCCGGTTGGTTCCTACTGCTTTTTCGCTTAAAGCTGACTCCAGAAGCCTGAAACACCGTTTTCCGTTTGACGGGTCATGGCCGGTTTCCTAACTTTGAAACGCTTAGATAAGCCAAATTCAACCTCAGCCTTCAATTCAATACATCAGGAGTTCTTATGATCAAAGTCGGTATCAACGGTTTCGGACGCATCGGGCGCATGGTTTTCCAGGCGCTTTGCGACCAGGGCCTTCTCGGAAAAGAAATTGACGTCGTCGCAGTGGTCGATGTCTCCACGGATGCCGATTACTTCGCCTACCAGATCAAATACGACTCCGTCCACGGCAAGTTCAAGCACGCGGTCTCCACGGAAAAGAGCTCTCCCTCCCTGGAAGAAGCCGACATCATTGTCGTCAACGGCCACAAGATCAAATGCGTCGCCGCCACCCGCAACCCGTCCGAACTCCCCTGGGGCAAACTCGGTGTCGATTACGTCATCGAATCCACCGGCCTCTTCACCGATTCGGAAAAAGCCCAGGGCCACATCGCCGCCGGGGCCAAGAAGGTCATCATCAGCGCGCCCGGCAAGGGCGACGTCAAAACGCTCGTCATGGGAGTCAACCATGAGGAATACGAAGCCTCGAAACACCACATCGTTTCCAACGCTTCCTGCACCACCAATTGCCTGGCCCCCCTCGTCCATGTCCTTCTCAAGGAAGGTTTCGGCATCGAGACCGGCCTCATGACCACCATCCACGCCTACACCGCCACCCAGAAGACCGTCGACGGTCCCTCCAAGAAGGACTGGCGCGGCGGACGTGCCGCGGCGGCCAACGTCATCCCCTCCACCACCGGCGCCGCCAAGGCGGTCGGCGAAGTGCTTCCCTCCACCAAGGGCAAACTCACCGGCATGTCGTTCCGCGTTCCCGTGGCCGATGTCTCCGTGGTCGACCTGACCTTCCGCTCGGTCAAGGACACCTCCATCGAGGAAATCGACGCCGCCCTCAAGAAGGCCTCCACCTCCTACCTGAAAGGCATCCTCGGTTTCACCGATGAAGAACTGGTTTCCAGCGACTTCATCCACGACAACCGTTCGTCGATCTACGACTCCCTCGCCACCCTCCAGAACAACCTCAAGGGCGAAAAACGCTTCTTCAAGGTGGTCTCCTGGTACGACAACGAGTGGGGCTATTCCAACCGTGTGGTGGACCTCGTCCGCTTCATGGCCTCCAAGAAATAATTCGTGACGGAGACGCCGGGGCTCTCGCGGAGCCCCGGCCGCCCTCCTCCACCCCATCCCAACAACTCCGCGTCCCTGCGCCTCTGCGTTAAAATCTATGCCCAAAAAAACCGTCCGTGATGTCGCCCTCAAGGGCAAGCGCGTGATCATGCGCGTGGATTTCAACGTGCCGCAGGACAAGAAGACCGGCGAGATCACCAACACCGCCCGTATCCAGGCCGCCATTCCCACCATCCAGTACATCCTGGAACAGGGAGCCTCCCTCGTCCTCATGAGCCACCTCGGCCGCCCGGACGGCAAGGTCGTCGCCAAGTACTCCCTCAAGCCGGTCGCAGACAAGTTCCGGGAACTCCTCGGCCGCCCGGTCACCTTCCTTCCCGACTGCGTCGGACCGGAAATCGAGCAAGCCTGCGCATCCCCCGCCCCCGGCTCGGTCATTCTCCTGGAAAACCTCCGCTTCCACATCGAGGAAGAAGGCAAGGTCAAGAACGAGGACGGCACCTCCACCAAAGCCGATCCCGAAAAAGTCAAAGCCTTCCGCGAAAGCCTGACCAAGCTCGGCGACATCTATGTCAACGACGCCTTCGGCACCGCCCACCGCGCCCACTCCTCCGTCGTCGGCGTCTGCCTCCCGGACCGCGTCTCCGGATTCCTCATGGAGAAGGAACTCAACGCCTTCGCCGCCGTCATTGAACACCCCCGCCGCCCCCTGCTCGCCATCCTCGGCGGCGCCAAGGTCGCGGACAAAATCCCGCTCATCAGCAGCCTCATCGACAAGGCCGATGAAATCATCATCGGCGGCGGCATGGCCTTCACCTTCAAGAAGGTCCTGAACAATATGCCCATCGGCGACAGCCTCTTCGACCCCGAGGGCGCCAAGATCGCCCAACAGCTGGCCGACAAGGCCAAGGCCAAGGGCGTCCAGATCCATCTCCCGGTGGATTTCCTCTGCGCCGACAAATTCGACCCCAATGCCAACACCCGGCTGGCCGATGAACAACAGGGCATCCCCGACGGCTGGCAGGGTCTCGACTGCGGACCCAAGAGCGGCGCCATCTTCTGCGCCGCCATTGCCCGCGCCAAGACCATCATCTGGAACGGACCCGCCGGCGTTTTTGAATTCGATAAATTTGCCGGCGGAACCAAAACCATGGCCGCCGCCATCGCCGAAGCCACCGCGCAGGGCGCCACCACCGTCGTCGGCGGCGGCGACACCGCCACCGCGGCCAAGAAATTCGGGGTGGCCTCCAAGGTCACCCATTGCTCGACCGGCGGAGGAGCCTCCCTCGAACTCCTCGAGGGCAAAGTCCTCCCGGGCGTCGCCAACCTGGTGGATGCCTGAGCCTCCACCAATCCCAATTCCCAAAATCTCCAATCCCAAATCCCAAATCGAAAATCACATCATGGCCTACGAACGCAAAAAAATCATCGCCGGAAACTGGAAGATGAACAAAACCACGACGGAAGCCCGCGTGCTTGTTACCGATATCATTGAAAAACTCGGCAAATTCGCCAAGGCCGATGTGGTCCTCTGCCCCCCCTTCACCGCCATCGCTGTTTGCCATGAGACCATCGGCAACCACACCGCCATCGCCCTCGGTGCCCAGAACATGCACGAGAAAGCCTCCGGCGCCTACACCGGCGAAATTTCCGCCACCATGCTCCGCGACCTCTTCGTCCGCTACGTCATCCTCGGGCATTCCGAGCGCCGCCAGTATTTCGGCGAAACCGACGCCATGGTGAACACCAAGGCCCTGGCCGCCCTCCAAAGCCACCTCCGCCCGATCATCTGCGTCGGCGAGACCCTCGACCAGCGCGAATCCGGCCAGACCGGGATGATCGTCGAAAAACAGGTCCGCGGCTCCTGCGCCAACCTGACCGCCGCCCAGTGGGAAGAAACCGTCGTCGCCTACGAACCCGTTTGGGCCATTGGCACCGGAAAAACCGCCTCGCCGGACCAGGCCCAGGAAGTCCACGCGCTCATCCGCAAAGTCATCAAGGACATGGCGGGCGAGGAAGTTGCCGCCGGGGTCCGCATCCAATACGGTGGCAGTGTCAAAGCGGACAATGCCGAAATCCTCCTGAACCAGCCCGATATCGACGGCGCACTCGTGGGCGGCGCCAGCCTGGACGCCGAATCCTTCGTGGCCATCATCAAGAACCCCTTCCACGATCCGGCCTGACCCTCCCGCTGCGAAGGTTCTTCTATCCGCGGCCTCCATCGTCTGCTACCCCTCGGTAGCGGACGCATGAAGCACCTGAACAGACTCTTTCTATTCCTCGCCTCCGCCGTGCTGCTGCCTGCCGGGGCATATGCCGGCACCGCTACCATCCACCCCTCGCCGGCAGGCGTGGCCGCTTCCCCACTTTACGAAGTTGAAGTCAACGGGAAGCCCGTCTTTGTCTACCCCTGCCGCGTCGGCGATATCTACGACGCAAACGGCGCCGTGAGGAAGGACCCGCCCGAAACCACCACCGCACAGCCAGCCGCTTTCTGCAGTTTCGATATGGAAGGGGCGGTCGAGGTGAAAGTGCGCCTGATTGGGTCCGCCGTCATGACCCCCAGTGACCCGGTTATCCGTCCTCTCAAGAGCGGGGTCAAATCCTCGATCGAAGCGGATGGCCTCCATTTCACCATTCCCAACCCCGGACAATATTCTGTGGAACCCCGGGGTTCGACCAGCACACCTGTCTCACCCCTCCTGATTTTTGCAAATCCCCCTGAAACCGATATTCCCAATCCCAAGGATCCGAATGTCCTCTTCTTCGGCCCCGGCGAACATGTGATCGGGTGGAAATCCGTGAAATCCGGCCAAACCGTCTACCTGGCCGGCGGCGCGGTTGTTTACGGCCACCTCATCATTGGCAATGCAAAGGGCGTGAAAATCATGGGCCGCGGCATCCTCGATTCCAGCCGTTCCCCGCGCAAGGGCGAACGAAAGATGACCAACGAATTCGGACGCCGCGATGTACAAATGCACATCGGCCATTGCCACGATGTCCTCGTGGAGGGCATCTGCCTTGTGGATTCACCCGCATGGACCCTGCACGTGCTCGAGAGCAGCGACATCACGATCCGAAACGTCAAGATCATCACCTGGCGCGAGAATGGGGACGGGATTGACGTCAACAACTCCCAGCGGATCCATGTCTCGGATTGCTTTCTCCGAACCTGGGATGATGCCCTTGTTGTCAAGGCCACCCTTGGCCCCCCCACCGGAGGCAAACCCAAATCACGGGCCGACAAATGGGTTCCCGATGACCTCGCCCTCTACCCCGCCGGACTGGTGCGCGATATCACTTTCGAAAATTGCGTCGTCTGGCTCGACCGGGCCCACGCCCTGGAAATCGGCCTGGAAACTTCGGGAACCGAGATCGCCAACATCACGTACCGCAATATTGACATCATCCACGACAACCACCTCGCCGCGATCGACATCGGCATCGGCGACCGGGCCCGCGTACACCACATCCTTTACGAGAATATCCGCATTGAGGACAGCCACGCCGGGCCGCTCATCCGCCTTTACACCGGGCCGTGCTACACCTCCATCGACAACCAGATGGGATTGGATTACGGCCCCATCTCCGACGTCACTTTCAACAATGTGGATGTCCTCACCTCCACCAAACCCCGGATACTCCTTGAAGCCCAAAGCATCAACCCCGCCTCCACGGCCCGAATCGACCGCATTCTCTTCCAGAACCTCAAAATCAACGGGAAACCTGCCGGCGAATCCGCCTTCTCCCAGGAGCTCAAAGGCCCCATAGGCGGGGTTCGTTTCACCGAATAATAAGTATCCCATCCCCCCTTTATTTGCATCAGTCCGGGTGGCAAACCTGCGGGATACCCCCTGATTTTCTTCTTTCCACCCCCCGCCCTTTGCGGCAGCTTCTTTCCTCCATGATCACCATTCTGATCTACCTCATCACCACCATTTTCGTCATTACCAGCATCCTGCTCATCCTGGCGGTCCTCATGCAACGTCCCCGCTCGGAAGGCCTGGGCGCGGCTTTCGGTGGCGGCATGACCGATTCCCTCTTCGGAGCCCAAACCTCGGACGTCCTCGTCAAATCCACCGTCTGGCTCGGCGGAACCTTCCTCGCCTGCACGCTTGCGCTGGCCATCCTCCACTCCTACCGTTCCCGCAGTGAGTTCAAGGCCACCGACCTCCTCAATACCCCCCCGGCTGCGGTGGAAAAATCCTCCACCATTCCCGCTCCCATCGCACCCGACGCGGCCGTCCCTCCCGCCTCCGATGCCACCCCGGCTCCGGTTGCCCCTCCGGCCAAGTAGTCGGAGGATTGCAGACGGCAGGCGGATTATTTCCATGCCTTTTGGGCCTGTTCTCCGTCTTTTGACATCCGTAATCCCGAAGCGGCGCGCAGGCTTGGCGAAGGCTGTCGTCCGTCGTCTGTCCTCCGCCCTCTGCCTTCTGTCCACCGTCCTCCTCCTCGCCTCCTGCACGAGCCGCCCGAAGAACGTCGATTTCATCTACATCAACGGCCCGGAACCCCAATCCATCGACCCCGCCGTCCTCACCGGCCAGCCCGATGGCCGCATTTCATCCTCCCTCTTCGAGGGCCTGACCACCCGCAACTCACGCGGTGAAATCATCCCCGGTGCCGCCGAAAGTTGGGAGCACGATGGTTCCCACCGCATTTACACATTCCATCTCCGCGAATCCTTCTGGAGCAACGGGGATCCTGTGACCGCGGAGGACTTCGCCGGTTCCTGGCGCCGCATCCTCGAACCCGCCACCGCCTGTCCCTACGCCGAGATCCTCTTCTTCATCAAGGGGGCCGAAGCCTTCCAAAAGGGGGAACTGAAGGATTGGTCCCAGGTCGGGGTGAAGGTCATCGACGCCCGGACCCTTCGCGTGGAACTGCGGGCCCCCACTCCCTTTTTCCCGCAGGTCGCCGCCTTCGTCACCTACCAACCCGTCCACCTGCCCAGTGTGGCCAAATACGGTGAATCCTGGACCCGGCCGGGGAACATCGTTTGCAACGGTCCCTACCTGCTGCAGGACTGGATCTTCAACGACCGCATCGAACTCCTCCGCAACGAGCGCTATTGGCGGAAGGATACCGTCCGGCTCCGCAGGGTCGATGCCCTCTCGGTCACCAAGTCGACCACCGCCCTCAATCTCTACCTCACCGGCCAGGCCGACCTGATCATCGACAAGAGCCTTATTCCCGCCGTGTTGATCGAAAAACTGCGTCCACGCCCCGATTTCCACGCCTTCACGTTCCTCGCCAATTACTTCTACCGCTTCAACACCACCCGAAAACCCTTCAACGACGCGAGGGTGCGCCAGGCATTCAGCGCCGCCATTGACCGCGAACGCATCGTTCAGCGTATCACCAAAGCCGGGGAAGCCCCCGCAACCTCCTTCGTGCCGCCGGGCCTGGCGGGCTACGAACCCGTCCCGGGCATTTCCTACGACCCGGAGAGAGCCCGCCGTCTTCTGGCAGAGGCAGGCTACCCGGGCGGCAAAAACTTCCCACGCGTGGAGGTGCTTTATAACCACACCGACCTCAATGAACAGGTTGCGGTCGAAATCCAAGCCATGTGGAAGGACGCGCTCGGGGTGGACATCGGCCTGCGCCGCCAGGAATGGGCCACCTATTTCAAGGCGCTCGACGATCTGGATTTCGACATCGCCCGGTCTAGCTGGGTCGGCGATTACCCGGATCCCCTGACCTTCCTCGATTGCTTCGTGACGGGCCGGGGCAACAACCGCACCGGGTGGAGCCTTCCTGCCTACGACCAATTGATTGATAAATCCAATTTCGAGCCCGATCCTTCCCGCCGCCTCGCCCTGCTCCGGGAGGCCGAGGACCTTCTCGTCCGCCAGCATTCCCCCATCGCCCCCATCTACTACTTCGCCGGCATCATGTTCTTCGATGCGGAAAAGCTGGGCGGGATCGAGGGCAACCTGCTGGATGAACACCCGATCAGGGAAATGTACTGGAAATGACAAAGCTCAAATGACAAATGACAAAAATAATCCAGGAGGGGAACAGTTCGATCTGCATGAGCGGACAAGGTCTTTTTCATTGGAAGTCATCTATTTTTTCAGCCGGCTCAAGAAAGACGACGTGAACATGATTCTCGGCCGACAGTTGTTGCGGGCGGCAACCTCGATCGGGGCCAACTACGCCGAGGCCGACCACGCCAGATTAAAAGCAGAATTCAAATCCAAAATCGGCGACTGTCTCAAGGAAGCCGGTGAGACCAAATACTGGCTTTTGCTATTCAAACAATATGGCAACAAGGATAGTAAATTACTTCCAGTTCTGGACGAATCGATCCAGTTGGAAAAAATCCTCTACACCATTTTTCACTCATGACCTTCCCTTTTTTGTCATTTGTCATTTGAACCTTGTCATTCACAGCAATGATCGCCTTCATCTTTAAACGCTTCCTCTTCGCCCTGCCGGTCCTGGCCATTGTGGTGTCGGCGACGTTCCTTTTCATGCGCATCGCCCCGGGTTCGCCATTCGGAGCCGATCGCAAGCTCTCCGCCGACATCGAGCAGCGCCTTCTGACGCGCTACCGGCTCGATGGCAGTCTCGGCCAGCAGTTCACCGCCTATTGGGACAACTTGCTCAAGGGCGATCTCGGCGACTCGATCAAATACAAGAACCGTACAGTGGCGGAAATCATCGGGCAGACCTTTCCCAAATCGGCCCTGATCGGTATCGGGGCGATGATCGTGGCCCTCGGCATCGGTGTCGTGGCCGGCTCCTATGCCGCCATCCACCACGGCACCCTGCGCGACCATGCGGCCATGGGCCTGGCCCTCGCGGGCATCTGCCTGCCCTCGTTTGTGCTTGCCCCCCTGCTGGTACTGCTCCTGGCGATCCAATTCCCGGTTTTTCCCGTGGCCGGCTGGGGCACGCTGTCGCACCTCGTCCTGCCCATTGCCTGCCTCGGAATTCCCTACGGGGCGTACTGCGCGCGCCTCATGCGCACGAGCATGCTGGACGTGCTCAACCAGGATTTCATCCGTACGGCGCGCGCCAAGGGATTGGAAGAACGGACGGTGACCTACCGCCACGCCCTCCGGGTCGCCGCGCTCCCCCTGGTCAACTACGCCGGCCCGCTTGCCGCCAACGTCCTCACAGGCAGCCTCGTTGTCGAAGAAATCTTCAAGATCCCCGGTATGGGCCCCTTCTTCGTCAATGCCGTGCTCAGCCGTGATATCTTCCTCGTGGGCGGTTGCGTGATTGTCTACTTCACCCTCCTTATCGCCCTCAACCTGCTCTCCGACATCGTCACCGCCATGCTCGACCGGAGGATCCGGCTATGGTGAAAAAATCCCCCCCCACCGTTACGCTTTGCCTGCTCATCCTGGTTCTGATTGTATTCGGGGCCGTGTGGGGGCCGTCCATTTCCCACTACGCACCCGGAGCCACGACCGGAATCCAATACGCCCCCCCCTCCTGGGATCACTGGATGGGCACCGATGTCCACGGGCGCGATGTTTTCACCCGGTCCCTGCACGGGGCCCGAATTTCACTCATGGTCGGTCTCATCGGTGCCTTCATCAGCCTGACGGTGGGTGTGGCCTATGGATTGCTCAGCGGCTATGCGGGAGGTTTGATCGACGACCTCATGATGCGTTTCGTGGAACTGCTCTATGCCGTACCCCGTCTCCTCATTGTCATCATCCTGATCGCACTCTTCGATGAACGCGCGAAAGTCTTCATGGGTGCGCACGGCATGGAGGGGCTCATCCCCCATACCCGGATCATCCTGTTGTTCATCACGCTCGGCCTTGTCGAGTGGCTGACCATGGCGCGGATTGTCCGCGGGCAGGTTCTCAGCCTGCGGGAGCGCGCCTTCGTGCACGCCGCCCAGGTCATGGGCCAGACCCATTGGCGGATCCTCACCCGGCATTTGCTCCCCAATCTCCTCCCGATAATCCTGGTTTACCTGACCCTCACCATTCCCAGCGTGATCCTCGTGGAAGCCTTCCTCAGTTTCATCGGCCTGGGTGTACAGGCGCCCAATGCCAGTTGGGGAACTCTTCTGGCCGACGGGGCCTCCATGATCAACCCGCTGCAAATCAACTGGTGGGTCCTCCTCGGCCCGGCCCTCCTCATGGCCCTGACACTTCTTTCCCTAAACTTCCTCGGCGACGCCCTCCGCGACCGCTCGGATCCCCGCCTCCAGCGGGGCCGTTAAGGCATTCCCGGTTTTCATTGAAGCGGTCCTTGTTCCAAGGTGGAGCGGAAGTGTTCCAGCCTTCAATCGCGCTCCATCAGAAGGACCGCACCACGTACACAGCGAGGTAACCATTTGGATCAAACACAGACCCGGCCTATCCGTCCGGGAAGCGGCAAGAACCCCTTGAATATCATTAAACACAATTAATCCTTGTTTTCCGCGCTTTGGGAAATACGATTGAACGGGTAGCGGATATGCAAATATCCACGCGGCCTTAACACAGACACAGCTTTGGAAATTAGCAGGGCGCTAAGAAGTCGGCTGCCTATGAAAAGTGACTTTATTCTTTCGTATTTGGGCGGTTCAGGTTCATGCCTTTGGATCGAATGGGCGGTAACGCCTTGACCCCGGGTATGACTTCTTCGGACCATATCTCCAACCGCAGCCCCAGGAGTCTGTTTATCATCCTGTCGGGACCGGCTGTCATGCTGGTCGGAATTTTGGTTCTCACCGGCTGGATGCTGGATTATGGCCCGTTGAAAAGCATTTATCCCGGCTGGGTTTCCATGAAACCCAACACCGCGGTGGGACTGATTTTGAGCGGCCTCGCCCTGGTTTTGCTGGCCGCCGGAAAAAATTCACCCCGGGTCCGCTTGTGGGCGGCACTGCCTGCCGTGGCGACGGGACTGCTCGGGGCCTTGACCCTGCTCCAATACTTCACCGGCGTGGAATTCGGCATCGACCAGCTTCTGTTCCGGGATGTGGTGATGCCCATGCATACCTCCCACCCCGGGCGGATGGTGCCGACCACGGCCTTTTGCTTCATGCTGGTTGCCGGCGCCTTCCTCAGCGCCTCCCTGCCCATCCGGGACAAATTGCGCATGTCCCTATTGATGGCCCTGGGGGTCTCGGTCGCCGCCATGGGCGCCTTTGCCCTGCTCGGTTACTCATTGGAGCTCCTCTACGGCTTCCATTGGTGGAATTACACCGGGATGGCCGTGCATACGGCCCTTTCCTTTCTCACCCTGGGTATCGGGCTGGTGCTCTGGATCTGGCCCGACAGCAACCAGCACTGGGCTCTGGAGCGTTGGACCAGTTGCGGGTTTGCCCTGGGCATCATCCTCATGTTGTGCGCTGCGGCGGTCGCCTACAACTTCACCTCGCAGTTGCTGCGAACCTCCAACTCGGTGAGCCACCGCCAGGAAATCCTCAGGGAATTCCAGGAGATCTCCACCCGGATTGCGGATTTTGAAAGCAGCCAGCGGGGTTACCTCATCACGGGCGAGGAGAAGATGCTGGACGGGTGGGAGGAAAACAAACAGGGATTGAAGGAGGACTTCGGCGATGTCACACGGCTGACGTCGGACAACCCGGAACAAAAGCGCCGCCTGCTCCGGCTCGTGCAGGTTGCCGGGGAGCGCAATGCCTGGCAGGAAAGCACCATCCGCACCCGCAAGCTGGAAGGTCCCACCGCCGCCGCGCGGCTGGTCGCCACCGGCACCGGGGTCCGCCAGGCCGCCGAATTGAAAGCGATCCTCGGGGAAATGCAGCGCGAGGAATACAACCTTCTCGACCGTGACCGACTGGAGGCCGAAACCACCTCGACCACGGCTTTTTTGCTCATGCCCCTGGGGGTTTTTCTCAGCCTCACCCTCCTGTCGATCGGCCTGTTTTTCCTGAACACGGGCATGATGGAACGCCTGCAGGCCGAACGGCAATTGCAGGCCTCCATGCGGGAGGTGATGGACCTGAAAACCGCCCTGGATGTGCACGCCATCGTCTCCATCACCAGCCCCGGCCGAATCATCACCCATGTGAACGACAAATTCTGCACGATTTCGAAGTTCTCGCGCGGGGAACTGGTCGGCCATGACCACGACCTGATCAATTCCCATTACCACCCGGATGCATTTTTTCGCAATCTGTGGAACACGATCGAGCAGGGCAAAGTATGGACCGGCGAAATCAGGCACCGGGCCAAGGACGGCACCCTCTACTGGGTCGCGACAACCATCGTGCCGTTTCTCGACGAACAGCGGAAAATCCGCCAGTATGTGTCGATTGGCGCCGACGTCACAAAGCGCAAACAAGCCGAGGAGGAAATCCACCTGCTCAACCTGGAATTGGAAGAGCGCGTGAGGCACCGCACTTCCGAACTGGAGTCGGCCAACAAGGAATTGGAGGCTTTTTCCTATTCCGTTTCGCACGACCTCCGGGCCCCCCTGCGGACCGTGGATGGTTTTTCCCAGGCAGTGGTCGAGGACTATGGCGCCCTGCTGCCCGAGGAAGGACGGCGCTACCTGAAAACGATCCGCGAAGGCGCGCAGAAGATGGGGAATTTGATCGATGATCTGCTGACCTTCTCAAGACTGAGCCGGTTGCCACTGGGCAGACAGTCCGTCTCCATGGACAAACTGGTGTCCAATGTCCTGCAGGAGCTGCAACCCCTGCTGGAAGGACGGCGGATCGACATCCGGACCGCAAAACTCCCCGACGGCACGGGGGACCCCGCCCTCCTGAAACAGGTCTGGATGAACCTGCTGTCAAACGCGCTGAAGTACACGCGCAAACAGGAGAATGCCACGGTCGAAATCGGCAGCATCGCGGGGAAAAAAGGCCCCACTTGGTTCGTCCGCGACAACGGAATCGGCTTCAGCATGCAATACGCGCACAAGTTATTCGGCGTTTTCCAGCGGCTGCACCGCGAGGATGAATACGAGGGCACGGGAGTCGGCCTTGCGATTGTACAGCGGGTGGTCCACCGCCATGGCGGCCGCACGTGGGCCGAGGCGGAGGAAAATCGCGGGGCCACTTTTTATTTCAACCTGCACGGAGAGGACAACCAATGAGTGAAAACAACATCGTCGAAATCCTGCTTGTCGAGGACAGCCCGCAGGATTCGGAACTTTGCCTGCGCGCACTGCGCAAGGCCAACCTGGGAAACCACATCCACGTCGTGCGGGACGGGGCCGAGGCTCTGGACTTCATTTTTTGCGAGGGGGCCTATTCCAACCGCAAGATCGAGAACAGCCCCAAGGTGATCCTGCTGGACCTGAAACTGCCCAAGGTCGACGGATTGGAAGTTCTGCAGCGCCTCAAGGGCGACCCGAGAACCAAGACCATCCCCGTGGCGGTGCTCACCTCCTCGAGGGAACAGAAGGACGTGGTGGAAAGTTACCGGCTGGGAGTCAACAGCTACATTGTCAAACCGGTGAATTTTGAGCGTTTTGCCACGGCGGTCCAGGAACTCGGGCTTTACTGGCTGCTGCTTAACCAACCCCCCAAAATGGACGGATGAACACCATGCCCGAACGCATCCAGGTATTATTGGTGGAGGACAATCCCAACGACGCAGAACTCGTGCTCCGCGAACTGCGACGCGCGGGATTTGAGCCAGATTGGCGGCAGGTGGATACGGAATCCAACTATCTGTCGAGCCTCCACCCCGGCCTGGATATCATCCTCTCGGACTATGCCATGCCCCAATTCAACGGCCTGCGCGCCCTGGAATTGTTGAAGGAACGGGGCTGGGATGTTCCGTTTATTCTCGTCTCCGGCACCATCGGCGAAGAAGCCGCGGTAACAGCGATCAAGGAAGGCGCGGCGGACTACCTGCTCAAGGACCGGCTCATCCGCTTGGGGGTGGCCGTAAGGCAGGCCATTGAAAAATGCCGCCTGCGGAGGGAAGGACGCCGGGTGGAGGAGGAACTGAGGCTCTTCCGCGCACTGATGGACCACTCCAACGATGCCGTCGAGGTGATCGATCCCGGAAGCGCGCGCTTTTTGGATGTGAATCTGAAATCGTGCCTGAATCTGGGCTACACCCGCGAGGAACTGCTTGCCCTGCGTATTTTCGACACAGACCCGGCCATGGATCCATCCGGTTGGGCCGATTTTGCCGAAAAATCCCTGCATACTCCCTTCATGATCCTTGAACGCACCCACCGGCGAAAGGATGGGACCCTGTTCCCCGTCGAAGTGAATGTCACCCGGGTAAAACTGGACAGGGACTACATTGTGGCGGTGGTGCGTGACATCACGGACCGCAAACTATTGGAGGAACAGTTGCGCCAGGCCCAGAAGATGGAATCCATCGGCCAGCTCGCCGGCGGCGTGGCCCATGACTTCAACAACATCCTGACGGTGATCCAGATGCACGCCTCCCTCATGCTCTGCCACCGGGATATCGATCCGGAACTTGCCGAATCCACCCGCGAAATCGCCCTGGCCGCGGAACGCGCCTCCGGACTGACCCGCCAACTGCTTGCCTTCGGGCGCCGCCAGATCCTGCAGGAGCGCAACCTGAACCTGAACGACATCATCCGGGAAATCGCCAAGATGCTGGAGCGCATCGTCGGCGAGGACATCGTGGTGCGGACCGATACCGACCCGGAATTGCCGCCGGTGTCCGCCGACCCCGGGATGATGGAACAAATCCTCCTGAACCTCGCGGTCAATTCACGGGATGCCATGCCGGATGGTGGCGAACTCCGCATGGCCACCGGTTTCCAAATGGTGGACAGGGAATACGCCAAACTGCACCCCGATGCCCGGGAGGGCCGTTTTGTCCGCCTTTCCGTGCGGGACACCGGATGCGGGATTCCCGATGCCACGCTGGAACATATTTTCGAGCCGTTCTTCACCACCAAGGAAGTGGGCAAGGGCACCGGATTGGGGCTCGCAACTGTTTATGGGATTGTGAAACAGCACAACGGCTGGATCCAGGTGGAAAGCGTCGTGGGAAAAGGCACGGCGTTCCATATTTATTTGCCGGTCGTTGAAGGCGATATCGGCAGTGGAGAAACCCGGGAATCCCTCAGGAAGCTCCGCGGCGGGGAAGAAACTATTTTGGTGGTGGAGGACGAAAAAACCATCCGCACGGTCGTGTGCCTGATCCTGGAACGCTATGGCTACCAGGTTTTGGAAGCTTCGACCGGGGTGGAGGCCCTGGTCATTTGGGAAAAAGAAAAGGACCGGATCGATCTCGTACTGACGGACATCGTCATGCCGTCGGGGATCACCGGGCGGGAGCTTGGTGCGAAAATGACCGCGGACAAACCCTCCCTCAAAGTCATCTACAGCAGCGGCTACGCGGCCGACACGGTGGGCGGGAATGTTCCCCTTGAGGAAGGGGTGAACTATATGCAAAAGCCCTATGCCCTGGACCGGTTGGTCGATGTGGTGCGCTCGCGGCTGGACCGGCCGCAATAGCCCCGGCGCGTGCCGTTATAAAGCCGGACTGGTGTAACCATTCCCCCTGATCCGGAACCGCCAGGGCCGTTTCGCATCCTCCCCTGCATACCCCACCCC
>Ga0209066_10004348_pt1 | contig 15542 bp, 16 predicted proteins | sample All_14_2_FD_187198 | JGI IMG/M metagenome (GOLD analysis project Ga0209066, IMG submission 187198) | Freshwater microbial communities in response to fracking from Pennsylvania, USA - Allegheny Zone_MetaG_DW_15 (SPAdes) (version 2) ...
CACAGGCTGAAGGTTTTGCCCGCGCCGACGCTATGGGCGACATAGGTCGAGCCTGCGGCGACGATCCGCCAGACGACCCGCTTCTGATGGTCGCGCATCTGGATGGTGGTCGACGCGCCCGGAAGCGTCAGATGCCTGCCGTTGAACGTCCGGGTAACGAGGTTGTTGTAGGCGTCGTTGTAGATGCGGACCAGGCGATCGGCGCGTTCGCTGTCCTGCCAGACCCAGGTCTCGAAGGTCGACTTGATCGCCGCAAGCTTCTCTTTCGCGGCTTCGGTGTCGGTGGTGTTGAGCTCGCGGCGCTCCGAACCGTCAGCTTCGCGGTGAACGTCGTAGATCTTGGGGATGTGGGAATTGAGGGCATCTTCGAGCAGGTCCGCGGCGCCGCGGCGCGCCGTGCCCCAGGTCGAGGTGGAACTGACGTGTCCCGCGAACGGGGCCTTGTCGACGGTCCAGCTCGCGATATCGACGGTATGATAGATGGTTGTCTCGACCTCCATGATCTCCGCGACGAAGGTTTCGATGACCCTGGTGGGAATCCAGGGCGCGCCGAGACGCGCGGTGATCTCGCTGGGTTTGAGGTCGACCGGCTGGACCGCCTCGAGCGCGGTGGCGACAGCCTGGAAGCGCGGATCGGTTTCGGCTTTCTCGCGCGCCAGAGCGAGCTTGGTCCGCACGGGGCCTGAAAGGGCTTCGTCCGCCGCAACCCAGTGGTCGAAATGGGGCGTGGTGCGGACGGGGTCGAGATAGACGTCGTCGGCGAGATCCGCGAGGGCCTCGGCCTCGGTGACGCCGAGCAGGCCGGCGATGAGCGGGAGATCGACGCGGCCGCGCTCGTGGAGCGACACCGCCAGCGCATCCTGCGCCGAGTGGATTTCATGGGCGACCGGCGGCTTGACGACACGTTCGGTGAAGATCGCGCCCGGCGTGCCGGTATCGCTCGCCTCGTCATAGGCCTCGATCGACGCGACCAGCCAGACGTCGGGATCGTCGAGGAAAGGCTGAAGGTTCGGGCGGCGCTGATATTCCTTCTCGGCACCGGTGTCCGGGTCGGTGCGGATGCTGGTGATGGTCCGGTTGATCGGACCGTATTTCTTCGTGAACTGCCTGTAATGCGTGAGCAGCTTTTCCTGGGACGCGGCATAGGGCTGGTCGTTCAGCTGCGCCCGCAGGATCGCGCGGACCGCATCGCGGATCGGGATCAGCGCCTTGATGATACTCGCGTGTTTGGCGAACAGGCCCGTGGTGCCCCGCCCCGATTTGACATCGACCGCGATGGGCATGCCATCGACGATCTGGTGCAGGACGCCGCCGGAAACGAGATAGCTGCCTTCCTTGAACTCGGCTTCATCCGCCGCCGTGCCGATTTCAAGGTCGAGGGAGACGTCGACCCGGTCGCGTAGCGATGTCATGCGATGGACGGGGCGGCAGGTGCCTTCGTATCGGGACGCGATTCCCGATAGCGTGGTGGCGAGAGCCTGCCCGATGTCGACACCCGGCTCGGCGGCGCAGTGATAGTCCATGCCGAACTGGCCGCTTTTCCATTCGTGGCGCCCAAGCACATGAGCGGGATTGTCGAGGAAGTAGCGGTTGATCCGCAGCGGTCCCTCACCCTCGTCGCTGTCGGGAACATCGGCCAGATCGATCCAGTTCTGTCCGGCGCTGAGGGTGTCTGGTTCGCGCTTGCGGAAGAGCAGGATATCGACGACGACGTCCGTGCCCGCTTCCTGCCGCATGGCCCGGCCGGGAAGACGCACGGCGCCGAGGAAATCGGCGATGGTGTCAATATGACTGCGCGCCTTGGGGTCGCCCTTGTCGAGCGAATAGCGCGAGGTCACGAACAGGGCGACGCCGCCGGGGCGAAGATGCTCCAGCGATTTCGCGATGAAGAAATCGTGGAGCGACAGGCCAAGCCGGCCGAGGCTGGTCTTGTTCTGGATGCTGAGGTTCGAGAACGGCGGATTGCCGATGGCGAGGTCGAAGTCGCGCGGCAGCGACGCCTTGTCGAAATCGATGCAGCGGACGATCTGACCCGGATAGAGCGCGCTCGCGACGCGGGCGGTGACGGGATCGTTCTCGATGCCGACGAACATCGTGTCGCTCGCCAGCCAGTCGGGCCGCAGGCCCATGAACAGGCCGCTGCCGCATCCGGGTTCCAGAACCTGGCCGCCGGTGAAGCCGAGGATGCGGGCGGCGGCCCACATGGCGCGGACAATATATTCGGGCGTATAGTGAGCATATTGCGTCGCGCGCTTCAGCGACTGGAGTTCAGCGTCGGTCGTCTCCGCGGCAAGGCCCTGCCCGAGTTCCTCCCAGCCATCGCGGAATGTGCCCGCGCGATCGGCGAAGATATTGTTCGCAAGTTCGGAAGCGCCGAAACCGATGAACTTCGCGATGGCTTCCTGCTCGGCCGGCGTCGCCCCGCGTTGTTCGCGGTCCAAGAGGTTCAGCAGCCGGATCGCCTCGACATTGTCCTGCGCGCGGCCCTTCCACGAGGACGCCAGCATCCGCCCGGCGGCGAAGGAGAAATCGATGGGTTCGACCGGGGGCGGACCGGCAAGCACCTCCGCCGGCGCCAGCGAGAAGAGCGTAGGCTCGGAAAGCTGGGAGATGATCGCTGCATCGGGCGGCCTGACCGGCTGATCGAAGTCGAGGCATAGCTGGAGAGCCAGCGCGGATGCACTGTTTCGCATGGAATGCTTCCTTTTTGATGGGTTCGCGGGCGCAGCGCGGCGGCCCACAAGCGTGTCGGGCTGGTCGGGGATCAGGGCGTGATGGGAAGCCCCGGGTCGGGCGTCGTTTCAGGCGTCAGGTCAGCCGAGACGAAGCGACGCGGCATATTGGCGCAGCAGATCGGCCATCGCGGTTCGGGCATGCGCCTTGTTGCCGATCACGATCTCGGGCTGGAGTTCGCGGCCGAGCGGCGTGCGGTATCCGAGCGCCAACCTGCCGCTCATGTCCTCGACGATGATCCGGTGGCCGCGGGGCCGCGCCGGACCGGCATAGCGCGCGGTGAAATCCCCGAGGCGGCCCGACAGCCCGGCGGCCATCTTGCTCCAGCGGATATGGCCACCGGCAAATTGATCGCCGGGCGCTCGGCCTCGTGCGAGCCAGAGGCGGAACTGGGCTCGCTGTTGCAGCACCGAATTGCGCGTGCGCTCCATTGTTCGGGTGAGGGGGAGGATATCGGCGTCCGCATCGAGCCGTTCGAGTTCAGTGGGGTCCACGACGACGAGAATATCGGAATAGTCGCCTTGGCGCAGAGCTTGGCGCGTCACCGTCGCGTCGGCAGGCGTAGGCCCGGACGAGAGCGAAAAGGGGCGGAGCCCGGTTTCGGCGCTAACGGCATAAAGCGCGATAGCTTCGTGTCCGGGTCGTTCGCGTAGCATGGCCAGGATGCCGATCGTGCCCGTCGCGAGTTCAGTCGCGCCGAGCAGAAGGACGCGGCGATGCCAGGATGCCGGTGCCGGGACGTCGGTGGGGTGCGACCACTCGCTGGGGAGCGGCCGTCCCGGCTGCGCATTCTCGGTGCGATTGGGCTCGGAGGGTGTGGCAGCGAAAGCTCGACGGGCGACGTCGAAAATGTCGTCTGGTTGGCCGCCGCCATCCAGAAATCCGTGGCGGTAGGCAGGTCGTCGGACATCGGGATCCCCCGGTCGTGGCGGCGACGGCGGCCTGGATTCCCATCCCGCCCGGGCAGCGTAGAGTCCGTCGGCGTAGGCGACGGCAGCATCCCAGCCATAGCCATGGACGTCACGGCCGTGGAGGATCGCGGGGTTTCGGCTGTCGGTGCTGCCCTGGGCGATCTGGCGCTCGATGCAGGCAAAGTTCGCGGCCACGCGCTGGCGCTCGGTTTCCTGGGCGATCGCTTCGTTGAGGGGACGAAGCGCCTGAACCCGCTCGCGGGAACGCGCCATGCGGGCGTCGAGGGGCGCATCGTTCGGCAGGTCGGGGAAACGGCGCCAGGCATCGGCCAACGCATGGGCGTGATGAGCCGGACGGCCGCGCGCCATCCAGCATCCCGCATCGGCGGGATCGAAACTGTCGGTCATGACGATCTCCGGCCTGGAATGTCAGCGGCTGGCGAGAAGCAGGTCGAGCGCGCGCGCGAACACCTCGTCGCCAGCGTCGTTGACGATGACCGCGGCGGGATTGGTGGCGCGCACGGCGCGGGCGACCATCGCGGGTGGCCGCTTGCGGAGCGGATATTGCAATATCCGGCCACTCTCGATTGTGAGAAGGTTAGTGCGTAAAAGGCGCTTTAGGCGCCGGGACTCGAGTTCGCGCGCGAGAAGGTCGGCTACCTCGATCTCGAGATCATGGTCGCAGCCGAGATTTTCATCCAGGGTGCGCACCGGCCGGTTGGCCTTGAGCCAGGCATCGACCTCGGCCACGGTCCACCGGCCAACCTGGTGATAGAAGTCCGCTCCGCCCGTTCCCTGGTTTCGGGCATGAAAGGCGAGTTCGCCTTCGATCCAGACTTCCGCCGAGAAAGCCGCGGTTTCCTGCGATAGCGCGGCGCTGTAGGAGATACGCCGTAGTTCGATTTGCATGGGGATTCTCCAGACTGCTCCATCATGCGGAGCACCCTCCCCTGTTCCCTCTCCCCCTTTCTAGGCGCAGCCCGGACTGTCGCCCGCGCCGCAAGGCCGGTATTCGGCATCGTAAGAGCAGCTGTTCTCGAATTCGGGATCGTCGGTTTCATCGACCAGATAGCCGGTGACCTCTTCAGCCGGCTCCGCCTCCAGCACACCAGCGGCGTTCGGAAGGAGACGAACGGGGAATATCCCGCGTCCGACGATCGCGTCAGCCTGCCGCATAGCGTCCGCATGATCATCGGCGGTCACCGCGACCTTGACTCTGATCGTCGTATAGACATGGACATGAAACCCTCTCATGCCGGGAGCTCCGACCAGCCACCGGCGTCGCTGATCCAAACCATTCCGAGCGCCCGGAGCGGCATTTCCATGCAATCACTGGTCTCAGCGAGGGGATCGCGCACGAACACGCTGCCGCGATCGTTGGCGCGCTGCGGGGCGCGTCCACCGAGCACCATGAGGTCGCCGCCCCCGCCCGGCATGTGGACGATATCGCCCAGCTTGACCTTGGCGGCCAGCACCCGGCCAATGGTATAATGAAGGGTCCAGCCCCTCTGGGAAAGTGACGCCATGTTTGGTCTCCTTGTGTGAATTTGCGAAGGCGCGATTCTCCCGCCGCTCCGCGGGACTGGCGTGCGATTTCGGCCGATGCCGGACCGGCTGACACGGAATGATGCGGGTAGTCTCAGTCGCCGCGCGGCAACGGGATCGGAACGGCCTGGCCGCTGGCGAGGTTGAGGAATGCGCCCGCGTGACCGATAGAGCCGCGTCCGAGAAGATCGAACAGCAGCGCCAGGGCATGGCTCGCGACGACGCGATTGACGAACAACGACTGACGTTCGAGCGCCTCGGCGACTGAGCAGGATGGCGCATCGTCGTCAGGCAGGGTTTCGTCGGCAAGTTCGGGGAAATATTCGAGCACGGTCGGCAGGCGACGGCGATGCCTGGTGGAACTGCCCTCCGGGGAGCCGAGGAGATATTGCCCGTCGCTCGCGCGATTGCCGAGATCCATCCAATAGACGGGAACGGTCCTGCACCCGGCGAGCGCCGCACCGATCGCGCGGCGGGCCGATGCCGTGTCGACACAGGTGATGACGATGTCAGCGCCTTCTACACCGATTGCTTCAGGGGCGCGGCCGTGAACCGCCTGCCAGGTCAGGCCGTGTGCGAGGTTGATCCGTTCGGTAAGCGTGCGGGCCTTGGAACTGCCGACGTCGCCCTCGTAGTATGGCTGCCTGCCGAGATTGGCTTCGGTCACGATGTCGTCATCGGCCACGGCGACATGCAGCGATCGCGAGGAGATCGCGCGTAGCGCGGTGTCGAGCGAGGCGAGCCCCATCAGCATCTGCCCGCCGTTTCCACCGCAGCCGACCAGCAGGACGTTGATCGTGCGATTATCGAATCCGGCGGGCAGATAATGGCGATCCGTGGGGTCAGTCGACATGGCGGTCTCCTGAGAACGGGCTCCGCGGCAACGGCAGGAACATGCTGTCGGCACAAAGACGCGCAAGCATCGCCGGACCACAGGGATCGTCGAGCCGCCCGACGACGATCGCGATCTTCGTCGCATGGGCGTCGTCGGCGTCATCGGTGGCGCTGAAGAAGGCAGGACCGGCCCCGTGGCTGTGAAGGTCGCAGACAACATGCCAATCGGGCTGCGGAATCGGCGTGCGATAGACGAGGCGCGAGGGTGTGGCTTCGTCGATGACAGGAAGGTCCACCGCGAATTCCCGGGTCGCTTCGTTCCAGAGGACGAACGCCGCGGCTTCATTGGGCAAGGCTGCGCGAAAATGATCGAGAATATGATCGAGATGCTCGCGTGGAATGAGCCCGCAGCGCAGTTCGGCGCGACAGGCGCCCGTGCTGCCATAGGGCATATGGAGGGAAAGCGGCGGCGTGATCGGGAAATCCAGTTCCAGCCAGGGCCGGCGCAGGATGAGCATGACGCCGTCTATCCCGATCGCAAGGCCGCGTCCGGCGCGGGCGGCGCGCAGCATAGCGAGGGCGGGCGAGCGTCCCTGTGGCGGGACCGGATAACAGGGCACGGCGGCAAGGACCGCGGCCGCAGTGGGATCGTCAGCAAGCACGGTCATTGGTTCGCCCCTCTCGCAATGAGCTTTCCGAGAGTCATCGGATCGGTCCGGGTTGCTCGCCGGGAGGCCTGTCGTGTCCGACCGGGATCGAATGGCCTGAGACGCCTGACCGGAAAGCGCTTCGCCTTGCGCGCGGCGAGGTCGTCCCAGAGCCGAACCAGACCACCTTTGCCGGTGATGGTCAGTTCCTGTCCGGGATTGGGGTGGGTGGACCAGCTATCGAACACCCCGCGCTCGAATTCCGGGATGGAGGCTGTCGTCAGCGTTTTTGGCTTCGGAATGTTGCCCCAGCAAAGTTGCCCGTCGAGATAGACATTGAGCACCGGCGAGTGCAGCACCGGGGTATCGATGCCGGGGCGTTCGTTTGCCGGCAAGGCGTAAACGCCGAACCCCGATCGGGTCGCGATGAACAGATGCGGCGGATACGGGACCGGCATAGTGGTTCGCGCGGCGAGCACCTGCAGGCCGGCGGGCGGATCCGTGAGAGCGAAATAGGCCGGGCGAACCTGGGTCGGGATCCACCATGCGAGCATGTCGGGATGAGCGACCAGCACATTGTCAGGCAGGAATTCGGGAAGAACGGTCCGGCCCAGGGCCTCGGTCCATTGACGCAGATGCGCGCGCGACAGCGATGTGCCCGCGCCGATGATCGGCTTTCCCTCATCGTCATGCTCGATCGCATGGATGCTGGCGAATGCGGCGGCGCCCGCGCGAGCGGTGGCATAGGGACTGGCGTTGCGGATCGGCTGGCTGCGGTAAAGGAGAATGGCGTTGGTCAGCGCGAGGCCGCCGGCGGTCGCTTCGAACTGGGTGCGGTGGTCGGACATAAGGAACCTCAAAGGTTGGCTGGATCGAGCTGGATCAGGTCCTGCGCGGCGAGCAGGAACCGCGCGCCGACACGCAAGGACGCGAACCAGTCGTCGATCGGGACTGAATCTGGCAAAGGGCAGAAGCCGGCGATGTCCATGAAGCCGTATTCCATCCCGTGGCGTCCGACGTCATCGACCTCGCGTGCGAACTGCTCGACCGGAACGAGCGTCAGCGGGGGCAATGTCGAGCATTCCTCGATGCCGGGGAGATACTCTTGGGCAATCTCGATATCGAATTGCCAGGCGCTGCGCTCCGGTCGGAGTTTCCCGAGAGCGGCGTACGCCTTGCGGAGTTCCTCCAGTTTCCGGTGTAAGCCGTTCGGAAGTTCCGCCGATGCCCCCGCGTTTGCCGCGATCATCCAATCGGGCCGGCGAGACTCCATGTTGGATGGCAGAGTGAGTTCCTCGATATCGTCAGGATCCATGCCCTGATATTCGACGATCCACTGCCGCGCGGTTTCATCATCGGTCGCGCCGTCCCAATAGTACATAGAGATTTCATCGAAGAGGTCCTGGTAGCCGAAGATCGGAAGGGCGCGGCCCAGCATATCGTCGAGGGCCTTGTAGGCTGCGGCGCGCCAGGGAATGGGCGCATCGCTGTCTTCGATCCATCCGAGGTCGAGTTGCCCCATGCTGTCGCAGATCACCGCGATAGCCGGCGGATAACCTTCGTTCCCGTGAAGAACCGCGACCCTGAAGTCCGCGAATTCGACGGAGCCCAGAATGTCGAGCACCGCCTTGTCGAACAGTCGTTCGATGCGCTGGCGCGCCTGGTCGCGAGTATAGCGTTTAGCCGTCGTTTCCCGAGACGTGGCCCAGCGGCCTATCAGCTTGTGATGGGACGCCAGTGGAGCATCGAAGAGGGCGGGAATGTCGCCGGACAGTGCAACGGCCCGCCCCGCGAGGTCAGCCAAGGGGTGGAAGGCGCAGGCCCGGTGGCGGCGGGAGCGGCCTGGGAGCCTTGCTCCCGCCGTCCCCGGACGCGAGAAGGATGCACGCGTGGAGCGCCTGGGTTTGCTCGCTGCAGATTGGCTGGGTGAATTCGGATGTGTCGCCATTGCCGGGCTCGATCCATTCGATGAGCGTTTTACGAACTGCGGACGGGATCGCCGCGCTGCTGCCGCGCGCCACGGTCAGCCCTTGGTGCCGACGGCGCGCCGGTATTCGGTGACGTGAGCGCCGCCCGACACGCCGGCGTCGACCATCTCGGCGTTGAGAACCGCGGGGTAGAGCGTGGCATGGTAGGCACGCAGACCGTCGGGATCGTTGGCGAGATGCGGCGGAACCGGAAGGTCGATGCCGTCATAGCGGTACGCGCGGGTGAGATGGTTGATCTGCATGAGGTAAAACTCCCGGCTTGGGTCGTGGCGAGATTTGAGCGGAGTCCGGTCAGAACAAGGTGGCGGGTTGGTCCGGTTTGGCGTCGACCGGCGGGGTGACCGCGTGCTGGAGCTTCGGAGGACTCACAGGCACCGTCGTCTTTGCTGTCGCGGCCTTCGTGGCGGCCTTGGCCTTCGCGGCCTCCGCTGCGGCGATCCTTGCGTCCTCGGCCGCCTGGCGCTGATCGGCGATCTGGTCGGCAAGGGTCTTGCGCGTAGCGATGAGCTGGCCGAGTGCGCCGTCCGATCCACGGCCAAGTTCCGCATCGATCTCCACGGCGGTTGCGGTGATCGAGATCGGGCGGGTCTCGCCGGATTCGAGACCGTGCTTCGCGCCTTCCGCCTTGCGGGGAATGACGGTCAGCGTGACGGTATCGTCGGGGCCGGCGACAAGATCGAAACCGAGCGAATAGTTGGCGAGAAGCGGCAGCAGGTTGGCAATCAACATGGGCGTTGGTCCTTGTCTGGAAGGGTGAGGGTGTCGGTCAGGCGGCGATTTGCGAGATGGGAGCGTCGGCCGGCTGGGCAGCACGATCCGGGGGCGGTCCATAGGCGCCATCGAGCGTCATGCAGCCCGGCAGACGTCCCGCCCAATCGAACCCGATGCGATTGAGCATGCTGGTGACAAGCTCGGTCTTTTTCGATGCGAGCAGCTTGGCGAACCGTTTCTCGCCGACATGCGCGATCAGGCCGCATTCCTGGGCGATGAACTTGAGCTCTTCCTTTGTGTAGCGCTCGAGAAAGGTCTGATCGACCTGCCACGTCTCGCGCAAGTCGACCTCGAACACTCTCGCAAGGTCCGCGACATGATCGAAGCTGAGCACATCCTTGGCGTAAGCGCCGCCGATGACGGCCAGCACATTGGCGGCCCGCGCATCGGCAAGCGCCCGGATTTCCGCGATCTTGCCCTTGAAGTCGAGGTCCGGGAACGAGGCGCCGACGAGGATGCCAGCGCGGGACGTCAGCGTGTCGGGCTTGATCTGCGAAAGCGTGCCCGACATCGCCGCCACAAGGATCGTGGTCCGGGCGTGGACAGCATTGCCCGCGAGCGCACGGGCAAGCGCGGTTCGCCATGTCGCCTCGCGAAGCTCGGCGGTTCGGGTCGCGATCGACCTGGCCGTGACGGTCGGCTTATGCGCCGTCGACGCGGCCGGCACGGTCTCGGCAGTGCGTGGCGGGGGAGGCTCGCGGTTTTCGACAGCACTGGATGATATGGCGCCGCGTTCCGGCTGCGGCTGGAGATCCATCGATGGCGCGGGTTCGACGGTGACATCGTCCTGCGCATCAGCGTCGGCATCATCGGCAGCAGGAGGCATCGCTCTCCTGGCCGCCTTCGCGGCGCGCTCCTCTTCCTCGAAACGGATCACCTCGGCGGCTTCGGTCTTGAGCTTGAAGCATCCCGGATTGGTGCAATGGCCATCATCGACATGGGTTTCGAAAAGGACTTGCTGCGCCGCCGAGTTGAACGGACAGGTGGCGCACTCGGTCTTGTCGAAACAGGCGCTCGCGAGGCTATGCGTGATGCGCATCAGTTCCTTGCGCGTATCGTTCACGTCAAGATTCAGGCGCAGGATCGTGTCGAGGGCCGTGTCCTGCTTGTCCTTGGGGATGACGGCGAGCAGTTCGGCGTGACCGACCTTGATCCGGCGCTCATCGAGGGCGGTCTTAGCGGCGTCGGTGAGTTCAGCGAGCGCCAGGCGGCGATCAAGCTTGGCGCGGGACCAGGCCAGTCGCCGTGCGGCCTCGGCGCGGTCGCCGTTGCATGCCGCGAGGTAGCGGACGGCGGCATCGGCCTGCTCGGTCTCCGACGGATCGTCACGGTCGTCATTCTCGGCGATCGCGGCATCGAGCGCTTCCTGGTCCGTCATCACGCGGATGATGACCGGCACTTCGCCGTCGAGCCCATAGACTTCCAGCCCTGCCCTGTACCGGCGCTCGCCGGCGACGATGGCATAGACGTCGTCCTTCGGCCGGAGCAATATGGGCTGGAGTATGCCGCGCTGCCGGATGGAAGCCACCATCTCCTCGTGCTTCTTCCGGTCGAAATACCGGCGGGGATTGTCGCCCTTCACGATACTGGCGAGCGGCAGCGTGGAGGGATAGCTCGGTTGTAGCGAGGTCAAGGCTCGTCTCCTGTGTGGATTGTAGCAGGCTCGCGTTCAGGGTTGGCTGGACGCCCATGCCGCTGCGCGTGTCGGAATGTGCGGGACGCGGCTGATCATCAGTCTGCATTCCGCAACCATCTCCCTCCCCCTTCCCCTCGCCCGGTAGAGGTCGTTCCAGTCATTGAAGCCCGGCGGTGGAGGCAGCGGCTCGATCGACCGGCCGTCTCGCGCATGCGCCTGTTTCGCCCGTGCCGCGCCGCGCCGACCGGAAAGGTCGTTGTCGTGAAGGAGGAAGAGGCGTTCAACCCGCTCAGGCACAGTGACCAGGGGGAAGCGGTCAGCACCAAGCGCGGCCCAGACGGGGATGCCGAGCAGCAAATGAGCGGACCAGGCGGTCTCCCAGCCCTCGGCCAGCCCCAGCACATCGGTGGCGGCCCCGAAACGGACGGTGCCACCGTGCGGGCGACCCAGCATCAGTTTGGGCAGATCGAGATCAGTGGCCGGCAATCCGGTCCGGGGGTCGAGGAACAGCCGTTCGAGTGCTATGACGCCGGTGTCGGCTTCAACGGCGGCGAGCAGCGCCGGACGGAAACGGACGTCGGCGCCCCGGCCGAGCGGCACATGATCATGGTAGCGCAGCGCCGGATGCGGCTCGTTGAAACCACGCGTCGCCATATAGACGCCCGCCGGCGTATCGGTAACGGCACGCGCTTCCTTCCAGAGCGAACGGATCCGGCCGGCCAACCGTCGCTCGCTGCCATCCGCGCGTGCGAATTCCGCTTCAGCGTCGGCCGTCGGGATAGGCCGCCTGTCGCTGCGCAGCGCGCGGATGACATCAATCGTGGAACAGCCGGCAAAGCACTTGAACAATATGCTATGCTCGCCGACCCGGACCGACAGGCTGGGGCGATGGTCGTCATGCGCAGGGCAACGGCACATCGCGCCCGATGGCTTCCATGTTCCACCGAGTGATTTGACGATATTGGCGGCAGCGGCATGCAGGCGCGGATCGGCGCTCGTGCGCGACAGGGCCATGGGAGGAACTCCAGCATAGGGAAAACTCCCTCGCCCCACTCCTCCTTCTCTTCAGGCCGCGGCCGACGCCCGCTGTCAGTATGATCGCAGGTCGTATCAACGGGTAGCGCGTGCCCGTTTCACCGGCATAGCACTGAACGCTACGTCGGCCTATTGATCGACTACCGATATCGGCTCCGAGCTTCTAACGCCGAAACTGGCGGACACCGTCAATCGCGATGCAGAACGGGACTTCCTGCCGGGCCCCGTCTGGAGCGTCTCCGCATTTGCGGGCGCAGTCGTGACAGGTTTGCGCATATCCGGACAGCAAGGTCTGGAAGCAGGCATCCATCTTATCCCGCCCAGTCGCCGTCAGCCGAACATATATGCGGCGTTTGTCGAAGGGATCAGGGAAGCGCTCGACGATGCGTTGCGCCTCCATCTCGGCAAGGCATCGCCGACCGGTCATCTCCGACGCTTTCGACGCGAGGCAGAAGCTGGTGAGAGAAGTCTTCAATCCCTGGCTGTCGCGCCAGTAAAGATCGAGCAGCATTTCGCATCCTGGATCGGCGCATAAAGAGCCGAACATGGTGGCCGACTCCGCTCTTGCGCTGATGATCGACCTGCAAAGAGGTGCAAAAACAGCCGGACGGCCTGTGTCGTCCAGCATGGGTTCAATTCGGGCTTCCTGTCGCATGGGCATTCGCTCTCCATCCCATTCGGGTGCATCGGGCGAACCGTGCCGATGCCCCAACGTCTGGTTGCCCCCCGGCTATTCTGAACAAAATAGTCCAATGAGCATGATGCTCGAATTCATCCGTCCGGCAAGGTGCCTTTCGGAGGGGAATTTCGGTGCCGAATTGGTTAACATAAACGAATATTCCTACGTCCTCTGCCCCTTTAACGATGCAGGAGAACATCTCGCGCTACACCGCAAAACCATGGCAATACCCGTCCGGCAGCCGCGTCGCCTTCTCTATGGCGGGATGCCCAATCGTATGCGGCTGGTTTTCTTGGCAAAGCATCGCAACTGATGCCTTGCCCGCCTGCGTCGCCCATGCGACCATGTCGTTATGCCTTAAGCAATAGAGCCGGACTGATCCATGCACGACGAGGAGATGCAGCTTACACCGGAAATGCGTCAGACGATGGCTGAGCCCGATCCCACCGTTCTGGCCATAGAAAAGCTTATCCATGCCGCCAAAGGAGATGATAGAAAGATCGAAAAAATCGTGCGTGGATATTTGCGCAATGCGATTTTCGTTTTCCAAAGCCACATGGTGAAACGTGCGCTGCGTGATCTCGATCTCAAACAAGATGAGTTGAGCGATGAACTGCTGGCGCAGATCGCTGCCGATGCAGGCGGCTATATGGGCAAGTTTCGGGATTGGCTTCTCATCGAGCTGAACCGCGCCAACGGAAAGCCAAAGTCGACAAACTAGTGCGCGGTCCTGTGCCCGACGGACGAGAAGCGTGAGCCCGCCCAGCAGCATTTCCGTGGCACATTTAGGGTAACGAAGGGTAATCAGGGGCAATTGGCATACCGCAAATCAAGGGCTTGCTTCCCCTGCTTTACCCCGAAGGCCCAGTTCCACATCCGTAGGTAAAGCTAGTTTATAGCAGTTCTTTCTGCTTCTGCCTTTTGCTCCATTTGACTGTTCGATCGAGACCGGCTGCGAGCCTTCATCGGAACGACGTTGTCCTTCGGATTGAGTATCCGCGCCACCAATGACGCAAGCTGACGAAGGGCTTCCGTCTTTTCAGCGAGGTAGTCGTGCTGATCATAGACACCTTCTACGCCTGGAATGACATGCCCAAGCACTCGCTCAGAGACATGCGGCGAGACGCCTGCTCGTATCATCAGCGTCTTTCCGGTCCGGCGCAGATCGTGCAGGACCCAGTGTGGGATAGGGTGACCGGCGATTTCCTCCATCTTGGCATCCAGTTCCGCCTTGGCGTCAGTGAAGCCGTTGATCGGACCAGCCAAGCGTCCCTGGAAAACAAATGGTCGGGTCGGCGTCGTAGGCTGCTTCTTAACGATCTGCATCGCCATGGGAGATAGCCGAACATACTCGGCATTACCCTTCTCTCGATCTTCCGTCGGGATCGTCCACAGTCCATCGGACGTAACATAGTCCCGGTGCATCAACCGCAGTTTTTCGCGCCTCTGAAGAGTCAGCAACAATAGCTGGCAGAAAACACCGAATACCTCCTGCGTCCCGCAAGCCTGCCAGAATATGCGGATTTCCTCGTCACTCAGAATACGCTTGCGTTTGCGCTCGGAAGATTTAGTTCGCTTCATTCCCCGCACAATTGGAGACACGAAATCGTCTCCCCGCGCCGCGTACCAGTTGAACATGGAGCTGAGCTGTGCGAGCACGGCATCCGCTTGAGTAGCTCCATTGTTATCCTGAATTGTATCGAGTAACTCGGTTACATCGCGGCGCGTGATTGAAGCGATCAGACGATTTCGCCACCGCTCATTGCCGGTTAGGTCTTCCAAGATATAGTGATCGAAAATCCGCTTGATCTCCTTTGCAGAACGCAGCGGAGCCAGAGGTCTACCACGGCCGTCCTTCTGACCCTCTTTCATAACATGGCGCTTGAAAAACTCGACAAAAACCGTCGCAATCGTCTCCAATACCGCCTGCGGCTCTTCATCTACCGGCTGAGCAGGTCGACTAGGGTCAATGCCATCCGCAATCGCGGCCTTCCATTCTCGGGCCTTCTGCCGCGCTTCGTCCAAGGCAAGGGCGGGCACACCCTTCTTGACAATGTAGATGCGATCCTTGGCGTCCGCAGGACAAAAATCTCCTAGCACTCTGCGACTAGGAGCTCCGCACGTCCCATCTCCTTTCGGGTATCGCGCATAGAGCCAGAATGTCACCCGACGCTTGGGATTGATCGTAACTAATAGTCCTGTTTCGGCCTCGTCGTGCCACTCGTCCCGTCCCCCTTCTGGGGCGGCCTTCAGGCCGCGAATCCAAGGATCAGAAAATTTCTTCGTTGCCATGTCAGCCTCGATTTTGCGCTACATATTGCGCTACAAATTGGAAGGGATGCCACACACCTCCATGTTCGGGAGGATGACGCAATTTTACCATTAATACAAGGAAACATAAGGGAATTTCCTGTAACATGGTGACGCGATGTACTATGAAATTTCGCGGTGAGACGTTGAATCCAATTTCTCTTAATCAGCGGGTCCTAGGTTCGAGCCCTAGTGCGTCCACCAAATTTCCAAATACTTACAGATAGTTAGACTATCTCCGGGATTGGGAATTCCATCCTCTTGAGTGGCTAGGTAGCTCTCTAGGTAGCGCGCTCCTGGAAACAGATTTTCTGAGCGAAAGTGCAAGAGAGCCGTAACGCTGGTTGTTTTCCGGCCCAGATCAAGCTCGCTTTCCAAGGCTGGCACGAATCGGCATTCTCAAAGTCGTCAGGCCTGCGGCTTATATTTGAGTTCCGCGATCCCATCCCTGCG
>Ga0209066_10004349_pt1 | contig 15542 bp, 14 predicted proteins | sample All_14_2_FD_187198 | JGI IMG/M metagenome (GOLD analysis project Ga0209066, IMG submission 187198) | Freshwater microbial communities in response to fracking from Pennsylvania, USA - Allegheny Zone_MetaG_DW_15 (SPAdes) (version 2) ...
CTTGTATCCTGGTATGACAGTGACAGGAAGTGGTTCGACGATTCAAGCGGCGACTACTATTTCTACATTGAATGCTGGTGGACAGAGTTTAGCTTTGTCACAAGTGGCAGCTGGTACTCAACCTGCTAATCCGCTAGTTGCTTCTGGTGGTCAGTACTTGGTTCAGTTTGGAACAGAGGCGCTTTATCGTGTGACTCCGTTTGTGAAGTTGCTAGGTTTTGGTTGGTCTGTTGATGAATCAATTGGTTCAGCTGCAGGCTCTGTGAGTTTGTTACAACTAGCGCCAAACATTGAGAAGGTGTTTATCACTGATAACAATGTATCGGTTAAAGTTGTACCTCAGACTCCTGCGACTATGATCACAGATGCTTCGTTAACATTACAGATGGGGACAGGAAATGGAACATCGTTTACTGCGGTTAATCCTACTGCAGCGACTACGATGAGATTCTGGTTTGACTTAGGTAATGCGACTTATGGAATTGGACAACCGTAATGAGCATGATGATGGGCGGGGGCTCTAAACCCAAAGGCGCCATTGTGGAGTTTATTAATAAAAAAAGAGAAGACAAGGAGGCTGACAGGGATGTCGGCCTTCGTATTTGTATGGAAGAATTGATAGAGGCTGTGAAGGCTGGTGACATTGATCAAGCGGTGGCTGCTTTTAAAGCGGCTTTTGCTGAGTGTGAGATGACGCCACATCGTGAAGGACCACATATAGAATAGGAGTTGTTATGAGTAATAGCTCTGATGTTTCGCTTGGAGCGTTAAGGCTTCAAGCACGGTTTCGTTCAGACATGCAGAACAACTTTGCAGTTTCAGATGCTGAGTTTAATTCTTATATTTCTAATTCTCGTAAAGAGTTGTTTGATTTATTAGTTGGTGCTTACGGCAACAATTATTATTGGGCGACTTTTTATCAGTTTCAAACGACCAATGATCAGTATTATCCGTTCCCTGATGGTACGAGTAACTATCAGAATGCAAATGGGTCTACGGCTGAGAAGTATTATAAAATGCTTGGGTTAGATTTACAGTATTCAGGTAGTCCAAGCGGATGGATTAGTATTCAAAGAATTGAGTTAATCGAGAGAAATAAGTATGCGTATCCTAATACGGCAACAAGCTTCTTAGGGTATACGAATTTAAAGTACACACCGATTAAAGATGGTATTTGGATTACTCCTTTACCAACAACAGGCCAGGTGATGAGGTTATGGTATATTCCAACTCCTCCTGCATTACAGTTTATATTAAATAGTGGTTTAACTTTAGAGAGTAATATTGTGCAATTAACAGACGTGACTGGCTTAGCGGTTGGGATGAATGTTTATGGCACTGGCGTTACGAATGGCACTACTATTTTGTCTATTGATAGCAATACAAATCAGCTTACTATTTCAAGTACAGCTCTTGGTACATATCCTACAGCGACTTTATCTTACTGGAGTGATGCAACTACAGTAGACGGTATTGCTGGTTGGGAGGAGTTTATAATCATTGATGCGGCTATTAAATCTAAGATTAAACAAGAAGAAGATTTCTCTGGTTTATATCAACAGAAAATGGATATGAAGGCTCGAATTGAGAGTATGGCAGAGGGCCGCGATATCGGACAGGCGATGCATGTTAGTGATGCTCTTGGGATTAACGCTTATGGTGCTAATGGTTTTGGTGGTGGGGGATTTGATGGACTAGGTGGTTGGTGATGCAGCTACCATATATCCAATCAATAGATCCTGTTCTTAACTTACTCCAAACGAAATGGCGCAGTCAGCTAAACCCTATTTTAGCGATTCCTATGCTTGATGGTTTGCAATTGACTGATGTTCGTTTGGTTACTGGAGTGAATGTGATCAATCATAAGCTTGGTAGAAAGCAGATTGGCTGGATAGTGACTGATACGAATGCGAATGAAGGGGTGTATAGAACAGAGCCCTTGAATGATGTGAATTTAACTTTAACTGCGACCGGAAATGTAACGGTCAGTTTGTGGGTTTATTAATATGAGTACAGTAACGCCTAACATGAATTTGGTTGTGCCATCGGCGACTATTACGGACGGTCCAGAATACGCATTAAATATCAACGGTGATCTAGGAGTGATAGATGCTCATGATCATACGGTTGGTAAGGGTGTAGCGATCCCAAGTGGGGGAATAAATGTTAATGCTGATTTTCCTTTTAATAGCTTCAATGCTACTTTACTTCGATCAACGAGATTCGTAGCTCAAGGTGCACCGATTAGTTTACCGACTGATTTAGGTTGTACGTATGTTAGTGGAGTGGATCTTTACTATAATGATGTGAATGGTAATCAAGTTAGGATTACTCAAAGTGGTGGAGTAGCAGGATCACCTGGGAGTATTTCTGGTTTAAGTAGTCCGGCTAGTGCGACATATAATTCAGGTACTCAGACATTTGTTTGGCAAAGTAATACTAATATTGCAGCGAACATGGATTTTGGTTCTGCAATTCTTAGAAATCTTAGTCCTAATTCTACGTTTGGGTTAACGTTATCTCCTCCTGTTCTTGGTGCTAACTATACAGTTACGCTTCCATCTTTGCCTGGTGCTAATAGTTTTATGCAAATGGATACAAGTGGAACTTTATCTGCAAGTATTCCACTGGCTAATGGTATTACGAGAAGTAATTTAGCAGCTGTTGGTCAGCAATTAAGTGCTACGACTGGAGTCTTGGCTTGGTCGTCGACTGGTTCAACAAGTTATGAAACTGTTGGATCTTTAAGTGTGAATATTACGACTTCAGGACGTCCCGTGGTATTAGGTATGCAGACCAGTGGATCAGGAAGTGTTGCAGGGTTTATTGCTATTACTGCATCAACTACTCAGAATGCAAGCTTAATGGATTTACAATTTACCCGTGGTGGTTCTGGATTAAATCCAACCGCAGTACAGTTAACTAATACTGTTGTTTTTCCACCTAGTCAGTTTGGATATTTAGATGTGATAGGGGCAGGTACGTATACTTACACTGTTCAAGTTAAGTCACAGATTAGATGTCCGATACAGTTTACGAATGTAACACTCTATGCGTATGAGTTATAACAATGGCATTACAAAAGCAGCCAGTAACATTTAATTTCTTAGGAGCGCTCGATACTAAATCTGATCCGTTCCAATTGCCTACTGGTAATTTCACAGAATTAGTGAATATTAGTCGAGGTAAGACTGGTGCTTTAGAAAAGCGAGCGGGCTTTGGGTTCTTACCGAGTTTGCCTGATAATTTATCTAGTTTTGTTACTACTTTTAATGGGAACATGACGGCTCTTGGGGACAAGCTTTGGGCGTTATCTGAGTCTACTAATTCTTGGGTGAACACCGGAACGTTTTATCCATTGAGGCTTGATACGTTAAGTGTGGTTAAGAATAATTTGAATCAGACATGGGCTGATACAGCGGTTAGTCCTAATGGATTACTAGCTTGTGTGTATACAGATCAAGTGCCTGTTGGTTCAACGACTCAAGCTGTTCAAAAGTATACTATTTTAGATAGAACGACTGGTCAGACTTTAGTTAATTCGACACCTATTACTAGTTCGTTTGGTACGGTTTCGTTTTCACCGCGTGTATTTAATATTGGGAATTACTTTTTAGTTACATTTACGTCGTATAATGGGGCTGTTTACCATTTACAGTATATTCCTATTTCTACTTCGACACTTAATGTGATGGCGAGTGCGACAGACATTAGTGATACGATTACTCCGACTGCTCGAGGGTCTTGGGATGGAGTAGTGGCTAATGATAAGATCTATTTTTCGTGGAATGCTGCTAATAATTCAAGTGTTAAGACGACTAGTATTGATAAATACTTGAATGCTTATTCAGTGTTAACGTTAAATTCTGTATCGGCTCAGTTGATGAGTGTGACGGCAGATAAGAGTGGATCGACTCCTGTTATTTGGTCATCGTTTTATAGTGCTACTAGCTCAAATGCGTATACGTATGCGGTGAATCAGATTGTTAATCCTATTGGGTCGATGACTCAGTTTGCAAGTTCTGCCAATGGTAATATTTTAAACATAGCTTCGTTTGCAAATATTGGTGTGAACAGTATTTTTTATGAAGTAGCTAATAACTATTCTTATGGAACTGTGACGGCGACGAATTACATTAATAAAGTAAATGTGAGCGTTAATGGTTCTATTAGTGCGACAACTACGATTGCTAGATCTGTAGGCTTAGCAAGTAAAGCTTTTATGGTTGGTTCACAAGGGTATTTCTCTAGTGTTTACCAGTCACCGTATCAATCGACTTACTTTTTGATGAATTCTACTGGAGCTGTTGTTTCAAGATTGGCTTATCAGAATGCTCAAGGTTACCAAATATATGGATTAACTGATGTGAGTGTATCTTCTAATTCTGCAAGCCTTAGTTATTTATATAAGGATCAAGTTGAGGCGGTAAATAAAGATACGAATGTTTCAGCTGGGACTCAAATTAATGGAATTTACTCTCAATTAGGGGTGAATTTAGTTAACTATACGTTTGATTCTAAGCAGATTAGTCCTGTTGAGACGGCAGGGAATTTGAATTTAAACTCTGGGTTCTTGTGGGCGTATGATGGGACTCAGTTAGTAGAGCAGAACTTCTTTTTATATCCTGATAATGTAGCGCTAACACCATCGACTACTGGTGGAACGATGTCGGCTCAGACTTACTTTTACCAAGTGACATACGAGTGGAGTGATAACCAGGGTAATAACTTTAAGTCGGCTCCTAGCATTCCTGTGTCATGTGTAACAACTGGCGGGACTTCTAGTGTAACGATTCAAGTGCCGACGCTAAGGCTTACGTATAAGAATATGAATAAGCCAAAGGTTGTGATTTACCGATGGTCAACGGCTCAGCAAACTTACTATCAAGTGACGAGAATAGATGTTCCATTGCTGAATAATACAGCGATTGATTCAGTTTCGTTTACTGATACTCAGAGTGATGCTCAAATCTTAGGAAATAATTTGTTGTACACAACAGGTGGTGTGCTAGAGAATTCTGGTGGACCAAGTTATGTTGCTCAAACTCTTTATGACAATCGTATTTTTGGGATTAATGCTGAAAATCCTAATTTACTAGGTTATTCAAAAGAGATTGTTCAAAGTACTCCGCTTGAACTAAGTGATTTTCTCACATTGTATGTGCCTCCGACTACTTCGACAAAGATTTCTACAGGTCCAATGAAGTGTTTAGCTCCTATGGACGATAAGCTGATCATCTTTAAGAAGAATGCGATTTATTATATTAATGGTATTGGTCCGGACTCTACAGGAGCACAGAGCCAGTATTCTCAGCCTATTTTAATTACTTCGACGATTGGTTGTTCTAATCAGCAATCGATTGTGATGAGTGATATTGGTTTAATGTTTCAGAGTGATAAAGGTATTTGGTTACTGGGTAGAGATTTATCGACTTCGTACATTGGGGACGATGTTCAAGCGTTCAATGGTTTAAGAGTTTTGTCGGCTGTTAGTGTGCCTCAGTCTAATCAACTAAGGTTTACGTTAGAAGGTGGCGGACAGATTGTTTATGATTATTTTTATAAGGAGTGGAACGAGTTTAGAGGTATCTCTGCGATTAGTTCGACTATTTATGAAAATTTACATTCGTTTATTGATCAGTATGGAAGGGTTTATCAGCAGACTCCTGGTTTGTATTTAGATGGATCAACGCCTGTGTTGATGAGTTGGAAAACTGGTTGGTTAAATCTAGCAGGGCTTCAGGGTTATCAGCGAGCGTATAAGATGTATATGCTGAGCAACTATCAATCTCCTCATATTTGTACTTTTGGTGTGGCTTATAATTTTAATCCTAACATTGCACAACTTGCTAAGATTTATCCTGATAACTTTTCACAGAAGTGGGGAGTTAGTTCTACTTGGGGTGATTATGGAACAACTTGGGGCGGGAATTCTACTGTTGAGCAGTGGCAGATAAATATTGAGCAACAGCAGTGTCAGAGTTTTCAAGTTTCATTTAATGAATATTATGATCCTAGTTACGGTTTGGTAGCGGGTGCGGGATTAACCATGAGCGGGATTACGGTAGTAGCGGGCGTCAAAAAAGGTTGGCCTGGCAACGTTCGTGCGGTCAATAGAGTTACTTAAAGGGGAGATTATGTCTAAAAGTGGTGGTGGTTCACATTCAGTAATGTCCAAGAAATTGGCAGAAGCTTTAATTGAATCTGGGGTAGCTCATTTCGATATGGGTGGAATGGTAGCAAGTGGTCCTATGGGTGCCCAGCTTGGGGCTGTTGGTGCTCCTATGCCTAAGACTATGGGTGAGGCAGCCGGAATGGTGGCTAATCCTTTAAAGGATATTTCTAAAGCGTTTACATTTCAGAATGAGTATCAGGCTGGTTTAGCTCCGACGGATAATCATCAATATGGTTATATTATGGATCAGGGTGCGACGAATGCACTAGCTGGGTATGGAACTAGCCAGAATATTTTGCAACAGCAACAATCTTTGGCTAATCAATTGCTTGCTCAGTCTCAAGGTCAGGGACCGAATCCGGCTAATGCGATGCTTGCTCAGCAAACTGGTAATAACATGGCTCAACAGGCTGCCTTGATGGCTAGTCAAAGGGGAGCAAGTGCTAATCCTGCAATGATAGCAAGGATGGCGGCTATGCAGGGTGGGAACTTACAGCAACAAGGTGTAGGACAAGCGGCTATCATGGGAGCTCAGCAACAATTACAAGCTCAACAGCAATTACAGGCTCAGCAACAAGCCATGCAACAATCTAATCTTGGTCAACAGCAAATGCAGGGTCAGTTGTTTACGGGCGCTGGGGCATTACAGAATACTCAGAATGCTAATAACATTGCGAACTATGGTCAGATGCAAGGGGTGAATGCTCAGGTGTCGATGGCTAATACGAATGCTAATAACAAGACGCTTGGTGGATTGCTTGGTGGATTGGGTTCAGCGATTGGTGTGTTTGCTGATGGTGGACAAGTGGCTACGCCTGTTGTGCCTAATTTAGATCCAGGGTCGGCCCAAGGGGTGAGTTTTAGTGGTATGAGTCCGATGAGTAAGATGGGAGGAGCTGGTGGCGGTATGCCTATGCCTCCTCCAGGTACTAGTGCGGCTTTTGCGGGTGGTGGTCCGGTTCCTGGTGAGCCTCAGCATAGCGGTAATGATCAGAGAAATGATGTTGTTCCTGCGCTGCTTTCTAAGGGAGAGATTGTTTTGCCTAATACGGTAACTCAAAGTGATAATCCAGAATTAATGGCGGCTGAGTTTGTTAGACATTTACAAGCTGGGAAAGACGCTAAATCATTTGATCACGTGGCTAAGGCTAAGAAGTCTTTAGAAGACAGAGTAGCTGAGCTAGAAAAATTATATGCGGGCGGCGTGGTTGGAAAGGGTAAAAAGAAATGAGTAAAGTACCTGATCATTATTCGTTATTTGGTGAGCATAAAGATTCATACGAGATCCATGACGCGAAAAGCGACAGAACGTTTCATGTGGCTAAGAACCAGCTTGATCTTTCAATGATTGGTAAGCTTTCTGGGATAAAGAAGTTTGCTGATGGCGGGAAAGTTCCAAGTGCCTTAGATCCAGTGGCTGAAGAAGAGTATGATATTTTAGCTAATTTACCAGAGCCAGAAATTCAGCCTAGTGAAAGTGATCTTCAATCTCAGAAGATGGCTCAAGCTATGGATGTAATCAATAAGCCTTTTCATGGTGTTGATGAGGTGTCGACGGCTCCTGTTTTACAAGAGACTCCTAGAGCGCCTGCTCAAGAGTTACAAGCTCAAGTGCCTCAAACTATGCCAGCTTTACCATCAACAGGTATGACGAGTGGTGATTACGGTAAGTTTCAAGGTGCTATGAATCAGCAAGTAGCTGGTGTGCAAGGAATGGCGAATGCTCAAGCACAACAAGCACAATTACAAGAGCAACAGTATGCAGAGTTTAATAAAAAGATGGCAGATGTTGTGACTAATGCTGATACGAAGCTTGCGGCTCTTGATGCTGAGAATGCTCAGTTAACTAAAGATGTGGCTGATTATAAAGTTGATCCAAGAAGATATATTAATAACATGTCTACTGGGAATAAAGTGAGCGCGGCTATTGCTTTGGCATTAGGTGGTTTAGGATCTGGATTAACTGGTGGACCAAATTTAGCTTATGATCAGTTTCATAAGTTTATTCAAAATGATATTGAGTCTCAGAAGTTAGAACTTGGTAAGAAAGAAAATTTATTATCTCGTAATCTTCAAAAGTATGGGAATTTGAATGCTGCGACTCAAGCAACGATGATGCAGCAAAATGCTTTGCTACAAGGGCAAATTGCACAGACCGCGGCTAAGTTTGGTACTCCAATGGCTTTGGCAAAAGGTCAGATGGAGATTGGAAAACTTAAGCAAGATCAAATGCAATTACAAATGCAGTTTAAGCAATCACTTATGCAGTCATCTTTACGTGATCAGATGTTAAAAGATAATGTGCAAATGGACCCTAATAAAATGGCTATGTACATTAATGCTGTTGTTCCTGAAAAAGACAGAAATGCAGCTCGAGAAGAGCTTTCTATGGTTCAAGGTTATAAGTCTGCGGTTAATAATACGAGAATGTTGTTTGATAGAGCTAAGAAGATTGGTGGAATCGAAGGTAATATTCCTTTAACTAAAAAGAAGGCTGAAATTGAAGCGATTGGTGCAGAGATTTACAGTGCTGTTCGCGGTGGAATGAAGGGTCAAGGGGCTATTTCTGATCAAGAAATGGAGTCTACAGTAAAGCCGTTAATTCCGTCGGCAACGGATACGACTAAGCAGGTTGATGTTAAGCTAAAGTCTTTAGAGAGACTTTTAAGTAACAAGGTTCAGGGTGGAGCTCCAGTATTAACTGGATATGGATTTCCGATAAAGATGGATGTGCCAAAAATTAATCCTGCACAATTTCAAAAAGCAGAGGCGTGGTTAAAGGCTAACCCGAATGATCCAAAGGCTGAAATGGTTAGAAAAAAGCTCCAAGGGATGACGAATGGATGATCTTGGTTTTGATGTAAATGATTTTTTATCAGATGAGTTAGAAGATAAGTATGGCGGTGTCGGTGGCTCTACTGTAGCAGCGGGTCTTGGGTTGGCTCGTGGGGCTACTTTTGGCTTATCTGATGTTGCTTTAACTAAGGCAGGGGTAAGTCCACAGACTCTTAAAGGTTATCAAGAAGAAAATCCTATTTCTAGTACTGTGGGTGAGATTGGTTCTGCTTTTTTACCAACTGGTGCTGCATCGGTTGTGGCAAAAGCAGGTCTTGGTGTTGCTAAAGCATTGCCTGCAGCTAGTAAAGTTGTTCAAGGAGCGGCTCAGTATGCTACAGAAGGTGCGCTCTTTGGTTTAGGTCAAAGCATTAGTGAATCGGCCCTAGGTGACCATGATTTAGTGAGTGAGCAGACACTTGGTAACATTGGTTTTAGTGCGATTATGTCGGGTGGTATTGGAGCCGTGGTTGGAAAGCTTTCAAAGACTTTTCCAGGATCTCCAGAGGCAACGCTAGCTGTAGAAAAAGCTAAGCAAACAGCTACTCCTGGGAGCGATGTATCTGTCATATCTAATTTAAACATTCCTGCAGATGAAAAAGTATATTTTCTAGATAAGATGACAAAGCTTAAGCCAGAGGCTGAAACTTTAAAGAAAGAGTTTAGTGAGGTTGGATTACCAGTTGTAACTGGGCAGTTATCTGATTCAAAAGACATTCAAAATATTTCAAGTGTGCTTAGTCAATTACCGCTTAATGAAGACGGTAGAATTATTAGAGAATCGGTTCAGCAAGGGTATTCTAAAGTTGATGATATTATTCGTCAAAGCTTTGGAGCTAGTGACCATTTAGATGCAGCCGCTGGTGGAGCAAAGGCTAAAGAGTTAATTGCTGATACGTTTGAACAAAAGTATGCACCGTTTCGTTCGGCTTATGCAGAGCGAGAGGCTGTAGGGAACGCAATTAAGATTGCCGATGATGTTTCGTTAAAGGCCTATGATGATTTAGTTGATCTAAGTCAAAAGTATAAGAATGAGACTAATCCTGGCAGAAAAGTAATTAGAGAAGAAGCTGAGAACTTTTTAAAAGAGGCTAGTGCTGAGGCTCCGATTACAAAACTTGATGCTTATTCTAAGTCTTTAGGTCAATCAGGTAGTGAAGCGTTTCGCGCAGGTAAGTATGATATTTACGAAGCTTATAAGAGCGTGCAAAGAAAGGTCGATCACTTTAGAGATTTACATTTAGAAAAGTATGGAGAGGCCGGAGAAGTTGAGGCTTATAAAGCTTTAAAGAAAGAGTACGCTAAGTTTAAGTCTATCATGAGTGATTTTACTCAAGATACTAAGCTTGGTAAGAAGGCTATGACCGAAATGGGTTTAGATGAAATTTTGGCTAAAATTCCTGATGAGAAGTTTATTGATAAAATTTTTGATCCAAAGAATGCTAAGGGTTTAGCTAGATTACAAAAAGAATTTCCTGAAGTATTTGATGTTGTTGTTCAGCAAAAGAAATCTCAGATGTATGTCGATGCGATGAACAATAAGAAGTTTAATCCTTATAATTTACTAAAGAATATTGATGATCAAAAGAAGATCTCTACTGGAGTAAAGGATTTATTGTTTACTCCTGAGCAACGTAGACAAATGGAAATTGCTAAAAAGTGGATGGAGAATTTACCAGAGAAGATTGGTCCAAGTGGCACCCCTGAGGGTATGGCCTGGATGGAATTAGCTCAAGATCCTACAAAAGGATTGATTACTCACTTTACTAATAAGTACGGCGCTAGGTACGCAAAGCGTATGATTGATCAATTAGAGTCTGGTCAAGGGAGTCAGACTTTAAGAACGTTAATGAATATTGAAAAGGGTGCTCAAAGGGCTACGAAGAAGATCAATACTGGGATTACTAATTTATTAGAATCAGGTGGACCTAGGAAAGCCTTATTGATGGGTGTTTCTAAGGTTTCTCCATTTAACAATGAGGAGTACGAGAAGATTATTAATGATGTTCAAGAGACGGCTAATAATCCTTCAGTGTTTCAAGAAAAAGTCTCTAGTGCTACCGAGGGTCTTTATAACTATGCACCGAACATTAATAATTCTATGCAAGTTGGTATTGTTAGAGGGATGCAGTTTTTGCAAAGTAAGATTCCTCCTGGAGCTACTGAAACGAATATCTTTCAAGAGAAAAAGCCTGCATCTAAGTACGACATAGCTAAGTTTAAAAGATATTATGATGTTGTGGATAATCCGATGGTAGCTATGGATCAATTGGCTGTTGGGTTTATTCCTAGTGAAACGATTGAAACTTTAACGGCTGTTTATCCAAGGCTTTATATGGATATGAAGCAGCAAGTGATTGATAGAATTACTAGTATGAAGGATAGAGAGAACATTACTTACAATACTAAAATGGTTTTAAGTAAGTTTATGGGTGAGCCGATGGTCAAGTCTTTAAATCCTCAAACTATTCAAAGTATTCAAGGGGTGTTTCAGCAAGCGATGCAGGATAATGCTCAAAAAGGTCAACCTCAAAAGGTTAATCAGTCAGGAATGAATAAAATGGATTTGGCTGAGCGTACTGGTCTAGGTAATAACGAGGAGTCGAACGTTTAGCACATTTAACCTATTTATATGACTAGCTCACGACAAAGAGCGTACTCAAAAGGGGTCTTATAAATGAGTCGAATTAAAAACGTCTATTTTCCTTATCCTATTTTCGGTCAAGCTGTTAGCGGTGATTCTGTTATTATTTCTTCAGTCACTCAAGTGCTTTATCACGATAATATGCTTTATCAGTTTAAGTGGACAGGCACTAGTTCAACGGCTTTTTACATTCAAAGCTCGGCTGATTATAATCCAGGTACTCCGATGACAGGGGGAGCGTATAACGCTGGCACTTGGGATAGTATTGATCTTGATCCTTTGCCGACTACATCTAGTGGATCTAGTTATTCAGTGAATATTCAATTTTTAGCGAGTCCTTGGATTAGGGCTATGGCTATTACGTCTTCTGGGTCTGGAGTTATTTCTGGGTTTACGACAGGAAAGACGGTAGGCTAATGGCTAATTACAATTGGACGAATTATCCTAAGCAAAATGGTGGTGGGGCTGGTGACGGTGGAGTTACTCAGCTAGGCACGTTTGATTCTATGCCTTCACTACCAGAGGGTGCATCGATTAGTGGTGACACGCTATTCATGCAAGGGGCTACGGCTTTATTTCCTGGTTTAGTGTCGAGTGCGTCTCAGACATTTGCAGGAGTAAAGACATTTTTATCTCCTATTGTTTTAGATTCATTAACGGCTAATTTACCGCTTCAATTGGATGGTTCTAAAGCGACCATATCAGCTCCTATTAATTTACAATTTCAAACTGTTGCGAGTATTTCTTTAGAGGATCAAGTCAGGGGTAATTTACCATTATCTCAGACTAGTGGGTCTATTTCTTTGGTTAATCAAGTTAGAGATTTGCTTCCTATTTTGCAAACCTCTGGGTCAGTATCTTTAGAAGATAAAGTAGTTGGTCTGCTTCCTATATTACAAACTAGCGGTAGTGTATCTTTAGAAGACAAGGTGACTGGGTTTTTGCCTCTTGCTCAGACTAGTGGATCGATTAGTTTAGAGGACAGGGTTTCAGGATTTTTACCGTTAACACAAACTACTGGGTCAATATCTTTAGTTGATAGAGTGTCTGGGTTATTGCCAGCAAGTATGATCTTAGGATCTGTGTCGGCGTCTAATATCCCTCCTCAAAGTGTTGGTGGGGATGTTTCGTTTGTTATATCAAATGGTTCTGCAAATGCTGTTTTAGCCTCTAGTATTTCTGGAGCTAAGACATTTTCTACAAGTTTAGCGACTCCTGTTTTAGTTGCTACTCAAGCTAATATTACTCAAGCGGTTATTGCTTCTGTGAGTGCTGGGTCAGTGGTTACTAGTCAAATAACAATTGGTTCAACGACCATTAGTAATCCTGGTGGAGCGGCTGTTAGTTGGAATTTACCAACGGCTCAAGGGTCACCTAATGCATTCTTACAGAACCAAGGTTCTGGTTCTTTAGTGTGGACGCTTGTAACTCCAGGAAGCCCGAATGTTCCAACGTCCATTAAGACGGCTAATTACACTGTTCAAACAACAGATGGTATTGTTAGAGGAAATGCGACTAGCGGTAGTTTTTCTTTTACGTTGTTTTCGCCTGTTGGTGTGAATGGTGTAGAGGTAACGATGCAGAAGGTTGATACCTCGCTCAATGTTATTCAGATGGTTGGTAGCGGATTAAGTGAAAAATATTTATCAACGTTTAATGATACTGTTACTGTTTATTCTAACAATTCTGCGTGGGTGGTTAAATCGAGGACTTATGATGCGACGCCTGTTGGTTACTCTCCTGCTTGGGGTGGTTTTGGAACTGTTAGTGCTAATCTGGGTTATTGGTCAAGAGATGGAAAGTATCTAGACGTAAATGTGACTTTTGTTGGTGGGACAGTTCAGTCTGCGCTTGGCACCGTGGAGCTTCCTATAGGATTACAACTAGATCCTAATTATATCACTATAAATAATAATCAAACGACTCCTGGCATGTTTGTTGGGACCATTATTACTGTTGGTGGAACGAACAATCAGATACCTCTGGTTACGTGTATAAATACTACTAGTTTTTTACTGTTCACTGGTGGTGGAGAGAATAGAACAAATCCTTTAACTCCACAAAACGTTGATACGAACTTTTTAGGTGGAGTGACTAATTCAGCTAACTTTAGAGTGCCAATTTTAAGATGGAATTGAGGTAAAGATGAGACCAAATACAGCAACAGTAATGCAAGTGAGTGTATCGTCGGCGGCTAGCACGTACACATCATCAACGATATTCGGCTGGGATATTATTAGATGTTCTTACCAAGTAATTGGTAGTGGATCTTTTAATGGAACTTTTAAATTGCAAGGTAGTAATCAAAAGCCTGTTGGTGCAAAGCCGCAGTTACAATTTACTCCGACGGCTTGGAATGATTTAGGGTCATCGAGTGCGATTACGGCTAGTACAACGGCTAGTATTAAGAACTTTATTACTCCGATCCAAGAGGTTTGCTACGCTTATTATCAGATTGTGTTTACGGATGCTTCTAGTGGATTAGCAACGGGATCTTTTGAAGTAAGGTTTAATTCTTTCGGATTGTAGGTGAGTGATGGTCTTAAGTGAAGCGACCTTAATTCCGGTGAGTGTTGTTGGTGTGATTATAACATCAACGCTTGTGATTATGAATGATCGGGCGACGGTTAAGGAAAGACTGATAAAGATTGAAGTTCAATTAGATATGCTGATGAGGCATTTCGGATTAAAGATTAAGGATGATAAATGAAAGTAATTTGCGCGGGTAAGGATATTGTTAAGGGTATTGATGTTTCTGGATGGCAGCCTGCTATTCGTTGGGACGAGGTAAAAGCGGCTGGATATGATTTTTGCTTTGTTAAAGCATCTGAGGGTGTATCGGTAAAAGATAAGAATTTTAAAAACTATTGGAAAGATTCTAAAGCCGCCGGAATGGTAAGAGGGGCGTATCATTATTTTCATTCAAACATTGACCCTGTTGATCAGGCTAATTTCTTTTTATCTGTAGTTGGTGAATTAGATGAACTAGATACTTTGGTTATTGATTGGGAGGCGAAAGCCACTAATGTTTCGTCCAGTCAGAATCTAGAAAATGGGCTAGAATTTATTTATAGACTTGAAAAAGTAACTCAGAAAAAGCCTATTATATATACGGGTCCGTATTACGCTAAAGACAATATTGCAAGCTCCGTGGTTTTAAAAGAATATCCTTTATGGATAGCTCATTATCAGACGAATTGCCCGATGGTTCCGCCTCAATGGGATGAGTGGAAGTTCTGGCAATATACGGATTCTGAGTTGGTTCGTGGTGTGGGTGATCCTTTAAAGCAAACAAGAGTTGATGCCAACAAGTTTAACGGATCTTTAGAGGATCTAAAGAAATTGATAAAAAGTTTAAGTTTAAAAAAAAGTGAAGAGATTATAGTTAAACCAGAAGAAATAATTATTAAACCAAGGGAGAATGAAGTGCAAAAAGCATATGATTTACAAGACTTAGGCAAGAAGCTAGCAGATCAAGGTTTGCCAGTTTTAGAAAAAGCAGCTGGACAAGTTTATATTGCTGTAAAGGCATGGTTAAAAGAATCAGCAGTTATGTCTGATAATAAGATTGATGATTTTATTGCTCCACAGTTAGATCTTTTGGATCCAATTGTATTACCACAAATCGATAAGATCGATGGCGTAGTGGGCTAATGCTAGCAAGCATTGGTAAATATGTTTTTAATTTCTTTTTAACTAAAGTCTTCGGCTGGCTTACGAGTATCGTGGGCCAGTGGATAGCGGCTTATCAGATAAAAAAGAAAAACAAAGAAGTTAAAGAGAAAACTGAAAAAGCAGAGACTATAGGGGAAATCGATGAAGCAGCTACTGACGTTATTGATAACTTTTAGTCTCTTAGCTTGTGTGAATGCTCCGCCTAAGCCAAGC
>Ga0209066_10004351_pt1 | contig 15532 bp, 21 predicted proteins | sample All_14_2_FD_187198 | JGI IMG/M metagenome (GOLD analysis project Ga0209066, IMG submission 187198) | Freshwater microbial communities in response to fracking from Pennsylvania, USA - Allegheny Zone_MetaG_DW_15 (SPAdes) (version 2) ...
ACGGGCTCGGGCCAGTCCCCCAACAACGTTCGCTGCGCTCACCGGCGAACTGCCCCGCCCGAACCTTGCACTCCACGGCCCTAAACCGGCCCAAATCTCCAGCGCCAGAAGGCAAAAGAACGGGCGGGAGTACCCACGATGAGCACCCACACACGCCATGAGCAGGCCAGTCTCTTCGGCGACGACACCAGCACGCGCCGACACCCTCGGCATGTCCTGTCCTACGGCCTCGGGTTAGACAGCACTGCGGTCCTGCTGCGCTGGCTCACCGACCCGACCAGCCGCGACTTCGACCTCTCCGACCTGGTCGTCGTGACCGCGATGACCGGAGACGAGTTCGCGTCCACCGGCGCCGACGTCGAGCGCTACGTGCTTCCCGAGCTGCGCCGCCACCGGGTGAGATTCGTCCAGGCCGGCCGCAACAAGCTGCTCACCACCGCCGCCGGTGAGGGCATCACCACCTTCAACGACACCACCGAGCCGACCCGACTGTTCGCCGAAGGCGCCTACGCGCTCTCAACCGAGATGCTGACCGCTGGCACGCTGCCGCAGCGCGGCGGTGTTCGCAAATGCAGCGCCAGGGCCAAGGGCGCGGTCCTCGACCCCGTGATCGCCCGGCTCACCGGCGGGCACCCCCACCAGCACTACGTCGGCTTCGAATCCGACGAGCGAGGCCGCGCCGATCGCGACGCCGCCTACAACACCCCCGCCCGCACCGGCCGCTATCCGCTGATCGAGTGGGGGTGGACGCGAGCGGACTGTGACTCATTCGTCTACGAGCTGACCGGTCACCATTGGTCCAAAAGTGCCTGTACCTATTGCCCTTTCGCGATCAGCTCGGCACGAGGCGTGCAATCAACGTTGCGGCGCTACGCCACCGAACCCGCCGCCGGCGCACTGGCCCTGTTCGTCGAACACGTCGCGACCTGCATCAACGAAAAGCAAACCTTGCGGCCGACCGGCCGGCTCTACGACGACGTCGCCGCCGCCGAGTTGACCGAGGTTCTCGACCACTTCCACCGCCGCCTCAACGACACCGAACACGGGGTCTACGAGGTACGCCGCGTGGCCAAGGTGCGCGGCGCGGGCGCCAAAGCGGTTATCGCCCGATCGGTGCGCCTCCTCGATCGCGGATCTCGGACCGACATGGCGGCCGCGCTGGCGGCTATGCCCGGGCAGCTGCACACCGGCGGCGATGGGATCACGCGCAGCGTCGTCCTGACCCGAGGCGAGTCGCCGCCATGGGCAGAACAGTTCTACGTCGCCTGCCCGGCCGTCGTCGCCGATAAGGCCAGATCGCACTTCGAGCGGTGGTTCAACGAGGTCGCCGGCGATGTCGCGCTGTTCTGACCCGCGCGTGGGCGCGAGTCACAGAGCCAGCGGGTCTGACCACCCCGGCCGCGCATGCGCGATATCGAAAGGCATCGCCGGGCGCGCCCACGCGCCGGTGAGCACCCAGTTCAGCACCGCCACCGGCACCGGCTCGGCAACCGGCCGCGTCAACGCCTCGACCAGCGCACTTTCACACGACGACATGAACCCAGGCTACCGCGGTGCGGGGCACACCGAAGACGGAAGCGCCTGGCGGCGCCGCAGTGATTCGCGGCCCCTGCGGGGCCCCGACGAGCCCAGGATTTGCCTTTCTGGCCCTCCGATTGTGGCCGGCGGTCCGCTGCGCGCAAGGCCACGGCTGCGCTGCGCTCCGGCCCACGGGCTCGGGCCAGTCCCCCAACAACGTTCGCTGCGCTCACCGGCGAACTGCCCCGCCCGAACCTTGCACTCCACGGCCCTAAACCGGCCCAAATCTCCAGCGCCAGAAGGCAAAAGAACGGGCGGCCACCGCCCACTCACCTCCCGAAAGGAACCCACCATGGCCCACGAACTCGATCAGACCGCAGGCAAAGTCAGCTTCGCCGACTCGCGTACCGACGCCTGGCACCAGCTCGGCCAGCAGGTCGGCCACGCCATGACCGCCCGCGAGGCTTTGCACGCCGCCCACCTGGCCAACTGGAACGTGCGCAAAATGCCGCTGGTGGTCCCCCAGGAGCCCGTGATCAGCGAGACCGGTGTCACCACACCCGCCCCGCTGCCGGTGCCCGACCAGTGGGCCACGGTGCGCACCAATCCCATCAACGGGAACCTCGACGTACTCGGCGTGGTCGGCAACAAGTACGAGCGAAACCAGTATCAGCGACCCAGACCCCCCGCCCAGACACAAAATTCCCAGCAGGGCCGCGAGCAACCCCCTCACGCCTTCGGCAATCTGGGCCACGGTTACTCGTGCGAGCGCCCAACGGACCCGGCGCGCATCAGGCGCGCACGTAGCCGCCGCCTTTCGTGGCGATGTGCACGTGGTCGAAATGGTTTGCGGTGGCGCCGCCGCGGCTTCCCATTCCTTCACCGCCACCGGGGCCGTAGTACATCGCTTGCCGCCAAATCGCGTGATCGACGCCGAGCGCCTCTTTGTTGGCCATCACGAACGACAACACTTCATCGCCCAGCGCTTTGCCTTGCGGGGTGTTCCAGTTGGGAATCATGACGTCCAGAGCTAGCCCGTTCGGGTGCCACTTCAAGGAGTCGGAACGTACGCCACCGATCTCCCTGATTTGTGGAAAGGCCGCCGAGACAGCGCGATTGGTGAGCACAGTGTATTTCTGCAGCCCCTTCTCAGGAGCTTTACCCGCAGGCAGCTGGCCCTGAAGGGCTCTGGCGACGATACTGCCGGCGTCCAACGGTCCTAGCGGCTGGCGGCCCGATCTCCTGCCCGACACCAGGCGGCTACCGCCACCCGCGCCACCTAGCCCGGAGAACCCGGAAAGTCCCTGCAATCCGCTCAGAGGTGAACCCATACTCGGCATGGACAGTCCGCCGCCGCCGGTGGGCATCGGGCTTCCGCCGCCCACACCGCCGCGGCCGCCGTAGGCCATCGAGCGCAGCATCGCCGCCATCTGCGCGTCGCGTGTTTTGTAGGCCTGGACGACTTGTTGTTGTTGGGCGACGCGGTTGCGCAGGGCGACCAGTAGCGCTTTCTGGCCGGCGGGGGTGTTGGTGAGCGGGGCCAATCCGTTGGTGTCTGCGGCGGCGCCGTTGACCACGCCGCCGGAGCTGGTGCGGCCGGTGCGGTCGGTGCGGGCGGCCTCGTCGAGCTGGGTGCTCAGTGCTCGGTCGTTGCCGGCCAGGGTGTCCAGGGCCGGGCCCGCGCCGCCGGCGAAGGTGGCGTAGTTGGTGGCCAGCTGTCCCGAGAGCGGTGCCATCTGGGCTTGCCCCGAGCGCACCATCTCCCCGGCGCCGGAGAGCTTCATCACCGAGCCTGCGGCCGGGCCCTGTCCGGAGGCCGGTGGATCACCGAACAGCGAATGCGCGCGACCCAGCACCTCACCGACCTGAGCCACCACCGCGCCAACCGACACGAAACCAGTATCAGCGACCCAGACCCCCCGCCCAGACACAAAATTCCGGCCGCGGGTGGCACCGCGCTATTGCGGTTGAGCTTCTGTCTCGCCGAAGCAGGGCGGTCCCCACAATCCGCGTCCGGCGTCGCGCGCCGACGCTTCGGCTGCGGCGATCTCGTGTGCCCGCTGCGGGGGGTGCGACGGGTCGAAGACGTAGCTGCGTCCTGCTCCTGCCCCCGCCGCCAGCACCGAATAGTCGCCGCGGTCGGTCTGGACGTAGGCCAGCGTGCGTCCGTAACGGTCGTGCGCATCCTGGCTCGCATCAGCGATCAGCGCGACCCGGCGGTTCAGCAGCGTCGAGGTCGCGAACTCGGTGGCCTCACGGCCCCAGCAGGCCTCGGTGTAACCCGGCCGCTTTGTCTCCGGGGTGTCGATGCCCAGCACGCGCACGCGCAGACGTCCGCGAGCGTCGTCGAGGACGTCCACTGTGTCACCGTCGACTACGCGCAGCACCGTCGCCGTTGCCGGTGCGGCGCCAACCGGAGCGGCGCACGCCGAGGCGGGGGCCGCCGCCACAGCGGCGGCCAATGTCAACGCAGTCGCCAAACGTGTTCTCATGTATCCATTTTCATGCCCACATCGAAACCCGCCTGCACGAATTTCGGCCAGAGGTCACGGGCCGGCGAGCTCGGCGATCAACGCTTCCACCCGCGCAGCGGTTCCGGGGTCCATCGGCTTGCCCGTCTCGGCAGATTCCACCAGCTCCGCCGAGAACCCACCCACCGCGGCCGCCTCACCGGCGCTCAAGTTCGCCCGGCGCCGTGCCGCGTAGAGCCGCTGGCCCAGTGAGGCGTCCGGATGGGCCGCAGCCTTGAGCATGAGTTCGTCATAGCGGCCGCGAATGAGTCCCAGAGACTTGACCACCTCAGCCGGCGAGCCCTGGCTGTGGCGCATCGCCCGCGCGGCAAGAGCCTCTAGCTTGCGCAGGTCAGCCAGGATCGTCGACGCGCGTTTTGCGAAGTCCGGTGATGATGGCGAAGGCAGATCGTCGATCGCAGTGTCGAAACGGGCCAGCGCCAACTTGAGCGCATCCACCACCAGTACAGCGCTCTCGGACCCATCCGGCGGCGGGGCGGCCACTTCATCAGCCGTGCCCCCGGCTCGGATGCGCGCTATCGTTCCCGCCGGCCACTGCAAAAGTTCTTCCAGCGTGTGCCTGGTGCGCTCCCTGGGCCAGGACCGGCCCTTCTCGAAGTGGATCAGCGCCGGGGCTGTGATGACTTTCTGGCGTGCCAGCTCGCGCTGGGAAATCCCCAATTCACGTCGGCGAGCTGCGACAGCGGCACCCGCGCGGGCAATCCCGTCGTCTGTGTCGCCTTCCTCCACCGCGCCAGTGTAACCAGCGGTTATCACGATTTCGGAACATCACGAGGCACATCCTGGCCCGAATCCAGTGAAGTACGCGCTAACACTGATCGGCTGTGCTGGGCCGCAGAGGGCGCAAAACTTCATCATTGAAATTTATCGCTAGATAGTGCACTGCTAAATTTAGGTGCTAAAGTTCGGGTCATTCGATAGCTCAGTGGGAGGAGCGACGGTGACAGTGACACTCGAACGACCAGTAGTGCGCAACAGCACCCAGCCATGCATTTCCGATCCGGATCGGTGGGCCGCCGGCGGCGAAGATCCGGAACTGAAGGCTCTATGCCGTGGCTGCCCGCGTCGCTGGCAATGCGCCAAAGATGCCCTCGACACCCCCGGTGCCGAAGGCATGTGGTCAGGGGTCAACCTCCCCAAGGAGGGGCGGGGCCGCAAATTCGCGCTGCGCCAACTTCGCTCCCTGGCCGCCCATGGCGGATTCAACGTCGCAGACGAGCCCGGCGCCGACGACTAACGCTGGCGGCGACATGGGCAACCAACGCCGACACCGAAACCCGCTGCGCACCAACATTCTTGCGGCCTTGATCCACGCGGCGGCGCCGCTAAGCACCGCCCAGCTGTGTCGGACACTTCCTGACCTACCCCTCGATGGCAGCGACCGCTGCTACCCCGTCGTTCACGAACACGTGTACCGCCAGCTCGTCGCCCTGGAGCGCGCCGGCAGTGTCAGCCGCCAGTCGACACGCGGCCGGCACGTGCTCTGGGCGCTGCTGCACGCCGAGGATAACAAGCGTGAAAGTCTGCGCACCGAAACGGATTTGACTCTTCATAGTCTCGTCGAGGCCGGGCAATACCCCTGCCCGGCGTCGTAGCGGAATCTCCGGCGAATGAACACGCCCGATACCAGCACGCCTCCCGGCGCAGACCTCGGCGGACCAACCGTATCGAGGGGCGCTGCCGATGGCGTCAGCATCCGCACGCCCTCTCCTGGCTCAGTAGTGCTGTCTTATGGCCGGGCCGGTCTCGACCGCTGCCGTGCGGTCATCTCCCAGTACGGCTACAGCGCCACCCTGCGCGTGCAACTCAACTACCACGCGCTGACCCCCAGCGATGTCGAGGCCGCCGAGACCGCTATCGCTGAAATCGTGCACCAGCTGCTCGGCCGGGCGTCCGGTTTGCGCGAAGTCAACCGGCCACTGTTCGACGTTGCGCCGGCCTCCGATACCGAAGGGCGGCGGACATGACCGCATGTGGAGTTTCGGTAACCCTCGCCTTGCTCATCTGTCACAGAAGTATCACGACAGCCCGGCGTGTCGAGGTTACTGTAACGGCCCACCCTGGCAGAGTGCGTCGCATGGCACGGCCAAGCAAAGGTCCCCGCGGCGCGCACATGTGTCTTCCGCACCGCGACGTCTCCCGCAAGCTCGACGAGCTAGTCGCCAAGTCCGCAGTCTCGTCGGTCTCGCAGTACGTCGCCGACGTGCTCGCCCTGCACGTCGGCCTACCGGAACACGTCCGCGAACTCGACCGTCAGACCCTGGTGGCCACCGAGCCGCGGGTCGTGGCACGTCGCTACGAGCGGCTCATGGTTCGCCCGCATTCCCAAGTCTCGGAACGACTTCGGCGCCTACAACGAGACAGCGGCGTCTCGTCGGTCTCGCAATACCTTGCCGACTTCCTTGCTCTGCACGTCGGTCTCCCCGAGCACGTCCGCGAACTCGACCGCCAGGAGGTGCTGCCGCTCCAGACCAGCGCATAGGACCGCGAAGTCTGACGCGGGGCTTACCACCCCGAATCAGCTCGCCCTATTGACATCTGAATAACGCACGGCAGCCCCAGAAACGGCGAAACCCCCGGATTACCAGTCCGAGGGTGAACGCCATCTCAAGTTGTCCGAGTTACCAGCTCGGTTACTGCTGCCGCCCATAGCCTTAGGGAGCTGTCGTGGAAGACACCTCTCACGGTAGCGCACGTCTTCTTGTAGCACCAGTTGTTGCGCATCGTGTTCACAATTTTTCGGGACCCGGGCGCGCCGAGCGCCCGTATCGCGGCTGCACCACCACACGGCCGCGCCGCGGCACCGCCCGCACCCGGTCGCGTCGCCGGCGCCCTACCGCCCCGGTCGAGCCTGCGCAGCTGCTGCGCCAGCTCTCCGAGGAACTCAACGGCCGCGCGGCGGCCGCCATCCAGCTCGACGTCGGCGAGGACGCCTACGCCGGTGTTCCGTGCTGGCTTACCGGCGAACAGCGGTGGGCGCGGGTCGCTGTCCCCGTGGCCTACTACAGCCACTACGACACCAAGGTCCGACCGGTGATGCCGGGCAACCCGATCTCATTGGGGGCCCTGGTGCGCGTCGCCGAGGCCCGCGCCCGCTACGCCGACTGGGGCACCGGCCGCAACAGTCGACCCACCAACGAACGCCTTGCCTGCGATACCGGTTACTCCGTCCGCACCGTTCAGCGCGCCGACACCGCCCTGCGGCTGCTCGGTCTGGCCACCGAGGTCCTCCGGGGCCGCCAACGCACCCGGGCCGAGCGGTTCGCCTCGTGGCGAGTCGGCGATCGCCACCGAGGCTGGGCGTCGGTCTGGGCGCTGCATGACGTGCGCATTCTTGTGCTGTCACCCCACCCCCGTAAGGGGTCTCTTTTAGACTCTCTTCTCCCCTTTTCGAGTAGAAAAGTTATTTCCGGCGGGGCCGGGGGCCGTTCGGCCCACACCAAAAGCGGCGCTTCGCGCCCGGCATCGACAAGAAGCGGGCGGCAGGGCCGTTCGCCGGCTCCACCACCGCCCCGGGAAGCGTACTTGCTGGCCTGTGCCTGGCTGCGTGACAGCCGAACGCCGCGTTGGGCACGTCGGCACTCGCCACGCGGCTGGGCGCCGGCTCTCGGGGCGCTCGCGGCTCACGGGTGGACCTGTGACGACATCAACCAGTTGCTTACCGACTGGCAGGGCGCCGGCGGCCACTGGCTTCCCGCCCAACCGCACAAGCCCATCGGACTCGTGCGCTCGATCATCAGCTGGCACTTGGCGCACAACAGTCTCGACGATCGCCCGGCGGCCGCCGAGACCGCGCGAATCGCTGCCGAGCGCCAGCAGCGTGTCGAGCAGCGTGCGGCCATGCAGGCCGAACTAGCCGAGAGCCGGCGGGCCCGAGAGGCTGGGCGGCGCGCCCGCGGAGGCCCAGGGCACACGCAAGCCTTCGCCGAGCTCGCCCGCGCCCGCCAGCGCAGTGCTGACCGCCGCGCCGCAGCAGCGGCCGAGGACGCCGAGCGGCGCGAGGCCGCTGCCCGTGCTGCCCGAGGCCTACCCGCGGAGCCGGAGTGACCGGCCGATCGGGGCGCTCACCCCGTTGCGGTGCCGGCGTCGACCAGCTGCTCGGCCGCCGAAAGAATCCGGTTGACCGTGGTGTGGTGGACCTCGTGACGGCGGCCGATGGTGCTCGGTGGCGTGCCCGCGGCGCTGTCGGCCAAAATCTTGGCAATCAGGTCGGGGTCTTTGTTCGTAATCCCTTCGCGCACCAGCGACTCCGCGACCGGTTGCCAACGATCAACAGCCGCATCGCACTCCGTGGTCGGCTCCGCGGTCGCAGGGCCGGCCGAGACACTGCGGGACGGCATGTACTCCCCCGCGGGTACCGCGCTCAAAGCGCGCTCCGGTCGCCGCGGTGTCTCTGCTGCGGTGTCGGCTGACAGAGGCGCGCTCGTTATCGGCGCAGTGTCGTTCACACTTGTGGTCTCAACGACCGAATCCGTGCTGCGCGCAACGCTGTTGCGAGCGTCCTCGGTTAGATCCTCAGTGGGTGTGGGCGCCGTGTCGACTGATGGCATCACAGCCTGCGGCGCTACCGGTCGCGGCAGCTCCTGAGCCATCTCCACTGTCTGGGTCTGTGTGTGCTGGCGGTGAACCTTCACGGCGGTGGTCGCACTGCCCGCCACCGATGCTGCTTCAGCAGTCTCGCGTGAAGCTGCGTTGGTGCGCTTGGGCCTGGTCAGCGATAGCAGGCACAGCGTCGCGTGCGCGATCGCGACATCAATCACCGCCGGCCAAATCCACGACATGGACTCTCGAATGCCCAACATCACTGCGAAGGAGCGCAAGGCGTCGAACGAGAGCGCAAACGAGCCCAGCGCCAGGGCTGCGGTCAGCGCAAGCGCTACCCAATACACCCAACCCACAGAACGAGCTCGGACCAGCCAGGTTGCCGAATGCGTAGCTGCGAGAAGGACTATCGGAGGCACCAGAGCTGCGAGCGCCGCCAGCCACCGCGTTTCCGAAGGGGCGATGAGCAGCGCGTGCCCCACGTTACCGGCCAACGACATCGAGGCCGCAAGGATCAGCCACCCCATGAAAAAGGTGCCGGCCCGACGGCGGTCGCCATCAGCGGGGCTGGTCTCAGCGACTCCCGGAGACCGCCCTGGCGCGCGTTGCTCGTGCAGACTCATGCACCGAGCCTATGGTCGCCGCCGATGCCCCTCGTGCACAATTTCCACCACTGACGGGCAGCTGGAAGTAACCGCGACGACCGCCGATGCCATACGTGATGTCATGGGCCCTATCAGGGCCACTGTTGCACCTAATGTTGCGCTAGCGGCTGCGCGTACTCGGATAGCTGGCGTCAAGGGCGGCCGTCACGATCTCCGAGCGGGTCGACTTCGGCCGTCCCGGATGGCCCTCCAGAATGATGCTGTTCACCCAATCCACAATGCGGCGCAACGCTTCGACCTCTCCCGCGATAGGCCGCATATACACCGGCACAACGGGTTCCGCCTTCTGGACAGGTGCCCGCCTGAGGAAGAAGCCAGATGGCTGTGTGGCATTCTCCTCGGGCCGGCGGCCAAGGACGAGCTCAGGGAGATCCGCGAGGTGGCTGCTCACTGCTTCCATGATGAGCTCGGTCTGTGGCGCCGACCCCGGTTGTTCTGCGGCAGCCTTGAACCGCGCGGCCACCGAGTTGGCCACACTGACCCGCGTCGGCGACGCAACGTGCATCAACGGGTCAGTCCAGTCGATCTCCAGCTCGGGCAGAGCACGGTTGGCAGCCGAGCTCGACGCATCGGAGGCCACCTCAGTCCGGGCAGCGGCGGGCGCGGGCGGTACCGAAGCAGCCGGCGGGGCCGGCGTCTCGGCGACAGCGTCGGCCGAGGGCGGGGCGGCGACGTCGACGACACTCGTCGACGAACCTGCGGGTGTGTCATCTGCTGGCCCCGCACCGGCATCGACCGGCGCCGGCTTCGGGTGACGCGGCGGCGGCGCCTGGCGGCCCGCCCGCTCTGCTTTGCGGTTGCGCAAGGACGCGATTCCATCGGACATAGCTGTTCCTCTCCCCCCTTACTGCTGAGCCTTGAGCGCGAGGTCAAGGACACTTCGCGCCACCTCGTGCATCTCACCGACGAAACCAGCTGCGCGCGCGGGTATTTCACCCGACCGCCCAGGAGCGCACACCGCCATTGTGAGCTTGCGGCGTTTGAGGAAGGTGTGACTGGAGACCACCGGCCCAACCGGGATGTCGAAGGTGTCGCTCAACTTCTCCAGCTGACGAAGCTCGGCTTCCGGCGCTGCTTCCACGCGGTTGATAACAAACAGCAGCGGATAGCCCCCCTGCAACTCCTTGGCCATGCTCTCGGTCGCCTTCAGCGCCCGCGTCTCCAGGTTGACCGGAACCACGATCACGTGCGCGGCCGCGACCGCGCCCATCGTGGAACTCACCCCGCCCGGATGCGTGTCGACCACCAGCGGTCGGCCCAGGCTCTGCGACCACTTCTCCAAAGCCGAAGCCATCTGGTCAGCCGGCGGCTGGTGAATCGCGAAGTCAGGGTGCGACGGAATGAGGTCGGCGCGCACACCTCCCCCAGATAGCGGACGCGGGACGCGACCGGCCTCCAAGGCATCGAGAAGGGGAGCCGTTGTCCTCGTCTCATGCCGGTACCCCCACGCCCGGGTGGCCCCACCCTCGTCCCAGTCCAAATCGACAAGAACACCGCCCAGCAGAAACGCCAACTCCTTGGCGAGCTCGGTCTTGCCGACTCCCCCCTTCCACGCCGCCACCGTGACGATCAGCCGCGGCAGCAGGTCCAGCAGAGCCGGCGACGAGGCAACACCAAGCCGTTCCAGCGCAAGGTGCGGATCGTGGGGCTCGCTTGCGCCTGACCGCCGCTTGCCGCTATCGCGTGTCACAACACCTGCCGTGCTGTCTGCCATATCGCGCACCCCTTCTGTGCGTGTGTGCACCACCTACATGGCACACCTCTGCTGCGTTCGATATTAGCGCACACCGTCACAGCTACATGCACATCTTATATCGCAGCGCGTCGCACACGCGATACCGGCGGCGGTATCAGCAGCGTATGCGGTAAGCGGTAACACAGACGCTATCGCGGCAATTATCAGCAACCCGTCCCAGCGCTGATAGTTGCGATGACATCGGGCGTGCTGTTGCCCGCCGTATCACCGGCAATGTTGCGCCTGCTAGGCGCTGTGACACGATGTGCAACATCGACAAATGCGGGCTGTGGTCGACCGTGGGTCACTGTAACCCGTTTCGGCACCGGGCATATGGCCGAGGTCCCGATCGCGCCGCAGGCGGCGCCACACGCCGTTTTCCCAGGTCGTTTCTGGGGCAGTGGGGGAGTTGGGTGGCACTGACCCCTCCGGCGAGGCGGACGCCACAAGAGCGGGGCGGCAGTCGCACATATGTACGAACGGACGGCCTACGATGTGACGGGTGACGAGGCTGCGGCGGACCCGGCGCGGGTACGAGGAGCCCGGGCCGCCGGAGCGGTGCCCCGCGGGGCATCCGATGCGGGGGCCGCACCTGGTGCTGGTCGGAACCCAACAGTGCTCTACGTGCGCCAACCGCGGGCATGGGCCGCACCGTTCTTACACCTGTCGTGCGACCGGACGGTCTACGACCCGCCGGCGGAGTTTCGCGAGTTCATCGACTCGCTCGACGATCTGACCACCATGCTGGCCTCCCTTGCCGAACGCGACGGTCACGACACGACGGAAGCGCTGAGCATGGCCACCGTCGCCATTGCCGCGATTCGCGGTCTGCTCCTGCAACAAGTTCTGACGCCGACAGTCCACTCGAAGGACGCAGTCGCCCTGATCCTGCGCATGAGCACAGGGCGTTGCGCTCCACCGAAGAAGCCGCTCAAGAGCACCTCAGCCAGTAGGTGATGCGCAGCAGCGCAAAGAGGTCGAGGCACACGGTCGAGCTACACGGTCAAGGTGCAACGCCGCGCGTCATCGTCCGCGGTCTGCGCCCAGCAATATCGCTAATTCGTGCAGCGAGTCGACACGCAAATCAGCAAGCGCCGCTTCGTCTTTGAGGGCGTGAAGATAACCCCACGGCCCGCGCCGGATGAACACCGTGCGCATCCCGACCGCCCGGGCTGGCAGTACGTCGTTGTCGAGACGATCACCCACATACAGGATGCGCTCGGCAGGAACGTGCGCTTCGGCGATCAGCCGGACGAAAAACGCGGGATCCGGCTTGGCCACACCCCACACCGCCGAGGAAGCGACAAAGTCGGCGTCCAGTCCGGCCGCCGCGAGCACCCGCCCGACGGTCGCCGGCTGGTTACCGGCGACGCCGACGGTCAGCCCCGCCCGGCGCACAGCTGCGACGCACTCCAGAGCGTCGGCGTACAGCTCGCCGTGACCCGGGTCGACGCCGAACGCGGGACGATCGACGCCGAGTACATCCCAGAGGTCGCCATGATCCCTACCGGTGGCGATCAAGGCCCCCAGCGCTCCGCTCAAGGTCAACGGCGTCACACCCAGCCTCTGCGCGAGCTCGCTCCACATCCGAGTCTCGTCGACCAACGTCTCGCCGACGTCGAACACCACGCATCGGATCTGCGACAAGAACCCTGGGTCCACCGACCCAGGGTTTCACGCCAGGCACCGAACGATCAGCGACCCAGTTGTCAACCGAACACCGACATACCGTTGTCGCGACAGTGCCTGACGCTGGGGGCATGAATGAGAACGCGAATATGGTGGTTTCACACTCGGCTGCTGCGGATGCGGCGCTTGCGGTGTGGTTGGAGATGTGGAACACGGGCGGCGAGATCGCACGTCGGATCTGCAGTGACGATTTCCGGATTCATTTCTTGATCTCCGAGGCCGACGGGTCGAACCCGGGCGACGACGTGCTGGGGGCGGAGAGTTTCGCTCGGTTCCTGGATCGGTATCGCGTGCAGCATCCGAACGTGGTGTTCACCGACGTTGACCGGGCCGTGGACGGTGCGCACGGGCGGATGTTGTGGAACGTGCAGGACGGGGAATTCGCTGCGGGCGGTATCGATGTCTTCGACTTCACCGAGGATGGACTGATTCGCGAGGTGTGGTCGGTGACCGGGACGCGCACACACCTCACGTGAGACCGGGAGACTCACATTCATGAGGAGAGCCGAGCGGCTGTACGCGCTGGTGGACCTGCTGAGGGGATCACGCCGACCGTTGTCGGCCGCTCGGCTCTCCGAGGAGTTCGAAGTGTCCAAACGCACGATCGAACGCGACATCCAGTCGCTTCAGCTCGCGGGGGTTCCGATTTATGCCGATCATGGGGTATCCGGCGGGTACTCGATTCTGCGAGAACACTCGCTGCCGCCGCTGAACCTCACCGTGCCGGAATCGCTGGCGGTACTTGCGGGGCTTGGCTTGCTGGAAACCTCGCCGTACGGTGCGGCGTCGCGTCGGGCGCGGGCGAAAATCCTTGCGATCATCCGCGAGGATCAGCTCGCGCCCGTCAGCGAAGCGTTGGCGTCGATGTTCGTCATCGACTCCCCGTCGCCGTCTGAGGTCGCGACCTCGCTGATTCCGGAGGCGATCGCCGCCCGCCGGGTCGTACGGTTGGACTACACCGCCGTGGATGGGAAGACGCGCACTACCCGGGACGTCGAGGCGATGGGTCTGCTGCGCGGGGGTGATGCGTGGGTGTTCGTGGGATGGTGTCGGCTGCGCGAAGGGATCCGCGGATTTCACCTCGATCGCATACGGCACCTGGAGATCACTGACGAGGTGTTCACCGAACGCGACCCTGCGGTGCTCGATACGGATTTGTCGCGGTGGCGCACTCGGCGGCTCGGGTGACGCCCGGGAGGGGACTGTGCCGTAACGCTGGCTAGAGCACACCCAGGGGTCGGCACACATTCGACAAGGCGTTCCAGTACTCACCGGGCGCACAGTTGTCCGCCGGACGCGGTGTCTGGCAGGTGTTGGTGATCGGATCCCAGAACTGCCCGTTTGTGCAATTCAGGGGTTCTGCCGAACCGATTCCCGCACCCAACAGCGACAGGGCGGCGATGGGGGCGGCGGCAGCAACGGCGATGCTCGAGCGGCTCAGAATTTTGCGCATAGATAGATTTTGCCCGACGGCGTGGATTCACAAACCCCCGTTGACACGGCACCGATTCCATCGACGTGGGCCTACTGAAAGCAATGGCCAAAATAACTTTGCAGACGCGCATCTTCTGTTTGCCAGGCCGTTCGAGCTCTTGTCGATGCCGCACGACGGATGGCCGGCGCGGCGATTCGCGCCGAGGCGGAAAGGCTTGCTGACGGCGAGTCGGACCGCGCCGAGGCCATGCAGGTGCTTGGTGAGGTCTTTCTATTGCGTGCCCCGCGGGGAGTCGCGGCCACGAGCGGTCCGGTCCCCGCTACGCCGTTGTGGTCCAGTCAGACCAACTGCCCCTGTCGACGTGGCTAGTAGCACCAACATCCACGTCGGCTCGTGCCGTCAGCTTTCGTCCCGTAGTTGAGATCGGCGGCGTGAACACCAGCGTGCTTGCCGAACAGGCCGCCGCAGCCGACCCGGGCCGACTCGGCAAGAGCGTCGGGTTCCTGAGGTTCGATGAGATGCGCCGCGTTGATGCGGCACTGCGCATCGTCGCCGATCGCACGCGGAAAGTTCCGGCCGAAACGATGGGAGGAGCGGGGCACGTCGGTGATTAGTCAGACGAACACGGCGAACTTGAGTGGCAATCCGCCATATTCGACTCCATCGCATTGCGGCAGGTCACAAGTCAGTAGTACTGCTCGATGACTACCGAGAAGGAGCCATCGGCGGCGGCGGTGAAAACTGACTCTCCCTTCGAAATCGTGTTGGCTCGCCCAAGTTCGGCATTCATGCGGTACTGCTTACGTAGAACCACGTAGCACCTCGCTGGTCCGCCCTACCCGATTCCTGGCACGGATCTCAGCCTGGCTAAACCCATTTGCGCACGGTTGCGGCAGCACCGACGTGCAGCCGACCAGAGCCCGACCCCGAGCATCCCACCGCGAGACCGTTCACTACGCGGGTCGGCCGTCCTCTGCAGCGGCCCGCGACTTCAACTCTTCCGGAAATAGACTTGATGACGTCGACTCCACGTGCCCATCCTTCCCAACCGAAGAACTCTCCGCCCACACCGGGTGGGACCACACATTGTGGACGGTTATTCGCTCTACGAGTCCAGGCATGACGCAGGCGCCGAAGAATAGATTGGTCAGTTTGACGGCTGACCGGTCGCGCTGACCGGCGGGGCGGCAACGGCCTTCAGGAACCGCTGTTGGTAGGAGATCACCTGCGGACTGCTCGCCCATCGTGCGAGATAGCGCGGGTCGGTGGTGACCAGCACTCGATTGTGCATGTCGAGAAAGTCCGGTTCTTCTAGCATGCTGTTGATCGCCGGAAACATACCCGCCCCGTCCATCGAGCAGATGATCAGCCTAGTGGCATCCAGCGTTGAACTGCGAAGCCAGCTCAGCGCACTGCG
>Ga0209066_10004353_pt1 | contig 15526 bp, 14 predicted proteins | sample All_14_2_FD_187198 | JGI IMG/M metagenome (GOLD analysis project Ga0209066, IMG submission 187198) | Freshwater microbial communities in response to fracking from Pennsylvania, USA - Allegheny Zone_MetaG_DW_15 (SPAdes) (version 2) ...
TCGATCTGGAGCCTGCGCTCGGCGGTCGCCACGCCTATCTGCTGGCCGGTCTGGCCTCGGCCCTGTGGGTCGGGGGTGTGGCGTCCTGGGCCGCCTATGAGTTTGGATCCGGTGCGGCCGCACTCGATCCGCTGCGGATCGCCCTCTACGCCATGATCGCCCTCTTGCCGGCCGGCCTGGCTATCCTGCTGGCCCAGTCGGTGCGCCAGGGTGCCGGTCTGGCCGCCGAGACCCGTCGGGCCCGCAGCCTAGCCGAGGCCCTTGTCGCGCCGACCGCGCTTGCCGCGCAACAGACGGGCCAGGTCCTGCTGACCCTGCGCAACGATATCGACCAGGCCGCCCTGGCCGCCGAACGCGCCCGCAACGATCTGTCCCTGCTGCGCGAGGTGCTGGTCCAGGAAACCGGCCGTCTGAACGAGGCCGCAGAGGCGGCAGGCCGCACCGCGCGCCGCCTGGCCGAAAACCTGGGCCGGGAACGCGACCAGATGCAGACCCTGGGCCTGCAGCTCGACACCCAGTCGGCCAGTGTAATCGATGCCGTCGAGCGTCAGTCGCGCATGGTCGTCGATGCCTCCGACCTGGCCCAGACCCAGCTGCGCGAGGCCGAGACCGCGCTCGCCGCCCGTGCCGCCGACCTCGCCGCCGCCGCCGTCGAGGCCCAGGACGCCGCCCGGCTGGCCGCCGACGACCTGGCTCGCCAGACCCTGCGGCTGGAAAACACCGGGGCCGGTGTCGCCGAACAGATCCAGTCCGTCGAAGAGGGTCTGGGCCAGCAACGCGCGGCCCTGGTCACCGCCGCCTATGCCTTGCGGACCGATCAGGAGGATTTCTCGGCCCAGGTCGAGAGCCAGCGCGCCCAGCTGACCGAACAGATCGACGCCGCCCGCTCGGTCACCGGCGAACTGGGACAGACCTCGGCGAAATCAGCGGAATCCTTGCGCGATCTGGTGGAGGCCGCGACAGACCAGTTCCGTGCCCTGGTGGACCTGTCCCAGCGCGAGGCCGACGGTTTCGACGCCGCGACCAAGGTCTCTCTGGACCGGTTCGAGGCCTTGGCCGCCGAAGCCCGCGATACCCTGATCGAGGAAACACGCCGGGCGCTCGAAGCCCTGAAGGCTACGGCCGAAGACAGCCGCGCCGCCGCCTCCGACGCCGCCGCCCAGGCCCAGCTGCGGGCCGATCGCCTGGGCGAGGCGCTGTTCGATGCCGCCCAGAAGGCGGATCAGGCCGCCGATTCCCGCATCGAGGGGGCCCGCCGCATCGTTGGCGAGACCGCAGGCCTGGTCGATGAGGCCGGTCAGCGCGCGATCGCGCGGCTGGAACACACGATGGACCGGATGATCGCGGCTCTGGGTCAGGTCGATGCCGCCATTACTGACCTGGACGAACGCTCGTCACGCCTGCCCGACGAGGCGCGCGCCCGCGCCGACGCCGTGCGGGCCACGGTCGAGGACGGCCTTGCCGCCCTGGCTGCGGCCTCACGCAAGGCCGCCGAGGACACCGAGGCCCTGGACGTCGGCTTTCAGGAACGGGTCCGCCGCAACTACGACATGCTGACCGAGGCGGTGCGTCTGATGGGTGTGGTGTCGGGTGAATCTCACACCTCGCGCCGGCGCGAACCGGCCTCGACAGTCCCTGCCCTTACGTCCGACGACAGTCGGCCGCGCCCCAACCGGCCCGACGAGGATCGCGGCTTTGGCCTGAGAGGCCGGCTGAGGCTGGAACCGGTCGAGGACCAGACCGCCCGTCGCGCACCGCCTGTCGTCGCCGACCGCCTGGACTGGGCCGATCTGGTTGGTGACGGGGCCGGCCCCGAGGTTCCTCTGGATCTGGACCAGCCCGTGATGCCGTCCGACGCCGACGCCATGGCCGACCGGATCACCGCCTCCATCCGCCGGATGGGGGTCGATCCCAATGCCCTGCTGCCCCGCTCTCGCGTCGAGGAGGCTGGAGTCGCCTTTTCCGAAAGGGACCCCGACCGGGCGCGCCAGATCGTCCGTCGCGTTGCCCCCGCCGCCGTTCGAAGCGTCTCGCGCCGGGTGATGAGCGACCCGGAACTCCGGTCCGATGCCGAACGCTATGTTCGTGCCTTCTCGCACAAGCTGGCGGAATCGGCCCGTTCAGGCGACGGTTCGGGCGTTCTGGGAATTCTGGCGACCGATGCCGGACGGGCCTTCATGCTGCTGGACGCGGCGGTCGGCGACCTTGGCTGAAGACACCAGAGCCGCGCGGCATTCGCGTCACGTCACAATTCCGGTTAGCCTGACCTTTGCCCCGAGGGGTTGACGAAACCGTGAGTTTGACGACACCTGTCGATCGATCGTCACATCTCTGTCACGTTTTCAGCAGGTCCATGTCCCCATCCCCCGCGTTCAGGTCCGACAGACGGCCGACGCTGGTCATCTGTATCTGTGAGGCCGATCATAACGCTTGGGATCCTGTCGAGGAACTCGGTGGCCAGCCCTGGAGTCCCGGCGGAGCGAGAACCGTCGCGATCGCGGCGGACCAACCCCTGGCGCTTCTGGCTAGCCTGCGCCGTCATATGGCCCTGCCGGACTGCCAGGGCGTCCTTCTGGTCGGCCGAACCCATCATGACGAGGATTTTCGGGTTCAGATGCGGGCCGGGAACCGCACATTTGACGGCGGTGCGAAACTGGCCCCGACCGGCCCGTCCACAGCACGCGCCACCGCCTCCGTCACCGAAATGATCCGGGAACTGAACGCGGCAGGCCTTGCGGCCACGGCCAGCTCCCGGATCGAGACCGACGTTGAAAACTGGCTGCTCTATTCGATCCTGACCGAGCTTCCCGATGATCGGGACGCGCCGGCCGTGGGCCTGTTGCGCGTTCCCGCACAGGTGCCCGCCGGCGACCTAGACAGGGGCATCAGGGCCGCCGCTACCGCCATTGCACGGCATCTGACCCCCTTGCCGCGCGCCATCACGGCCTGACCTCTACGCCCCCGCTCTCATGAGGAGGCAGAAGCCCCTCATTCGGACCGGAACTGCAATTCCGCCAGACGCGCGTACAATCCACCCCTGGCCACCAGCTGGGTATGGGTGCCCTCCTCGACCGCGCGCCCCTCCTCCATCACCACGATGCGATCGGCGCGCAGTACCGTGGCCAGCCGATGGGCGATAACGATAGTGGTCCGGCTTTCCATCGCCTGATCCAGGGCGACCTGGACCAGCCGCTCGTTCTCGGCGTCCAGGGCGCTGGTCGCCTCGTCCAGCAACAGGATCGGCGCATCGCGGACCAGGGCCCGGGCGATCGCAAGCCTTTGCCGCTGCCCGCCCGACAGGCTCTTGCCACGTTCGCCCAGGGGCGTGGCGAACCCGTCTGGCAGGGCGTCGATGAAGCCCAGGGCCTGGGCCTCCGCGGCTACGGTCCGGGCCTCGTCCTCGGTGGCATTCTCTCGCCCGAAACGGATGTTCTCGAGGGCCGAACCGGAGAACAGGGGGGCCTCCTGCGACACCCAGGCGAACCGGCTGCGAACCTCGACCGGGTCGGCGGTCCGAACATCCACGCCATCGACCGAGACCAGACCACTCTGGGGGTCATAGAACCGGAGAAGCAGCCGGAACACAGTCGACTTGCCCGCCCCCGACGGCCCGACCAGGGCCACGGTCTCTCCCGGACGGACGGTCAGCGAGAACCCCTTCAAGGCCGGCAGGTCCGGCCGCCCCGGATAGGCAAAATCGACCGCCGACATCGACACCTCGCCCCTGGGCGGACTGGGCAGGGCAGTCGGACGGTCGGGGGCCGCGATGCCGGGTTCGGCGCGCATGAGTTCGTCGATGCGGGCCATCGCTCCCGCCGCCTTCTGGACGTCACCCCAGCTTTCGCCCAACGCCCCGACGGCCGCCGCGACGAAGACCGCCAGCAGCACGAACTGCAGCAGGGCCCCGTTCGACATCGTGCCGTTGATGACATCCTGGGCCCCCAGCCAGAGCACCAGGGTGACACCGCCGAACATGACCACGATGACCAGGGCGGTCATCAGGGCGCGCGCCTTCATCCGTGTCAGCGACAGTGAAAAGGCGGCCTCGACGGCCCCAGCGAACCGGTCGATGGCGCTCTGGACCCGTCCAAAGGCCTGGACCGTCTCGATGGCATCGACGCTCTCGCCGGCGAAGCCGACGGCGTTGGCGAACTGGTCCTGTGACCTGACCGTCAACTTCCTGACCACTCGCCCGAACAGGAAGACCGGCCCCAGCAGCACCGGCGCGATCAACAGCACAAGCCCGGTCAGCTTGGGGCTGACAAAGAACAGCATCCCCAGCCCCCCCAGCAGGGTCAGGAAATTTCTGAGGGCAAACGAGACTGCGGTCGTCAACAGGGTCTCGACCAGGGCGATGTCGGTCGTCAGCCGGCTCAGGACCTCGCCGGTCCGCATCGAGACATAGAAGGAGGGATCCAGGCTCAGGATACGCCCGAACAGGACGGTCCTCATGTCGGCGATCATCCGCTCGCCGGTCTTGGTCACATAGAAATACCGGATCGCCGTCGCCGCCCCCAGGAACAGTGCATTGGCCCCGAGCACCAGAAACCAGAGATTGATCTGGGCCCCTCCGTTCTCGAATCCCCGGTCGATCGCCCCGCGGGCCGTGGCGGTCAGGCCCAGGGAGGCGGCCGTGGACATCAGCAGCCAGAACACCGCAAAGCCTGCATCCAGCCTGTGCTGCATCAAATAGGGGAGAAGGCGCCCCAGAGGGCGAACATCGCGCCGCTTTTCGCGCTTGGCCCCCGCCTCGCCCATCTGTTCGACCAGCAGGGCCCCGGCACCGGGACGTCCCTGGGCTGCGGACCCCGTGTCAGGGGCCGGTGCGGTGGGCGTTACAGTATGCGTCATGGGGTGCCTCTTGCCCCGGAACGCCCCCCGGTGTAAACGCCGCCCCTCTCCCGCCGAAGCCTTCGGCGGGTTTTCTTATTCTTCGTCGCTCAGGCAGCAAGGCCCATCCCTTCTCAATGAGGGTAGGCCGAGCGTTGGCGACACACCACAAAACGCGCACCGACGGTCGGCATCGTCAACGCGCCCCAAGAGACCCGGACGACGACCATGAAAGCGGACACGCACCCCGACTACCACTTCATCACCGTCACCTTGACGGACGGTTCGACGTATCAGACGCGTTCGACCTACGGCAAGGAAGGCGACGTCCTGAACCTGGATATCGATCCCTCGACCCACCCGGCCTGGACCGGTGGCAACCAGCAGATGCTGGACCGCGGCGGTCGCGTTTCGCGCTTCAACAACAAGTTCGGCGGCTTCATCAAGAAGTAGTCGGAACTGTCACCGCGACATCACGAAAGGCGCCGGTCTCCGCGACCGGCGCTTTTTGTTTGGCCCCAACCTCGGTAACATGGAATCGTCAGGCGATCGGGCGACGCGGAGCGTCCCCTGCAGGTGCCCGAACGATACGAAGAGCAGACGACGATGAATCGACGGCAACTGGGTTTTGGGATCGCGACCAGCGCGATGGTCGCCGCCAGCGCCACGCAGGCGCAGTCGCGCTTCTCGCGCCGCAAACCCACGCCTGCGCCGGCCCCCACCCCGACCATCGTCGGCAACAGGGACCTCTATACCGCCCAGATCCTTCGCCTGCCTGCCGAGATCCAGAACGATGCGCGGATCTTCTATGACCTTCAGGGCTGGAGGGCCGTCTGGACGCCGGCCCAGGTTCAGGCGCTGAACACCGCCGCGCGCAAGGCGGAACTGCACGGCCTTTCGGCCTCGGACTATTTCGACTTCGTGGGCCTGGCTGCCGATCCTGTCAGCAGCGACGTTCGCACCACCGCCGCGGCCATGACCTATGCCCGCACCCTGGCCCAGGGTCGTGTTGCGCCCGAGTCGGTCGAGGACCTGTGGGAGATGACCAAGAACACGGTCGACCTGCCGACCGGTCTGGGCAATGCCCTGGCCCAGAACCAGTTGGTCCAGTGGCTGGATTCCCTGCCCCCCACGGACATCGGCTATACCAACCTGTCGGCCGGCTATGTCCGCTATCGCCGTCTCAGCGCGCGGGGCGGATGGCCGACCTTCCGACAGGGTGCCGGTATCGAACCGGGGCAGAGCGACAACCGCATCCCGGCCCTGATCGACCGGATGGTGGCAGAAGGCGACCTGACCGCCGCCGACGGGGCTCGCCTCAAGGCCGAGGGCCTCGTCTATGGCACCGAACTCCAGGCTGCCGTGCGCGGCTTCCAGTCACGTCACGGCCTGCTGGCCGATGCCCGCATCGGCACGGGCACACAGCGGTCCCTGTCGGCCTCGGCCGACGATCGTGCCCGCCAGATCGCCCTGAACCTGGAACGCCGCCGCTGGCTGACCCGCTCCCCCGCGCCAGAACGGATCGAGGTCAATACCGCTGCCGCCATCATGGTCTACTGGAAGGATGGACGGCCCGTTCACTCCAACCGCGTCGTCTGCGGCAGCCCCGAAAACCAGACGCCCAGCCTGGAAAAACCCTTCGCCTCTGTGGTCGCCAACCCGCCCTGGTATGTGCCGGCCGGTATCGCCCGGCGCGAGATCCTGCCCCAGGGTCCCGCCTATCTGGCGGCCCGGAACATGTATATCCAGAACGGCCAGGTCATCCAGCGCGCTGGCCCCACGGCCGCGCTCGGCTATGTGAAGTTCGAGCTGCGCGACAGCTACGCCATCTTCCTGCATGACACCCCGTCCAAGGAGGCCTTCAACCTGGCAACCCGCCAGCGGTCGCATGGCTGTGTCCGCGTCCAGGGTGCGGTCGATTTCGCCCGCCTGCTGCTGTCGCCCGACCCCACGCTTCTGGGTCAATTCGACGAAGCCCAGCAGACGCGGGAGACCAAACGCATCCAGACCGGCCGCGAGATTTCGGTGCGCCTGCTGTACTGGACCGCCTTTGTCGACGGCCAGCAGCGCGTCGCCTTCCGCGAGGACGTCTACAAGCGCGACCAGAAGCTGGCCGAGGCCCTGGGCATCGCCATCACCCTGCCGGTGCCGGTCGATGACGGAGCAGCCGTGGCGAACGACGTCGGGCCGTAACTTGGGGCCGTTTGGCAGATTAGGCCTCACCGCCGCCGTCCTTGCGACAGCGGGTTGCAGAATGAATTCGGAGCGGATCGTCGGTGACTATTGGGGCGGTCCAGAGCGTAACATCGCGCCAAATATGTATTATCCTCAGGGAGCCTTGAACGCAGGAATGCCGGGTGTGGTCGTCGTCCATTGCACGGTCGGACCGGCTTCACGCCTCGTCGATTGCGAACCCTGGTACGAAAATCCTCGCGGCCTGGGGTTTGGTGGGGCGGCTGTGGCGATGCAGCAGGAGGTTGCCCTACCGCCAGACCTGAAGATCGGATCTACTACGGTCGTCACCGTCCCCTTTTGTCTCGACGAAGAGAATTGCGCTCCTGTCATCGCAGAGGGCAAGCGCGCAAAAGATCGAATTCTAGAACCCAGATCCTGACCCTTCGAGCTGCTGGAAACCATCAGCGGACGAACTACCGAACCACGACCCGATAGATCGCGGTCTCGTCCGACGCATCCTTCGCCCACGGCCGGCCATAGCTGAGGGTCAGGGTTGTTTCGCCCGGAGCCGCAGCCTCGAATGTCCAGCGGGTCACCCCACCCACCCCGACCATGCCGGGAGCATGGGAGTCGGTCACATGCGCGTCGAACGGCATGGCGCGACGCAGAACCCCCTCATCGAAACCGGCCAGGGACCAGCTGTATCCCGTCGTCGGATTGGCTGGCAGGGCGATGCTCAGGGTCTGGCCCGCCCGAAGCGTCGTCACACCGCCCCGGATCCCATCAACCGATGCGACATCGCGGACAGATGCCGGTTCGGCAGAAACCATCGGCACGGTCGCGGACTGGCAGCCGACCAGGCCCACAGCGGACAGGCAGATGACCGCAAACGGGATCACGGCAAGGTTCAGGGCCATCGACATCGGAAAACTTTCACGGCGGCGGATCGTCCGCTCGTCAACGCTATCGCATCGCTGTTGGAATCGCTCGCGCAATCGCGAACCGCGCTCCAGACCTAGAGCCGGAATGCGGCTTCCAGCATCCCGTGCTGGCTCAGGACCGGATTGACCGGTTCCTCGACCGCCACATCCAGATACATCCGTCGATCCAGATACAGCACGCGGTCGTGCAGTTTTTCGGCCCGGACCACATATTCGACCAGGGCGATCGGCAGTTCGACATGGCCCGGGGCGGCGTCCTCAGGACGCTGGGTCAGGCGATAGCGGGGATCACAGGCGGCGTCGGGCTCCATATCACCCTCGCGCACGGCTCGCTGGACCAGCAGCCAGGACGCGACCTGCATCAGCCGCGTGGTCAGCTTCATGCTCTCGGCTGCATAGGCCAGGGCCGCGCCCCGCGACAGCAGTTTGGACTCGCGACGGCCGTCCCCGTCCAGATAGGCGGCGATATCCTCGACCAGTTCCATCCCTTCGGCAAAGGTCCGGTCGAACAGCTCGGAGCGCGCGAAATCACGGATCTCGGCGGCCCGTGACCGGGTCTCGGTCGTCGCGTCTGAAGAGGAGGCGTCGCTGGTCATCAAGGGGATCATACTCATGAATCTGCGCGTGCGTCCGTACTGAATTTCGGCCCGCGATGGTACCTTGGTCGGACGGTCTGCAACCGGCGTGCCAGAGCAGACCCGGTGCCGACCCTAGCGACCGAAGGTGAACAGGGCGTCGGCCGCGCTCTTCTTGGCCTGTTTTCGCGCTATGGCCGATCGCACCCGTTCGATCTCGGTATCCAGCGCCGCGATCCGTTCCTCCAGCTCCTGCACGGAATACAGGTCCAGATCCTCGCGCCCGAGCGCTGTCAGGGTGGCACCGCGTGCCGGACGCGGGTCGATATCTTCAAACGTCATCACTGGCTCCTGTGGCCATGTTCGGCATGAACCCCTATCTCAGCGCCTGCCCCCTGCGGAATGCAAGGGTGGCACCGCAAGGCAAGGCAGGCACATTCATGCAGGTCATCGAGATCACCGGCGGGTCGGGCCCTGCAGAGGCGCTGGTTCCGGCCGAACGTCCCGATCCGGTCGCGGGGCCGGGCCAGGTCCGCATCCGTATCCGCGCCGCAGGAGTCAACCGGCCCGACATCCTGCAGCGCCAGGGTCGGTACCCACCACCGACCGGGGCCCCGGACATCCTGGGCCTCGAGATCGCTGGCGAGATCGATCAGATCGGACCCGACACCGGGAACGGTGCCGTAGCCCGCTGGAGCCCAGGCGACAGGGTCTGCGCCCTGCTGGGGGGCGGTGGCTATGCCCAATACGCCGTGGTCGACGCGCGTCACGTCCTGCCCGTGCCGGACAGTCTGGACTTCATACAGGCCGCTGCCCTGCCCGAAACCGTCTTCACCGTCTTTGCCAATGTTTTCGAGTCCGGCGGGCTGAAGGCGGGCGAGACCCTCCTGATCCACGGAGCGAACAGCGGTATCGGCGTCACCGCCGTCCAGATGGCCCGGGCGGCGGGTGCGCGTGTCATCGCCACCTCGCGCGGGCCCGAGAAGACCGCCGCGGCTCTGGCTCTCGGTGCCGACATTAGCCTGGATGCCTCGACCGACGATCTCGCACAGGCCATTGCCCGGGCGGGCGGGGTCGATGTGGTGCTCGACATGGTGGGTGCGGCCTATGCGGCGATCAATCTGGACGCCCTGAAACCTCTCGGCCGCTGGGTCGTGATCGCGACCCTGACGGGCGCGCGGTGCGAGATCGATCTGGCCAGGATCATGATGAAGCGGATCGTCCTGACCGGTTCGACCTTGCGGGGGCGACCCGCCGACGAAAAGGCGCGCCTGACGGCGGCGGTCGAGGCGACGGTCTGGCCCTGGGTGACATCGGGAGCCGTGCGTCCGCCGGTTGAGGCGACCTTTCCCCTGGATCAGGCTGCAAGGGCCCACCTCCATCTGGAAGTGGGACACCACGTCGGCAAGGTCGTGCTGGTCGTCTAGATCAGACCCGCCCCGTCAGGCTCGCCTTGATCAGCCTGAGCCTTTTCGAGGCCTCGGACGCATCCACCTTCATCAGCGTGGCATGGGCAACGGCGGGAAAGGCTTCGGTAGGCAAGCCCTTTAGCCCGCGGTTTGCCGCCTGACGCAGGGCTCTCGCCTCTTGTGTTCGACCGACCTGGATCAGGCCCCACATCCGTCCCGCCTCTACGACACTGGCCTCCACAGCCTCATGCCCCGCCCCGACCAGGACGCGCACGGCGGCCTGCATGGGTCCGACATAAAAGGCCCCCAGGTCATGCGCCTCACCGTGGACGCGGCCGATATGGGCCTCGATCAGGGCGTCCAGCGGTCTGCGGTCCAGTCCTCGCCGCGCCGCGATATCGGTCAGGGCCTCCAGCACCGGATGCCCCTTGCGGGCCACACCGTCGAACACCCCTTCCATCTGCTCGGCCCACCAGACATAGCGCATCTCGGCCAGCAGGGGCTGGCTCACTCGCGTGGGAATGGCCATCAGTTCGGCCTCAAACGCATATAAGGCGATCAGGTCGGCCCGCGCCTGAACATCGGCCACGATCCGGCTGGACAGCCAGCGGTCGAGGTCGGCAGCCCGGACCTGGGCGTCCAGATCGCCGCCGATCATGCGACAACCATCGCCGGCCGCACCCTGGCGAGGCTCCATCCGAACGCCAGCAGGAAGACGGTCACCGCGACCTCGAGCGCCCGCTGCACCAGACCGCCCAGTTCGGGATCGACGATCAGTCCGACGAAGCCGAAGCCAGCGACAATGCCACACACGATGCCGAGCGGGAACAGCCACGGATCGCGCCCTCGCCGAGCCCACAGCGCGACAAGCAGGACCCCGGGCGGCGCGAGCAGATAGCCTGTCCCCCCCACCAGATCGTGCATCAGCTGATTGAACGACGCATCGGTTCGCACACATTCGAAGGCGCACGGATAGAGACCCGCACCGGACAGACTCATGCCGTACCAGGCCAGCATCAGACATCCGGCGACCGCAAGCCCGCTGCGTCGCACCAGCAAGGCTGCGATCAGGCATCCTGCCGCTATAAAGACGCCACTGGGCACGAAACCCAGCCAGCTGACCGCCCATCCGGTCACGGCCCCGGTCGCACCCAGCTCGCTGATATATTGACGTAGCGGGTCATAGCCGGGGTAGACTGCTCCCCCGGCCAGGATCGCCACCCACTGGATCAGTTCACCCGCAACCAACAAGCCAAAGGCGATCCGACCCGCGATCATGACGGGCTTAGCCGAACAGGGTCTGATACATCGCCATAGAGGTCAGCATAGGCAGGCTGAGCAGCAGGTTGGTGCGGCTGGCCAGCATGGCGACCCGTCCGGCCTTGGCCTTCTTGTCGTCGTCGACGACGACGATGCCCAGGGCCCGCTTCTGGTTCGGCCAGATGATGCCCCAGACGTTCAGGAACATGACGATCGCCAGCCACACACCGACGCCCAGCAGCGCGAAGCCCTGATCGCCCTGAACCAGTCCACCGGCCAGGCCGAAGCTGAAGACCTCCAGCGCATAGGCGTGACCGCGCGCGAACATCACCGCCACCCCGAAGATGACCGTAGCCAGCGCCGCATAGCGGAACCAGAACAGGGCCTCGGGCGCGATATACTTGCTGACTGCTGGCTTCAATTCGGCGGGAATGGCCGGCATGATCCGGATCTGGACGAAGTTGAAATAGTACAGCAGCCCGATCCACAGGATGCCCGAGGCGACGTGGGCCCAGCGCAGCGTTGCCTGCCAGAAGCCCAGGTCGAACCCGCCCGGCGCGACCCGGCCAAAGGCGATGATCATAAGCGTGGCCAGGGCCAGGCTCAGGATGATCGTGGTACGAAAATTCGAAAGCAGATTGGCCATGTGTCAGCCCTCCCCAGGGATTCAGAAAGCGTTACTATAGACTCTTCTCCCCTTGCGGGTCGAGGAGCGGGAGCATCGCCCACGGACGAAGGATCGCAGGCGAAGCCTGACGAATACGGGGGAAGCACGGCATCGGCGGATCAGCGATCGCCGATACCGACCCGGCTCTAGGGCCGCGACGCCATCCCCAGCTTCACCGGCCGCGTGTCCTCGGCCGCCTCGCCCCGCTTGACGCCCCACAGAAGGATGATCGGTGCACCGACATAGATCGATGAATAGGTGCCCACCACGATCCCGAACATCAGGGCGATGGAGAAGCCGTACAGGGCATCACCGCCAAACACGGCCAGGGCCGCCAGAACCATGACCGCGGTAATGCCGGTGATGATCGTGCGGGTGAGGGTCTCGTTGATCGACAGATCGATCACCTCGCGCAACGGCATTGTCTTGTATTTACGCAGGTTCTCGCGAAGCCGGTCGAACACCACGACAGTGTCGTTCATAGAATAGCCGATGACGGTCAGGATCGCCGCGACCATGTTCAGACTGAATTCCAGCCGCAGCACCACGATCAGGCCGAACACCAGGATCACGTCGTGCAGCAGGCCTGCCACCGCGCCGAAGCCGAACTGCGGCTCGAACCGGAACCAGATATAGGCGAACATCAGCACGATCGCCGCCCCCAAGGCCAGAAGCCCCGAGGTGAACAACTCGCCTGAAACCTTGGACCCTACGACACTGACACCGGAATAGGTCACTGCGCCGACAGCGCCCGAGATCGCCGCCTCGACCTGTTGCACGACCACTGTCTGGTCGCGGCCTTCGGGAATCTGGAACCGTAGAACGGCGGTGGATCCGTCATTGGTCTGGGTACCCAGTCGGGCAATACCCTGGACCTGAACATCGCCCAGGCCCAGTTCGCCGACGGCGCGGCGCGTGGCATCCAGGTTCAGGGTCTGGCCAACAGGCTTGGCCACCTCCATCGAAGCCCCGCCGCGGAAGTCGATGCCTAGATTCAGGCCGGGATAAAAGACCCCGATCAGCGAGGCCGTGACCAGCACGGCCGACAGGGCCGCCGCATAGCGGGCAAAGGACACGAACCGGAAATTCGTCTTGACCGGCAGGGCACGGATAAGGGGCCACCAGGACATCGCCATCACTCCGCGATCGGCAGTTTTTTGGGTTTGGCGATCTTGAGCCAATAGGCCAGCAGCACCTGGCTCACCAGCACCGAGGAGAACACCGAGGTGAACACCCCGATGGTCAGGGTCCAGGCAAAGCCGCGCACCGGTCCGGCCCCGAAGATGAACATGATCGCCGCCGCCACCAGGGTCGTCAGGTTGGCGTCGATGATCGTGCCCATCGCCTTGTTGAACCCGGCGTCCAGCGAGGCGATCACCGACCGTCCGGTCCGCGCCTCGTCACGCATCCGCTCAAAGATCAACACATTGGCGTCCACCGCCACGGCGAAGGTCAAGATCAGTCCGGCGATCCCGGGCAGTGTCAGGGTCGCCTGGGTCAGGGACATGGCCGCCACGATCAGCAGGCCGTTCAGGGCCAGGCCAATGACCGAGATGCCCCCGAACAGCATCCCATAGGCCAGCAGCATGAAGGCGACGATGATGACAAAGCCGATGGCCGTCGACAGGGCACCGGCCGCGACCGCATCGGCTCCCAGCTCGGCCGTCACCGTGCGGCGTTCCTCGACCTTGAGCGGCGCAGGCAAGGCCCCGCCGTTCAACAGGTTCACCATTTCCGACGCCTCGGCGATGGTGAAGGCCCCGGTGATCTGGCCCTGTCCGCTCGGAATGGTGCCAATAATGTTGGGGGCCGAGATCACCTTGTCGTCCAGGATGATGGCGAAACGCTTGCCGATATTCTCCGAGGCCGTGGCGGCCGCAAAACGCCGCGCGCCGACGCCGTCGAACCGGAATCCGATGGCCGGACGGCCGTTCTCATCGGAATCGACCGAGGCCCGGGTCAGTTGCTCGCCCGAGACCAGCACGCGGCGCTTGATCAGCAGGGGAGAGACGCCGTCGGCGTCGACCATCAGGACCGCATCGGGCGGCACACTGCCCTGCAGCGCCAGCTGCACCAGCTGCGGATCGGACTCGACCATCTGGAACGTCAGCTGGGCCGTCTGGCCGATGACCCGTTCCAGGGCGGCGGGGTCGCTCTCCCCAGGGGCCTGGACCACGATACGGTCTGAGCCCTGACGGGTGATCGAGGGCTCGCGGGTGCCGAGCGAGTCGATCCGGCGGCGCACCACCTCGATCGATTGATCCACGGCCGTCGCGGCCATACTGTCCATCGCCGCCTCGGTGAAGGCATAGCGGATGCGGTTGTTGCCGAGACGGGTCGCCGCCCGCTCCTGCACGCCTTGCTGGTTGGGTCCGCCGGCCAGGGTCTTCAGGGCGTTGAAGGCGGCATCCTGCTGCGCCGGGTTGGACAGGGTCACCACCAGACCGCCCGCCTCGCGTTGCAAAGCATTGGTGTTGATACGAGCCTCGCGCAGGGTGACCCGCACGTCCTCGACCATATTGTCCACCCGCTTGGCCCGCATGGCCGGAACATCGACTTCCAGCAGTAGATACGACCCGCCCTGAAGGTCCAGCCCCAGGTTCAGAGCATTCCGGGGCAGCCAGCCGGGCAGCGAGGCCCGCTGCGCCGACGAAAGGGCGTTCGGATAGGCCAGCAGCACTCCGAACAGGAGCGACAGGACCAGCAGGACGATCTTCCAGCGTGACAGCTGAATCATGGAGACGAGATCCGGTTCGGTGACGCGGACGTCAGGCCTTGGTGACGGCTTTGGGCTTGGAATCGTTGGCGGCGATTGCGGTGCGGTTTCGCACCTCGGCGATCATGGACTTGACCACCCGGACATTGACGCTGGGCGCGATCTCGACATTAACCTCGGCCTCCTCGACGCGGGTCACCTTGCCGATCATGCCCGACGACAGAACGATGGTATCGCCGCGCTGGACCGAGGCGATCAGGGCCGCATGTTCCTTGGCGCGCTTCTGCTGCGGGCGGATCAGCAGGAAGTAGAAGAGGACAAAGATCGCGACAAACGGCAGGAACTGCACAATCGTGGCCGTCAGGCCGCCGGCTTCAGTAGGCATGGTCAGAACAATCCCGCGCGCGGGCGGTCATTTGGACGCCCGTTGAAATGAAGGCGCGATACCTAGGGCCGGTCGCCACAAGATGCAACGACGTGCAACGATCCTTCTACCGCCGCGCGGCATTGGAGCAGTATTGCACACCATTTCGCGACGGGCCGGCAGGATCCCGCGACGGGCCGGCAAGCGGCCGGTCGCGGGGGTCGACCCCTGGTTAGATCGCGAATGCGCAACCAGACTCTATTGCATCAAGGTCCCGACCCAGACCCTCACCGCCGCTTCGTCTGCCGGATTGCCGGTATAGATCAGGCCAGCAGCCGGGGTGAACGGGGTGTTGTTGGCGCGCTGACGCGAAGTCCAGGCCTTGTGGCCATAGCTAAGGTCCGAATAGTTCGACGGCGAGCGCATCATGGTCGGCTCGATGAAGATCGAGTCGGTCGCCGTGGTCGATCCGGCCAGCCGCACGTTCGGCAGACGGGTCAGCAGGTCCAGCGTGTCAAGGCAGCCGCCCGAACAGCCGCTGTCGACCAGAACCACGACAGGTCCGGCGATCGGGTTGCCGACACGGGTG
>Ga0209066_10004354_pt1 | contig 15525 bp, 13 predicted proteins | sample All_14_2_FD_187198 | JGI IMG/M metagenome (GOLD analysis project Ga0209066, IMG submission 187198) | Freshwater microbial communities in response to fracking from Pennsylvania, USA - Allegheny Zone_MetaG_DW_15 (SPAdes) (version 2) ...
CCACCACGACGCGCGAGCCGAGCGCCCATATGGGCCGGGTCACCGATCTGATCGAGAATGGCAGGCTGTTCACCGATCTCAGCGTACCGGTGCTCGACCCGGCGGTGGACCGGATCATGGTCTGCGGATCGATGGCAATGAACAAGGATGTGAAGGCGATTGCAGAGGCGCGCGGCTTCACGGAAGGCTCCAACGCCGAGCCCGGCCAGTTCGTCATCGAACGGGCGTTTGTGGGCTAAGCGCGGAAGCGCGAGCGGAAGCGAGCCGGATTTCCGCGCGACGTAAGGAATCCATGCGGAAGCGAGCCGGATTTCCGCGCGACGCAAATTTTCGCATTTCGACTGCCATCCCGGGCTGAGCGCCTTGGGCGAAGATTCGGGACCTCCGTCCCATGCGAGTAACGGACCCCGGGTCTCGTGCTGTGCACGCTCGCCCGGGGCGACAGCCTTCTTTGGATGCTTCACGTCGTCCTCGGACCCTACCCGATATCCCGCAAAACATCCGGCAGATCGCGGGCGCCGTGCAGAACGCGCAGGATCAGGGGCGGGCTCACTCCGGAATCATAGACAAGGATATAGGGCTGGCCCGCCAGCACCAGGAAGCGGATCGGGGCATCGGCCAATTCCGGGCGGATGGCCCCGTATTCGGGATACTGCCCCAGACGTTCGGCGGCCTGTGCAAGATTGTAGCGTAAGCCAAGCGCAGCCTGACGGTTTTCCCGCGCGATCCAGCGCGTGATCTCCAGAACGTCCTGTCTTGCACGCGGTGCGAAGCGGGTCCGCGTCACCGTCCGGTCGGCCTGATGATGGCGTCCATCTCCGCCAGGATGTCGTCTGCCGAATGGGTACCATCCCGATCCGCTTCGGCACGGACATCCCGCAACATGGCGCTGAAAGCCTGACGGCGGTCTTCGTCATCCTGTAATAGGCGCAGCCCCGCCCGCACGACCTCGCTCACATTGTTGAAACGGCCGGAGGACACGCATTCGCGCGCAAACTCTTCCAGTTCCGCCGTCAGATGAACATTGGTCGCCATGATCACCTCATGTCAAAGATTGACATGAATATGGCATGCACAGGGTGGCTGGGCAAGATTACCCCGCCAGATGGCGCAGTTCGCGGTTGACGACGGCCAGCATGGCAAGGTCGAGCTGGGGCATCTGGCGCAGCTCCGCCAGCAGGGCGTCCACCCTCTCGGCCGCTTCCGATTTGGTTGCACTCCAGGCTTCCAGCGCGACGGTTCCGCTGCCGAAACCGGCCAGCACCTGGGAGGCGAGCGCGGTTTGCAGCCCCCACAGATCATCGATGATGGCCGACAGCGCCAGACGGTGCCATTGGTTGTCCGACGGGATGCGGTTGGCGGCGGATCGCAGCCAATCCAGCCCGAAGCGCCCGCCCACGCCGAAATAGACGCGGCCCGTCTCCAGCACCGGCGTGCCGGCCACTGTGCCCAGCCGCACGATATCGCAGCCGGCCGACAGCGCTTTCAACTGGCCGATCCGCAGGGACAGATCCGGCGGCACCCCGTTTTCGGTGAAGCGCCGGGCGCGGGCACGCACCTCCTCCAGCTGTTCGGAATCCAGCACGCTTTCCAGATTGTCGGCCAGCGTCAGCACGCAGGACCGATAGGTCTCAATCGACCGGCCCATATCCAGGGGATGGGCCTCGTTGCGCAGAAACCATTCCGTCATGCGTTCGATAGTGCGGCCGGTTTCCACCAGCATGCGGGTCTGGATCGTAGCCGGGGCCTGGGCATCCAGCGCTTCCACCGCTTGCCAGATGGTGCGCAGGCCGAAGACTTCGCGCGTGATGGTATAGGCCCGCGCGATTTCAGGCGACGGCATGCCGGTGCGCTGGCGCATTTCGTTGATGAAGGCCGGACCTGTCCGATTGATCATGGAATTGGTGACAGAGGTGGCGATGATTTCGCGCCGCAGCCGGTGTTCCGCAAGTGCCCTGGGGAAACGCTCCTGCAGGGGTTTGGGGAAATAGCGGGTCAGGTCTTCGGCCAGCTGCGGATCATCCGGCAGATCGCTGTCCAGCAGCTCGCGATAGGTGATGTTCTTGGCATAGGCGAAGATCACCGCGATCTCCGGCCGGGTCATGCCGCGCTTGGCCGCCAGACGTTCGGCGATCTCCTCGTCATCCGGCAGGAATTCCAGCTTGCGGTTCAGATCGCCCGCCCGCTCCATGGCGCGGATCAGGCGTTGATGCCGGTCCAGATCGCGCGCGGCCATGCTTTCGATGACCGAGATCGCCTGGGTTTGCTGGTAATTGTCGCGCAGGACCAGATGGCCGATCTCCTCCGTCATTTCCGCCAGCAGCACATTGCGCTGTTTTTCCGTCATGTCGCCGGTGGCGACCACGGCCCCCAGCAGGATTTTGACGTTCACCTCATGGTCGGAACAGTCCACGCCGGCCGAATTGTCGATGGCATCGGTGTTCAGCCGTCCGCCCGCCTTGGCGAATTCGATGCGGCCAAGCTGGGTCATGCCCAGATTGGCGCCTTCGCCGATGACCTTGCAGTTCAGGTCTTCGCCATTCACGCGGATCGCATCATTGGCGCGGTCGCCCGCATCGGCATGGCTTTCCTGCTCCGCCTTGACATAGGTACCGATGCCGCCGAACCAGAGCAGATCGGCCTTGGACTTCAGCATGGCCTTCATCAGCTCGTTCGGCGTGGCATGGGCCGAAACCAGACCGAAAGCCGCCTGCATTTCCGGCGAAAGCGGGATGGATTTCGCCTTGCGGTCGAAGATGCCGCCGCCCTTGGAAATCAGCCCGGCATTATAATCGGCCCAGCTTGACCGGGGCAGGTCGAACAGGCGCTGGCGCTCCGCCAGGCTGGCCGCCGGGTCCGGATCGGGATCGACGAAGATATGCATATGGTTGAAGGCGCCGATCAGCCGGATATGCGGCGATAGCAGCATGCCATTGCCGAACACGTCGCCCGACATGTCGCCCACGCCGATAACCGTGAAATCCTCTGCCTGGATGTCGTGGCCCATCTCGCGGAAATGGCGCTTCACCGATTCCCAGGCGCCGCGCGCGGTAATGCCCATCTTCTTGTGGTCATAGCCGGCCGATCCGCCAGAGGCGAAGGCATCGCCCAGCCAGAAGCCGTGTTCCTTGGCGACGCCGTTGGCATAGTCGGAGAAGGTGGCCGTGCCCTTGTCGGCCGCCACCACCAGATAGGGGTCGTTGCCGTCATGGCGCACCACATCGGCCGGCGGCACCACGCCCTTGGCATCCAGATTGTCGGTGATGTCCAGCATGGCGCCGATGAACAGGCGATAGCAGGCCACGCCCTCGGCCAGCCAGGCCTCGCGCTCGGAAGGCGGCGGGGCCTTCTTCAGCACGAAGCCGCCTTTGGAGCCGACGGGCACGATCACCGCATTCTTGACCTGCTGGGCCTTCACCAGCCCCAGCACCTCGGTGCGGAAATCCTCGCGCCGGTCCGACCAGCGCAGGCCCCCGCGCGCCACGAAGCCGAAGCGCAGATGCACCGCCTCGAAGCGCGGAGAATAGACGAAAATCTCACGCAGGGGGGATGGCTGCGGCAGTTCTTCCACCTGCTTGGCATCGAACTTGAAGGACAGGAAGGGTTTCAGCGCCCCGTCCGCCATGCGCTGATGATAGTTGGTGCGAACCGTCGCGCGTACCAGATTGACGAAGCGCCGGATGATCCGGTCCTCGTCCAGATTGTCCACCGCGTCCAGCCGGTGGTCGATTTCCGACAGGATGCCGGCCTCCCGCTCCGCCCGGTCCTTCGCTCCATCGGGATCGAAGCGGACCTGGAACAGGCGCACGATGGCGCGCGCGATCCCGGCATTGCCGGACAGCGTGTCTTCCATATAGTCCTGCGAGAAGGGGATGGAGGCCTGGCGCAGATATTTGCAATAGGCGCGCAGCACCGAAACCTCGCGCCAGCCCAGCCCGGAGCGCAGGACCAGGCGGTTGAAGCCGTCATTTTCCACCTCGCCTGCCCAGACCTTCTGGAAGGCTTCGTGGAACACCCCGCGGACTTCGGCGAAATCGACCGCCGAACCATCGCCGGTCACCATGCCGAAATCATGGATCACCAGCCGGTCATGGCCCGAGCCGTCGAGACGAGGGATGGTGATTTCGAACGGCACCTCCTCCAGCACTTTCAGGCCCATGCGCTCCATCATCGGCATCACGTCGGACAGCACGATGGGCCCACCGGCATGATAGACCTTGAAGCGCAGCTCGCTCTCCTCCGCCTCGATCGGGTGGTAGAGATTGACTTCGATCGCGCCGGTCTTTCCGCGTGCCCCTTCGATCCGCTCGATATCGAAAATCGCCGTCTGCACGGTGAAGCGGTCGGTATAGGAGGCCGGAAAGGCGGATTGATAGAGCCGGAACAGCCGGAGGCCGGTTTCCTCGCCCTTTACCTCGACCAGGGCCTGACGCAGCCGGTCGGCCCAGGTGCGTGCGGCTTCGGCCAGCCGCGCGCCGACTTCCGCCTCCTCGAACTCCGCCGGGCTGGCGGGGTCGGTCTTGACGATGAACAGCACCCGGCCCAGCGCGTCATCGGCCATATAGGTGTAATGCGCCGTCACCACGCCACCCAGCGCCTTGCCCAGAATGTCCTGAAAGGCGTTGCGCAGCGTCGTGGTGAAGCGGTCACGCGGCACATAGACCAGCGCGGTGATATAGCGGCCGAACGGGTCGCGGCGCAGGAACAGCGCGATCCGGTTGCGTTCCTGCAGGGCGACGATGCCGCGCGCGATCTCGGTCAGCCGGTCGGTGTCGATCTGGAACAGCTCGTCGCGCGGATAGGTTTCCAGCACATGCAACAGGGCCTTGCCGGCATGGCCGCTGGGGACGAAGCCGATGCGGTCGACCACCTGAGCAACCTTGCGCCGCAGGAATGGTATTTCACGCGGGGATTGGTTGTAGGCGACGGAGGTCAGCAGGCCGACGAACAGATGTTCGCCCACCACCTTGCCCTTCCAGTCGAAAATCTTCACCGCGACCGTATCCATATGCACGCGCCGATGCACGGTGGAACGGTCATTGGCCTTGGTCAGGCGCACCGGTTCCGGCGTGGTCAGGAAGCGGGCAATGTCGGCGGGAAGATTGTTGCCGCGCCGCAGCCCTTCGAAGATGGAGCGTTCCGGATCGCGCAGAATGCCCATGCCGCTGTCGGCATCGATAGCGATGGCGAGACCCCGCCCATTGCCCTGGAAATCGGCCCGGCGATAGCCCAGGAAGGTAAAGCGGTCGTCATGCAGCCAGTTCAGGAAATCGACCGCCTCGGCCACATCTTCCGGTGCGATTCCCTTGGGTGGCTGGCTGGCCGTTTCGATGGCCAGCGTGGCCATGCGGGCGCGCATGGCCGCCCAATCCTCCACGGAGGCGCGCACATCGCCCAGCACCGCCAGGATATCGGCCTCGATCTCGCCCAGGGCCTCGGCCGGCTGCTCGTCGATCTCCAGATGCATATGGGATTCTGCCGGCGCTTCGGCCGGGGCGCCTTCCAGCGCCGGGAAATCCATTGCCTTGCCCGCCTTGTCGCGGTTTACCCTGAAGACAGGGTGGATGACCAGATGCACACCCAGATTGCGCCGGGCCAGCTCCGCCGTGACGGAATCAACCAGGAAAGGCATGTCGTCATTCACGATCTCGACCACGGTATGGGTCGAATGCCAGCCATGATCCTCGAAGCGGGGGCTGTAGGCCCGGATCCTGGGCTTGCCCGGTTCGCGGGACTGGCCGAAGCTCCACAGGCCCAGCGCCGCACCATACAGATCCTCCGGCGCACGGTGGATCAGGTCTTCCGGCGAGACATCGCGGTAGAAATGCCGGATGAACAGTCTGGCGAGCGCCGCCTTGTGTTCGGGCAGGCGTGTTTCCGCCAGCGTCAGGACCTTATCCAGAAGCTCTTCCTTGGCCGCGTCAGCCGAATGACCCATGATTGTCCGCTCCTCCCGCTCGGGTGTTTTCGGCCGCATTCTGCCAGTGTTCCATGACAGTGGCGTGCCGACAGGCGGGCGTGGAGTCCGGCGGCCTTTTCCTTGCCCGATGCGATGGCCGCGCCGCGCCCAGCTGCGAGGGGGAGCCTAGCCCGGTTCGGTCCCGGGGAGAACATGAGATTGTTTCCGCCGGAAAGCTCTCCTCAAAGAATAAGTCTTTGAGGTGGGCCGAGACACCGGTCATCCTGCTCTGTGTTTTACGCGCATGTGAGGGTCTGCGGTCCTATGCTGGAAGAGCTTCATCTGCCACTGATTCTGGTGGCTGCTTTCGTCGCGGCGGCAAGCCCGGGACCGGCTACGTTGGCCATTGCCGGTACGTCCATGGCGTCTGGAAGGTGGAGCGGGATGACGCTGGCGGCAGGAATCTGGACGGGGTCGCTGATCTGGTCGGTGACGGCGGCTGCGGGGTTGAGCGCGATCATGCTGGCCAATGCCTGGCTGTTCGAGATCGGGCGCTATCTGGGTTCGGCCTATCTGGCTTATTTGGCCCTTCGGTCCGCCCGTGCTGCCTGGACAGGTGGGCAGACACGCACCAATGCGATGGGGGGTGGAGGCTGGCGGCTTTACGGCAAGGGAATGGCCCTGCATCTGACCAACCCCAAGGCGATCCTGTTTCTGGGATCACTCTATGCCGTGGGGGTGCCGGCCAATGCCAGTCTGGCCCAGCTTGCCATCGTGATCGCAGCGGTAGCCCTGCAGAACCTCCTCATCTTTCAGGGCTACGCCTATCTGTTCTCGACCCCGGCAATGACGCGCCATTATCTGGCTTTGCGGCGCTGGTTCGACGCGGCTTTCGCATTGGGCTTCGGTTTGGCTAGTCTGAAAGTGCTGACCGCGCGCCTCGGCTAAACCCGCCAGGACAACAGTGCGCGCTCGATCCGCCCGATGGCCCAGGATAGCAGCACGCCCATCACGCTGAGGATGGTGACACCGGCGAACAGCCGTTCCAGATCGTAGAGCGAGCCCGCCTCCAGGATATAGGCGCCGATACCGTATTCCGCGCCCAGCATCTCGGCCGCCACCAGCAGAATGATGGCGATGGCGAGCGAGACGCGCAGCCCCGACAGGATGGCGGGCAGCGCTCCCGGCAGCACGATCTTGCGCACGATGGACAGCCAGGACAGGCCGAAGCTTTGACCCATGCGGATCAGGCCGCGATCCACATTATCGACCCCGCCATAGGTGGCGACCACGGTGGGGGTGAAGGTGCCGAAGGCGATCAGGGCGTATTTCGACGTCTCGTCAATGCCGAACCAGATGATGAACAGCGGCAGGAGCGCGATTTTCGGTACCGGAAAGATGGCGGCGACGACCGGAACCAGTCCGGCCCGCGCCAGGCTGAACAGCCCGATCAGGATGCCGATGGCAACCCCGGCCAGCGCGCCAAGGCTGCCGCCGACCAGCAGCCGTTGCAGCGAGGGCAGCAGGTGTTTCCACAACAGCCCCGTGTTGAACAGGTCGACGAAAGCCAGCCCGACATCCGAAGGGCGCGGCATGGACAGGTTGGAAATGACGCCCGTCCGGGTGCCGATCTCCAGCACCGCCAGAATGGCAACGAAGACCAGCGGGCCGACATAACCGATCCGCCTGGTGCGGAAGCCGCCGCCGCGAAAGGGTACGGGCCGGACGCCCTCCGGCAGGGGGCGGGATATGGTCTGGTCAGCCATTGATCAACTCCCGATCCGCTTCCGCCGCTTCATCGCGCAGCAGGGTCCATAGCCGCTTCTGGATCGCTTCCAACTCGGCATCTCCGGGGCCGCGTTCGGCCAAGGGCCGGTCGATTTCCACGATTTCGCGCACCCGGCCGGGACGGCGCGACAGGACTACGATGCGATGGCCCAGCCGCACGGCTTCGGCCAGATTATGCGTGACATAGACGGCGGTGAAGGGTTCGCGCGACCAAAGCCCCACCAGATCATCCAGCAGCAGCTCGCGCGTTTGGCTGTCCAGGGCCGACAGGGGTTCGTCCATCAACAGCACGGCGGGGTTGACCGCCATGGCGCGCGCAATGGCGACGCGCTGCTTCATGCCGCCGGAAAGCTGCTTGGGCAGGGCCTTGCGGAAATCCGACAGCTTGGTGCGGGCCAGCACATCGGCGATGATCGCCTCGGCCGCGGCGCCGCGAATGCCGTGATCTTCCAGCACCAGACTGACATTGCCTTCCACCGTGCGCCAGGGCAGCAGGGCGAAATCCTGAAAGACATAGGTCAGCGGATTGAGGCAGCCCGCCGGCGGATCGCCCAACTGCAGGACACGGCCCCTATCGGGTCGTTCCAGCCCGCCGATGAAGCGCAGCAGGGTGGATTTGCCGCAACCCGACGGCCCGATCAGGCAGACGATCTGGCCGGTCGGAATGGTCAGGGAAATGTCGCGCAACACTTCGACATGGCCGTAATGGTGGCCGATATCCTGCAGGATCAGATCCATCGCGGTGCCTTCGTGTTTCGCGGCAAAAAAGGAAGGACGGGGCCACCCGTTGGCGGCCCCGCCCCGTATAATCGGATCAGACGTTCTTCACGAAGCTCGGATCGACCAGCATTTCCATGGTCACTTCCGCCTTCACCATGCCTTCCGACTTGAACCAGTCCAGCTGGTCCCTGATCGAACCCATACGCAGCGCGCAATCGGGCGCGATCTGCATCGGCCCGTTCTGGATGGCGGCATAGGCCTTCTCCGCCGGCTGGTCCTGGAACACATATTTGTGGATCATGCCCAGGATTTCCTTGGTCTCGCCATCCGACAGGGATTTTTCGACCAGGGCGGCGTTGACCGCCTGGGCGCCCTTGGCGAAGGCGCGCAGGAAGGCCTGCGCCTTGGCCTTGTCGTCGGCGGCGATTTTGGAGGAGGTGAAGACCGTCGTCACCTGATAGTCGGGCAGGTAATCCGCCACCAGACCGATCTGCTTGGCCGCGCCGGAGGAGACCAGCCCGGCGCCGATGGAAGGCTGGATCGCCCAGGCGTCGATATCGCCGGTCTTCAGCGCGCTGACGATGGACGGGATCTTCTCCAGCGGCGTGAAGCGCAGCTCGCTCGCCGGGACGCCATCCTTCTCGGCCATGCGCGCGGCCATGTAGTGGAAGGAGGAGCCGGCAGTGGTGATGCCGATCTTGCGGCCCTTCAGCGCCTTGGGCGAGGTCACGCCTTCCTCATAGGCCTTGTTCGAGGCGAGCAGGATCTGGCCGGAAATGCCCTTGGCTTCCTGCAAGGCTCCGCCGATCACCTTGGTCGCGCCCTTTTCCGCCAGGCTGATCAGCCCGCCGGAAATCGCCGTGACGCCGAAATCGGCATCGCCCGACGCAATGGCGACGGCCATCGGCTGGGCCGCGGCGAAGATCTTGAATTCAACATCCAGGCCTTCTTCGGCGAAATAGCCGCGCTCGAAGGCGACGAAATTCGGGGCGTGGCTGGTCAGGCGCAGAACGCCGACATTCGCCTTGTCCTTGGCGAAGGCGGGCATCGGCAGGGCGGCGGCGGCGGTGGCCGCCCCGAAGGCCGCCAAGGTCTGGCGACGGGTCAGATGGATGGTCATCTCGGTCACTCCCTAGTGAGACGCTTTTTGTGGCGCTGATTTGCGGACTGAAATGGACAGCCCCGCCTGCTGGCGCCATTCGGGCGGGGGCGTCATGGCCTGGCCGCATCGCATACCGTGCCGCGCGCCAGCTCTGTCGACCGAATGGACACTGACGCGCGGTGTGTCAAGCGTGAAGCGCCACGGCGCGACAACGCAGGCCCTTGCCCTGCCGGGCGCGACGTTCCACATTGCCAAGGAATAATCGTGCAGGACCTCAGGGAGAGAGCGCATGACCGCGCGCCTGAAAAAAATCGTCACGCTGGTCGCCGCGCTCAGCGCGCCGGCCCTTGGGGCCCAGGCCATGGGGGAAGAGATGACGTTCCACGATTTCCACTTTACGGCCATCGACGGTGGCGATCTGCCGCTGGACCAGTTTCAGGGCAAGGCCGTCCTCTTGGTGAACACCGCCAGCTTCTGCGGCTTCACCGGGCAATATGCCGATCTGCAGCAGATCTGGCGGGACTACCGCGATCAGGGGCTTGTCGTGCTGGGCGTGCCATCCAATGATTTCGGCGGGCAGGAGCCGGGCACGGTCGAGGAGATCAAGGATTTCTGCGAGGCCAATTACGATATTGATTTTCCGATGACGGCGAAGGCGGCGGTGATCGGGGCGGATGCCCATCCGCTCTATCGCTGGATCGGTGCCGAGCTGGGCGAGGGTGCGCAGCCGAAATGGAATTTCCACAAATATCTGTTCGACCGGCAGGGCGGGTTCGCGGGGGCCTGGCCGTCACGCGTGAAGCCCACGGCTGTGGAAATCCGTGCGGCGGTGGAAAAAGCGCTAGGGTCGTAAAGGCGGGGGTACGCTGCGGGCTCGGTCTCAGCCTTTCGCACCGTATTTCCGCAGCAGGTTTTCCAGGCTGGGCTGGCGGCCACGTCTGGCCCAGTCGATCACGGTGTTGCCGGCATAGTCCCGCGCATTCGGGTCGGCCTTTGCTTCCAGCAACATTTCGGCGATGTCTCCGAAGCCCTGGCGCATCGCCTGCATCAGGGCGGTGGTGCCCTGGCGGTTCGGCCTGTTCGGATCGGCACCCAGGGTGAGCAGTTCCTCGACGATCTGGTAGTCGCCGCGATCAACCGTATAGAAAAGGGGAGCATTGCCGACCGTATCGGCCTCGTCGATGCGGGCGCCGGCGTCGCGTACCAGAAAACGGATGATCGCCAGATCACCTTTTTCCGCAGCATAGAACAGGGGGGTGAATTTGCGCCCATCCTGTCGGTTGGGGCTGGTTCCGCGCTGGACCAGATCGCGAACCCGGTTCAGATCGCCGGCCTTGACCGCGGCGAAGATCGGCTCGTCGCCGAAGAAGGGCATGCTCTGGGCCAACGCCCTGCCGGCGAAGCCGATGCCACTGGAACCGGCGGCGATGATGGCCAGGCCGTGCAGCAATGCGCGCCGTGTTTTCATGCCGATCCCCCCTTGTCGCATGCGGTTTTTTCAACTGTTCGGCGGCACGGTACCCAATACCGGCGCGGGCGTCAAAGCGCATATCGGTGCGATGATGCCCAGACAAGACGAGACGTCTCGTCTTGTCTGGCAGGGTTGCAGATATTGCCATGGCTCCCGATGGGCGGATCATGGCAGACTTCAGCCCATCATGATCGAACAGCCCTTCTGGAAGACCAAAACCCTGGCCGAGATGACCGAGGCGGAGTGGGAATCCCTCTGCGACGGCTGCGGCAAATGCTGCCTGCACAAGCTGGAGGATGTGGATTCCGGCGACATCGCCTTCACCAATGTCGCCTGCCGGCTGCTCGACCTCGATACCGTGCGGTGCAGCGACTATCCCGACCGCAGGCGCCACGTGCCCGATTGCGTGAAGCTGAGCGCGCGGGACGTGATGACGCTGACCTGGCTGCCCGACAGCTGCAGCTATCGCCGGATCGCACGCGGCCAGGGTCTGGCTGACTGGCATCCTTTGCTGTCGGGTGATCCCGATTCCGTGCATCGCGCCGGGGCGTCGGTGCGGGGCAGGATCGTGTCGGAGGATGAGATCGGCGATCTGGAGGATTATGTCACGGGTTGGTTGTCGGAAGGCGGCCAGCCCCTGGATCTGGTGCGACAGGCACCAGTCAAGCCGGTGCCCGGGCGTGGCCGACGGCGGGGGGCGCGATGACGGTGCCCGCCCATTCGATCCTGATCGATGGCCGGGAAGCGCCGGTGGAGCTGCGCCGTCTGGCACGCGCGCGGCGTATCACCCTGGCGCTGGATACCAGAAGCGGGGGCTTCCGCCTGACCCTGCCGCCCCATGTGGGTGAGCGCGAGGCCATGGCCTTTCTGAAGTCCCAGAATGAATGGGTGCGCCGTGCGCTGGCCCGCCTGCCCGATGCGACGCCTTTCGCCGATGGGGTGATGCTGCCGATCTTGGGCATCGACCGCTGGATTCGGCACTGTCCGGAAGCCAAGCGCGGTGTCTGGCTGGAAGATGCGTCTGTCTGCGTCTCGGGTGATGGCGCGCATCTGGAGCGCCGGTTGCATGATTTCCTGCGTCGTCTGGCGGAGCGGGAAATCGCACCGCGCGCAGTGGAGATGGCCGGACGCCTTTCGATCCGCATCGGCCGGGTAAGCATCCGCGATCAGAAAAGCCGGTGGGGCAGCTGTTCGGCTTCGGGCGATATCCGTTTCAACTGGCGGCTGATCTGCGCCCCGCCGGAGGTGATGGATTATGTCGTCGCCCATGAGGTGGCGCATCTGGTCCATCTCAATCATTCTCCCGCCTTCTGGCGGGTGGTGTCTTCGCTCTGTCCGGATTGGCGACGCCATCGCGGCTGGTTGCGGACGAGCGGCGCGGTGCTGCTGCGGCTTGGTTCTGCCTAGTGGAATGAATTTGACATTCGGTACCCATTTGATGTCGGCTTCCCAGCCGAATGTCAAATTCAAGAAATTCCACTAGAAACATATATTTACTAGTGGTTTCCCCGTTTCCAACATTTGCCCTCGAGGCTGATACAAAAGGGTAGCAAATGTTGGAAACAAACCACTAGGGTCTGTGAATTCTTCGCCCAGGAATTTGCCGGCCTGGAATTCAGCCGACGGGCTTGCCGCACGCTTGCCAGGGTGGGTGCCAACCGCTATGGGAAGAAACCCTAATCATTTTCGAGCGGTGTTAATGGCCAAGCCAATCCCCCCGCGATCATCCGACAAGATCGATGTTGCGCTGGTCCTGCTTCTGACGCTGCTTGTGGCGCTGGGACCGCTGTCGATTTCCTTCTACGTCTCCTCCCTGCCGGCCATCGGCCGTGATCTGGGCGCCGATTCCTCGCTCGTGCAGAAGACGCTGACGGTCTACCTGGCCGGTTTCGCTCTGGGCCAGCTGTTCTTCGGTCCGCTGTCGGACCGCTATGGTCGCCGCCCGGTGATGTTCTGCGGCCTGATTGCCTATATCGCCGCGACGATCTTCTGCGCCATGGCCTGGGACATCTCCGCTCTCTTGATCGGGCGCTTCCTGCAGGGGCTTGCCGCCTGCGTGGCCCCGGTGGTCGGGCGCGCGGTGGTGCGCGACATGTTCGAGGGCAAGGCGGCGATCAAGGCGTTTTCCCTGATCGGCGCGGTGATCGGGCTTGCCCCGGCCATCGGCCCCGCCATTGGCGGGCTGATCCAGGAAGGGTTCGGCTGGCGGGCCAATTTCATCGCGCTGACCTGCATGGCTTTGGTCATCACGGTCTGGGTCGGGGCGAAGCTGGGCGAAACCATCCGCGAGCGCAACATGGATGCGCTGCAACCCCGCAGGCTGGTCGGAAACTACGCCGGATTGCTGGCCAATCGCAGCTATATGGCCTATGTCGGCGTGGTGTCGCTGGGCTTCTGCGGCATGTTCGCCTACACGACCGACGCATCCTTTCTGTTCATCAGCGCAATGGGGCTGCGGGAATCGATCTTCGGCCTGCTGATCGTCTTTACCACGGGCGCCTTTGTGACCGGCAACATCACCGGCAGCCGCCTGATTGCCAGCGGTCTGGTCCGGGGACCGGTCCTGATCCGGATTGGCATCGCGATCGAACTGGTCGGCGGGTTGCTGATGCTGTGGCGCTCGCCCGAGCTGTCCATCCTGAACGTGGTGGCGCCGATGATGGTTTATATGATCGGCTTCGGCATGGTGCTGCCGGCCGGCTTCGCCGGGGCGCTGCAGCCTTTCCCGCGCGTGGCGGGATCGGCTTCGGCCATGCTGGGCTGCATGCAGATGGGGCTGGGGGCGGTCACCAGCGCGGTGGCGGCGACGCTGTATCAGGGCACGGCGCATTCCCTGGCCGGGATCATGATTTTCGCGGCCGTGGCCGGGTTCCTGGTCTTTCTGATCCTGCCCCGATCCCAGCCCGGGGCGATCTGAGCCATGCGCGCGCGCCCCGATGGGCTGGTCGTCGCGATCCTGCTGACGATGCTGTCCGCACTGGGGCCGATCACGACCGATCTCTATCTGCCTTCGCTGCCCGCGATCGGGCGGGCGCTCAATGCCGATGTGGAAACCGTTCAGCTCACGCTCAGCGTCTATGTCATCGCTTTCGGATTCGCGCAGCTGCTGTATGGGCCGCTGTCGGATCGGTTCGGGCGCCGGCCCGCCCTGCTGCTGGGCATCGGCATCTATCTTGTGGCGACCTTCGCCTGCATGATGGCGACCAGCATCGAAGCCCTGATCGCGGCACGCTTCGCCCAGGCCTTCGGCGGCTGCGCCGGCCCGGTCCTGGCGCGTGCGGTGGTGCGCGATGTCTATGGCCGTGAACGGTCCGCCGTGATGCTGTCCTATATCGGGTCTGCCATGGCGGTGGCGCCGGCGGTCGGACCCATCCTGGGCGGCTGGCTGCAGGAACTGTACGGCTGGCGCGCCTCCTTCGCCTTGCTGCTGGGCTTTTCCTCCCTGGCGCTTGCCGGAACCTGGTTCCTGCTGGGGGAAACCCTGACCCGGCGCGATCTGCACGCCATGCGCCCGTTCCGCATCATCTCCAACCTGATCATCATGCTGCGACACCGCGAAGCGCTGGGCTATGTGGTGGTCTGTGCGTCGGCCTATTGCGGATTGTTCGCCTGGATTTCCGGTTCCTCCCATGTCTTCGTCGCGGTGATGGGCCTGACGCCCACGCAATACGGCATGATCTTCGCGGTGAATGTGGTCGGCTATATCGTCGGCGCACAGATCGGCGGCCGGGTGACGACGCGGCTGGGCATTCCCCGCACGGTGGGCATCGGCGCCATGATCGCCGCTGTGTTCGGCATCGTGATCGTGGTGCTGGCCTATGCGCTGCCGCTGAACATTCCGGGTCTGCTGATTCCGATGGTCTGCCTGATGATCGGGGTGGGGCTGGTGCTGCCCAATGCGATGGCCGGGTCGATCGGCCCGTTCCCGGAGATGGCGGGCGCCGCTTCTGCCCTGATGGGGTTTGCCATGTTCGGTCTGGCGGCCTTCGCGGGCATGGCCGTGGCCTGGGCTTTCGATGGCACGGCCCGGCCGATGGCGGTGATCATCGGCCTGGGCGGGGTGCTCAGCTTCCTGTTCTATCTCATCCTGATCCGGCCGGTTGCCAAGGCGGCGGGCCAGAAGGTGTTGTGAGGCGCGCCGGTCTCGGGCTATGAGACCGGCTCAACTGAACAAGGACCATCCCATGCGCCCGTCGAAACGCGAACCCGATGCCCTGCGGCCGATCAGCCTGGAGGTCGATGTCTCGCGCTACGCCGAAGGCTCCTGCCTGGCGAAGTTCGGCAATACCCATGTGCTGTGCACCGCTTCGGTCGAAGATGGGGTCCCGCCTTTCCTGAAGGGTACCGGCAAGGGTTGGGTGACGGCGGAATACGGCATGCTGCCGCGTTCCACCCATACCCGGTCGGATCGCAAGCGCACGGCGGAATCGGGCCGCACGCAGGAAATCTCGCGCCTGATCGGCCGGTCGCTGCGCGCGGTGGTCAATCTGTCCCAGCTCGGCGAACGCCAGATCAAGATCGATTGCGACGTGATCCAGGCCGATG
>Ga0209066_10004355_pt1 | contig 15524 bp, 22 predicted proteins | sample All_14_2_FD_187198 | JGI IMG/M metagenome (GOLD analysis project Ga0209066, IMG submission 187198) | Freshwater microbial communities in response to fracking from Pennsylvania, USA - Allegheny Zone_MetaG_DW_15 (SPAdes) (version 2) ...
AGACCGGTGCGGGCAGGTCGAGCAAGGCCTGCAGCAGGCGCTGCACATGGGCGGCCTCGAAGAGGTCCTGGCCGCGGATCACGTGGGTCACCCCCTGCAAGGCGTCGTCGACGCTGACCGCCAGGTGGTAGGCGACGCCCACGTCCTTGCGGGCCAGGACCACGTCGCCGCCGAGCTCGGGGCGCGCCTGGATCACGCCGCGCTCGCCGCCGGGACCCTCGCCCTCCTCGGCGAAGGTCAGGCCCTCGAAGCCGCCCAGCCGTTCGCGCGCGGCCGCCAGCGACAGCCGCCAGGCGTAGGGCGCGCCGGAGGCCAGCCGCCCGGCTTCCGCGTCGGGGGCGAGCGGGGCGCCGGTGAAGGCTTCCATGGCGCCGTGCGGGGCGCTCTCGATGGCCATGACGACCTCCTTGCGGGTCCTGAAGCAGCGATAGACCAGGCCCGCCGCGCGCAGGCGTTCCAGGGCGGCCGCGTAGTCGTCCATGTGCTCGGACTGGCGCCGCACCGGCGTCTCCCAGTCGAGTCCCAGCCAGGCGAGATCCTCCAAGATCGCCGCCTCGAACTGCGGCCGGCAGCGGGTGGCGTCGATGTCCTCGATGCGCAGGAGGAAGCGTCCGCCCGCGGCGCGGGCGTCGGCGAAAGCCGTCAGGGCCGAAAAGGCGTGGCCCCGGTGCAGGTGTCCGGTGGGGGAGGGGGCGAAGCGGGTGACGAAACGGGCGCTCACGCGCCTTCGTCTAGTCGTGAAGGCCCTTGGCGAACAGGCCCATGTGCTCGAAGACGCCGCGGAGGAAGGCGTCCTCCCCGCCGAGCGCGGCCTTGAGCGGTTCGAACTGCTTGAAGCCGGCCATCTCGGCCAGGCCGTGGGCCGCGCACCAGGAGGCGACGGTGGCCAGCTCGATCCCGATCTCGTCGCTGGGGTCGGCGCCGGCCTCGACCAGGGTGTCGCGCACCCGGCAATAGGCGCTGTCGTTGTCGGCGTGGACGTGTTCCGGCAGGGCCTCCTTGTCGCGCGAGCAGTCGTACATCACGCGATAGAGGGCGGGGTTGTCCCGGGCGAAGCAGACATAGGCCACGCCCAGCGAAGCCATCCGCTCGCGCAGCGACTTGGCCCCGTCGCGCGCCTTGATCAGGGCGATGTCGAGCATCTCCCAGCCTTCGTGGGCGACGGCGTCGAGCAGTTCGGCCTTGTCCTTGAAATGGTGGTAGGGCGCGGCCGGGCTGACGCCGGCCTCGCGGGCCACGGCGCGCAACGAAAGCGCCGAGGGGCCGTCCTTTTCCAGCAGCCGGCGCGCGGCGTCGATCAGGGCGCGGCGAAGATCGCCGTGATGATAGGGCCGGGATTCGGCGGCTGCAGTTTCTCTCATAGAGCACACTCTAAATCTCTATCTGGGCGCCGTAAAGATATCTTGACGCCGCTTAGATCGTTGCTATCTTAGCATCGTTCAAATGAAAAAAGCCCCGCTCCCCCGGGGATCCAACTGAAAGGTGTGTGTCATGTCTCTCGCTAATCTCTCCTCTTTCGAACGCCTCTTCGACCGGGCCGCCGCGCCGGTGTTCCTGGCCCTGGGCTTCGCTGTCGTCGCCGGCCTGCTCGCGCTCGGCGCCTGAGCCTCCTGATCCTGCGACTGCCAAGGGGCCCTTCGGGGCCCCTTTTTCTTTGCCCCACAATTCTCGCGCCGAACTGCGCAGGCCCATGCATTTCTGCATAACGATACAATGTAAATTTATATCTATACACTGTTTAGATATGTGCTATCTAAACGTTGTCCAGATGGACGAGCCCGACGCCCCTGGCGTCACGACAAAAAGGAAAGCCGCATGTCCCGCATTCACAGCCCCCGTCTCGCCCGCCTCGTCGACCTGATCTCGCCGGTCGTCCTGGTGTTCATCAGCCTGGCGCTCGCCGGCGCCACCGCCACGGTCGGCGTCTGACCCCTTCCAACCCGCGTCTTCAAGGAGACCCGTCATGTCCGTCCAATCGCTTCCCCGCTTCGAACGCGCCTTCGACGCCGCCTCGGCGGTCGCCCTCGTGCTGATCAGCCTGGCCCTCGCGGGCGCCACCGCGCTCCTCGGCGCCTGATCGTCCGCCCAGGGGTGCGGCATTCGCGCCTCGCGCGCGTCGGAGTCATGGAGATGTCGCGGAATCTCTCCTATCTTCCGGATGCGCCGAGGCTCGCACCCCGCGATTCCCCCGGCGCCGGTCGCAAGAGGGGGCTCAGTCTTCAGTCTTCGCGCGTATTCCATAGGGCCGATGCGGCCCGACCCGAGGGGCCGCCATGCAGGTGCTTAGTCACCCGCCGTCCGGCTGGCCCGCGCTGGTGCTCAATGCGGACTTCCGCCCGCTGAGCTACTACCCCCTGTCGCTGTGGCCGTGGCAGGAGGTGATCAAGGCGGTGTTCCTCGATCGCGTCGACGTCGTGTCGACCTACGACCAGGTGGTCCACTCGCCGTCCTTCGAGATGCGCCTGCCGAGCGTGGTCTCGCTCAAGCACTATGTGGCCCAGGACCGGCCCCCGGCCTTCACGCGGTTCAACCTCTTCCTGCGCGACAGCTTCTCCTGCCAGTACTGCACGGCCGGCGAGGACCTGACCTTCGACCACGTCATCCCCCGCTCGCGCGGCGGCCGCACGACCTGGGAGAACATCGTCACGGCCTGCGCCCGCTGTAATCTGACCAAGGGCGGACGCACCCCGCGCGAGGCGGGCATGCATCCCTTCGCCCGACCCCGGCGGCCCTCGGCCCACGAGCTGCAGGACCGCGGCCGCCGCTTCCCGCCCAACCACCTGCACGAAAGCTGGCTCGACTACCTCTACTGGGACATCGAGCTCGAGGCCTGAGGCTTCAGCGAAAGACGTAGATGGACGCGCGGCCGGGCGCCTGCGTCTGGCGGGGCGCGATCTCCAGCCGGGCCCGTCGGGCGCCGCAGGCGCAGCGCAGGCGCGTCTCCAGCCGGTCGAGCGCCGCGCCCGCCAGTCCCTGCGCCAGCCAGGACGCCGGATCGATGGTCGCGCGCGCGCCGCAACCCGGCTCGCCGCAGCGCGCCTCCAGGGCGAGACCGGCGGGCAGGCGCTCGGGCAGCGTCGCCGCGGGCGCGGCCAGGTCGTGATCGGGCAGGATAGGCTGGAGCATCAGCATCGTTTTGGCCTCCGTTCCGAGAACAAAAGCAGAACAATGGCGGATGCGCGACTCAGCCTTGGCTGTGATTTCCACGCCGCGCAACTGCACGTCGGCGGCGGGCCTCGAGGTCTGCGAAGACGGATCTAGCGGCGGCGGCGGTGGGTCCGAAGCCAGTTCGACAGCTTGTCCTCGACGCTGGGCCAGACCAGAAGGCCCACGAAGAACAGGATGATGGCGTACCAGAACATCGGAGGCCTTTTCGCGCGCGCATGGCGAACTCGGGCCACAGATGTGGCCTGCGCGCCAGCGCAATCAAGTGCTTACCCCGTCTGGGTGAAGAAACGTCACGCGTTCGCTTCGGCGCGAGGCGCCCCGTCGACGACGACGGCGCGGCCGAGGGGCACCACGAGGCGGCAACTCAGGCCGTCCGGCGCGAACTCGCTCTGCACGACGCCGCCGAAGCCCCGCAACGCGGCGTCCTTGAGGCGCGTGCCGAAGCCGCTGCGGCTGGGCCGGGCCACCGGCGGGCCGCCCCGTTCGCGCCAGTCGATCGCCAGGGCGCCGTTCTCCACAGTCCAGCCGATACGCACCTCGCCGCCGTCCTTCGACAGCGCGCCGTACTTGGCCGCGTTGGTGGCCAGCTCGTGCAGCACCATGACCATGTTGATCGCCAGCTCCGGGTGCAGCCGCACGGACATCGGCGCGCCGGCGACGGAGATCGCCGCGGTCTCGAACGGCTCCACCGCGGCCTGCAGCACCGCAGCCAGGTCGGGCGTGTCCCAGTTGGTGCGGGTCAGGAGCTCATGGCCCCTGGCGAGGGAGAGGAGCCGGTCCTGGAAGGCGTCGCGGAACTCGCGCATGTCGCCGCGGCTGGCCCGCAGCGTATGGCTGGCGATCGCCTGGACGGTGGCGAGGTTGTTCTTCACCCGGTGGTTCAGTTCGGCCACCATCAGCGCCTGGCGCTCGCGCGCCAGGACCTGCTCGGTGATGTCCTGCGCCGTGCCCAGGAGGCGGACGGGCTCGCCCCGGGCGTCGAAGATCACCCGCGCCGCCCCGCGCACCCAGCGGCGCGCGCCATCCCGCGCCAGGGTGCGGTGCTCGACCACGTAACGCCCGCCGTCCGCCCCGCCGAGGGCGGCCTCGTAGGCCGCGCGCACCGCTGGGAAGTCCTCAGGGTGGATGCGGCTCGCATAGATGGCGAAGTCGATCGCCACGTCGGCGCCCACGCCGAACAGCGCGCGCGTGCGCTCGTCCCAGTCCACCCTGTCGGCCCTGACGTCGTATTCCCAGATGCCGAGCTCCGTCGCCTCCACGGCGAGGGCCAGCCGCGCGGTCTGGGCCTCGGCGATCTTCTGGGCGCGGCGCTGCTCGGTGATGTCGACGACCACGAAGGACAGGCGCCGCCGGTCTCCCGGTATCGGCGAATAGGCGCCCAGGTACCAGCCGTCGCGCCCGTCGTGCGACCGGCTCGGATACTCCAGCATCGTCGGGCCGCCGGCCCCGTGGCAGTCGGCCAGCGCGGCCAGGCGCACCTTGATCAGGTCCTCGGGCATGCCGAGGTCGCGGCACGTCAGGCCGTCCAGCGCCCCCTCGGCCAGCCCGTAGAAGGCCGCGGCCGTACGGTTGCCCATTACGAAGCAGAAGTCGTCCGCGCGCAGCTCGACGACGCCGGCCATGACGTTGGCGGAATCGAGCATGGATCGCAGCAGCGCCTCGCCGCTCGATCCCGACCAGTCCAAGGCGCCTTCACCGACATCGGCCATCTGAAGTCCCGTCGCCTCGCGCCGCCCGCCCAGCAGTTACTCGCCGCCATGACGCGTACGCAACCGAGCGTTGATCTACCGCGAGCGCCGCCCGCCCGCCAGAGCAGCGGTGAAGCTGGTTCAATTTCAAGGCAGGACGGGCAAAGGCCTACGAAATTCCGCTGATCGGGAAGATCAGGACAAATTGTCGCGGCCGCTCCACTTGTCGGCGAAGGCGTAGAGCGGGGCGAACGCCTCCAGGAGATCCCGACCGAGCGGGGTCAGGCCATAGCCCGTCCCCGCTTCGTGAGCCACCAGGTCGGCCCCGCGCAGGTCCGCCAGTCGCGCCTGCAGAACCGTCGGAGAGGCTTCGTCGCACGCCGCCCGCAGGGCGCGTGCGGTCAGCGGGCCGCCGCGCAGCTCCCAGACGATCCTCAGCGTCCAGCGGCGGCCCAGCAGGTCGAGCAGGGCCATGATCGGCCGGCCGGTGGTCGAGCCTCTTACCGGGCCCGCGATCCTGGTCATGCGTCCAGCTCTTGCAATGCGCTACAGAATATGTAGCAAGTGTGTTATCGAAAACGTAGCAAGGACGACACGCCATGCCAAGGATCGCGCCTCTCGATGCGCCCTACGCGCCGGATGTGCAGGCGAGCTTCGATGCGATCATGCCGCCGGGCGCGCCGCCGCTGGCGCTGTTCCGCACCCTGGCCACGAGCGAGCGGGCCTGGCGCAAGTTCCGCGCAGGCTCGCTGCTCGACCGCGGGCCGCTCAGCCTGCGCGAGCGCGAGATCGTCATCGACCGCGCCTGCGCGCTCGCCGGCTGCGAATACGAGTGGGGCGTCCACGTCGCGATCTTCTCCGAGCCGGCCAAGCTGTCGCAGGAGGAGGTGCGCGCAACGGTGCTGGAGCCCGCCGCCGCCGCCTGCTGGTCGCCGGCCGAGCAGGCTCTCGTCGGCGCGGTTGACGCGCTGCACGCGCGTGCGACCTGGACCCGGGCGGAGTTCGACGCCTTGGCCGCGCACTACGACGCCGACCAGATCTTAGAGGTGTTGCTGCTCTGCGGCTTCTACCGGACGGTGGCCTATGTCGCCAACGGCCTGGACCTGCCGCTCGAGCCGGGCGCGGCGCGGTTTCCCGAAGGCGTCAGACCTTCTCGCTGATCTTGATGGCCGCGCGGCAGCCGGCGCGGATCACGGCCGAGAGCAGGCCGTAGCCGGGCGCCTCGCGGGCGCCTTCCTCGACGGCCAGGTCGCGGTGGGCGAGCTCCTCGTCGCGGAACTGCGAGAGTTCGGCGGCGAGGGCGGGCTCGCGGCCTTCCAGTTCGGCGATCTGGCCGGCGTAGTGCTGCTCGATCACGCTTTCCACCGCCTCGGTGCAGGCGTGCGCGGCCTTGGCGCCCATCAGCGCCGTGCCCGCCCCGAGCGCGAAGGCGGCGAGCCGCCAGACGGGGGCCATGGCGGTCGGGCGCACGCCGTGCTCGGTCAGCAGCGCGTCGAACCGCGCCAGGTGGACCGCCTCGTGGCCTTCCATTTCGGCGAGCTGGCCGGCGACGCGCTGGTGGGCCGGCGCTTCGCCCAGCACCGCGCGCTGGCCGCGATAGATGTGCACGGCGCCCAGTTCGCCGGCGTGGTCGACGCGCAGGATCTCGGCGAGCCGGGAGGATACGCCGCCTGGACCGGGGCGCGGGGGAACCGGAGTGTGGCTCATCGCCTGGCCCTTTCTCGCAATACGGCCGCCAGGCTGAGCCCGACCAGGCCCAGCGAAATCACGGCGTTCCAGCCGGCCATGGAGAGGCCGGCGAAGACCCAGGGCGCCTCGTCGCAGGCCGGCGGCTTGATCTTGTCGCCCTGCAGCAGGCCCGCCAGCGCCTCGGCGCTCGCGCCGCCGCCGCCCGACGCGCAGGTCGTGGGCCCCGGCCAGAACTTCCACTCCGCGCCGGCGTGGTAGACCGCCACGCCCACGCCGACCAGGAACACGAGGCCCAGGACCGCGTTGAAGGCGAGCCGCAGGCGTTCGCCCTTGGGCAGCCGGGTGACGATCATGCCGACGGCGGCGATGGTCGCCGCGGCCCAGTAGACCTCGCGCTGGCGCAGGCACAGCGTGCAGGGGGCGAGCCCCCCGAAGGTCTGGAAGGCGTGGGCGATCGCCAGCATGGCGGCCGAGACGGCCAGCGCGCTGAGCCGCCAGCGATCGAGGATGGGGTGCAGGAAGCCGGGCATCGAAGCGCGATATGAGCCCAAAACGCCGCTCAGCCCAAGACCTTCAGCGCGACGACCGCGCCGATCAGCAGGACGACGCCGATGGCGGTGTAGATCCCCAGGCGCCGCTCGACCTCCTCGCGGATCGCCGGGCCGAAGTACTTGAGCAGCGTCGCCGTCAGGAAGAACCGCGCGCCGCGCGTGACGACCGAGGCCCAGACGAAGGTGAAGAGGTCGAAGTGGGCCAGGCCCGAGGCGATGGTCACCAGCTTGTAGGGGATCGGCGTCAGGCCCTTGATCAGGATCACCCAAAGGCCCCACTGGGCGAACCAGGCCTGGAACACCTCCGGCCCCTCGGGATGGCCCATGAGCTTGAGCAGGAAGTGGCCCACCGGCTCCAGGTAGAAGCCGATGGCGTAGCCCAGCAGGCCGCCGAGCACCGAGGCCGCCGTGCAGAGACCGGCGTAGACATAGGCCCTCTCGGGCTTGGCCAGCACCATGGGCGCCAGCATCACGTCGGGCGGTATCGGGAAGAACGAGCTCTCGGCGAAGGAGACGGCGAACAGGCTGGCGGGCGCGTGGCGCGATCCGGCCAGGCCCATCACCCAGTCGTAGGTCTTGCGAAGCATCGGCGATCCAGATCGGGGAAGTCCTGCGCTCTTAGAGCAATTCGCGAGCCAGCGTCAGGCGCTATCGCGGGTGGCCGGGTTAGTTTCATATGATACTATCTGCGCCAAAGGAGATTCATCCCATGAACGCTTCGGTCCAGACGCCCCCCGCCCGCGACCTGTTCGACAACCCGCTCGGCACCGACGGCTTCGAGTTCGTGGAGTTCACCTCGCCGGAGCCCGAGCGGCTGAAGGGCCTGTTCGAGCTCATGGGCTTCACCGCCGTGGCGCGCCACCGCTCCAAGAACGTGCTGCGGTTTCGCCAGGGCGACATCAACTTCATCCTGAACATGGAGGCCTCCGGCCAGCCCGCCGCCTTCCGCGCGGTCCACGGGCCCTCGGCCAACGCCATGGCCTTCCGCGTGAAGGACGCGGCCAAGGCCCTCAGGCTTGCGATCGAGCGCGGCGCGACGCCGGTGCAGGGCCCGGTCGGCCCCATGGAGCTGAACATTCCGGCGATCGAGGGGATCGGCGGCTCGAACCTCTATTTGGTCGACCGCTACGGCGCGCAGGAGATTTACGATGTCGACTTCACGCCCATCGAGGGCGCGGCTGAGGCCGAGGCCGCCAACGGCGTGGGCCTGACCTACATCGACCACCTGACCCACAACGTCTTCCGCGGCGCCATGGGCAAGTGGGCCGAGTTCTACGAGCGCATCTTCAATTTCCGCGAGATCCGCTACTTCGACATCGAAGGCGCCCAGACCGGCCTCTTCTCCAAGGCCATGACCAGCCCATGCGGCAAGATCCGCATCCCACTCAACGAGAGCCAGGACGAGCACTCCCAGATCGAGGAGTTCCTGCGCGACTATCACGGCGAGGGGATCCAGCACGTGGCGCTGGGGACGGACGACATCTTCGCCGCCGTCGAGACCATGCGCGAGCGCGGCGTGCGCTTCCAGGACACGCCCGACACCTACTACGAGCAGCTCGACGCCCGCGTGCCGGGCCACGGCGAGAACCTGCAGCGGCTGAAGGCCGACAAGGTGCTGCTCGACGGCGCGCCGACCGAGGGCCAGGGCCTGCTGCTGCAGATCTTCACCGAGAACATGATCGGCCCGATCTTCTTCGAGCTGATCCAGCGCAAGGGCAACGAGGGCTTCGGCGAGGGCAACTTCAAGGCGCTCTTCGAATCCATCGAGCTGGACCAGATGCGCCGGGGGGTGCTGCCCGCTAAGGAAGGCTGATGCGGCGTGTCGGTCTTGCTCTGATCCTGGCGGTGGTGGCGATGGCGAATTCGGGCGGGGCCTATGCGGCGCCGAAGTGGGCGATCGTGGCGCATGGCGGCGCCGGCGTGATCGAGCGCGGGGACCTGACGCCCCAGCAGGAGGCGGCCTACCGCGCGGCCATGGCGCGCGCGACCGAGGCCGGCGCCCGGCTCCTGGCGGACGGGGGCTCGGCGCTCGACGCCGTGGAGGCGGCGGTCCACGTGCTGGAGGACGATCCCCTCTTCAACGCCGGGCGCGGATCGGTCTTCACCGCCGAAGGCCGCAACGAGATGGACGCGGCGATCATGGACGGGGCGAGCCTCAAGGCCGGCGCGGTGGCGGGCGTCACCCGCACCCGTCATCCGGTCTCCCTGGCCCGCGCCGTAATGGAGCGCTCGCCGCACGTCATGCTCCAGGGGGAGGGCGCCGACGCCTTCTCAGAGGCCATGGGGCTCGAGCAGGTCGATCCCGCCTGGCTGTTTTCCGCCCGCCGTTGGCGGTCGCTGGAAAAGGCGCTGGGCGCCCAGCGCCTGCCGATCCCTGTTCCGCCCGCGGGCGCCGGCGGCCCCCAGCCCGGCGAGGAGCTGGTCCACGACGAGGGCAAGCACGGCACCGTGGGCGTCGTGGCCCTCGACGTGCGCGGAGACGTGGCGGCCGGCACCTCCACCGGCGGCGTCACCGCCAAGCGCTGGGGACGGGTGGGCGACAGCCCGATCATCGGCGCCGGCACCTACGCCTCCAACGCCTCCTGCGCGGTCTCGGCGACGGGAACCGGCGAGTACTTCATCCGTCTGACGGTGGCGCGCGACATCTGCGCGCTGGTCGAGCTGAAGGGCATGAGCCTGCAGGCCGCCGCCGATCAGGTGGTGCAGAGGGAGCTGACCGCCCTGGGCGGCGACGGCGGCGTGATCGCGGTCGCCCCCGACGGCCAGGTCGCCTGGAGCTTCAACACCTCCGGCATGTACCGCGCGACGGCCGCGGAAGGACGTCCGCTGACCGTGGGCATCTACAAGGACGAACCGTGATGGCGAACCGCAACTGGATCCCCGTGCGCGGCGCCGAGGGCCGCCACTCCCGCCAGGCCCACGCCGACATGCCCGAGGGCACGTACGAGCGGGAGATCTCGAAGGAGGGCTTCTTCGGTCCGGCGGCCTTCATCCACCACAGGCGCCCGCCGACCGGCTGGGTGGGCTTCGAGGGCCCGCTCCGGCCCCGCGCCTTCGACCTGAACCGGCTGAACGAGGCGGCGGCCTCGCCCTGGGCCGCGCCGGTGGTGCTGGCCAACGCGGCGACCGAGATCCGCTTCTGGGCGCTGGCCCAGGCCATGCCGGCTCTGGCGCGCAACGCCGACGGCGACCAGCTCCTCTTCGTCCACGCGGGGCGGGGCGAGCTCTTCTGCGACTATGGCCGTCTCGACGTGCGCGCGGGCGACTATGTCTATCTGCCGCGCGGGACCATGTGGCGCCTGGCGCCGGCCGAGCCCATGGCCATCCTGGCCATCCAGGCCACCAACACCCACTTCACCTTGCCGGACAAGGGGCTGCTCGGCGGCCACGCCCTGTTCGACCCGGCGCTCCTGGAGACGCCCAGGCTCGACGAGGCCTTCCGCGACCAGCAGGAGCTCCCTGGCGAGCACCGCGTGGAGATCAAGAAGCGCGGCCAGGTCTCGACCGTGACGTACCCCTACAATCCCCTGGACGCCGTCGGCTGGCATGGCGACCTGGCGCCCGTGCGGCTCAACGTGGCCGACTTCCGGCCCGTGGCGAGCCATCGCTACCACCTGCCGCCCAGCGTCCACACGACCTTCCTGTCGGACCGCTTCGTGGTCTGCACCTTCGCGCCGCGGCCTTTCGAGACCGATCCGGGCGCCCTGAAGGTGCCGTTCTTCCACAACAACGACGACTACGACGAGGTGCTCTTCTACCACGCCGGCGACTTCTTCAGCCGCGATCACATCGAGGCGGGGATGATGACCTTCCATCCCTCCGGCTTCACCCACGGGCCGCATCCCAAGGCGCTGAAGAACATGCTTGTGCAATCCAAGCCGGCGACGGACGAATATGCGGTGATGATCGACACCCGCGATCCGCTCGAGGTCGGCGAGGCCGCGGGCGTGGTGGAGAACGTCGACTACGTCGACAGCTGGAGGACCGCGCCGTGACCGTCCCGCAGGCCGTCGACATCGCCGGCAAGTTCGCGCTCTTCGCCGAGCGTTGGCGGCCCAAGATCGTGGCCCAGCTCAACGGACAGGACGTGCGCCTGGTGAAGGTCCAGGGCGTCTTTCCCTGGCATAGCCACGCTGACGCCGAGGAGATGTTCCTGGTCTGGAAGGGGCGCTTCCGGGTCGAGTTCCGCGACCGCGTGGTCGAGCTGGGCCCTGGCCAGATGCTGGTGGTGCCGCGCGGGGTCGAGCACCGCACCGCGGCCGACGCCGAGGCCGAGGTGATGATCTTCGAGCCCTCCGAGGTGGTGAACACGGGCGACGCGGCGGTTTCGGCCTTCACCGCGCCTGCCGGCGAAAGGATCTGACGATGACCGGCGCCAGCCTGCGGGCCGACCTGGAGGCGGCGGCGGCCGAGGAGCTGGCGCGGGCCCTCACCCTCGACTGGCGCCAGCTGTCGGCCCAGGCGCCATGGGGCGACTCCTACGAGGGCTTTACGCCTCTGGGGCGCTCGGTCACCTTCGAGCGCAACTACCTGTGGGAGGACGAGCCGGGAGGCGACATCCGCATCGAGGTCACCGTCTTCGAGGCCAAGGCCTTCGAGGAGGGCGCCCATGCGAGCTGCGTCATCGGCCCGCCGCAATCTGGAGCGGATGAATGAAGCTTGCCTCCCTCAAGGGCGGTCGTGACGGCCGGCTCGTGGTCGTGTCGAGCGATCAGGCCTGGTACGCCGACGCCGGCGCGATCGCGCCCACCCTGCAGGCGGCGCTGGACGACTGGGAGCGCTGCGAGCCGCTCTTGCGCGGCCTCGCCGACAGCCTCGATCACGGCGCCACGCCCAAGGAGCGCTTCCACGAGCATGACGCCGAGAGCCCCCTGCCGCGCGCCTATCAGTGGGCCGACGGCTCGGCCTATGTGAACCACGTCGACCTCGTGCGCCGGTCCAGGGGCGTGAAGATGCCGGAGAGCTTCTGGACCGATCCCCTCATGTACCAGGGCGGGTCCGACGGGTTCCTGGCGCCGCGCGATCCGATCCCGCTGGCCGACGAGGCCTGGGGCTGCGACCTTGAGGGCGAGATCGCGGTGATCACCGGCGACGTGCCGCAGGGCGTGACGCCGGAGGCGGCGCTGGGCTGCATCCGCCTGGTCATGCTTTGCAACGACGTGTCGCTGCGCGAACTGATTCCCGCCGAGCTCGCCAAGAACTTCGGCTTCTTCCAGTCCAAGCCCGCCTCGGCCTTCTCGCCGGTGGCCGTGACGCCGGACTCCCTGGGCGAGGCGTGGCGCGGGGGCAAGCTTCACGGCCGCCTGGACGTGGAGCTGAACGGCGCCGTCCTGGGAACGCCCGACGCCGGGATCGACATGACCTTCGACTTCGGCCAGCTGATCGCGCACGCCGCCAGGACCCGGTCGCTCTGCGCCGGCTCGATCATCGGATCGGGCACGGTCTCGAACCGTGGCGAGGACGGAAGTCCAGGAAAAACAATAGCTGATGGGGGCGTCGGCTACGCCTGCCTTGCTGAACTGCGTTCAGTCGAGGCGCTTGCCCATGGAGCGCCCAGGACTCCGTTCCTGCGTTGCGGAGATCGCGTCAGGATTGAAATGCGCGACGGGCGCCGCCACTCAATCTTCGGCGCCATCGAACAGGAGGTGGTTCGGCGATGAACGCTCAGCCCCGTGCCCTGGAGACCGAGACCCTGCCCGCGGATCTCAAGCTCGACGACTACCTGCCCTATCGCCTGTCGGTCGCGTCGAACGCCGTGAGCGGCCTGATCGCGCGGGCCTATGAGGACCGGTTCGGCCTGACCATCCCTCAATGGCGGCTGATCTGCGTGCTGGCCGAAGACGGCCCCATGGCGCAGGGCGCCATCGTCTCACGCACGGTGATGGACAAGGTGACGGTGAGCCGCGCGGCCCAGGGTCTGACCCGCCGCCGCCTCATTGAGCGCGGCGAGCATCATGCCGACGGCCGCTCGCACCTGCTGGCGCTGACGCGGGAAGGGGCGCGGCTGCACGGCGAGATCGCGCCGCTCGCGCTGGCCTACGAGGCCGCGCTGATCGCGGGCCTGGCTCCGGCGGAGGTCGCCCTGCTCAAGCGCCTGCTCTTGCGGCTGCAAGGCGCGGCCAACGCGCTCGGCGGGGAGACCGGCGCGTCGCGCTGACGACGCTTCAGGCGGCGGCGATGTCGCCGGCGCGCACGCCCCAGCGGTGAGAGCCCTCGCCAAAGCGCAGATGGAAGCCGAAGGCCTGTCGCCGGGCCTCGTTGCGCCAGGTCTCCTCGAAGCTGGAGATCACGGCCGCCTCCAGGTCCTCAGGGATCTGCTTGACGTCGTGGCCCATGGTGCGGGCCACCTGTTCGATGACGGTTTGGCGATGGGCTTCCCCGCCCAGCGCCAGCAGCGCCTCACGCACGCGTCGGGCCAACACCTGGCGGTTCTGCCGGCGTTTGGCTTTGGATTGCGCTTCGTCCGAGGCTTGTTCGGCGATGTTCTTCATGACGCCCCCCAGTTGCAGGCAAAAATTGCATTTCACCTGCTTAGCGTAGGGTTAAGGCGGGATTTAGGCATGTTCATCGCGTTAACCATAGTTTGGGGGAAAAATTTGCTCCAAATTGTCGCAGGCAAACAGGCATGGTCATGGGTTTTCGCCATCTCAGGGTTGCGGATCGCAATATTCGCCCGCCGCGCGTTCACCATGGGCTGCGCGAGATCGACGAATTGAGACTTTTTTCTGGCCGGAAAGGCGCGGTTCAGGCCGCGCCGAGGGCCGCGGCGGTCTGGTACACGGCGAACGAGGCCAGGTAGGCCAGGGCGAACATGTAGCTGAACATCACGGCGGGCCAGAGCCAGCCGTTGGTCTCCCGCTTCACGACGCCCAGGGTCGCCGCGCACTGCGGGGCGAAGACATACCAGGCCAGGAAGGACAGCCCCGTGGCCAGCGACCAGTCGTGGGCCAGGACCGAGGCCAGGGTCCCGGGGGCGTTCTCGGCGTCGCCGACGGCGTAGAGGGTGCCCAGCGTCGCCACGGCCACCTCGCGGGCGGCCATGCCCGGCACCAGCGACACGGCCATCTGCCAGTTGAAGCCGATGGGCGCCAGCAGCGGCTGGATGACGTTCCCGATGATGCCGGCGAAGCTGTAGTCGATCGCCGGGTCCGTCGCGCCCTTGGGGGCGTAGGGGAAGGTCGACAGCACCCAGATCAGGATGTTCAGCGGCAGGATGATGCGGCCGGCGCGGCTGATGAAGATCTGGGCCCGCAGCAGCAGATTGCGCCCCACGTTCTCCGCGTCCGGGATCTTGTAGGTGGGCAGCTCCATCAGGAACGGCTCCACGGCCCCGCGCCAGAACACCTTGCGGATGACGAAGGAGACGCCCAGCGCGCTCACGATGCCGGCCGCATAGAGGCCGAACATGACCAGGCCTTGGAGGTTGACCGCGCCCCAAACCGTGCGGTTGGGGATGAAGGCGGCGATGATCAGGGTGTAGACGGGAATCCGCGCCGAACAGGTCATCAGCGGCGCGACCAGAATCGTCGTCAGCCGGTCGCGCTTGGCGTCGATCACCCGGGCCGACATGATCCCGGGAATGGCGCAGGCGAAGCTGGAGAGCAGCGGGATGAAGGCCCGGCCGTGCAGCCCCGCGCCCCCCATGATCCGGTCCATCAGGAAGGCCGCGCGGGCCATGTAGCCGAAGTCTTCCAGAAGGATGATGAAGAGGAACAGGATCAGGATCTGCGGCAGGAACACCAGCACGCTGCCGACGCCGGAAATCACGCCGTCTACGATCAGGCTCTGTAGCAGGCCGTCTGGAAGGACCTGCGCGGTCAGCGCGCCCAGCGCGCCGAAGCCCGCCTCGATCGCGTCCATCGCCGGCGTCGCCCAGGTGAACACCGCCTGGAACATCAGGAAGAGCAGGCCGAGCAGGATCGCCAGGCCCCAGACCGGGTGCAGCAGCACCGCGTCGACCTTGCCGGTGAAGGTGTCAGGGTGCTCGGGCGGCCGCACGTGGGCGCGCAGGATGCGTTGGGCTTCCTTGTGGGCGTTGCGGATCTCGCCCGCGTCCGGCTCGTGCCAGCGGCTTTCGCTCGAGAGGGCGCCGGAGGCCATCAGGGCGTCGACCTGCCCCAGCAGGTCCTCGATTCCGCGCTTGCGCGTGGCGACCGTCGTGACGATCGGGGCGCCGATCTCCCGGGACAGGCCCTCCAGGTCGATCCTCAGCCCCTGGCGCTGGGCGATGTCGTACATGTTGAGGGCCAGCACCAGCGGCCGGCCCACAGCCCTCAGCTCCAGGATCAGGCGCAGCACCAGGCGCAGGTTGGTCGCGTCGGCCACGCAGACCACCACGTCCGGCGGCGTCTCGCCCGCCAGCCGGCCCAGCACCGCGTCGCGGGTCACCACCTCGTCGGGGCTGCGCGCGCGCAGGGAATAGGTGCCC
>Ga0209066_10004356_pt1 | contig 15523 bp, 11 predicted proteins | sample All_14_2_FD_187198 | JGI IMG/M metagenome (GOLD analysis project Ga0209066, IMG submission 187198) | Freshwater microbial communities in response to fracking from Pennsylvania, USA - Allegheny Zone_MetaG_DW_15 (SPAdes) (version 2) ...
GGCGCAGCGCGAAGCCCTGCAGGGTCTGCTCGATGGTGGCCTGCACCTCGGGTTCCACCGCCTCGTCCATCAGGCCCTGGGAAGACCGCCAGATCAGGTGGAAGCCTTCCTTGAGGATGTTGGCGGCCACGCCCATGGCGACCACCGGGTCCAGCCAGAGCCAGCCCGACAGGTGCACCAGCGCGATGCCGACCACGACACCGGCCGAGGTCCAGACATCGGTGAACAGGTGCCGGGCGTCGGCCTCCAGCGCGATCGACCGGTGCGTGCGCGAGGTGCGCAGCATCACCCAGGCCAGCAGGCCGTTGAGCGCCGAACTGAGCACCGACAGCGCCAGGCCCCAGCCGACCTGCTCCAGCGCCTGCGGGTGCAGCAGCCGCTGGCCGGCAGTCCAGATGATGCCCAGCGCCGCGGCGATGATGAGGACGCCCTCGAAGCCGGATGAGAAGTACTCCGCCTTGTGGTGCCCGTAGGGGTGGTCCTCGTCGGCCGGCCGGGCGGCGATGGTGACCATGACCAGACCGAACACCGCACTGGCCAGATTGACCAGCGACTCCATGGCATCCGAGAGCAGGCCCACCGAACCGGTGATCCACCAGGCTCCGGTCTTCAGGGCGATGGTGATGAGGGCAACGCCCACCGAAGCCATGAGCAGGCGACGGGGCGTGAGAAAGGAAACAAGAAAGGGTGACATGCCAGAATTGTCGCCCAGGCCCGCGCAGCGGGCGCACCGGCGTCGCATGGAACCGTCACCGCACCGTATCCGAACGGTGCCAGAATGCTTCAGAAAAACCACCCGCCATGACAGCCGCCCCGCCTCCCGCCCATGCGACGACTCCCCCGCCCGGCATTCCCTGGATCGGCCCGATGGATGCTTGGCTCCTGGCCGAAGGCCGGCACCTGCGGCCCTGGCAGAAGCTGGGCGCCCACCCGGTCACGCTGGACGGCATCGCCGGCACGGCGTTCGCCGTCTGGGCGCCGCACGCGCGGTGGGTCGGCCTGACGGGCGACTTCAACGGCTGGCAGGCGCAGGCCATGGTGCACCGGCCCGAGTGCGGCGTGTGGGAGTTGTTCGTCCCGGGGGCGGGCATCGGCGCCTGGTACAAGTACGAGGTGCAGGGGGCCGACGGCCACACCCGGCTCAAGACCGACCCCTACGCCCGTGAAACCGAGCTGCCGCCAGGCAATGCGGCGCGGGTCTGTGCCCCGCTGCGCCCGCCGCCACCGGCCACCGGCCCGCACCACCGGCCGGCCGCGCCCATGGCCATCTACGAGGTGCATGCCGGCTCCTGGCGGCGACCCGGCGGGCCGCATGTGCTGCCAGACTGGGACGATCTGGCTCGCGAACTGGTCCCCTACGCCGCCGGCCTGGGCTTCACCCACCTGGAACTGCTGCCGGTCAGCGAGCACCCCTTCTACGCCTCCTGGGGCTACCAGCCGACCGGCCTGTACGCCCCCACGGCGCGCCACGGGTCGCCCGAGGCCTTCCGCCGCTTCGTGGACGCGGTGCATGCCGCGGGCCTCAAACTCATCCTGGACTGGGTGCCGGCCCACTTCCCCACCGACGAACACGCGCTGGCCCGCTTCGACGGCACCGCCCTGTACGAGCACGCCGACCCGCGCGAGGGCTTCCATCGCGACTGGAACACCCTGATCTACAACTTCGGCCGCCACGAGGTGAAGAACTTCCTGGTGGGCAACGCGCTGTTCTGGATCGAGCAGTACGGCATCGACGGCCTGCGGGTGGATGCCGTGGCCTCCATGCTCTACCGCGACTACAGCCGGCCGGCCGGCGAGTGGATTCCCAACCGGGATGGCGGGCGCGAGAACTATGAGGCGATCGCCTTCCTGCGCGAGGTGCACGAGGTGCTGCAGCGCGAGGCGCCACAGGCCGTCACCATCGCCGAGGAATCGACCGCGTTCCCCCGCGTGACCGGGACCGTCGCCGACGGCGGCCTGGGCTTCGACCACAAGTGGAACATGGGCTGGATGCACGACACCCTGGCCTATTTCGCACTGGACCCGGTGCACCGCCGCTGGCACCACGACAAGCTGACCTTCGCCATGATGTACGCGTGGAGCGAGGACTATGTCCTGCCCCTCTCGCACGACGAAGTGGTGCACGGCAAAGGCTCGCTGCTGGGCAAGATGAGCGGCGACCCCTGGCAGAAACAGGCCAACCTGCGCGCGCTGTGCGCCTGGATGTACGCCCACCCCGGCAAGAAGCTGCTGTTCATGGGCGCCGAACTCGCCCAGCCCGGCGAATGGAACCACGACGGCGAACTGCCATGGCACCTGCTCAGCGACCCCATGCACGCGGGCATGCAGCAGCTGGTTCGCGATCTCAACCACCGCTACCGCGAGGCGCCGGCCCTGCACGCGCGCGACACCGACCCGCACAGCTTCCAGTGGCTGGTGGTGGACGATGCCGACCATTCGGTGCTGGCCTTCGCGCGCTATGGCCACCGGCTGCAGGACACGGTGGTGGTCATCGCCAACCTCACCCCCGTGGTGCGGCATGCCCACCGCGTCGGCCTGCCGCACGGCGGGACCTGGCGTGAGTGCCTGAACACCGACTCGGGCCACTACGGCGGCTCCAATGTCGGCAACCAGGGCCGGATGAACGCCGAAGACCTGCCGGCACACAGCCAGGGCTGGTCGGCAGCGCTCACGCTGCCGCCGCTGGCGGTCCTGTGGCTGCAGCCGGAGGGATCGTGACCACACCGCTGGGCGCCGCGCTCCACGGCGTGGACGGTGTCGACGGCGTGCGCTTTGCCGTCTGGGCGCCGCAGGCCGAAGGGGTGGACGTCTGCCTGTTCGACACCGTCACCGGACCGCAGACCCGGCGCGTTGCGCTGCGGCCGGCCGGCAACGGCATCTGGCAGGGCTTCGTGCCCGGCGTGGCCGCCGGTCAGCTCTACGGGCTGCGCGCCCACGGCCCCTGGCAGCCCGAAGCCGGCCACCGCTTCAACCCAGCCCGCCTGCTGCTGGACCCCTGGGCACGGGCGCTGGCGGGCGACACCACACGGCTGGCGCTGCAGGCCGGGCACGCGGTGGCCGATCCGCTGCGGCCAGACCAAGCCTGGCACGAACACCGGCCCGCGCCCGACGACAACGCTGCCCACATGCCCCGGTGCGTGGTGGTGGATGCTGACGCGGAACTGGAAGCAGGTGCCGCCATCGCGCCGCGCCCGACGGTCCCGGACGACCGGGTGCTGATCTACGAAGCCCACGTCAAGGCGCTCACCCGCCGCCACCCCGAAGTGCCCGCCCACCAGCGCGGCACCTACGCTGCGCTGGCCCACCCTGCCATCGTCGGCCACCTGCAGCGCCTGGGCGTCACCACCGTCTGCCTGCTGCCGGTGCACGCCCACATCAGTGAACGCCACCTGCTGGCGCGCGGTCTGGTCAACCACTGGGGTTACAACCCGCTCAACGTGTTCGCGCCCGATGCCGGCTACGCCGCCAGCACCGGCGGCCGCGACCCGGCCGACGCCACTGAAGCCGCCGCGCTGCGGACCGAATTCCGGCAGATGGTGGACACGCTGCACCGCGCCGGCATCGAGGTGGTGCTGGACGTGGTGTTCAACCACACCGCCGAGAGCGACCTGGACGGTCCTACCCTGAGCTGGCGAGGCCTGGGCCAGACCGCCTGGTACGCCATGGACGGGCGCGGTACGCCGCACAACTTCAGCGGCACCGGCAACAGCCTGAACGTGAGCGAACCGCGCGTCGTCCAGTGGGTCATGGACAGCCTGCGCTGGTGGGTGCAAGCCTATGGCGTAGACGGTTTCCGCTTCGACCTTGCGGTCTCGCTCGGGCGCGACGCGGCCCTGGGCCACGCCTTCAACCCGCGCGCCGCCCTGCTGACCGCCATGGCGCAGGACCCGGTGCTGCAGGGCGTGCGGCTGATCGCCGAACCCTGGGACATCGGGCCAGGCGGCTACCACTGCGGCGGCTTCCCGCCCGGCTGGCTGGAATGGAACGACGCCTTCCGCGATGGCGTGCGCGCCTTCTGGCTGGGCCACCACGCCAGCCGGGGCGAACTGGCGCGCCGCGTCTGCGCCAGCAGCGACCGCTTTGGGGGATCGCCGCGCAGCCCGCTGGCCAGTGTGAACCTGCTGACCGCCCACGACGGCTTCACCCTGGCCGACCTCACCGCCTTCTCGCAGAAGCACAACCAGGCCAATGGCGAGGACAACCGCGACGGCCACGACCACAACCTGAGCGCCAACGGCGGCGTCGAAGGCCCGAGCACCGATGCGCAGTTGCTGGAACGGCGCGAACGCTGGCGCCGCGCCCTGCTGGCCACGCTGCTGTGCGCCCAGGGCACACCGCAGCTGCTGGCGGGTGACGAAATGGGCCACAGCCAGCAGGGCAACAACAACGCCTATTGCCAGGACAGCGAACTGACCTGGCTGGACTGGTCGCGCGCCAACACCGGCCTGACGGCCTACGTCGCCGGCCTGTCCGCCCTGCGCCGGCGCTTCCCCGGCCTGCGCGCCGCACACTGGTTCAGCGGCCACGGCGACATCGTCTGGCGTGGCCTGGACGGACAGGCGATGTCCGATGCCGACTGGCAGGACGGCTACCACCTGGGTCTGAGCGCACAGATCGTGGTCGGCGAGGGCGACGCCGACCCCGCCGAACGGCTGCTGCTGGTCTGGCACTCGGGCCAGGGCCGCGCCGACCTGTCGCTGCCGCCCGGCGCCTGGCGCCACCTGCTGGACAGCACCACCGGCGAGGTACACACGGAACCGGCGGCCGCGCCCGTGGCCGCCGGCGTGCTGGCGCTGCAACGCCCCGGCGTGCAACTGCTGGTGCAATCCTTGCTGGGGAATGCGGCATGAGCCCTGTCCACCACCCCATCCTCTCGCAGCGCCGCAGCGGCGTGCTGCTGCACATCACCAGCCTGCCCAGCCCGCACGGCTCGGGCGACCTCGGGCCTGCCGCCCGGCACTTCGTCGACTGGCTGGCCGCCGCCGGCCAGAGCCTCTGGCAGGTGCTGCCCCTGTCGCCGGCCGGCCCGGGAAATTCGCCCTACCAGAGCGTGTCGGCTTTCGCCGGCAGCCCGCTGATGGTCGATCTGGACGACCTGGCGCGCCAGGGCTGGCTGCCCTGGATGCCGCAGAAGGGCTTCGACAACCACCGTTGCGATTTCGCCCGCGTCGTGCCCTGGCGCATGTCGTGCCTGCGCAAGGCCTGGGACGGTTTCCAGCTGCGCGCCAGCGACGCCTGCCGCGACGAACTGGCCGCCTTCTGCGAGGCGCAGGCCCACTGGCTGGACGACTATGCCCTGTTCATGGTGCTGGACGAGCGCCATGGCGGCCCCTGGTCGTGCTGGCCCGAGGCGCTGGCCCGCCGCACGCCGGTCGCGCTGGAAGCGGTGCGCGAACAATCGGTCAAGGCACTGGGTTTCTGGCGCTTCGTGCAGTGGCGCTTCTGGGTGCAATGGCAGCGTCTGCGAACCTACGCGCACGAGCGCGGCATCGCCATCGTCGGCGATGCGCCGATCTTCGTCGCCCACCACAGCGCCGACGTCTGGGCCCACGCCCACCAGTTCCTGCTGGACGAACAGCTCGATCCGGCGGTGGTCGCCGGCGTCCCGCCCGACTATTTCAGCCCCACCGGCCAGCGCTGGGGCAATCCGCTCTACAACTGGGAGAGCATGGCGCACGACGGCTACCGCTGGTGGAAGGCGCGCCTGGCACACCAGTTCGCGCAGGTGGATGTGGTGCGGCTGGACCATTTCCGCGGCTTCGAGGCGCACTGGGAAATCCCGGCGCACGAGCCGACCGCGGTCGCCGGCCGCTGGCAGCCGGGGCCGGGGCGGGCCTTCTTCCAGGCCATCGAGGACGAACTGGGCCACCTGCCCATCATTGCGGAGGACCTGGGCCTGATCACGCCCGAAGTCACCGCCTTGCGCCAGACCTGCGGCTACCCCGGCATGCGCATCCTGCAGTTCGCCTTCGGCAGTGGACCGGCCAACCCCTACCTGCCGCACAACCTGGAGCACCGCTGCGTCGCCTACACCGGCACCCACGACAACGAAACCACCGTCGGCTGGTGGAACAGTGCCCAGGCGGGCGAGAAGACCGCCGCGCGCGACTACCTGGGGACCTGCATCGACGTCGAGCCGCACTGGACCCTGATCCGCGCGCTGTCCATGTCCATCGCCAACACCCTGATCGTGCCCTTCCAGGACGTGCTGGGCCTGGACGCCCGCCACCGCATGAACACACCGGGCAAGGCGACCGGCTGCTGGGAGTGGCGCTTCGACTGGACCCTGGTCAACCACGAACCGGCCGAGCGCCTGGCGGCACTGACGCGGTCCCACGGACGCTGGCCGGGCTGAACCGCGGCCCACCCTTTCTATCTGGAGACAAGCATGGACAAGACCTCTCCCCAATACCTGGCCAAACGCACCATCGCCCTGGTGCTGGCAGGCGGCCGCGGTTCGCGCCTGCATGCCCTGACCGACCGCCGCACCAAGCCGGCGGTGTATTTCGGTGGCAAGTTCCGCATCGTCGACTTCGCGCTCTCCAACTGCCTGAACTCGGGCGTGCGCCGCATCGGCGTGCTGACCCAGTACAAGTCGCACAGCCTGCTGCGCCACCTGCAGCGCGGCTGGAGTTTCCTGCGCAACGAGTTCAACGAATTCATCGACCTGCTGCCCGCACAGCAGCGCATGGACGACGAGAGCTGGTACCTGGGCACCGCCGACGCGGTCTACCAGAACCTGGACATCTTGCGGGCCCACAAGCCCGAGTACATCCTGATTCTGGCCGGCGACCACATCTACAAGATGGATTACGCCGGCCTGATCGCCGACCACGTGGCGCAAGGCAAGCACTGCACCGTGGCCTGCATCGAGGTGCCGCTGGCCGAGGCCCAGGCTTTTGGCGTCATGGCCATCGACGACCAGCGCCGCATCGTCAGCTTCACCGAAAAGCCCAAGGACCCGGCGCCCATGCCCGGCAAGCCCGGCATCGCCCTGGCCAGCATGGGCATCTACGTTTTCGACGCCGACCGCCTGTTCGCGGCACTGGAACAGGACGCGGCCCAGGCCGGCTCCAGCCGCGACTTCGGCAAGGACGTGATTCCGGCCATGGTGGCCGCCGGCCAGGCCGTGGCCCACCCGTTCGGACTGTCCTGCGTCAAGAGCGCCCCCCAGGCCCCGGCCTACTGGCGCGACGTCGGCACGGTGGACGCCTACTGGGCGGCCAACATCGACCTCACCGCCCCGCTGCCGGAGCTGGACATGTACGACCGCGAATGGCCGATCTGGACCTACCAGGAGCAACTGCCCCCCGCCAAGTTCGTGTTCGACGACGACGGCCGGCGCGGCATGGCCGTGGATTCGCTGGTCTCGGGCGGCTGCATCATCTCGGGCGCGCATGTGCGCCGCTCGGTGCTGTTCTCCAAGGTGCGCCTGCACTCCTATGCCGAGGTCGACGAAGCCGTGCTGCTGCCCGATGTGGATGTCGGCCGTCACTGCCGGCTGCGCAAGGTGGTGATTGACAATGGTTGCGTCATCCCGGATGGCCTGAGCATCGGCCACGACGCCGAGGCCGATGCCCGGCGCTTCTTCCGCACACCGGGCGGCGTGGTCCTGGTCACCCGGGAAATGCTAGAGAACCTGACATGAGCGTGCGCGTTCTCTACGTCTGTTCCGAAGTGTTCCCGCTGCTCAAGACCGGCGGACTGGCCGACGTGGGCGCCGGCCTGCCGCCGGCGCTGCGCGCACTCGGCCTGGACGTGCGCCTGCTGCTGCCGGCCTTCCCCTCGGTGGTGGCCGGCGTCACGGCGGAAGGTCCGCCGCTGGCCCTGCCTCCGCGCGGCGCGGACGGCCTGCCGGCCGACCTCGGCCCCGCGCCGCACACCGCTGGCGACACCGCGCCCTGGCTGCAGGCTGGCCGGGTCACCGAAGGCGGCCAACCGGTCTGGCTGCTGCACGCACCCGGCCTCTACCAGCGGCCGGGCAACCCCTACCTGAACCCCCAGGGCCACCCCTGGGCCGACAGCGCCGAGCAATTCGCCTGGCTGGGCTGGGCCGCCGCCCTGCTGGGCACCGGCCTGGCACCGGACTGGGCGCCGGATGTGGTGCACGGCCACGACTGGCACACCGGCCTGGCCTTCGCCTACCTGCACCAGCTCGCCGAGGCCGGCCGACGCCGGCCGGCCACCGTCTTCACCATCCACAACCTGGCCTACCAGGGCGTGTTCGGGGCCGAGGTGCGCGAACGCCTGGGCCTGCCCGGCGGCCTGTTCCGGATGCAGGGCCTGGAGTTCCACGGCCAGGTCTCGTTCATGAAGGCCGGCCTGAGCTACAGCGATGCGATCACCACCGTCAGCCCCACCTACGCCCGCGAAATCACCAGCGAGGAACAGGGTTGCGGCCTGGACGGCCTGCTGCGCGAGCGCCGCGACCGGCTGCACGGCATCCTCAACGGCGTCGACGACGCGGTCTGGAACCCGGCGGCCGATCCGCTGGTGCGACCCGGGTTCGACGCCAGGCGCCTGGCGGGCAAAGCCAGGGCCAAGGCGCGCCTGCAGAAGAAGATGAAGCTGGAGCCGCGGCCCGATGCGCTGCTGTTCGGCGTGGTCAGCCGTCTGACCGAGCAGAAGGGCTTGCACCTTCTGCCCGGCGTGGTGCACGAACTGGTGCAGCGCGGCGGCCAGCTGGCGGTGCTGGGCAACGGCGATCCCCAGATCGAGCAGGCCCTGCAGCACGCTGCCCAGCGCCACCCGGGCCAGGTGGCGGTGCATGTCGGCTACGACGAGGCGCTCTCGCACGGTGTCATCGCCGGTGCCGACGTGATCCTGCTGCCCTCGCGCTTTGAACCCTGCGGCCTGACCCAGCTCTATGGTCTGCGCTACGGCACCCTGCCGCTGGTGCGAGGTGTCGGCGGCCTGGCCGACACCGTCACCGACTGCAGCCTGGAAAACCTGGACGACGGCAGCGCCAGCGGCTTCGTGTTCCAGGACCTGAGCGAGCCCGCCCTGCTGACCGCCCTGCGCCGCGCCTTCGCGCTGCGCCGGCGCCCCGACGAATGGCGCGCCGTGCAGCGGCACGCCATGTCGCTGCGTTTTGACTGGGCGCGCGCCGCGCAAGCCTATGGACAGGTGTACCAGCAGGCCCTGGGCCAGGCAGCCTGAATCCGCACTGGCACAGCTTCTGCTTACGTCCTTTCATCCCCAACGCATCGCCCCCAACGCCATGCCACCGCCGAACCAGCCCGCCACATCCACCGACGCCGCCGAACCCTTCGAGTACGAACACCTCGAGAACAGCGTCGCCGCGCTGCGCAAGTCCATCGCCAACCGCCTGGTCTACGCCGTCGGCAAGGACCTGCGCTCGGCCACACGGCGCGACTGGATGTTCGCCCTCTTCCATGCGGTGCGCGACCGCACGATGGACCGCTGGCGCGAAACCCTGGCCGTGTCCCAGGACAGCGACGCCAAGCGGGTGTACTACCTCTCGATGGAATTCCTCACCGGGCGGGCGCTGACCAACGCGCTGCTCTCGGTCGGCATCTACGACGCCGCGCGCACCGCCTGTACCCAGCTGGGCGCCGATTTCGACGCCCTGATCGACCTGGAAACCGACGCTGGTCTGGGCAACGGCGGCCTGGGTCGCCTGGCCGCCTGCTTCCTGGACTCCATGGCCACGCTCGGCCTGCCCGGCATGGGCTATGGCATCCGCTATGACTTCGGCATGTTCCGCCAGCGCATCGTCGACGGCCGGCAGGTCGAGGAGCCCGACTACTGGCTGGTCAACGGCAACCCCTGGGAATTCATGCGCCCCGAGTTCAGCTACGAGGTGCGTTTCGGCGGCCGTCTGGTCCAGGAAGGCGACCACGTGCGCTGGACCGACACCGACGACGTGATCGCCACCGCTTACGACAGCGGCATTCCCGGCCACGAACTGACCAGCGTCTCCACGCTGCGCCTGTGGACCGCGCGCGCCACCAGCGGCATCAACCTGGACGCCTTCAACCGGGGCGACTACATGCGCGCGGTGGAAGCCAAGAACGAGTCGGAGAACGTCTCGCGCGTGCTCTACCCGGACGACAGCACCGAGCATGGCAAGGAACTGCGCCTGCGCCAGGAGTATTTTTTCGTCAGCGCCTCGCTGCAGGACATCGTGCGGCGCTACCTCAAGCACCACGGCAACTTCGACCTGCTGGCGGACAAGGTCGCCATCCACCTCAACGACACCCACCCCGCGCTGGCCGTGCCCGAGCTCATGCGCATCCTGGTGGACGAACACCACGTCGAGTGGGACACCGCCTGGGCCCTGTGCCAGCGCATCTTCAGCTACACCAATCACACCCTCATGCAGGAGGCCCTGGAGACCTGGCCGGTGGACCTGATGGGGCGTCTGCTGCCGCGCCACCTGCGCATCATCTACGACCTCAACGCGGCCTTCCTGGCCGAGGTGCACGAGCGCTTCCCCGGCGACAACGACCTGCTGCGCCGCGTCTCGCTGATCGACGAACGCGGCCAGCGCCGCGTGCGCATGGCCTCGCTCTCGGTGCTGGCCAGCCACAAGGTCAACGGCGTCTCGGCCCTGCACAGCAACCTGATGGTGGAGACCATCTTTGCCGACTTCGCCCGCATCTGGCCGGAGCGCTTCTGCAACAAAACCAACGGCATCACGCCCAGGCGATGGCTGTCACAGGCCAACCGGCCGCTGTCCGAGCTGATAGACGCCCGCATCGGCCCCACCTGGCGGCGCCACCTTGACGAACTCTCGCAGCTGCGCGAGCTGGCGGCCGAGCCCGAGTTCAACAATGCCTTCCGCTTGGCCAAGGCCCAGAACAAGCGGCGCCTGGCCGAACGCATCGCCCGCGAGACCGGCGTGGTGGTCAACCCGGACAGCCTGTTCGACGTTCAGGTCAAGCGGATGCACGAGTACAAGCGCCAGTTGCTCAACCTGCTGCATGTGGTCACGCGCTACCAGCAGATCCTGGCGCACCCGAACGCCAACTGGGTGCCCCGCACCGTGATCTTCGGCGGCAAGGCGGCCTCGGCCTACTACATGGCCAAGCTGGTCATCAAGCTCATCAACGACGTGGCGCGCACCATCAACAACGACAAGCGCGTGGGTGACCGCCTCAAGGTGGTGTTCCTGCCCAACTACCGGGTCTCGCTGGCCGAAGTCATCATTCCCGCGGCCGACCTGTCGGAACAGATCTCCACCGCCGGCACCGAGGCCTCGGGCACCGGCAACATGAAATTCGCGCTCAACGGCGCGCTGACCATCGGCACCTGGGACGGTGCCAACATCGAGATCGCCGAGCACGTCGGGCTGGACAACATCTTCATCTTCGGTCACCGCACCGAGCAGGTGGCCGCGCTGCGCGCCAGCGGCTACAACCCGAGGCGCTACTACGACCACAACTACGACCTGAAGACCGCCATCGACCGCATCGCCGAAGGCGCCTTCAGCCACGAGGAACCGGGCCGCTTCCACGACATCACGCGCACGCTGCTGGAGTCCGATTACTACCTGCTGCTGGCCGACTACGGCGACTACGTGGCCACCCAGCTCAAGGTGGACGAGGTCTACCGCCGGCCAGTGGAGTGGGCACGCCAGGCCATCCTGAACGTCGCCGGCATGGGCGCCTTCTCGTCGGACCGCACCATCCGCGAGTACGCCGACGACATCTGGAAAGTCAAGCCGCTGTTCGGGTGAGCTTGCTGCAGGCGAAGTGAATCAGGCCAGGGTCACGCGCGCAAACTTGCGCTTGCCCACCTGCACCACGCAGGTCCCGGCCGCGACCTTCAGGCCCTTGTCCGACACCACCGCACCGTCGATGCGCACCCCCCCGCCCTCGATCAGGCGGTTGGCCTCGCTGCTGGAGGGCGCCAGCCCGGCGGCCTTGAGCAGGGCGGCAATGCCCAGCGGCGCACCGGCCAGCGAGACCTCGGGAATCTCGTCCGGAATGCCGCCCTTGCTGCGGTTGATGAAGTCCTGCTCGGCCGCCTCGGCCGCCGCTGCGCTGTGGAAGCGCGCGGTGATTTCCTTGGCCAGCATCACCTTGGCGTCCTTGGGGTTGCGGCCACCTTCGATGTCCTTCTTCAGCCCCTCGATCTCGGCCATCGAGCGGAACGACAGCAGCGTGAACCAGCGCCACATCAGCGTGTCCGAAATCGACAGCACCTTGGCGAACATGGTGTTGGCGTCCTCGGTGATGCCGATGTAGTTGTTCTTGGACTTGGACATCTTTTCCACGCCGTCCAGGCCTTCGAGCAGCGGCATGGTCAGGATGCACTGCGGCTCCTGACCATATTCCTGCTGCAGGTGGCGCCCCATCAGCAGGTTGAACTTCTGGTCGGTGCCGCCCAGCTCCAGATCGCTCTTGAGCGCCACCGAGTCGTAGCCCTGCATCAGCGGGTAGAGGAACTCGTGCACGCTGATCGGCGTGCCGGCCTTGAAGCGGTCGTGGAAATCGTTGCGCTCCATCATGCGCGCCACGGTGTACTTGGCGGCCAGCTGGATCATGCCCATCGAACCCAGCGGCAGGCTCCATTCGCTGTTGTAGCGGATCTCGGTTTTCGCCGGATCCAGCACCAGGCTGGCCTGCCTATAGTAGGTCTCGGCGTTGGCCTTGATCTGTTCGGGCGTGAGCGGCGGGCGGGTGCTGTTGCGGCCCGAGGGGTCACCGATCAGGCTGGTGAAGTCGCCGATCAGGAAGATCACCTGGTGCCCCAGGTCCTGCAACTGGCGCATCTTGTTGAGCACCACCGTGTGGCCGATGTGGATGTCCGGCGCGGTCGGGTCCAGCCCCAGCTTGATGCGCAGCGGCACCCCGGTGGCCTCGGACTTCACCAGCTTCTTGACCCAGTCGTCCTGGGGAATCAGCTCGTCGCAGCCCCGCAGCGTGACGCCCAGCGCCTCGCGCACGCCGTCTGTCATCTGCCCCGCGGAAAGGCCGGCATTCGCATTACGTTTCGTTTCTTCTGCAGGGGGTGTCATACGGGTATTTTCAGATGTCACGGGAGCCGCACTGACTAAAATAGCAACGGCTGAGAGCGGATTTTAGAGGGCGGCCTGCTGGCCCCTGATTTGCTTGCCTTGCCCGGCATGCGCCGGACTGTGGAACTTGCGCTCTCCGGCTTCCTCCATCCCCTTGCTTCGATGCGCCATGGTGGCGCATCCCGGCTGGAACTTTGAATCTGATGCACCAAATCCTCTCCCCGATCTCCCTGATGGCGCAGGCCGTGGCGCAAGGCCTGGCCCGCCATCCGCGACGGGTCATGGGGGCACTGGGTGTGCTGCTGCTGGGCACCGGCGTCACCGCGTTCGGCATTGCGCCGCTGGCTCCTGACGCGGCCGACCTGCCCATCACCCAGCTCGTCGAACCCCTGTCCCTGGAAGCCACCGCAGCCCTGCTGCCGGCGGCGCCCCTGCCCTTCACCCTCTACCGCAGCGACACGGTGCGGCGCGACGACACGCCGCAAAGCCTGCTGCAGCGCCTGGGCGTGGACGATCCGGCCGCACTGGCCTTCCTGCGCACCGACCCGGCCGCGCGCCAGCTCTTCAGCGGCCGCAGCGGCAAGCTGGTCACGGCCGAAACCACCGACCGCAACACCCTGGTGCGCCTGAGCGCACGCTGGCTGCCTGCCGACGAACGCTTTTTCACCCGCCTGGACATCGAGTCCGGGCCTCAGGGCTGGCAGGCGCGCACCGGTACGCAGGCCCTCGTTGCAGGCCAGCAGCTGGCCGGCGGCGTGATCCGCAGCTCCCTGTTCGCGGCCACGGACGCGGCCGGCCTGCCGGACAGCGTGGCCGTCCAGCTGGCCGATATCTTCTCCAACGACATCGACTTCCGACGCGACCTGCGCGTGGGGGACCGCTTCAGCGTGGTGTACGAAACCCTGTCGGCCGATGGCGAGACCCTGCGCGCCGGCCGGGTGCTCAGCGCCTCCTTCGTCAACAACGGCAAGCTGCACGAAGCCATGTGGTTCGAGTCGCCGGGTCAGCGGGGTGCGTACTACGGCTTTGACGGCCAAAGCTTCCGCAAGTCCTACCTGGGCTCTCCGCTGGAGTTCACCCGGGTCAGCAGCGGCTATGGCATGCGCTTTCATCCCATTTCGGGCAAGCAGAAACCCCATCTGGGCGTGGACTATGCGGCCCCCACCGGCACGCCGGTCCGCACCATCGGCGATGGCGTGGTCACCTTTGCCGGTGTGCAGCGCGGCTACGGCAACGTGATCGAAATTGCCCACCGCAACAACCAGTCCACGTTGTACGCCCACCTCAGCCGCATCGATGTGCGCAAGGGCCAGAAGGTGGAACAGGGCGAACGCATCGGCGCCGTAGGCTCCACCGGCGCCTCGACCGGCCCGCACCTGCACCTGGAATTCCGCGACAAGGGTGTGCACCAGGATCCGCTGCAGATCGCCCGGCAGAGCGAGAGCGTTCCGCTCGACGCAGCCTTGCGGGCGCGCTTCGGCGCACTGGCCCAGGCTCAGCGCCAGCAGCTCGAGGCCGCCGCCACACTGCAGCAGGCCAGCGCCGAGTGACCCGGAGCCGGCGCAATCCGCCGGGCACCAACAAAAAAGGAGCGCCGCGGCGCTCCTTTTTTTGTTGTCCCCACGCAGGTCGCGCAGTGCCGGACAAGGTTCAGACGCTGAAGCTCGAACCGCAGCCGCAGGTGGTGGTGGCGTTGGGGTTGCGAATGACGAACTGGGCGCCTTCAAGGTCTTCCTTGTAGTCGATTTCGGCACCGACCAGGTACTGGTAGCTCATGGCATCGATCAGCAGGGAGACGCCGTTCTTGCTCATCTGGGTGTCGTCCTCGTTGACCACTTCGTCGAAGGTGAAGCCGTACTGGAAGCCGGAACAGCCACCACCCTGCACGAACACGCGCAGCTTGAGGTCGGGGTTGCCCTCTTCGGCCACCAGCTCGGCCACCTTGGCGGCGGCGCTGTCGGTGAAGACCAGCGGGGCAGGCATTTCAGTCTGGATGTTTTCGGCAACGGCGCTCATGGCAATTCCTTCGGACGTCTATCGGGATGGCGCAATGGTATAGCAGCTTGCTCGGGAATGCCCGTCAGGCGTTGTTTGCCGCCAGTTTCAGTGTGGGTTTGTCTTCCAGGCCCCCAGCCATGGGCTTGAGCTGACCGGCGATGGTGGCCCCCTGGTGCATCTCCAGGGCCTTGTAGGACACATCGCCCTCGATCCGGGCCTTGGGCTGCAGTTCCAGCAGTTCGTAGGCGAACACCGGCCCCTTGACGCTGCCGTTGATGATGACGTGGTCGGCGTGGATCTGGCCGGTCACGCTGGCCAACTCGCTGACCACCAGGATGCTGGCCTGCTCGTCACTGGCCTTGATGTCGCCCACCACGTCGCCGTCGATCCGCAGCCCGTCATGGAACAGCACGTTGCCGTCGATGCGCGTGCCCTGGGCGATCAGGCTCTTGATGGGGGGTTGTTTTTTCTTGCTGCCGAACATGCTGCGCTCCCAACGACGGGTGGTTCAGAGTTTGAGGGTCTGGACGGACTTGACGG
>Ga0209066_10004357_pt1 | contig 15522 bp, 15 predicted proteins | sample All_14_2_FD_187198 | JGI IMG/M metagenome (GOLD analysis project Ga0209066, IMG submission 187198) | Freshwater microbial communities in response to fracking from Pennsylvania, USA - Allegheny Zone_MetaG_DW_15 (SPAdes) (version 2) ...
ATCATCCGGGCCGAGGCTTGGATAGCCCTCGGTGGGAATATCGTAGCGAATGAACTGGGGTGGCGCTGTCGGCGCCTCAGCTACCTGACCTGACGGCTGCTGCGCGGCTGGCGCTGTGGCGACTGTACCACGTCCCCACAGGACGTAGCCAACAAGGATACCAACACCAAAGGCAAGCACAACAAGCACAGAATAAAAGTGACTGCGCTTGAAAGTGATGAACTCTTCAGCATCTGGCATTTCCTGTTTTTCTTCTTCAACAATAACAGGAATGGCTTCCTGTTCAACAGAGGTGGTTTTTTTAGTTTTTGTAGGCATGGGGCAAAATTATAGCCTTTCTGGAAGATTTGTGGAAAAGTACTTCTTAGAAGTTTTTAGAAGATTAACACAAAGTCGCTGAAACTCGAAGACTGCAAAATTTCTTTGTGACTTTGTGGGCACGCGCATCTTTTTATAAAAACCTGCGTATAAATAGGTGAACTGGAGGTTCTTATGACTACTCAAACAAAACAACATATTCCCTGGTATTTGTGGCCTTTTGCCGCGATCTGGAAATTGCTTGCGGTCATCGTGGAAATGACGGGTCGCTTCGTGGCGATGGTACTTGGCCTCGTGCTGATGCTGGTTGGCGTGCTTGTCAGTTTGACGATCATCGGCGCGATCGTAGGCGTGCCGCTTGCGATCATCGGTCTGCTGCTTTTGCTGCGCGGGATATTCTAGCCAACTGAGTGCGTCGCACCTTGCTCAACGAGATAATCTAAATCGAGTAAGGTACGACGCACTTTTTCTTTTAAGGAGCATCCACTTCGGGCTGCGTATCCTGTTTGGGAGGCAGAGGCAGGCCGCGGGCGGGGCGTGAGGCGAAGGCTTTTCGAATCGCTGGGATGCGGAAGGCCAGGAAGAGCGCAAGGATAAGTCCATAGATCAATGGGCGGATGATGTCGCCTGAGAGAGAAAAGAAGTCGCCTTTTTTACTCCAGGCAAAATGCAAGACTGCAAGCGGGGCAATGTAGTAAATAAGTTGGTGCAGACGCTTCCAGTTTTTGCCCATGCGCTTTTTCCAAATGTCAAACGATGTGAACGCGAGGGGAATGAGTGCAAGGAAGGTAAGCATACCGACAACGATGTATGGCTTTTGCAGTACGGTTTGGGCGATGAGACTCCACGCAAGGCCGTAATCCAGATCCACGAAAATGATGACGTGGATGGTCGCATAAAGAAATGCGTACAAGCCAAGTGCGCGGCGGCGTTTGAGCGGCTCGCTCCATTTGAAAATGGTGTTGACGGGGGTACACATCAGCGAAAGCACAAGCAGAGTGATGGCATGGCGACCTGTGCGCTGCTCCAACTCTTGAATGGGATTGATGGAGAAGGTGCCGGTTGCCAGCTCGTAAATAATCCATACTGCGGCGGACCATGCATACAAATGAATGGCGATTTGAAGGGGGGTGAAACGCGAGAAAAATTTCATTAACTAAAAATACAGGCTAAGGTCCATGCCGTCATAAAGGCTGGCAACTTGTTCGCCGTATCCATTGAAAGGAAGTGTGGCCCTGCGGCTGATCTCGCCAATGCGGCGTTCGGAGGCCTGCGACCAGCGCGGATGATCCACAGCAGGGTTGACGTTGGCATAGAAACCGTATTCATCGGTGGCGACTGTATTCCACAAGGTTTGCGGCATTTCAGTGACCAATTCAATCTTAACAATGGACTTGATGGATTTGAAACCATACTTCCACGGCACAACGAGTCGGATGGGGGCGCCGTTCTGCGGGAGGATGGTTTCGCCATATATGCCTGTCGCGAGAAGTGTCAGATCGTTCATGGCTTCATCAAGGCGCAGGCCTTCCTGATACGGCCAGGGATAGAACGGGCTACCCTGTCCCTTCATTTCTTCAGGACGATAGACGGTTTCAAAGCGCACATATTTAGCATCTGAAGTTGGCTCGACCATTTTCAACAAGCTGGCTAGCGGAAAACCATTCCACGGGATGACCATGCTCCATGCTTCCACACAGCGCAGACGGTAGATCCGCTCTTCCTGAGGGAACATGCTCAACAGGTCTTCCACGCCAAAAGTCTTCGGCTTGTTAACAAGGCCGCCTACTTCTACGGTCCAAGGGGTGGTGGTGAAATCTTCGGAGAGGCGCGCCACCGCTTCCTTGTTCGTGCTGAACTCATAATAATTGTTATAGTTGGTTATCTCTTCAAGGGTGTTGGCAGGATCATTCAATTCGTCCGTTAATATGGTGCCTGCATCCACAGGAAGTGATTCAGGGGTTATATCGGCCGCTTCAGGCGCACATGCGGCTAGGGCCATGCTACCCGCAACAACACCTGCTGCTTTAATAAAATCGCGCCGTGAAAGATAGGCTTCCTTCGGTGTAATCTCGGATGAACGTACAGGGACTGACTTATACGGGTTATTCATTGGTTTCTCCTCGTCATTGGCGATATTAATACCACGGACGTCCCCATTCTAAGAAAACTTCCTTATTGTAAGATGATAAGTTGCTTAGAGAGTGTCTAAAAAAACTCAACCACGAAATCTCGAAGACATAAAGACACGATTTTTTTGCTTTGAGCCTCTGTGTCTTGGTGCCTTTGTGGTAAATAAAGCCCACTCTTTTAGACACTCCCCGTTCTCTCAGGAAATGCAGCATTCAGCTAATTTTAGTTTAAACGCCTTCCAATCGATTCTTCAAATTTGCAAGTAAAGCAGTTTGCGCCTTTGTAGCCTCGCTGATGACAAATTTTGCCAGCCATTTGTGAACGTGGACCAGCATCGTTTCTTTTACAAGTACACCGTCATCCAGCGGAGCGAATGAATATTTCACATTCAGGGTGATATTCGGGACGCTGTGTACTGTTGTGTTTAATTGCAACGGCTGATCCGTGAAAACCGTCTGCACGCGGATGCGATTGCGATATAAGACAATGCCCATCCTGCTAAAAACTTCCACGGTCTCAAAGGAAACGCTCTTCTTGCCATCCTGTTCACCAAACTGAACCGCATCCACATATGTGAGCAAAGGCTGTAGCCCAACCAGGTTATACGGGTCACGCAGGTGGTCATAGACCACAATAGGCGGCACATTGATCCAGGTTTTAAATTCAAGGGGATATATTGCCATCTTCAATGTCTCCCTGCATGGCGAAGCGCATACAGACACTTAAAAATAGCTCTTCGATTCAGCCGAAGAGCTATTTAATAAACAAAGCGGTCTATTCTTTAAAAGAATCCAGGGCAGCTTGCTGGGTTTCGTAATTTGGAATGTTCTGCAAAAAGCCAGTGACACCAAGCACGTGATAGACCTGCGGAGGTGCATTGCACAACTTTACACGCGCAACCTTGAAATGTTCCTCTTCACCAGTAAATAACTTGTACACTTTCTGCATAGCGCGCATACCAGCACTGGTGAGAGTATCTACTTCGGCAAGGTCGAGCAGTAGAAAACGAGCACCCGCATCATACGCATCTCGAGCTGACGCAAGCAGAAACTCTTCGCTTTGAGCATCCAACCAGCCTCGTAAATGAAACACCGCAATGGGAACATTTCGTACGATTTCCTCTTTCGTTATCTTTAAAACGCTGTCCATGGGCTCCTCCGAGTTTGACAAATTATATGTCTGATTTATGAGAACGAGAACCTTTCGCCTCTTTCATAACGGACAGTGGATCCTGCCCAATAGAGCGTCACCTCCCCCGCGCCAAGGACCTGCCACCCGCCATCCGCATCAGTGACCATGCCGGTGTGTTCGTCTATGCCGATCAATATGGAATTAGGCAATGCATCGGCAAGCTGCTTCGACCAGGCTTTGCCAAAATTATTATGATGCGGCAGTACACACGTATTTGGCACCAGGTTCAAACCTTGCAATAATTTCTTTTCATTCGGGTCGTAATAGTGTTCACACAAGACCATTGCCCCCGCGCTGCTACCTGCAATAACAGCGCCTGCCTCGTACGCTTCCAATGCAGCCTGCCAGCAAATGCTGTTTGCAAGAGTCTCTCCCAAATAGCGGGGAAAACCTCCCAGCAAATAGATCAGGCGCGAGGTCCGTATGGAGGCGGCGAGGGAATTGTCATTCGCAGACTTTGAGTCGATCACATCCACACTGAAAACATTTTTTGCGCCGAGGCTTTTGAACCAGCGCAAACCATTATTCCCTGCACGCTGATGGTTATTATCCGCTGCGGCAGCTGTGGGAATGATGCAGATCGGCGCATCCATCCCGCCCGCAAGTTCAATGGCACGCAGGTCCGGAGCGGACATCTTTCCGCCGAACTCCGCGCCGCCTGCGAGCAGTAGATTTCCCATTTTTATGAGGGGAAGGAATTAAGTGCATCCTGGAAGTCAGGGTACATGGCAATGTTCTGTAGGAATCCAGCAATGCTCAACACATAATGCACCCCAGACGAGGGCCGTGAAAGTTTGAAATACGGCGACTTAAAAGTCTGGTCCGAATGTTCGATCTGCCAGGTTTGCATATCTTCGGTGGGCGTGAACATTTTATAAATGGTGTGCAATGCACGCAGCCCTGCGCTTGATATCATCTCCACCCCGTGCAGGTCAATTAATAAATAGCGTACGCCAGCATCGTATACTGCGCGCGCGTTTTCGACAGCACGATTTTCAGTTTGCCCATCGAGATTGCCTTCAAAATGTAGAACGGTTACTGGTCCTTCGGTCTTCGTGATCTTTAACAGGCTAGTCATGTAAAAACCTCCACAATGAAATGAGAAAGCGAACGCTACTTGACTTAAACAGCAGCAAACACCAGCCAGAACAGTTAATTTCCACCTGAAACTACAACGATCGGTAATTGGATTATACATTAAACAAAACATCCCCGTTCATTCACACAGGGATGTTTTGTTTAATCAAAGGGCGGCTTATTCGCCGAGTTTTGTCATTACAAAATCATCAAAGATGACTATCGTGCCAGTATTCTGATCGTCACTGGCTGCAAAGAGCCCCACCGAACCGCTGGTGTACGTCGAGTCAGATATGCTGTCAATCATCTGCCCATTGGCATAAAGTGTCATTGAACCATTGCTGCAATCCAATCCTAAACGTAAGGGATCGGTGCTATTAGCAATAATTTCTGAGTTACCTTCCTTCAAGTACACATCTTTCAATGCCACAGCTGATTTTATGAAGGCATAGTAACCATCTGAGGCCACACCCACATAGTAGAAGGCATTCGTGGTTCCCTGCTCATTACAGACAAATCCATACATGGCTTCCGGGTCCGAGCTTTGGTTTGAGATACTAACCTCAAGATGCGTATTCTCATAGACTGTGGGATTGGGTGTAGACCAAGTCACATAGAACGGCTCAAAGACAAGGAAGGTAAGACCATCATTCAAATACTCCACTGAGCTGTAGGAATCTGTACCGGTTCCCCAACCACTGCTGTCACTTGAAAAATCATCATTAGGCAATGGATTAAGCAAAGAAGTGATATCTGGAGTAGCGCAAGCAAGGGTGGTTAATACAAGCGCAAAAACCGAAATAAAAATCTTTAAATTAAAACTCTTCATGAAATTCTCCTTTATTTGTGGTCAGATTTTAGCATCCATCCCCACAGCACAAAGGGTACTTAACTCCCACTTACTCGCCGCGCTCCACAGTCACACGCATTTCAGTTCCATCTGTTGTCACATCGATCCAGCCGCTACGATCTGTACGCAATAGTGAGTAACCATCCAACGATTCGAGCACATCTTCCGATGGCAAGCCATTCGGGTCGCCAGCAGCTACGCTTAACACTACCAGCTGCGGATTCAGATTCTCAAAAATATCCATTGGATTCGAAGGTGCATATCCTGCATCCGCAAGCAGGAGCACATCCACATTGCCAACCGTATTTCCGAATTCAAGCGATTCAAGAGTTCCTTCATCAATACCAATGGGAAGCAATGCACGGAAATTCCCAGTTTGGATAAGAAGCACGCTTCCTCTCGGACCTGCGGCCTGAATCTCGATAAATGAGCCGCCACCCAGCTCAAGCCGTTGCCCCACTTCCGCGCGACTGACAGGGATTCCCTGCTCCGCAAAATATTGATCCAGCAATTGTGCAGAGAAAGAGGCTTGCACGTTACCACTCCATAAAACATTCTCCGGCACATATCTTTCGACCACGCGCGGTAATGCAGAGAGTTGCTCCTCCTGCGTAGATGCTATGATCAACCAGTCCAATTTGCGTGAGAAGAATGGAAGCCTGCGGCCCAATTCATCAGAGAGTTCTGAGGTGCTCGCCCCACCGTTAACAAGAATATTCCGTCCTTCGGGTGTTTGAATGAGAACGGCATCTGCTGTACCAACTTCAAGGAATGTGACATGGAATTGTCCATCACCTGCGGTGGAAGCGGAGCGCCACAACACAACCATGCAAACGAACATGATTGCGAGAGTCAATGTCAATGCAACGGCTCGAAGAGAACCTGCCAAAGCATTGATTCTGTCTTTAATCCAGGACCAGTTGAAGGTCACAGTGAGAAGCGCAATGTAAAACGAAAGTACCAGCCAAACAGACGAGTCCCCAAAAAAGATAGTCCCATTCGGCACGCGGTTAAAAAATTCCACAACACGAATAGTGTAAGAAGCAAAAGGCCAGGCGATCCACGCAATGAGCTGACCGATGGGTTGAATAATGAGACTGGTGAAAACCGCCAGCCCGCCAACGATCATCACTGCAGGTTGGACCGGCAAAATAAATGGATTGGCGATGAATGAAATAAGGGAAATACGTTTGAAGTGATAAGCCATAATCGGAATGGTTGTCAATTGAGCGGCCAAAGTAAGGATAACATTTTCATTGACGATGCGCGCAAATGTACTTGTATCATGTTTCGAGATTTTAGCAATGAGATTGCTGGTGAAATTTGAGAACGGCTCTGCATAAAGGATAAGACCCAGTGTTGCAAAAAATGATAACTGAAAACCGACATCCCAAAGCACCAGTGGATTGATAAGAGCCATGATAAGCGCAACAGCCATCAGTGCATTCACACCCATGTTGCGCCTGCCCAATTGACGCGCAAGTAATGAAATACTACCCATGAATGCAGCGCGCAGCACCGCGGCGTCACCACCAACCAGAAAGGAGTACATAAATATACCAACGACGGCGATTGCCGCACCAAGTCGTTCATTCGTGAAATGTTTGAAAATGGAAAAGAAAATGCCTGCGATGATGGCGATGTTAAAGCCAGAGATGGCAATGATATGTGCAGTGCCTGTGTTCTTAAATGCATCCTGTAATTTACGCGGCAGGCCAGTATCCACGCCAAAGAGTATGCCCGCAAACAATGAAGCTTCAGGGTCTTGATAAAGACGGTATGTTTTTACCAGCAATTGCGATTTAAATTTATACACCTGTGCGGCAATAAAATTACCGCCGTTGCCAGGCAACTCTGTTACCTCAACAGTAGGCATATATGAATGAATACCGTCACGCGCGAGATAATCACGATAGGAAAACTCCTCGTCTGCAGGCGGAGTTTTCAACTGTCCACGCACCCGTATATATTGACCATATTGATAACTTTGATTTTTCTCCACGCGTACAAGGATGAAACCAGAAACTGGCATATCGCCGCTGCCCGTATCCACCGCATCCACTTTGAGTTTTAGGTTTGTATAGGAATCGCGATAATCTGGAGGCTCTGCAAGAGAGCCTGTGACCAACAGATCATAATTACGGTCGTTGTAAAAGGCGATGTGGAAAGCGTCAATATTTGGTTGGCGAAATTGATAGTAGGCAGAGCCAAGAAAAAGGAAGATAGGAAGGATAAGGGATAAAGGAGGAAAAATAAAAGAAGCGATTTGTAATGTACGATTCCGAAGAAAGAGAAAAAGAAGAAAGAAAATGGCAGCGACCAGAGTCCATGCCCAGATGGGGAGGGAGAGAATGCTTGCGAGTACGATACCCAAAATGAAGGATAAAGAAATCCATAACAAAGGCATGGATGGATTCTACATTAGTTTATCGTTATGTGATTATATTTATTTCCATGTCAGGTTTGAAATCATTCAGAGATTTGCAGCCTCATTAAACCTGACAATTCTCCTCCATAAATGTGACATTCTCTCATTGCCTCAAAGTTATAATCCATCATCATGACAGATAAAAATATCATCCTGGTCACTGGCGCAACGGGTTACGTTGGCGGGCGTCTTGTGCCGAAACTTCTCGAAGCGGGTTATCGCGTACGTTGTCTCGTGCGTGACCCGTCCCGTTTGCAGGGACGCGCCTGGCTCAACAAAGTGGAAGTGGTTCAGGGCGACGCACTCTTCTCCGGTCAAATCAGCAAAGCCATGCAGGGTGTTTCTGTTGCCTATTATTTGATGCACGGAATGCAAGGCGGAAAGATCAACGCAGAACGAGATTTGCAAGTGGCACGGAATTTTACCAATGCCGCAGAAGAAGCAGGAATCGAACGCATCATCTACCTCGGTGAATTAGTGGACCCGACCGCGCATCTTTCTCCCTATTTGCGTGCCAGACATGAAACAGGATATTTGTTGCGCTACAGCAAGGTACCTGTCACTGAAATTCGAGCAGGTATGATCATCGGCTCAGGCTCCGCCCTCTTTGAAATGATCCGCTATCTGACAGAGCGTGAGCCGCTGTTGATTTGTCCCGCGTGGTTCTCTTCACAGGCGCAACCAATTGCAATTCGCGATGTGCTTTCGTATCTTGTGGACACGCTCAAAACTCCCGACAGCATTGGGCGGGTCATCGAAGTTGGCGGCCCCACCCGTTTGACGTATGCAGATATGCTTTTGGAATATGCAAAAGAACGCAGCCTTAAACGCGTATTGATCCCCACTCCATTTTTTGCGCCGCGTCTTTCGGCGTATTGGGTACACATGGTCACACCCATCCATTGGCGGGTTGTTGCGCCGCTGATCGAAGGTCTGCGCTCGAATCTCATCGTGCGGGATGATGCAGCCAGAAAATTATTCCCGCAAATTGTGCCGATCGATTTCCAAACCGCCACCCATCTCGCGCTGGGGCGAGTCCAACGGGATAACGTGGAGACGAGCTGGTCTGACGCGTTGGTCACGGCTTTGGGTGATGTGAAGCCCTACGAATTCAGCGTGGAAGATGGTCTGTTCATCGAGCGCAGACAAGTCGTTCTTGATATTGATACTGAAACCGTCTTCCGCTCTTACACAGGAATCGGCGGCGAGCGCGGCTGGCTTTACATGGACTGGTCGTGGGCTATGCGCGGATGGATGGATAAAGCCATCGGCGGTGTGGGCCTACGCCGTGGGCGCCGCCACCCGGACGAGATCCACACCGGCGAGGCGCTTGATTTCTGGCGGGTGGAAACTGTGGAAAAAAATTCGCGCATGCGATTGCGCGCCGAAATGAAAGTACCTGGCAAAGCCTGGCTGCAATTTGATTCCACACCCGCACCGGATGATAAAAAGAAAACCGTGTTTACCGTCACAGCTTATTATGAACCACATGGTTTCTTTGGCTTTCTATACTGGTATGCCATGTGGCCTTTCCACAAATTCATCTTTGACGGGCTCACCCGCAGGCTGGCCTCCCGCGCACGGGTGCTGGGTCATTCGTATTAAGCCCAATCGGGTGTTGCCCCGATAACACAACTAATTACTGTCCACTTTTCACCAAACACTTTTCCCACTCAGCAGGGTTATATAGCTCATGACAAACTTCCTCTTTCCTGTCCTTGGCTACCTGCTTGGGTCGCTTCCGTTTTCAATTTGGATCACACGCTTCGCAAAAGGCGTAGATGTGCGCGATTCTGGTTCAGGTCACGCTACTACAACGAACACCATCCGTCAGGCGGGATTTGGATGGGGCGCATTGGTCTTCAGTTTGGATGTGGCAAAGGGATTTTTGCCAACATTCCTGGCATTGAAATATACCGATGATGTGTGGTTAACTGCCCTCACCGCCACTTTCGCGGTGGTCGGTCACTGCTGGCCCTTATTCGCTGGTCTGCGCGGCGGAATGGGATTGGCAACCGCAGGCGGCGCATTTCTGGCGGTCAATGTGCTGGCTTTCCTCGTTTGCATCGGACTGTTGATCCTGTTGGTGCTTGTCATTCGTCACTCGGCGCGGGCAAGTGTATTTACAGGGATTCTCGCTGCCCCTACGTTGTGGCTTCTGAATATTCATGGTATTTCGTTTTGGGTAGCTGTCGGTGCAGGGTCTGTAATCGCGCTCCGCTTTTTGATCGATTGGAATCGCAAGTATCGCGAGTTGTGGCTGGATCGGGAAAAAAGTTCCAGCTGAGATTCTGTTTTCGGTCAGTAGGCAGGTGGGGGTGGGGAAAGAGGCGCTGTCATCCACTAAGTACACCTCACTTTATCAAAAATAAAAAAAAGAGCCTCAATCAAATCGAGGCTCTTTTACTTCTAATCTCCCAACAACCAATCAAACAATCCATGTTTATTTGGCGAGGTCTCTTCCAACCGCGGCATGGCCAGTAGGACAACGGTGATGTTGTCGTGCCCGCCGCGTTCGTTGGCAAGATTAACCAGCGTTTCTGCTGCGGCCTTAAGATCCTTCTTGGAGCGGATGATCTTTTGTATCTCGTCATCCCAAACAAGGTCGGTAAGGCCGTCACTGCAGAGCAGAATGGTATCACCAGGTTCAAGATGAAAGCCCTGATTATTCACGGACTCCTCATCGGTTTCTTCATTATCAATACGCATGCGGAAATCCACTTCAGGAAGTTTTATGCCTCCGAGGTGCCTGCGGATGACATGCACATTCGGATGGTCCCGCATTTGTTCGGCGGTGATAATGCCTTTTTCGTAAGCTTCCTGCACCCAGGTATGGTCGATCGTAAGACGTTGAATAAATTTGCCGCGTAGGAGATAAATACGTGAGTCACCGACATATGCGGTGTAAAGTTTATTTTCGATCACCCATGCGCAGGCACAAGTAGCGCCCATGCCTTCTTCATCTTCTTTGCCTGCAGAATGCGCAGCAATAGCCTGACTGGCGTCATGGATTGCAGTTTCAAGTATTTTGACAGGTTTCTTTGCGTTACTTTCCCCTACGCCCATACTAATGTAATTGACGGCAAGTTCGGCGGCTACTTCGCCCGCGCGATGTCCACCAATACCATCAGCAACGAGAGCAAATACAGATGGGCGTGCATCATCCTTACTTACCAGAAATGATGAAACCGCATAACGGTCTTCATTATTCTTGCCGGACATTCCGGCGCTGCTAAGCGCGGCAACATGGAGATGAGGAAGTGTGGAACGGATCATTCTTCAACGGGTTGAACAGTGATCTTGGGAGTCGGAATGACTGGCGGGGTCTTCAGCATGAAACGATACATTAATTGTCCAAAGTGTACCATATCCCCATGCATGAGACGATAGCCCTCACGGGGGATGGGCTCGTAATTCACCCAAGTGCCTGCAATTGAATTGTTATCCTGAAGCAGATACCCCCCATCATCCGTCAGGCGCAGCCTTGCATGAACCGAAGAAATGGATGGATCATCCAGGATCTGGGTGCATTGTACCGGGTCCGTGCCGAAAACGATCTCCTTTTCCGCAAGTGGAATGGGGGCAACCGCAGCGAACTGCCCATCTGGATTGACACGGATAAATGAGGCCGCCGCCTCCGCACTAGACTTTGGGGCTGCTTCTGTTTTCTTTGACGGGGTGCGCCTCTTTTTGGGTTTCGTTACTGGAGCAGACGGCGCAACAACAACTTCCTCTTCCGCCGTCTGAATGGATTGCGTCAATGGATCGGCTTCTGCACGACGAGCTTCCTGCGCAGCCCGCAGAGATGGAATTCGTAAACGCCCGCTAAGCAAAATGAAGAAGAGTACCAAGCCAGCAAAAATGATCGCACCAAAGGTAATGGGAGTTCGGTATTTCGCCAACAAGGCTGCAGGTCCACTAGGAGGCTTAATAACAGTGACCGTGACTGGAAGTGCCATGCTGGTTTTACTCAAACCAAGCGTGTCTACAGCTTCAACGGTGATTTGATGCTCTCCGCTCGTTAGGTAGGTAGTCAAGTCCCAGGTGAACAGATTAAAAGGTTCATTTGTATTTTCATCTGCTACAAGGCCATCCACATACAAGGTTGTGCGAGTTAATGGGCGTGGATGCCCATCAGGGAATTCGATGATGATCTCAATCTCCTGAGTCTCAGGCATCAGAATATCCATATTGAACGGATCATCTTCAGGGGCTTGACGTGTGATCTGCAAAACTGGCGCTACCGGGAATGGATTTGGCGGCTGAATATTTACGCTAAATTTTTGTTCGTTGGAAGTCACTCCGCCAGTTGGCAGGTTGATTTGTACACTAAGGGGGTAATCTCCAGCAGCGTTCATGTGAGATGTATAGGTAAGAGTGTACACACGACGTAGCGCAGAAAAATATGCCTCGGGGTCCGGAAAACGCTCATCCCCCGAATATTGGAACATGGCTCCGCCCGTTTGGATGGCAAGGTTATTGAAGACCGCCGCGCTCGTATTAGTGAAAGTTGTATTCGAATCTACATACCAAACGAAAATTCGGACATTATTTTCCAATGCACTTTGAATAAATGGCTCAATCGTAGCAGCAAGATTCGGGTCTTCCATTTGCGGGGTGATAAAGAGAATGGCGCGCTTCATGCCAAGGCGTGGCGTTTGGGCACTGACTGTCTCTATAGCAGTGGCAAGGGATTGCAAATTGGGGGTGGCAGCTCGCATGTCTGGCTGAAAGCCATTCAAGCCGACGATAAAGTCTGCGGCATTAGCATGGTTAATGACAGGACCCGCCTGACTAACTAGGCTTAAGTCATCAGGCAGGTCAACGGGGCGGCTTTGCGCCCACTGAACGATCACTTGTGCTACACGTTGAAAACGGGAAAGTCCACTGGCATTGCGTGCATCCAAAGCAGAGCCCTGGTTGACGGCAACAACCAACTGAAGCGGTACAGCGATCTCATTCAGGGAGTCGACCAGGAGTGGCTGTCCGCTTTCGATAACAGTAACGGCCTCGGGGTTGATTCCTGAAACGAAAACTCTCTGGGCATCAAACACATCCAGAATCGCAGTAACGCTTGGAAAGGTGGATGCATCCACAGTGTAAAGCGTTGCAGAAGCAAGGTTTTGTTGCGCCCGAACCGAAGACGCAGCACCCAACAAAATGCTCAAGCTAAGAAACAGGGCAAAAAATTTACGCATTTTCGTCAACAAAAACAGGTGCTTCTTCCTTTAGTTTTGTAACACGCAGGTAAGTTAATGTCCACACAGATTCTGTATAGGTTGTGAGAAGGCCATTTATCAGCCAGGCAACTGGACTGTAGCATACAAGGAATATACCAACTGCAATAAAGGGCTGCCATGATGTGATATTGCCTTCAATAAGGGCTTGCATTAATGGGAGCATCAACAGGATTATCGGCAGCATGATAAGTACACCAATGATAAAACTTGCGATAAACAGAACCACACCGATAATCAATAAAATGAATACATTCTTTGAAAAGACCTGCCAACCGCGTGCCAGTGAGTCGAATATCCCCAACCCATCTACTATGATGGAACGCTTCACCTGAAGATGGTACAAGTTCAATGCAATGGAGATAGGGAACAAACAGCAGCAAATGGAAATAAGGAACAGCAGGATCATCATGCCACCTGCAATCTCGCCCGCAACCGCATCATTTCCCCCAGAACGTGCGGCAGGGATCGCCACAGCCAACATGGCAAGAACAAAAACTATAATAGCTGGTAGCCAGATGATCAGCGCCGCCCCAAACAACCGCCAAAAATAACTTAGGCTTTCAGAGAACAACTCGCCAAAAGGTAAAACTTCAGCCCCATTCTCTGCACGAACTACACCACGGGCCAGTCCTGCGGTGCCGACAAGGTTGAAAAAGATCTGCACAGCAATAGAAAGAAGTGCAAATGCAACAAAGACCCAAATGATCCAGGTATTTTGTTCAAACCAAACCATCATACGTTGAGCAAAATCTTCCATTTGCCCCATCATTTCAGAAGAAAATGGATTGTTCGCTGCATTATTTCCATTCCCGCCGCTGGAATTGGAGCTGCTACCGCTACTCCTGCCACAACTGGCAAGGATGCCAAAAATCCATAGCACCTTATATTTCCAGGTTATCTTTGCGGCACGGGTGAAAACTTCAATGAAATCAAAATTCATGGCATGTTCCTCTGTCTAAAACAGACTGAATATAACCTGATTTTCATTTTTTCGCTGTAAGCTGCAAGTCTCTCAATATGCTGCTGAGACTAAAAATACCGTTTTTTCTAAAAGAACAGGCTTTTCACAGTTTTTCTTCAACAAGGATCGGAGTATTGGGGTCAATGGCGCTTATCCGCAAATACGCCACCGCCCATGCGGATTGGAAAAAGGCCATCAGAATTCCCTGAACGACGTACATCACAACCATCATGAGAGGAAAGAGTACGAGAAAGAAGACAAGCATAAGGTTATTGAAGTTACCTTGTGAGTCGATGCCCAGCGGGAAGAGCATCATCGGGAACATCATGGGGAAGATAAAAATGCTGGACAATATGGAAAGCCCAAAATAAAGAACGATCATCAACAAAACCACACCCAGTATGTTGGCGCGGAAAAGTTTCCAGCCGTGGGATATGGCATCCAACGTGCCCATATTGTCTGCAACAATGGCTACTTGTGCAAGTTCCAACACAGAGTACCCTACAACTATGAGAGGAATAAACAGCAGGAACATGGGCATCATGCACAACATGGAAAGACCGAATGTGACGATGGAAGCCACGGAAGTCACAGCCATGAAGCCAACCCAGATCACCATCCACGCGCCGCCGAAAATGGCATACAACCCCAGCACCCGCCAGAAATACGGCAGGCTCTCGTTGAACAATCCGCGAAAGGTAAGTTTCTCCGCGCCTTGTTCCACTTTAACCGCACCGTAGATCGTTGTTAACTGGGCAATGATACCCACGAACATGATCGGGATGATCAAAATAAACATCACAGCCATAAAAGCAAGCGAGACCCAGGTTTCGTTTGCTAGTTCATTCAATGGTTCAGGCAGGAACATTGTAAAAGCAGGATTTCCCAGAAACATAAACGGCAGGATAAAAATCCCAAACAGGCCGGGCAGCATTTGCCACAGCCACAGCACCTTGTGATTCCAGCCGATCTTCCACATACGAGTCAGCACTTCCCCGAAATCAAATTTCATTTTTTTCTCCTGAATCCGCCTTCAAAGTCCCAAACCCAAAAAATTACTCCCATTCAATTGTGGCAGGCGGTTTACTCGTAATATCATACACCACGCGATTGATTCCTTCCACCTCGTTCACCACGCGGCTTGATATTTTTGCAAGCAACTCAAAGGGCAGGCGCGCCCAATCGGCGGTCATAAAATCGTCAGTGGAAACGGCGCGGATCGCGGCGGCTTCCTGATAGGTGCGCTGGTCGCCCATCACACCCACGGAACGGACAGGCAGCAACACCATAAAGGCTTGCGAGGTCTGCGCGCCTTTTCCAAGAA
>Ga0209066_10004358_pt1 | contig 15519 bp, 15 predicted proteins | sample All_14_2_FD_187198 | JGI IMG/M metagenome (GOLD analysis project Ga0209066, IMG submission 187198) | Freshwater microbial communities in response to fracking from Pennsylvania, USA - Allegheny Zone_MetaG_DW_15 (SPAdes) (version 2) ...
TAGCGGTCGGTCTTCATCAGGCCGAGGCCGATCATCATGTTGGGGGTCATCACCTCGACGTCGACCTCGGGCACGCGCTTCTTCAGGATCTCCATGGCGGCCTTCGGATCGGCCATGACGTCGCGCCAGCCCATGTAGGAGGCCTCAAGGAAGTCCTTCAGGGCCTTCGGCCGGTCCTTCATCGTCTTGGCGCTGGCGATGATCGACATGGAATACATGTCGAAGCCGAAATCGGCCCACGGCATCATGACCACGCTACCCTTGCCGGCGGCCTTTTCGTAGAGCGGCAGGCCGGTGCTGTAGTCGCCGACGCCGTCGACGCGCTTCTCGGCCAGCGCCGCAATCTTCGCCGACGGTTCGATGTTCACCCAGGAGACCTTGGCCGGATCGATGCCGTTGGCCTTGGCGAAGGCCGGGAACATCTGGCGCTGCGAATCGCCCGGCGGGGCGGCGAGCGTCTTGCCTTCCAGGTCCTTCGGCTTGGCGAGCGGTTTCTCTTTCAGGCTGAAGATGTTGAGCGGCGTCTTGTCGAACACCATGCCGACCGTCTTCACGGTGGTGCCGCGGCCGACCGAGGCGATGACGACGGCGGCATCGGCGAGGCCGGCATCGGCGCGCCCGGTGTCGACCTTGGCGATCGAATCGCCGGAGCCCTTGGAATTCTCGAGCGTCACATCCAGGCCCTTGGCCTTGTAGTAGCCCTTGTCGAGCGCGACCCAGTAGGCGGCGTGGTCGCCGACCGCGAACCAGTTGAGCGCGAAGGTGAACTTCTCCTGGGCCGACGCGGCGCCGGAGGTGGCCAGCAGCGCGGCCAGCGCAAGCGAAAGTGTGCGAGTCATGATAGTCTCCCTTTCCCCATCCCCGAACTCAGTCGACGCCCTCGGCCCAGGGGGCCCAGAGATGCGCCAGCAACACGACGGCGCCGTAGAGCACGAGGCCCACGACGGAGATCCAGACCAGGGCCGCGAACGCCACCGAGGTGTTCATGCTGCTCTGGGTGGTGACGATCACGTAGCCCAGGCCGCGCTGTGAGGCCACGAACTCGCCCACGATCGCGCCCACGACGGCGGCGGTCGCCGTGATCTTGAGCGCGCTCAGGATGTAGGGCAGGGCGTTGGGGATGCGGATCTTGACGAAGATCTTCCATTTCGGCGCGTTGAAGACGCGGCCGAGATCGAGCATGTCGGGCTCGACCTGGGACAGGCCGACGGCGGTGTTGATGACCACCGGGAAGAAGCCGATCAGCGCGCCCATCAGCATGTTGGGGAAGATGCCGTAGCCCATCCAGATCAGGAACAGCGGCGCGATCGCCACCTTGGGCAGCGTGTTCACGAATACGAGGAACGGCACGAGCGCGTTGGCGAGCACGGGCGACCAAGCGATGGCGACACCCAGTGCGACGCCGACAACGGCGGCCATCAGGAAGGCGCCGATGATCTCCAGCGTGGTCGTCCAGAGGTGCCCGGCCCAGGCCGTGTCGCCATGCCAGAGAGCGTTCCAGACCGAAAGCGGGGCGGGCAGAAGATATTCGCGGATGTTGCCGAAGGTGACGGCGGCCTGCCAGCTCGCCAGCAGGAAGGCGAAGAGGGCGAGCGTCGGCCAGTAACGGTTGGCCAGTGTGCCGAATTTCGTCATGCGCGCCGAGCGATGAAACTGTTCATCGCTTTCGTCTCGCTGATATCATGGGCCCCCATGCGATGAGACTGGCGAACGCGCATTTGCCCGTCAAGGCGAGGTTCGTCGGTGAAGCTTTCCCTTTGCAACGAAGTCATCCGCGAGTTGCCGTTCGAGCGCCAATGCACGCTGGCCGCGGCACTCGGCTATAGGGGCCTGGAAGTCGCGCCCTTCACACTGGGCGACGATGCATGGCGCATGCCAGCCGCAAAGCGGGCCGCCGTCCGCCGGGCCTGCGCCGATGCGGGCGTCGAGGTGAGCGGTCTGCACTGGCTGCTGGCCGCGCCCGCGGGCCTGTCGATCGCCACGGACGATCGCGGCGTGTGGCAACGCAGCCTCGACGTGATGTTGTCATCCATCGAACTGTGCGCGGAGCTGGGTGGTGCCTATCTCGTCCACGGCTCGCCCGGGCAGCGTCGCGTGGCCAATCTGGACGATGCCAAAAGGGTCGAGGAAGCCTGGAGTGCCGCTGCCGTTGCGGCGGAGAAGGCCGGCGTCCTCTATTGCCTGGAGCCGCTGGCGCGACCGGATTGCAACTTCGTCAACACGCTGGCCGAGGCCGACACCATCGTGCGCCGTATCGGCAGCCCGGCCTTTCGGCTCATGGTCGACACGCTGGCGTCGAGCCTCGAAGAGCAGGAGCCGGTTGCCGACGTCGTCCGTCGCTGGATGCCGACCGGTCTGATGGCGCACGTCCAGTTCAACGACCGCAACAGGCGCGGGCCGGGAGAGGGGGCCGACAAGTTCGCGCCCGTGGTCGAGGCGCTGCGCCACACCGGCTATGATGGCTGGATCGCCATGGAACCCTTCGTCTACGAGCCCGACGGTCCGACCTGCGCGGCGCGCATGATCGGCTACGTCCAAGGTCTGCTGGAGCAAACGGTATGAAAGTGAAGGTAGAGGCAGTCGACCGCTTCGAGCGAGACCACCGCCTGCGCCTGCCGTTCCGCTTCGGCGTCATCACCGTGACGCAGGGCATCCAGGCAATCATCCGCGTGCGCATCGCGCTGGAGGATGGCCGCACCAGTGAGGGCGTCGCGGCGGAAGCGCTCGGCGCCAAGTGGTTCGAGAAGAGCCCGGACTTCTCCGACGCCCAGAACCTCGACCAGCTCCGACAGGCCCTGCAGCTCGCCATCGATCACTACGGCGGGCGAGGGTTCGACACACCGTTCGGCCTCTATGCCGGCAGCTATCGCCAGCAGATCGCGCGCGGGGCCGAGTTGGGCCTCAATCCCCTGGTCGCCTCCTATGGACCGGCGCTGCTCGACCGCGCGATCATCGACGCCGTTGGCAAGGCGACGGGGCAGTCCTTTGCACAGATGATTGCGGCCAACGTGCCGGGCATCGCCGCGACCGACCTGACGCCCGACATCGACGCCGATCACCTGTCGCAATTCCTCAAGGGGCTGAGGCCGCGGCCCTCGATCGATCTGCGCCACACGGTGGGTCTGGTCGATCCGCTGACGAAAGCGGAGAGGCCGGAGTCGGAGCGGGTGAACGATGGGCTGCCGGAGACGCTGGAAGAGGTCGTCTCCTACTATCGCGGTCGCTACTACAAGCTGAAGGTCGGGGGCGATGTCAGGGCCGACCTCGACCGGCTGACGCGCATTGCCTCGGTGCTCGATGCCGGCGCAGGCGACTACAGGGTCACGTTCGACGGCAACGAGCAGTATGACGATGTCGACGGCATCGTCGAACTGTGGCGCAAGGTCGAGGAGACGCCCGCACTCGCGAGGATGGTCGAGGCGACGCTCTTCATCGAACAGCCGATCAAGCGCCAGGCGGCGCTCACCCGGCCAGTGACGGAACTGGCGAAGTATCGCCCCGTCATCATCGACGAGTCCGACGGCGAGCTCGCGACCTTCCCGGAGGCGCTGAAGCTCGGCTATGCCGGTGTTTCGAGCAAGAACTGCAAGGGCTTCTACAAGTCGATCCTGAATGCCGCGCGCGTCGCCAGGCTGGGGCCGGGCTATTTCATGTCGGCCGAGGACCTCACGACCCAGCCCGGCGTCAGCATCCAGCAGGACCTGGCGCTGGTCTCGCTGCTGGGCCTCAGCCATGTCGAGCGTAACGCCCACCATTTCATCGACGGCATGTCGTCGGCCTCCGATGCCGAACAGGATGCCTTCGTCGCCGCCCACCCCGATCTCTATGAGCGGCAGCAAGGCAGGCCGGCGCGTCTGAAGGTGCGCGACGGAGCACTGGCGCTGGGCTCGCTCGGATGTCCCGGTTTTGCCGTGGGTGTCGATCTCGACTTTGCGGCCCTGCGGTCGATGCCTGCCGCGCCGCGCGAACGCCTGGTGCCGGCTCATTCTGGAGGCAAGCAATGAGCGCCAACCTTCCGGCCCGCTTCGACTGTGTCGAGGCCGTCGAGGACTTCATGACCTCACCGTCCGCCGAACTTGTGGCCGATCTCGCCGCGACGCCGGGCGACATTCTCGTGTTGGGCGTCGGCGGGAAGATGGGCCCGACCTTGGCGCGCATGGCCAAGCGCGCGGCGCCCTCCAAGCGCGTGATGGGCGTGGCGCGCTTCAGCGAGCCCGGTGTGAAGGAGGCGTTGGAGAAGGCCGGCGTCGAGCCGATCTCCGCCGACCTCCTCGATCGAATGGCGCTGGAGAGTCTCCCGAGGGCCGCCAACGTCGTCTTCATGGCCGGTCGAAAATTCGGCGCCACGGGGGACGTACCGCTCACCTGGGCGATGAACGTCCAGGTGCCGGCGATGGTCGCCGAGGTGTTCAAGGAGTCGCGAATCGTCGCCTTCTCGACCGGCTGCGTGTACCCGTTCGTGCCGGTCGACGGCGGCGGCGCGACCGAGGAGGTGCCGCCGGTGCCACCGTCCGGCGACTATGCGAACTCCTGCGTTGGCCGCGAGCGCATGTTCGAGTATTTCTCGGCCCGCCATGGCACCCCCGGCCGGCTGTTCCGTCTGAACTACGCGATCGACATGCGTTACGGCGTTCTGCACGACGTCGGCCGCAAGGTGCGGGACGGCGAGCCGATCGACCTGTCGATGGGCCACGTCAACGTGATCTGGCAGGGCGATGCCAACTCGGTCGCGCTGCGCTGCCTCGCGCGCGCCACCACGCCCACGACTCCGATCAACGTCACCGGGCTGGAGACCATCGAGATCCGCTGGCTGGCGGCTGAATTCGGCAAGCTTTTAGGCAAGACGCCGATTCTCACTGGCACGGAAGCGCCGACCGGCTGGCTGAACAACGCGAGCCGTATGGAGAAGGAGTTCGGTCCGCCCAGCGCGCCGCTCTCGAAGATGATCGAGTGGACGACCGACTGGCTGCAGAGGGACATGGTCACGCTGAACAAGCCCACGCACTACGAGGTGCGCGATGGCAAATACTGATCCGCCGGACGTCCGGCCGATCGATCCCGAGCAAAGCGACGCGGTTTGGCCGCTGTCGATAGAGGCAGGCTGGAACCAGAACCTCGCGGACTGGCGTTTCATGCTGGGCGCCGGACGCGGCTTCGGCTGTACGGCACCGGACGGAACATGGCAGGCGAGTTCCCTCGTGCTTCCGCTCGGGCGGAATCTCGCCTGGATCAGCATGGTGCTGGTGACGAAGGATCGCCGTCGCGGCGGAGTGGGCACCGGCCTGCTGAAACGCTGCATCGAGGAAGTCCGGGCGGCCGACGCCGTTGCCGGCCTCGACGCCACCGAGCAGGGACGCCCGATCTACCTGACGCTCGGTTTTCGCGACCTCTACCCGATCGCCCGCTGGCACTTCGGCGGCGTGAAGGCCGAGCCGGTGGCGCCACCGGCCGGCGTCACGGTCCGGGCCATCACGCCGGCGGACCTGCCGCGACTCGCCGTCTATGACCGGCCGCTGACCGGCATGGAGCGGCCGTCGATCCTGATGCACCTGGCCTTGCGTCAGCCGGGACGGGCTTGGCTCGCCGAAGACGTGGGCGGCAAGATCGTGGGCTTCGTGCTGGGCCGGGAAGGCCGCACGGCCACATCGCTCGGTCCCGTGGTGGCGGATCGCGAGCCCATCGCCTTGTCGCTGATCTCGCGCGCGGCCGCCGCTGCGCTGGGGCCGTTCATCATCGACGTGCCGGAGGCCCACGAAGCCGTCCGCGCCTGGCTCCAGGAGCAGGGCGCGACCTCGCCGCGCGGCTACATGCGCATGACCCTGGGGACGGCCAAGCGACTCGACGATCCCTCGCACGTGTTCGCTCTCGCGGGACCGGAATTGGGATAGGATGCACATATGAGCACCGACAAGGCCCTTCACTGGCGCGATCTTCCGGCGCCCGTCCTGTCCCTGCTGCGGCAGGGCACCGTCATCCCTGCGCATCCGCTGGCGCTCGATACCGACCGGAACTTCGACAAGCAGTCGCAGCGCGCATTGAGCCGCTACTACCTCGACGCCGGCTCTGGCGGACTGGCCGTGGGCGTGCATTCGACCCAGTTCGCCATCCGCGAGGTCGGGCTCTATCGGCCGGTGCTCGAACTGGCCATCGCGACGGCGCGCGACTGGACCGACCGGCCCCTGGTCATGATCGCAGGTGCCGTCGGCAAGACGGCGCAGGCGGTCGAGGAAGCGCGCACCGCGCGCTCGCTGGGTTACCACGCCGTGCTGCTCTCGCTGGCGGCACTCAAGGGTTCCAGCGAGGACGAGCTGATCGAGCATTGCACCGCGGTCGCAAAGGAGATGCCGTTGATCGGTTTCTACCTGCAGACCGCCGTGGGCGGCATCAAACTGTCGCGCGAGTTCTGGACGCGCTTCGCGGCGATCGACAATGTCGTGGCGATCAAGGTGGCGCCGTTCAACCGATACCGAACCCTCGATGTCTGCTTCGGCATTGCCGCCGCCCATGCCGAGGATCGCGTCACGCTCTATACCGGTAACGACGACCACATCGTGGCCGATCTCGTGACTCCGATGGTCGTCCGCACCGGCAACCGCGAGGTGACGCTGCGCTTCCAGGGAGGGCTGCTGGGACACTGGAGCGTGTGGACGCGCGGCGCGGTGAAGATGCTGGAACGGCTGAAACTCTCGGTCTCGAACGGTGCCATCGCGCCCGAAATCCTCGCGCTCGATTCCTTCGTCACGGACTGCAACAGCGTGGTGTTCGACGTCGACCACGATTTCGCGGGCTGCATTCCGGGCTGCCACGAGGTCCTGCGGCGGCAGGGACTGCTCAAGTCGATCGAATGTCTCGACCCGCACGAAAAGCTCAGCCCCGGGCAGAGCGAGGGGATCGACCGGCTCTACGCGACCTATCCCGAGCTGCACGACGATGCCTTTGTGGCGGCGAACCTCGAGCGCTGGCGGAACTGACGCATTGGACGAGCTGTTCGCATCCCACGATGCGCTGGCGGTCGCGGAACTGGTCCGCGGCCGGCAGATCGGCGCCCGGGAATTGCTCGACGCCACCCTGGCCCGCCTCCGCGCGGCGAATGGGCGACTGAACGCCATCACCGACTTCTACGAAGGCGAACGGCTCGAACGGTCGATCGCTGCCGCGGGCGATGGGCCGTTTGCGGGCATTCCCTTCGTCGTGAAGCAGCTGATGGCCGATTGCGCGGGCACGCCGACCACGGTGGGGTCACGGTTCTTCGCGCAGGAGCCGGTGGCGGCGAATGACAGTGCTGCGGTCGCCCGCATGCGCCGCGCCGGTCTGGTCATCGTCGGGCGCAGCAATACCAGCGAGTTCGGTCTCGCGCCGACGACCGAACCGGCCTTCGGCGGAGCGACGGTCAATCCATGGCGGGTCGACCTGTCGCCGGGCGGCTCTTCCGGTGGGTCGGCCGCGGTGGTGGCGGCCCGGGCATTGCCGATGGCGCACGCGACCGACGGCGGCGGTTCGATCCGCATCCCGGCCTCCCTGTGCGGCCTGTTCGGCCTGAAGCCCTCGCGCGGCCGCGTCAGCCTGGCGCCGATCGGCGAGACGCTGGCCGGGGCGGGGGCCCAGCTCTGCGTCTCGACCTCCGTGCGCGACAGTGCAGCGCTGCTCGACGCGCTGGCGGGGGGTGAACCCGGCGATCCTTATCGAGCACCCGAGGCCGAGGGCGGATTCCTCGACGCGACGAAGCGGGAACCGGGCAGGCTCCGCGTCGCTTTCCTGCGCAAGCCCGTCGGATGGCCGTCGATGGACCCGGCGCTGGTCGCGGCCGTCGAACGCACTGCGCAGCGATTGGAGGCTCTCGGCCATCACGTGGAAGAAGCGACGCCCGCCTATGATGCCGCCGCGGTGGGCGAGGCCTTCGGCACGGTGATGTGCGCCAACACCTTCACCAACATCCAGCTGCGCGCCAATGGCCGAGTGCCGGGACCCGGCGACCTCGAACCGGTGACCCTTCTCTATGCCGAGAAGGGGCGCGGGATCAGCGCCCACGACTACATTCGCGCCGTGCAGACATTCCATCGTACCGGCCGCCAGCTCGGGGCCTTCTTCGAGGGCTTCGACGTCCTGCTTTCCCCAACGATTGCCCGCACCTCGCTGCCGCTCGGTACCGTGCGCATGCATGGCAGCCTCGAGCAGTTCGAGGAGGGGCTCGCGCCGATGGTGGCTTTCACCTCCGTCTGCAACGCCGCGGGCGTGCCGGCCATGTCCGTCCCCCTCGAATGGACGGAAGAGGGGTTGCCGATCGGCATGCATTTCGTCGCGCGCTACGGCGCCGAGGCGACGTTGTTGTCGCTGGCTGCCCAGCTCGAACGGGCACATCCTTGGCGCGATCGCCGGCCCGGTGGAGTCCTATGATGGCGAACTCCTGGCGGATGGCCTTTGCGGGATTTGCTGCCGGCGCGTTCAGCGTTCTGGTGTTCCATCAGTGGGGGTTCTACCTCGCCGCCCAGCTCGGCTTGGGCACGCCCAATCTCTACAGCATGCGGCCGGTGCCGCCCTGGGGCGTTCCGGCGATCGCCTCGCTCGCCTTCTGGGGCGGACTGTGGGGGATGCTCGGCGCATTCGTGGTCGGGCGCCTGCCGGGCATCCTGAACGGGGCGCTGGGCTGGATCGTCTTCGCGATCACGCTGGTCCTGGCGGTGAACTGGTTCGTCGTCCTGCCACTCAAGGGCGCTCCCGTCGGCGGCGGCTGGCGGCTGCCGGGCGTGGCCGTCGTCCCGGTCGTCTACGCGCTCTGGGGCTTCGGCACGTGGCTGTTCTACGGGCTCATGCGCAGGTTGCTGAAGTAGCCGCTTCGTGCTCGGCGTCAGAGCTTGCGCATGACGATCTGCGATCCGCCGCCCCAGATCGGGAGATAGGCCATCTTGTAGCCTGCACCGCCGGTCACGATCGGGTGGATGGCCTCCGGGGAGGAGGCGACGTCCTGGCCCTTGTCGAACAGATATTGCTGGGCGCGCCTGATATCCCAGCCCTCGTGTCGCGCGATCTTCTGGGCGAGTTCGAGCGGCAGGAGGAGAACCTGCTCGCCGCGGCCGCTCTTGCGGCTCTGGCCTGACATCACGATCTCGGCGCGCATGCCGGTGACGACCGGGTCGAGGATCGCCTCGGGCGTAGCGCCTTCACCGTCGCCCGGCAGCACCTCGGCAGTTCCCGCGATACCCATCACCGTGAGAGCGCTCTCGTCCTTCGACAAACCATGGCGCTCGGTGAAGGTCGGGAAGGGGCCCTCGTTCCTCTCGGCAAAGCACAGCGTGTACTTGGCCGGCTGGCCCATCGTGGCCATGTCGCCCGTGTCCGAGCGCGCCCCCCCGATGTTGCGCAGGCAGAGCTGCAGGGCGCGGCCGATGCAGGCATTGGCGCGGTTGCCGGGACCGATTGCGTTGGTCAGCGCATTGACGCCGAGCCGCTGCCCGATCGGGCCGTGGAGGCACAGCGCGACGGCGGCGCTGCCGGTGGTCGTGGCGATGCCGAGAAGATTGAAGTCGGGTTCGAGTACCGCCTGCGCTGCGGCGAGCACGACCGGCAGTTCCGCCGGCACGCAGCCCGCGATCACGCACTGGTAGGCGACAGAGTCGGGCGTGATGTCGCCGAACATGGGCGGCATCATGCCGTGCGAGTCGGTCCGCCCGGCGACGCCGGCGACCATGGCCTCGAGCCGCTTCCGAGTAGGCGGAACCAGAGGGAGGCCGTCCGAAAGCTCGGCCTCCGTCAGGATCTGTTGTGCGTTCTCCCAGGCCGTCGAGTCCTCGACGACCGGCCAGCCGCACCACTCGGTCATCGGGCGATGCGCGTGCAGGCGACGGTGGTGCCGCCGAACGACGGGATGAACGCCGAGTGCTTGCCGGGACCGCCCGCCACGGTGATGTGAATGTCGCCGGGGTCGCGGCCGATCGACAACCAGTCGCCGTCGGGCTTGTGGCCGGTGCTCTCGTAGGTGTCGAGATTCTCGCGGGAGATCCGCGACAGGTGGATGCGCGAGCGCTTCCACAGTTCCTCGCGGATGCTCTCGATCGTGAAGCCGTCGCGCTTCAGCGTCGCCGCATGTTCGGGACCGATGATCACGAACATCGGGCCCTTGCCGTACACGGTGTTGGCGCCCGGATTGGACATGCCGCCGGCGAAGGTGGTCAGCAACCCGTCGCCCGTGGTCGAGCCATGGTCGTTCAGATTGTGCGGTCCCTCGCCCGACATCACCGTCACGACCGAGTCCGTGGGCGCGAAGCCGCGCTGCACGTGATACGGCGTCCAGGGATTCTCTTCCTCGTTCTCGCCGAAGCAGAAGGTGAACTTGGCGGGATTGCCCTGGGTCGAACGATCCATCTCGCCGGGCTTGGCGCCGGCCACGTTCAGCAGCATCAGGCCCAGCGCGCGGCCGATCGTGGCATTGGCCTGGCGGCCCTGGCCGAAGCAGTTGGTACCGCAGTTGATGTTGAGCTCGTGCCGGATCGGCCCGCTCACCATGACCATCGGCGCACAGGAATGCGTGGTCGCGAGCGTGCCATGCAGATTGTACTCCGGGTCGAGCACGCCGCGCAGGGCCGCGGTCACCACCGGGAAGTACTCCGCCTTGCAGCCGGCCATGACCGCGTTTGCCGCCAGCGCCTGAAGTGTCGGGACGATCTGGCGCGGGGGGACCGGCGGGTAGGGGCGGTTGTCGCCGCGCACCGTCTCGACGAACTTCGCCACCTTCGCTTCGGTCGGCACGTAGAGCGGCATGCCGTCGCTCCAGCCCTGTTCGACGGCGTACTCGTTGAAGGCCTCGACATCCATGTCGCCGATGTCGATCACTTCCTGGTCGGCGATGTCCTTCATTTGCTCGTGGCCTCGGTCAGTCCCCTGGTCGCTGCTTCGATGCGCTCCCGCAGCTCTTCGGCATTGAGGCCGCCGACGGGATGCTTGACCACGATCAGGCGCGGTTCGACCTTGCGGGCCTTCGCCTGGGCGAGTACCAGCGGCTTGAATGTCTCAGTGGCGATCACGAAAGCGGTGATGCCGAGCTTCTCGAGTTCGAGGCTGTCGTGGAAACTCCACGATGAACAGCTTCCTCAATCCCCTAAGGCGAGAAGCGCCGCCTTGTAGTTCTTGGCGACCTTCTCGATCAGTTCCTTCGGCGCCGGCTGGCTGGCGCTGTTCTTCGCATGGAAGTGGATGTTGTCCACCGGCCGGTGGGCGCCCAGCATGGCGCGCACACCCTCCAGCAGCTCACGCGCGTTCGGCTTGGAGTTGGAGATCAGCGCAATCGCGTCGGTCGCCCAGTTGACCGGCTGCAGGGTCACCTTGGCGGGACCGGCGGCGGCCATGCCGAAGCTCGGATTGAAGATGCGCATGTTCGTTTTCCTCCACGCTACTTGTTCAACGCCGCGACGACCGACTTGGCGACGCGCTGGCCGTCCGCGATGGCATCGGCCAGGTATTCCTTGGACCCCGACCGCACGTCGCCGGCGGCGAACACCAGCGGCTGGGCGGTCTGGCCCTGAGTGTCGACAACGATATGCCCCGTGGCGTCGCGTGCAAGCGAATCCGGCAGGAATTCCGCAGCGGGAGACCGGCCCTCGTAAACGAACACCGCGTTCGTCGAAACGCGGTTTCGCTGGCCGTCATTTTCGATGGTGACCGCCTCCAGACCGTTGTCGCCCTCCAGGCCGACGATGCGTCCCGGCCGCGCGGTGACACCCTCGGGAACCGTTCCGGTCGGCGCTCCCAGCATGGTGATGTCGCCCGCGACGCCGACCAGGACGGCGGCTTCGTAGGGCGCCCAGCCGGTGGCGCCGGCGACGATCACGGGCTGTCCGGCATAGAGCGGCCCGTCGCAGTTGGCGCAGTGCGACAGGCCGCGGCCTTCGTACTCCTCTTCGCCTGGAACACCGAGCCTGCCCTTGTTGAGGCCGGTCGCCACGACCAGGGAACGCGCGCTGTGGCGCTCGCCGTCGGTCGTCTCGATTTCGAACGGACCGGTGCCTGTGATCGCCGAGACCTCGCCGAAGCCGATCTCGACACCCGCGACCGCGGCGTCGTCCGTGAGGCGGGCGGCCATCGTCGTGCCGTCGAACATCTCCTCGAAATCGTGGAGTTCGCCCAGATTGATGATTTCGCCACCGGGCGCGAGCTTGTCGAGGCACAGAGCCTTGAGCCCGGCGCGGGCGATTTCAGTGGCTGCGGTGAGGCCGGCCGGACCGGCACCGATGACGATAACGTCGTAGGAAGGGGTAAGCATGGCGACATTTAATCGGGGGTCGGGCGGAGGAGCGCAAGCGGCTTTTCGGCCGGCCGGCTGCCCCTCGATGGCCCCCGCATGCCGATGGTCCGCGATTTGCAGGTGGCGATCTTGAGCTTGCCAGTGCCCGAGAAAGCATCGTAGGTCGCAGGGGCAGGGAGACAGAACAAGGCATGGCGTACTTCACGCAACAGCTGATCAACGCAATCACGCTGGGCGCCATCTACGGGCTGATCGCCATCGGGTACACGATGGTCTACGGCATCATCGGCATGATCAACTTCGCGCATGGCGAGGTGTTCATGATCGGCGCATTCATCTCGCTGATCGGCTTCATCATCTGCGGCAGCCTGGGCATCAGCTCGGCGCCCATCGCCATCGTGCTGGTGCTGCTGCTGGCCATGTCGTTTTCCGCCGTCTACGGGTGGGCGATAGAACGAACGGCCTATCGGCCCTTGCGGGGCTCCTTCCGGCTGGCGCCGCTCATCTCCGCGATCGGCGTCTCGATAGCGCTGCAGAACTACGTGCAGCTGGCACAGGGCGCACGGCCCAAGCCCGGCGGACAGATCGTCTCCGGCGGCTTCAACCTCTTCACCGCCGACGGCTTCGACGTTCGCGTGACGTGGCTGCAGATCATCATCGTGCTGGTGACGGTCGTGCTGATGGCGGGCTTCACCTGGGTGATCGCGAAGACATCGCTCGGGCGCCAGCAGCGCGCCTGCGAGCAGGACATGAAGATGGCGTCGCTCCTGGGAGTCAACGTCGACCGCACCATCTCGCTCACCTTCGTCCTGGGCGCGGCGCTGGCCGCCGTCGCCGGCATGCTGTTCCTCATGTATTACGGCGTCATCGACTTCTTCATCGGCTTCCTGGCCGGCATCAAGGCCTTCACCGCGGCGGTGCTCGGTGGCATCGGCTCCCTGCCGGGCGCCATGCTGGGTGGGCTGCTGATCGGCCTGATCGAGGTCTTCTGGGCCGGCTACTTCTCGAGCGAATACAAGGACGTCGCCGCTTTCGCGATCCTGGTGCTGGTGCTGATCTTCCGGCCGAGCGGCCTGCTCGGCAAACCGGAGATCGAGAAGGTCTGATCGCATGGGCGCCCGTCTCCCTCTCATGCTGAAGGACGCGGGCCTTACCGCCTTCGTCGCCGCCGCTCTGGGCATCTTCGTCGTCGGCTTCCGCACCGTCGACCTGGGCGGCGGCAAGGGGCTGGGCTTCGACTACCACCTGGTCGATTTGGCCGTGGCGGTGGTCGCGATCTTCGTCGGGCGTCTCGGTCTGTCCATGGCCTCCTATGGCCTGCGTTGGCCCGCCATCGTGCTGGGCGTAGCGATGATCGCGGCCGGCGCCTCGCCGATGAAGCTGCCGTCGGGCTTCCTGCACTGGTTCGTGGCGCTGGGCGGCGTCCTGCTGGTGATGCGCGCTGTCTGGCCGTGGGCCAACGACGCGGTCGGGGCGGCGGCGCGGACGCCGTCGGGAGAAGTGCTGCGCAAGGCCGGCGCCAAATGGTTCGGCTGGCTGCTGCTGGCCGGAGCGGTGCTGCTGCCGGCCATGCCCTTCGCGGACCAGAAGACGATGGATCTGGGCGTGCTGATCCTGACCTACGTGATGCTGGGCTGGGGGCTCAACATCGTGGTCGGCCTCGCCGGCCTGCTCGACCTCGGATACGTCGCCTTCTACGCGGTCGGTGCCTATGCCTATGCGCTGCTCAGCACGCAGCACGGGCTCGGCTTCTGGACCGTCCTGCCGCTCGCCGGGATGATGGCGGCGCTGTTCGGCATCATGCTGGGCTTTCCCGTGTTGCGCCTGCGCGGCGACTATCTCGCCATCGTGACCCTTGGCTTCGGCGAGATCATCCGCCTGGTGCTTCTCAACTGGTTCGACCTGACGAACGGACCGGCCGGCATAGGTTCCATTCCCGGACCGACCCTGTTCGGCGCCGTGTTCGCCGAGACGCCGCCACCGGGCAAACAGACCGTGTCGGAGATGCTGGGGATCGCCTTCGACGGCAATCACCGGCTGATCTTCCTCTACTACATCATCCTCGGCCTCGCGTTGGTCACCAACCTCTTCACGCAGCGCATGCGGCGCCTGCCGGTCGGCCGCGCCTGGGAGGCGCTGCGCGAGGACGAGACGGCCTGCCAGGCGCTCGGCATCAATCCGACCAACACCAAGCTCACGGCCTTCGCCATCGGCGCCATGTTCGCGGGCTTCGCCGGCTCGTTCTTCGCGGCCAAGCAGCGCTTCATTAGCCCCGAGAGCTTCGTGTTCATCGAGTCGGCGATCATTCTGGCCATCGTCGTGCTGGGCGGCATGGGCAGCCAGATCGGCGTCGTGCTGGCGGCGGTGCTGTTGATCGGACTGCCCGAATGGTTCCGCGACCTCGGCAACTACCGCATGCTGGCGTTCGGCCTGGCCATGGTCCTGATCATGGTGTTCCGGCCGCGCGGGCTGATCTCCCATCGCGATCCCTCGATCAGGCTGCATCCGGCGGGGTCGGGAGGCGGCGGATGACGGCGCCGCCATCGACGATGCCTCTGATCGAGGTCGAGCATCTCACCATGCGCTTCGGTGGGCTGGTGGCGATCGACGACGTATCGTTCAGCGCTCGCTCGCGCGCGATCACCGCGGTCATCGGACCGAACGGCGCCGGCAAGACCACCGTGTTCAACTGCATCACCGGCTTCTACAAGCCGACGATCGGGCGCCTGACCCTGCACGGTACCGGTGGTGACTTCCTGCTCGAGCGGATGCGCGGCCACGAGATCGGCCAGAAGGCGAGGGTGGCGCGCACGTTCCAGAACATCCGCCTGTTTCCCGGCATGACGGTGCTGGAGAACCTGATGGTGGCGCAGCACAACAAGCTGATGCGCGCCTCGGGCTGGAGCCTGCTCGGCCTGGTCGGCGCCGCGAGCTTCCGGCGCGCCGAGGCGGCGGCGGTGGAATTGGCGCGCCTCTGGCTGGAGCGCATCGGCCTCGTGGCCGACGCCGACCGGCCGGCGGGCGAACTGCCCTACGGCGCCCAGCGGCGGCTTGAGATCGCCCGTGCCATGTGCACCGAGCCGGTACTGCTCTGCCTCGACGAGCCGGCCGCGGGGCTGAACCCGCGCGAATCGGCCGAACTGAACCAGCTGCTGGTCTCGATCCGTGACCGCGACGGGATCGGCGTGCTGCTGATCGAGCATGACATGAGCGTCGTGATGAATATTTCCGACCACATCGTCGTGCTCGACTATGGCCGCAAGATCGCCGAAGGCGCGCCACTG
>Ga0209066_10004360_pt1 | contig 15512 bp, 17 predicted proteins | sample All_14_2_FD_187198 | JGI IMG/M metagenome (GOLD analysis project Ga0209066, IMG submission 187198) | Freshwater microbial communities in response to fracking from Pennsylvania, USA - Allegheny Zone_MetaG_DW_15 (SPAdes) (version 2) ...
AAATCCGCCGCATCCGCATCCCTTACTATCCTTCCGTTCCGATATTGGCCGCCGCGATCCAGTTCAGCGGATTGACGGGCCGTCCTTCCTTGCGCAATTCGACATACAGGCGCGGCCGGCTTTGCCGGACCTCGCCCATCTGGCCCACCGGTTCACCGGCAAGGACCCATTGGCCCACACCTACCGAGATGCCGTTCATCCCGGCAAGCAGACTATGATATCCGTCAGCATGTTCCAGTATCAATATACGCCCGTAATCCTGGAATGGACCGGCAAACATCACTTTCCCGTCATAGGGCGCCACGACCTGGGCCTGAGCACGGGTTTCCACGGTGATGCCACGCGCCGTCTGACCCAGACCACCATCCTGGCCGTAGCGCTGAACCAGCTTCCCCCGTACCGGCGGATTAAGGCCGTTCGAAGGCGGGAAGGGGCGGATTGAATCCGGTCGGCCGATATCGACGGCCGGTGGCGCGGCAGTGGCCGGCCGGGTCGTGGCGGCTGGTCCGGGCTGACCGGCCGCATCACGCGCGGCCGGGGTACTGGGTCTGGCCGGCGGGCGCGGCGTATCGGCCAGGCGGCGCGATTCTTCCGCGATCCGATCCAACAGGACACGCAGGTTTTCTGCGTCGCGCGCCAGCTTGTCCTGCTGCGATTCGAGGGAGGCGGTGCGCGCCTCCCCCTCTTTCAGCAGGGATTGTTTGCGCCGGCTTAAGGCTTCGATCTCGGCGCGCCGGGCGGCCAATTCCTTTTCCTGCGATTGCAGGGCGGCAACGCTGGCCGTGATCTCCTTCTCCACCCGCGCTATGGCGTCCAGATCCTGCGACAGGGCTTCCGCCTCATTGGCAAGGCTGGGTGCGGCCGCCTGCAGCAGAACCGCGCTGCGGACCGCGTCCAAAGGGTCACCGGGGTAAAGGAAATACGCCTGGGACGGGGTGCGGGCCAGCCTGGCGAGCGCGCCCAGCGAGGCCGTCAGCTCTCCCCTGCGGGCCTCCAGTGCCGCCCGGCGATCCTTCTGTTCCAGCGCCAGGGTATCAAGCTGCCGGGACAGCTGTTCCAGCAGCGCTTCATGTTCCTGCGCCGCCGCCCCCAGGCGAACCATGTCGCGTGATAGGGCGGCAAGTTCGTTCCGCAGGGTCTGGGTCGCGGCCGCGTTGCGTTCCGCCTCGGTCCGGGTTGCGTCGATCTGACCTTCCAGCCGGTCCAGCTTCTGCTTCGCCGCATCCGCCGACTGGGCGAATGCGGAGGAGGGGGGGGCCGGAATCAACCCGGCCAGCCCCGCGATCAGAAGGAGAGGAAGGCCGCTATTCCGCTGCACGGGCATCGGCCCGGTGGATCAGGGACCGGCCGGTCATCTGCTTTGGCTTGGGCAGGCCCAGAAGGTCCAGGCAGCTTGGCGCCACATCGGCCAGAATGCCATCTTCCAGCTTGACCCCGCGCGTATCCCCGGCAATGAGGATGAAGGGCACCGGGTTGAGCGTATGGGCCGTATGGGCCTGGCCGGTCGTCTCGTCCCTCATCTCCTCCGCATTGCCATGATCGGCGGTTACCAGCATGGCCCCGCCGGCTTTCAGAACCGAGGCTTCCAGGCGACCCAGACAGCCATCCACGGTTTCCACCGCCTTGATCGCGGCCTTCAGATCGCCGGTATGGCCCACCATGTCGGTATTGGCGAAATTGACCACGATATAGTCGAAGCGTTTGTTGTCGATCGCCTCCACCAGCCTGTCGGTCAGTTCCGGGGCCGACATTTCCGGCTGCAGATCATAGGTCGCGACCTTGGGGGAGGGGACCAGGATGCGCTCTTCACCCGGGAAGACGCGTTCTTCCCCGCCATTGAAGAAGAAGGTGACATGGGCGTATTTCTCGGTCTCGGCGATGCGCAGCTGCTTCAGCCCGGCCTGCGAGACGGTCTCGCCCATGGTGGCGGTCAGTTCCTGCGACGGGAAGATGGCATCCATCAGCCTGTCATGCGCCGTGGAGTAGGAGGCCATGCCGAGCCGGGCCGAGAAGGTTGGGCTGCGTGGCCGGTCGAACCCGTCGAAGGCCGGGTCCAGCAGCGTGGTCAGCAATTGACGGGCGCGGTCGGCACGGTAATTCGCCATCACGATGGCGTCGCCATCGCGCATGCCGTCATAATCGCCGATCGCGGTTGCAGGCACGAATTCATCGCTTTTGCCGGCTGCATAGGCACTGTCCAGCCCCTCGGCCGGGCTGGCCGCCCTGGCGCCGTCACCCTGGACCAGCAGCTTCCAGGCCTGCACCACCCGGTCCCAGTTCCTGTCGCGATCCATGGCGAAATAGCGCCCGCAGATCGTGGCGATGGCCGCCTTCGGCGCCTTGGCCTGGAAGTCGGCCAGATAGGGGCCGGCGCTTTTCGGCGGGGTGTCGCGCCCATCCAGAAAGGCATGCACCAGCACCTCGATACCGTGATCGGCGGCGATATTGGCCAGGGCCGCGATATGGTCCTGATGGGAATGCACGCCGCCCGGCGACATCAGCCCCAGAATATGCAGCCTTCCGCCAGCCTTCTTCACCGCATCCAGCGCCTTGACCAGAACAGGGGCCTTGGCCAGTTCGCCCGTTGCAATCGCATGGTCGATACGTGGCAGATCCTGCATCACCACCCGGCCGGCGCCCAGATTCATATGTCCGACTTCCGAATTGCCCATCTGGCCGCCCGGCAGGCCGACATGGCTTTCCGAGGCCTGCAGATGGGCCTGCGGATAGGCCGTGCGATAACGGTACCAATTCGGGGTATCGGCCTGCTGCACGGCGTTGTCGGCGCGTTCGCTGCGCTCTCCCCATCCATCCAGGATGCACAGGACTACGGGGCGATAGGCGGACTGCATCATCATTGAGCCTTCAGATCTTCATGGTTCCGTGCCCGTGGGCATGCCTGACATATAGGAGATTTGATACGCCAGGACCATAGGTTAGCCGGAACCGATCTGTCTTCGCCGCTGGTTCCTGTCGCCGGATCAGGTTATACTGCGCCCGTGGGAGGGGCCGGGCATCCATCAATGGCAATGTCAGGTGGGTCCATAAGGAAAAAACGGTTCGCGCCTCCCCCTGTGGGCGCGGACAAAAGGGGCCGGGGGGCAAAATGAAGAATGAAGGGGATGGCCTCGCCATTCTGGCTTCGGGGGCGGTTGCCCTGCGATGCTATCGGCGGGAGGTGCTGAAATATGTCGACGCGTGCAAGGGCGACGCAGCCTTGAAGGAAAGCGGGCAAAGGCCCGCGGCGCTTGGGCTGACCGGCTATCTGGTTCTGACCTTTTTTCTGGAATATGACCAGACGGGGTTGGACGAGGACGGACATGCAGCCTTTCTGCGCGACCGGGGGGTGGATTCCATCGCCAACCGGAAGATTTTTCCCATGCTGTCGCAGACGGCGCTGTTCGAGATTCTGGCCGATATCGATGCCTCACGGGAATCGATCCGACGCCTGCTGCTCGCACTCAGCCAGTTGGGATTGCTGGATCGGGTCAGCAAGGGGCCACCTTTCCCCGATCAGCTTGGCCTGTCCAAGGCCGGCCGCAAGCTGATGCAGAAGACCGCAAAGCGGGTGGCCAGGGAAACGGTGAAGATGAAGCCCTTCGCCTATCTGTGAGGGGCGGAGCTGAGCCGCCCCGTCTTTCGGACCGATTGGAATCGGACTGGTGTTTCCCCTCGTACTTCAAGACGGGCCTGCGGCCCTCTCGAGTCACGAGGGGAAAACATTAGAAAGCCCGCATCCAGAGGAGGCCCGAAGGGCCGTCTCGAAGGATCGGGCATCAGGATGACGCTACAACCAGAGTTCCGCAGACTCTACCGACACATGATCGGGCAAGGACCGGGCATGTTGGTATGAACCCCCACCTTACCCCTTGGTGCGGCAGGTCTTGATGCCGAAGGGCAGATAGGCCGGGCACCAGCCGATGATCGCGGTGGCCAGCGGGATGACACCGAGCCAGCCCCAGGGCGTCTGCGGCCCGACGAAGACCAGCGCGATCAGGACCAGACCGATAACGGCCCGCAGGATGCGGTCAATGCCGCCGACATTGCTTGTGAACATGGCACAATTCCTTCCAGAAGATTCGCCAGAATTTACTTTAGCGAAATCTGATGGAATTGGACCCGTGACGCATTGATGCGGATCAGTTCAGGACGCCAGCCTTTCGGCCACCTCGTCGGCGGTCATCACATCGGCGAAGCGCTGCGACAGGGTTTCCAGTGTCGCCACATGTTCCTCGTCACTGGTGGCGGCGCAGCCATCGGCCAGCATGATGACGTTGAAATCCAGCATCATGGCGTCGCGGGCGGTGGATTCGCAGCAGACATTGGTCTTGGTGCCGGCGATGATCACCGTATCGACGCCCAGGCCGCGCAGCGTGCGTTCCAGATTGGACGATCCGGCGATCAGCGCGGAATAGCGGTTCTTCACCACGCGCAGATCTTCCGGCCTGTCTTCCAGCGCGGGCCACAGCTTGGTGCCCTCGGCCCCTGGTTTCAGCGCTTCCAGCATGCGGACCCGGGCCATGGGCGGCAGGAAACGGTCGAACAGGCCCGGCCAATCCGTCCTTCCATCGGCCCCCACGCGGTTTTCATGCGTCACCCAGACGATACGCCCGCCGGTCTGGCGCAGCAGGGCAGCGGCGCGGTTGATCGCGCCTACCGCATCGCGCGCGGCGGGCACTTCCGCCGGCGCCCCTTCGGCGCAGAAGGCGTGCTGCATGTCGATCACCACCAGCGCGGTGCGCGCCGGGTCGATCTGCTTGGTTACGAAAGCATCGCCGCCGCGAATGGCGGCCAGCTTGGCCCGGAACTCCGGACGCAGATGAACAGGATGCATCATCACGCTCTAAACTCCCAAATAACGGTGGCCGATCTGCGGATCGGCGGTCAGGGCGGCACTGTCGCCCTGCCAGGCGATCTGTCCCTTCTCCATGATGTAGTGGCGGTCGGCGATGCGGGCCAGCACGTCCAGATTCTTGTCGATCACCAGGATCGCCTGACCTTCCCTGCGCAGGGCTTCCAGCACGGCCCAGATTTCCGCACGGATCAGGGGGGCAAGCCCCTCCGTCGCCTCGTCCAGGATCAGCAGGGTGGGGTTGGTCATCAGGGCGCGTCCGATGGCCAGCATCTGCTGCTCCCCACCCGACAGGGTGTTGCCCATCTGGCTGGCGCGTTCCTGCAGGCGCGGGAACAGGGAATAGATGCGCTCCAGCGTCCAGGGGCTGGCGCGGCTGCCCCAATTGGCAGCGGTGGCGACCAGGTTTTCCCGCACGGTCAGGGCGGAAAAGATCTGGCGGCCTTCCGGCACCAGACCAAGCCCGCAGCGCGCGATGCGGAAATTGGGCAGGCGCGTGATGTCCTTCCCGCGAAAGGTCACCGCGCCCGATTTGGCCGGGGTCAGCCCCATGATGGTGCGCACGGTGGTGGTCTTGCCCATGCCGTTGCGGCCCATCAGGGTGACGACCTCGCCCTCGCCGATGGCAAGGGACGGGCGGAACAGCACCTGGCTTGCCCCGTAATAGGTTTCGACGTCCTTGACCTCAAGCATCAGTGCGCGGCCTCCTCACCCAGATAGGCCTGTCGGACCTGTGCATTTTCGCGGATGCGGTCGGGCGCATCGCAGGCGATCACCTTGCCATAGACCAGAACCGAAATCCGGTCGGCCAGGGCGAAGACGGCATCCATGTCATGTTCCACCAGCAGCATGGTGGTGCGGCCGCGCAGGGCTTGCAGCACATCGACCATGCGCGCGGAATCCTCCACCCCCATGCCGGCCATCGGCTCGTCCAGCAGCAGCAGGTCGGGATCGGTCGCCATCGCCATGGCCAGTTCCAGCTGGCGCTGTTCGCCATGGGCCAGCAGGCTGGCCAGCGTGTCGGCCCGATGCCCCAGCCCAACCTTGTCCAGCGCGGCGCGGGCGGGGTCGGTGAGGGAGCGGTCCTTGCGCGCGGGCGCCCAGAAGCGGAAACTATGCCCGGCATGGGCCTGCACGGCCATGGCGACATTCTCCAGCGCGGTGAAATCCTTCAGGATCGATGTGATCTGGAAGGAGCGCGCCAGGCCCTTCAGCGCCCTGGTATGCGGGGGCAGCGCAGTCACATCCTCCCCCTTGAACAGAACACGTCCGGCATCCGGCCGCAGCTCGCCCATCAACTGGCCCATCAGCGTGGTCTTGCCGGCGCCGTTCGGGCCGATGATGGCATGGCATTCACCCGGCATCACCTCCAGGTTCAGCCCGTCGGTGGCGCGCAGCGCGCCGAAGGTCTTTTCCAGGTCGATGACCTGTAGCATGGGCTTCGTCGTCATCGCCCGTCCTCCCGGCCCCGGCCCACGACCCAACCCCAGATGCCGTTGCGCGCGAACAGCACGACCAGGATCAGGATCGGCCCCAGGAAGAAGGCCCAATGTTCGGTGTAGGAGGCCAGCACAGCCTCCAGCGTCAGCAGCACGGCAGCCCCCACCACCGGCCCCATCAGCGTGCCCATGCCGCCCAGAATGACCATCACCATCAGCTCGCCCGATTTGGTCCAGGCCATGGAATCGGGGCTGATGAAAGTCTGGTGGTTGGCCCAGAGCGCGCCGGCGAAGCCGCAGACCGCGCCCGCGATCACGAAGGCCGCCAGCTTGTAGCGATAGACCGGATAGCCGAGCGAGGCCATGCGCCGCTCATTCTGCTTGGCACCCTGCAGCACCATGCCGAAGCGCGATCCGATCAGGCGCGACTTCAGATACAGGAAGCCGAACAGCGCCACCAGGACGACGTAATAGAGATAGACATGGCCGTAGAAGAAATCGGCAAGGTTCAGCGGCGGGAAATCATTCCGGCGCGCGATCATCAGCCCGTCATCGCCGCCATAGGCTTCCAGCGAGATGAAGAAGTAGAAGACCATCTGCGCGAAGGCCAGCGTGATCATGATGAAATAGACGCCCGACGTCCTGAGCGAGATCGCCCCCAGCACCAGCGCGATCAGCCCGCTGATGATCACCGCCAGCGGCCAGGAGATGAAGGCCGAGGTGGTGCCTTCCCAGCCGCCGATCAGCGGCAGGAATTCGGTGGAATGGAAGGACAATATGCCCACCACATAGCCGCCGATTCCGAAATAGGCGGCATGGCCGAAAGATACCATCCCGCCATAGCCCAGGATCAGGTTCAGCGAGGAGGCGGCCAGCGCATAGATCATGATGCGCGACCAGACTTCGACATAGAAGGGTTGATCCAGCCCATAGGCAAGCGGCGGCAACAGCAGCAGCGCCAGCAGGATCAGGGCGGTGGCCCAGATTTCTCGCGATAGCTTAACCATGGGCGGATACCAGCCCCTTCGGGCGCCAGACGAGGATGATCGCCATCAGCACATAGATGGCCATGGAGGACAGGCCCGCCCCGATCCCGTCGGCCTGCACCGGCGGCAGGAACAGCCGCAGCGTGGCGGGGATATAGGCGCGGCCCAGCGTGTCGACGATGCCGACCAAGAGGGCACCGATCAGCGCGCCGCGCACGGACCCGATGCCGCCGATCACGATGGTGACGAAGGTCAGGATCAGGATGCGCTCGCCCATGCCGACTTCGACCGATAACAGCGGCCCGGCCATGAAGCCCGCAAGCCCGGCCAGCAGCGCGCCCAGCCCGAAGACCAGGGTGAACAGCATGCGGATATCCACGCCCAGCGCGCCGACCATCTCGCGATGGGTCGCGCCCGCGCGTACCAGCATGCCCAGCCTGGTCCGGGTGATGAGAAGGTAAAGGCCAATCGCCACCAGGATGCCCACCACGATCACCGCCAGCCGATAGACCGGGTAGGGCACGCCCGGGATGATTTCGACCGAACCTTCCAGGAAGGAGGGGATGGCGGCGAACAGCGGCGTCCGGCCATAGAGGATGGTGTGCAACTCGTTCAGGCACAGAATCAGCCCGAAGGTCGCCAGCACCTGGTCCAGATGGTCGCGGGCATACAGCCTGCGGATGACGACATATTCGATCGCCATGCCTGCAGCGCCCGCACCGGCCAGCCCGGCAAGACCGCCCAGCAGGAAGGAACCGGTCTGGTTGATGGTCACGGCGGCTAGATAGGCGCCGATCATATAGAGCGAACCATGGGCGAGATTGATGACGCCCATGATGCCGAAGACGAGCGTAAGGCCCGCCGCCATGAGGAACAGCGTGACGCCGAACTGGAAACCGTTCAGCAGCTGCTCGAAGAGCAGGACCATGGATGCGAACCCGATTGCCTGGAGCTTCAGAAGAGCCGGCCGGGGTGGCGCAGCCTGTCGGCAGCAGCCACCCCTTCCGGTCGCTATAGGATCAAGAGCCCGATCAGAGCGCGCAATCCTGGGCGAAGGCATCGGCATGCATGGACAGGATCTTGCCGGTCACCTTGTTGGTGATCTTGCCATCCGGACCCTTTTCGGCCATGCGGGAATACCAATCCTGCACCGGATGCTGGTTCTTGCCCCATTCGAAGGCGCCGCGGGTCAGCTTCACCGTTGCCGGCGCGGCCTTCAGCCCAGCCGCAACCTTGGCCGGATCGTCGCCACCAGCCGATTTCAGCGCGGCCGCCAGCAGCAGGGCGGTGTCATAGCCCTGGGCTGCGTATTCGGTCGGCATGCGGTTGTACTTCTTCTGGAAGGCCGCGACGAAGGCCTTGTTGGCCGGGTTGTCGAGCTGTTCCGACCAATGCGAGGCGGAGATGATGCCCACCGTCGAATCGCCGATGGCGTTCAGGATGCGCGTGTCGGAGGACGGAGCCGGCAGCACCAGCGGAATTTCGCCCTGCAGGCCCGAAGCCGCCCACTGCTTCAGGAAGTTGATGCCCATGCCGCCCGGCAGGAAGTTGTAGACGGCATCCGGCTTCGCTGCGCGGATCTGGGCGATTTCAGCCGCGAAATCGGTCTGGTTCAGCTGCACATAGGATTCGCCGACCAGCCCGCCGCCATACTGGCGCTTGAAACCCGCCAGGGCATCGCGTCCGGCCTGATAGTTCGGGGCGAAGATGTACAGGTTCTTGTAACCGGCCTGCTTGGCAAGCTCGCCGGCGGCTTCATGCAGATTGTCATTCTGCCAGGAGGCCACGAAGTAGTTCTTGTTGCAGCCCTTGCCGGAAAAGCCCGACGGGCCGGCATTCGGGCTGATATAGACCGCGCCCGCCGCCAGGATGTCCGGCACCACGGCGCCGGCCACGTTCGAGAAGATGATGCCGGTCATGATGCGGGTCCGGTCGGAGCGCAGCATCTTGGCGGCGATCTGCTTGCCCTGGTCGGGCTTCAGCGCATCGTCTTCGACCAGCAGTTCCACCGGAACGCCGCCCAGCTTGCCGCCTTCCTGTTCGATCGCCAGAAGGAAGGCATCGCGCACGTCTTCGCCCAGATAGCCGCCGGGACCCGACAGCGTGGTCACCATGCCGATCTTCACCGGATCGGCCGCCTGGACGGCCGCGCCGCCCAGCATCGCCGCGGCGGCGACAGCGGCCAGAATTGTTTTCTTCAACATCGTCCCAGTACTCCCTTGCTGTTGTCAAAGTCCCCCCGGGGATTTCCCGGGATTTCGTGGGCGGTCCGTCTTGGATGACCGACCGCCAGGAACGGTTTGTTACCTGTTCTCCAGCCCCATCTGGCGCAGGGCGGCCGCGCCAAGACGCGTCTCGGGCCGGCCCAGATCCATGATGATGTTGAAATGGTTGCTGTGCGGCACCTCGAAGGCATCCAGGCCGCCACCGGATTCCACCCAGCGCGCGGCATAATCCAGGCTCTGGCGCTTGAATTCCGCCGTTTCCGTCTCGCCCCAGGCCACCACCAGCGGCCGCCCATGGGGTGCCAGCGCATGGATCGGGCTCATCCGGCGGGCCTCGGCCGCGTCCATCTTCACCCAGTCATTCACCTCGCTATGCGAGACCGGCTCCAGATCGAACAGGCCGGAGACGGCAACCCCGCCTTTGACCACGCCCTGGGGCAGGCCGAAGGCGGGTTCCCAGCCGTCGCCCGCCAGCATCATGCCCACCAGATGCCCCCCGGCGGAGGAGCCGGAGACATAGATCCGGTCGCGGTCGATACCGTATTCCCCGGCCCGGATGTAGAGATGGGCAATGGCTGCGCGGCACTGCCGCACGATTTCCGACAGGCTGACCGTGGGGCAGAGCGCGTAGTTCACGGCCGCATAGGCTGCACCGGCATCTACCATGCCCCTGGCGCCCACCGCGCTTTCCTTGGCGGACAGGGCACGCCAATAGCCGCCATGGATGAAGATGTGCAGCGGCGCGTTCGGCGCTTTCGCCGGGAAGAAGTCGAAATATTCCGCGACGCTGGGACCATAGGCGACATTCTCGCGGCATTCCAGCAGGCGCCGTGCCGTTTCGCTTTCAGCCGCATATTCCGCCATGAACGGGGAAATATCGCTGCCGGGCACGGTTCCGCGCGCGCTATAGGCGCGGTCCAGGTCGGGGCGGGAAAGGGTTCGCCAGCTTTGCATCAGATCCGCAATTCCTGTGACGTGTGGAAGGCATTATGGGGCAGTGCGGAAACCTGTACGATCCGCTTCAACCTGATGGCAGCCCGGATAGCGTTCATCGCTACCCTGGAAGGGGCCTTGCCGTTGTTTCGGCCGATATGCATGGCGCTTGCCCTCGTGTCTGGCTTCCGTGACCGTGCGGCGCAGCCGATCCCGCATGGCGGGATCAAAGCGGTTCCGCACCTATACGGCAATGCTGTTTAATCTTATCAATTCATATGAAATTCGTCTTAGGACCTGTCTGGATTCAGGGGACGGGTGGAACAGGGTTTTCCGGTTTTGCATGTCGTTCGTCGTCACTTGCCCGGATGCAGCGTGCCGCATTCCGGGCAGGTCCGCTTTTCCGTGGAGTTGTGGAAGGCATCGTAGAGCGGCGGCAGGTCCTTCACGATGTCCTTCAGGCTGACCTCCACCCTGTGCAGCAGCGTGCCGCAGGCGCCGCAATACCATTCGAAACCGTCGATCTCCTCGGGCTGGCGTTTCAACTCCACCACGATGCCGATGGAGCCTTCCTCCGGCCGCTGCGGGGAATGGCGCACATGGGCGGGCAGCAGGAACATGTCCCCTTCGCGCACCCATTGCTGCTTCGGACCGTCCGGGGTCATTAGTTCCAGGAACATGTTGCCCTTGACCTGATGGAAGAATTCCTCGCGCGGGTCGTCATGATAGTCGAGCCGCCGGTTCGGGCCGCCCACCACCATGACGATGAAGTCGCCGGCATCGACGAAGATTTCCTTGTTGCCGACCGGCGGCTTCAGCAGATGCTGGTTTTCCTGGATCCAAGCCTGGAAATTGATGGCCGGCATCCGGATATCCGGCAGATGGCTGTGCTTGGCGCCCATGATCCCCGCTCCCTTTCCCTTCAGCCGTTTCCTTGTGATCCTAGAGCCCCGGCCGGTGCTGTCAATTCACTGCCCCTGGACGGGAATCACCGCCGTGGTTTCGATTTCCACCTTGGCGCGGTCTTCCACCAGGGCCACGACCTGGACGAGCGCCATGGCTGGAAAAGCCTTGCCCAGAACCTCGCGATAGACCTTACCCAATTGGGGCAGCGCGTCGACATATTCCCGCTTGCTGGTGACATACCAGGTCATGCGCACGATATGTTCCGGCCCGGCGCCGCCCGCTTTCAGCACGGCCAGCGTGTTTTCCAGGCATTGGCGAACCTGACCCACGAAGTCATCGGTTTCGAAGGCCGAAGTCAGCGGGTTCCAGCCGATCTGGCCAGCCACGAAGACCATGCGGCCCGTCGCGGCCATTCCATTGGCATAGCCTGGCGGGCGCGGCCAGCCTTCCGGCAACAGGGTTTCGTTCATGCCGTCTTTTCCTCCCCAACTATCATTGCTTGCATGCGCGCGGCCATGTCTTCCGGTAGGGCCTTGGACTTCACCTCACCGCCACCGGTGGAGACATAGACGAAGGTCTGGCGCGCCTGGAACCGGATATCCCGCGTTTCCACCCCTTCCGCCCAGATATTCAGGCTGAAGGCGCTGCGGCGCACCTCCACCACATCCAGCGCCAGGCGCAGCATCTCGCCATGCCGGCTTGCCGCCCGAAAATCGATCTCGATCCGGACGGTCGGAACACCGCTATGCTCCACCGCATGCATCTGCCGCCAGGGCAGGTCCAGCGCCTCGGCGAACCAATCCTCGACCAGCCGGTTGATCATCAGGAAATAGCGCGGATAGAAGACGATCCCCGCCGGATCGCAATCCTCGAAGCGGACGGGGACGATCTTCTCGAAAGCGGCCATGTCTGACGATCCCCTCAACCGGCTTTCGCCATTTCCTGCTGACGCAGGACAAAGCGCTGAATCTTGCCGGTCTCGGTCTTCGGCAATGCCGTCACGAATTCGATGGCGCGCGGATACTTGAAAGGCGCGATCTCCGCCTTCACGAAATTCTGCAGGGCCTTGACCATCGCCTCGTCCGGCTCATGGCTCGGATGCAGCACCACGAAGGCCTTGACCACGAAGCCCCGCCCCGGATCGGGCGAGGCGACGACGGCGCATTCCGACACGGCGGAATGGGCCAGCAGGGCTTCCTCCACCTCCGGGCCGGAGATGTTGTAACCCGCCGAGATGATCATGTCATCGGCCCGGGCCTGGAACCAGAAATAGCCGTCCTCGTCCATCTTGTAGGCGTCGCCGGTCACATTCCAGCCATTCTGGACATAGACCGCCTGTCTGGGATCGGCCAGATAGCGGCAGCCCGTGGGGCCGCGCACGGCCAGCCGGCCGACCTGGCCGGGAGGAAGCTCGTTGCCCTCGTCATCGATGACCTTGGCCTGATAGCCGGGGATGGGCTTGCCGGTGGCGCCGGGCCTGATCTCTTCCAGCGGGGCGGAGATGAAGATGTGCAGCATCTCGGTGGCGCCGATGCCATCGATGATGCGGATGCCGGTCTTTTCCTGCCACAATTCGAAGGTGGGCAGCGGCAGCGTCTCGCCTGCCGATACGCATGTGCGCAGGGAAGACAGGTCGAACTGATCCGCCAGCCCGGCGATCACGCGATAGGCGGTCGGGGCGGTGAAGCTGATGGTGGCCTTGAAGCGCTGGATGGCCTCGGCCAGCTTCGGCGGGGCGGCGGCTTCCAGCAGCACCGCGCTTGCCCCCACGCGCATCGGGAACAGCACCAGCCCGCCCAGGCCGAAGGTGAAGGCGATGGGCGGCGAGCCGATGAAGATATCGTCTTCCTGGGGTTTCAGGCAGGAGCGCGGGAAGGCGTCGCAGATCGCCATCACATCGCGATGGAAATGCATCGTGCCCTTGGGCTTGCCCGTCGTGCCGGAGGTAAACGCGATCAGCACCACATCATCACGCGCCGTATCGCAGGCCGGGAAGGGGGCACCATATTGCGCCATCAGGCTTTCCAGCTCGGCCCCGGCGCCGGTCTCTCCCGAGCCGTTGAAGTAGCAGATGCGTTTCAGTTCCGGCGCATGGTCCTTGGCGATCTCCATCTCCGCTGCCAGGCGTTCGTCGCACAGCGCCAGATGAATCTCCGCCTTTTCCAGCATGACGGCGATTTCCTTGCCGCGCAGCAGCGGCATGGTGGCGACCACGATGCCGCCCGCCTTTGCGACCGCGAACCAGCAGGCCATGAACATGGGGTTGTTGGCCGCGCGCAGCAGAACCCGGTTGCCGGGCTTCAGCCCCAGATCATGGACCAGCGCATGGGCGATGCGGTCGGTCCTGTCCAAGAGATCGCCATAGGTCCAGGTTTCGTTCGGTGTCAGGAACAGAACCTTGTCGCGAAAGCCCGCCGCGACCTGCCTGTCCAGCAGTTCGACCGCGCAGTTCATCCGCTCCGGATATTGGAATTCGGGCCGGTCGAACAGAAAGACCGGCTGCGTTTCCGGCGGCGGCAGATTGTCCGCCGCGAATGTGTCGACATGCGCTGAAATCGCTGCCATTCCCCGTTGTCCCTCAGCTTCCCTGTTGTTCAAAACCGGACAGAATTTGCCGTGCGATCACGACTTTCTGCACTTCCGAGGCGCCCTCATAAATGCGGAGCGCCCTGATTTCGCGATACAGTTTCTCGGGCAGACTGCCCTTGGTCACGCCCAGCCCGCCCCAGATCTGGACGGCCTTGTCGATCACGCCCTGGGCGGCTTCGGTGGCGTAGAGCTTGGCCATGCTGGCTTCGCGGGTGACGCGCTCGGCCCCGGAATCCTTGGTCCAGGCGGCGCGATAGACCAAGAGGGCGGAGGCATCGATTTCCGTCGCCATCTCCGCCAGATAGCCCTGCAATATCTGCAACTCGGCCAGGGGCGCACCAAACAGCCGGCGATTGCTGGCCCGGTCCAGCGCGGCATCCAGTGCTGCCCGCGCGAAGCCCAGCGCGGCCGCCCCCACGGTGGAGCGGAACACATCCAGATTGCTCATGGCGATCTTGAAGCCCTGGCCGGGCAGCCCCACCAGATTGGCTTTCGGGATGCGGCAATCGTGGAAATGCAGGCGGGCCAGCGGGTGGGGAGCGATCACCTCGATCCGTTCGGCGATGGACAGGCCCGGCGCATCGGCCGGAACGATGAAGCAGGACAGGCCCTTGGCCCCCGGCGCTTCGCCGGTGCGGGCGATCAGCGTGTAGAAGCCTGCAATGCCGCCATTGGAAATCCAGGTCTTCTCGCCATTGATCACATAATGATCGCCGTCTTCCACCGCCGTGCAGGCGAGCGCGGCCACATCCGACCCCGCTTCGGGTTCCGACAGGGCGAAGGCCGCGATCAGCGAACCGTCGCGCACGCCCGGCAGCCAATGCGCCTTCTGCGCCTCGGTGCCGAACAGGCTGATCGGCCCCGATCCCAGCCCCTGCATCACAAAGGCGAAATCGGCCAGCCCGCCATGGCGCGCCAGGGTTTCGCGGGTCAGGCACAGCGTGCGGACGTCCAGCCGGTCATGGCTGCCGCCATGGCTTTTCGGCACGCAGGCATTCAGGATGCCGTCATGGCCCATGCGCCGCACGATCTCGCGGCAGGATTGGTCGATATGTTCCTCGGCATGGGCAAGCTCGCCCAGCGCGGACGGGACCCAGGCTTCCAGCCGCGCGGCATAGGCGCGGTGTTCATCGGCAAAGAAGGGCCAGGACAGGAAGGAGGTGTCAGGCATGACAATAGCTCTCCCCGGACGTAAGGCGCTCACCCGGCGCGTGCCGCGCCACCCTCTCCCGCGATGCGGGCGAGGGTATTCTCGTAGCCCTCTCCACCCTCCAGGGGGGAGAGGGTTGGGTGAGGGGGGCTCGGTTTGCGACACTAATTTCCCCCGCCCTTCGAGACGGCCCTGCGGGCCTCCCCAGGACGAGGGCGCCATCGAAACCCCTCATGCTGAGGAGCGGCGCAGCCGCATCTCGAAGCATGGGGGATTGCATCGCCGCGCCCATCCCTCAATCCCCCTCGAAGACGGGTTTGGTCTTGGCCGCGAAGGCTTCGAAGGCGCGGCGGAAATCCTTGGTCTGCATGCAGATCGCCTGGGCCTGGGCTTCCGCCTCGATCGCCTGATCCAGCCCCATATTCCATTCCT
>Ga0209066_10004361_pt1 | contig 15508 bp, 14 predicted proteins | sample All_14_2_FD_187198 | JGI IMG/M metagenome (GOLD analysis project Ga0209066, IMG submission 187198) | Freshwater microbial communities in response to fracking from Pennsylvania, USA - Allegheny Zone_MetaG_DW_15 (SPAdes) (version 2) ...
CTCCCGGGCGGGCCGGGTGCTTTACAAGCTGGTCGAACCCGGCGAAGTCATGAGCGCTGGCGGCAAGGCGGTCACGCTTCTCGATCTCACGGATGTGTACATGACGATCTTCCTGCCCACGGAAACAATCGGAAAATTGCAATTGAAACAAGAGGCGCGCATCGTCCTTGATGCCATGCCCGACACCACTATTCCGGCCTATATTTCCTATATCTCGCCCGAAGCGCAATTCACGCCCCGTCAGGTGGAAACACGAACCGAGCGTGAAAAACTGACCTTTCGCGTCAAGATCAGAATCCCCCCTACTCTTCTTTCCAAATATATCGACAAAGTCAAAACCGGCCTGCCCGGAATCGCGTATTTGAAAATCGATCAGGATCGGGACTGGCCGGCCAATCTGAAAGTCGATCCCGCGTTGCTGCAGGATATTGAGGCCCAACCATAATCATGCTGGTCCGCGCCGACAACATACGCCAGACCTATGGCAGGCAAACAGCACTGGATGATGTGACGATTCATATCGAGAAAGGTGCCAGTGTTGCCGTCATCGGCCCGGACGGGGTTGGAAAATCGACTTTGCTTGGGTTAATCGCGGGCGCAAAAAAAATTCAAGACGGGGATCTCGTTATTTTTGACGGCGATGTTCGCAAAAAAGCGGTACGGGCCATGTTGCAGCAACGCGCCGCCTATATGCCGCAGGGCCTGGGCAAGAACCTTTATCCGGAGTTGAGCATCCGCGAAAACCTCGAATTTTTCGGGCGGCTTTACGGCCATGATAAAAAGGAACGCGACCGCCGCATTGAAATGCTCACCCGCGCGACGGGATTGCTGGCGTTTCTGGACAGGCCCGCCGGCAAGCTTTCGGGCGGGATGAAACAAAAGCTCGGCCTGTGCTGCGCGCTGATCCACGACCCTGAACTGCTTATTCTTGACGAACCGACCACCGGCGTCGATCCCTTGTCGCGCAAGCAATTCTGGGCCTTGATCGACAATATTCGCGCCGAACAAAAAGATATCACCGTCATCGTGGCGACCTCCTATATGGAAGAAGCCGACGATTTCGATATCGTTGTCATGATGAATAACGGGAAAGTCATCGCCTCCGGAACGCCGGACGAACTGAAATCAAAAAGCGGCTGCGAAGATCTTGAAAAGGCCTTCATCGCCTTCCTTCCCGAAGAACGCCGCAGCGGTCATGAAATTCCCGAAATCACGGTGCGCGATCTGTCGGGCAAGGAAATCGCCATCTCCGCGAAGAACCTGACGCGGCGGTTTGGAGACTTCACCGCCGTCGATCATGTCAGTTTTGAAATCCCCCGCGGGGATATCTTCGGCTTTCTCGGCTCCAACGGCTGCGGCAAGACCACGACCATGAAAATGCTCACCGGCCTTCTCCCCGTCAGCGAAGGGGAATCCTCCCTGTTCGGTGAAACCCTTGTTCCCGGCGACATGGCAAACCGCAAGCGCATCGGTTATATGTCACAGAATTTTTCGCTTTACGGCGAACTGACCGTGGACCAGAACATGCAACTCCACGCCCGTCTTTTTCAGCTTCCCAGGGATAAAGCGGACAAACGGATCGCGTGGCTCTATGACCGATTCGATCTTTCCAGATACAAGGACGCCTCTTCGGGTGACTTGCCGCTCGGCGTGCGCCAGCGGCTTTCCCTCGCCGTCGCCGTGATCCACGAACCGGAAATATTGATCCTTGACGAGCCGACTTCCGGCGTCGATCCGGTGGCCCGTGATAATTTCTGGGCGCTGCTGATCGAACTTTCCCGCAAGGACGAGGTCACGATTTTCATCTCCACCCACTTCATGAACGAGGCGCAGCGGTGCGACCGCATTTCCCTGATGCATGCGGGGAAAGTCCTGATCACCGGCATCCCGGACGATTTACGCCGCAAAAAAGGGGCCGATACGCTCGGTGACGCTTTCGTGTCCTATCTGGAAGACGCGGTGCAGGAAAGCGGCAACAAAAAAACCGGCGAAAAAGACGAAACTTTTTCTATCGCGAAAGCGGCGGGAACGACCGCAGGGAAACAGGGATTTTTCTCCTCCCTTTTTTCCGCGCGGCGCATGATAGCCTACGCGCAGCGTGAAATCATGGAGATGATGCGCGACCCGGTCCGTCTCAGCGTAGCCACGCTCGGCACGTCGTTACTGATGCTGGTGTTCGGTTACGGTATTACGATGGATGTTGATTCATTGCGTTACGCCGCGCTGGATCTCGACCGCACAGCGGACAGCCGCGCCTATCTTCAGGAACTGGAAGGTTCGCCCTATTTCGTTACCGAGCCAACGATCAAAAGTGATGAAGACCTGATCCACCGCCTGCAAAGCGGCTCCATCTCCATGGCCCTGCAAATCCCGCCTGATTTCGGCAAGGATCTGCATCGCGGTGCAGACACCGAAATCGCCGCATGGATTGACGGCTCCATGCCTTTTCGCGCCGAAACCATCGGCGGCTATCTTCAGGGGATCCATACGCGTTTCCTGCAAGACCGCGGCCTGATGCCGTCGGTGCCGCTCACGCTTGAGATGCGCTATCTCTACAATCAATCCTTTGAAAGCATCAACGCCATGGTACCCGCCGTCATCGGCCTTCTTCTGGTATTTATCCCGGCGATCCTGTCCGCCCTGTCCGTCGTGCGTGAAAAGGAGATGGGATCGATCGCCAACATGTATGTCACGCCCGTGACGCGGCTGGAATTCATTCTGGGCAAACAGCTTCCCTATATCCTGTTCGCCATGGTCAGCTTTCTGATCGTTCTTATCATGGCGCTTTTGCTGTTCCACGTTCCGATCAAGGGCAGCGTTATCGGCCTGATCCTCGGCGCGCTTTTATATGTTTCGGCAACGACGGGGCTGGGTCTGCTCATTTCCTCTTTCACAAAATCACAGGTCGCGGCCCTGTTCGGAGTCGCCATCGCGACCATGATTCCGGCGGCGCAGTTTTCAGGCCTTTTGCAACCCGTCTCGACGCTGGAAGGGGCGGCGTACTGGATCGGCACGTTCTATCCCACGACCTATTTCCTGAAAGTCAGCATCGGCGCCTTCACCAAAGGGCTGGATCTGCTTTCGCTGCAGCCATTCCTGTTCTCGCTGTTCTTGTTCATACCGGCGCTTTTGCTGTTCAACGTCCTGCTTCTCAAGAAACAGGAGCCGTAGGATGAACATAGAATTCCCGTCCGTCTCGAACATCGCGCATCTGTGCCGCAAGGAATGGCAATCGCTTCTGCACGACACCGTGATGATTTTTTTCATCGTCTTCGCTTTTTCATTTTCGCTCTATTCTCAAGCCACCGGCACCTCGACCGATTTGAAAAGAGCCTCGATCGGCATTATCGATGAAGACCGCTCCCCGCTGTCCCTGCGCCTGACGGATTCCCTGCTGCCGCCATATTTCGGGACGGTGGATACGATTACGCAAACCGAGGCGGATGAAGGGATGGAATCGGCGAAATATAGTTTTGTCCTGCATTTCCCCACGCGCATGGAGGCGGATCTGCGCGCCGGAAAACAGGTCACGGCCCAGCTCCTCATCGACGCCACCATCATAGGGCAGGCCCAGATCGGGGCCGGATATATTCAAACGATCATTCAGCAGGAGCTGGTGCGCTATTTCAACATGCAAGACGGGGCGCAATTACCCGTCAACATCATCGTGCGCTATTCTTTCAATCAAGGACGAAATACCGCTTGGTTCGCATCCATTACCGGCATGATCCAGAACATCACGATGCTGGCCATCCTCTTGACCGGCGCCGCACTCATCCGCGAGCGCGAGCGCGGCACAATCGAACATCTTCTTGTTATGCCAATCAGTGCACTTGAAATTGTGTTGTCCAAAGTCATTGCCAACGGCATCGTCATTTTGCTGGCCACCTTGCTGTGCATCCAGCTGACCATCCGGCTGTGGATCGGGGTAGAGATCGACGGATCCATCACCCTGTTCCTGATTGCGACAACCCTTTATCTATTTTTTACCACAGGACTCGGATTGTTTTTAGGAACGATTTCGCGCTCCATGCCGCAAATGGGGCTGCTCTTCATCCTCATCGTTTTGCCGATGAACCTTCTCTCCGGCGGCTTTACGCCTCTGGAAAGCATGCCGGAGATCCTGCAAAAAATCATGAGCGTCGTCCCGTCCACCAATTACATCAAACTGGCGCAGGCGATTTTGTTCCGTGACGCCGGCTTTTCTATCGTCTGGCCCGAAATGGTGATGGTCACCGTCGTGGGCCTGATGTTTTTTATCTACAGCACGCTGCGCTTCCGCAGCTTCCTTGAACGCCAAGGATGATAAAAGGGATAACAAAAATGAAAGGAAACACCATGTCACGCATTGTTCTGATTACCGGGGGTGCCACGGGCATCGGCGCCGTTACCGCAAGGCTTTTCAAAGACCGGGGATACAACGTCGCCGTCAATTATTACAAGAACGGCGATGAAGCCGCCGCCTTTTCCAGGGACGCGGGCATTCCCGCCTATGAATGGGATGTCGGCGATGCCGAAGCCTGCTTGAATGGCGTTAAACAGGTCGAAAAAGACCTCGGCCCCGTTGAAATCCTCGTCAACAACGCAGGAATCATACGCGACAAGACCATCCACAAAATGCCTGTCGAGGACTGGAAGGCCGTCATCGACACCGACCTTGGCTCCTGCTTCAACATGTCCCGCGCCATCGTGCCGTCGATGAAAGAGAAAAAATTCGGGCGGATTATCAGCATCAGTTCCGTCAACGGTCTCGCCGGTCAATTCGGCCAGACCAACTATTCCGCCGCCAAGGCGGGCGTCATCGGCTTTACCAAAGCCCTCGCCCTTGAAACGGCGCGGAGCGGGATCACCGCCAATGTCGTCGCTCCGGGCTATACCGAAACGTCGATGATGGAAAAAGTCCCCGTCGATGTCCTGAAACAGATTGTTGACAAGGTTCCGGTCGGACGCCTTGCGAAACCCGAAGAAATCGCCCGCGCCATTCTCTTTCTGGCCGACGATCAGTCCGCTTTTATCACGGGGGAAACCCTTTCGGTAAACGGCGGGCTTTATATGCAGTAACTCTGAGTATCTTAACCCATAACTTTAAGGAGACAAGACATGAGTAAAGACACACTTTCCTTCCAGAATGTTCAGGAAAAATTCGAAGAGATACAAAAAGTACAAAGCGCCTTTGTATCTAAATTCCTCAATCGCGGCCTCGAATTGCAGAAAAAGCACTACGAGCTGGTAGCGAACATTGTGGCAAACCAGATAGAGTTTAACAATACTCTTTTCTCGGGGGCTTTTAATATTATCAATGATAATATTCACGCAGCCGAGAAAAAAGAGGCAAAGGCGAAATAGGCCTCCGTGGGTATTTTCTTTACGAGATGGATACAAGGAACAAGGACGGGAATTTTCATTATTTCCATTGTCCTTGTATCCATTCTTTCCGCATTCTTTCTCTGGTACAATGTGCCTTTTCCGGAAACTTTGAAAATCGCTGCCTGTGCGGCGTGGGGAGTCTTCGGCCTGTGTGTCCTGGCAGCCCAGTTTTCACGATACAAAAATCTGGCCCGCCTATGCTTTTTACTCTCTTTTCTCGTTATTGTGGCCGGCTGGTTCAGCATACGCCCGTCAAACAACAGGACATGGGCAGGCGATGTAGCGCATACCGTCACAGGAGAGATTTCCGGCAATATCGTTACCCTTCACAATGTACGGAATTTCAATTGGCATGGCCTCAGTGACTATGATCAGAATTGGGAGACAAGACGCTACGACTTTTCAAAAATATCTTCCGTCGATCTTTTTCTGTCCACATGGGGCAACCCTAATATCGCCCATACGCTCGTCGGCTTTGGATTTACGGATGGCAGCCATGTCGTATTCTCGGTGGAAATCCGTAAAGAGCGGCACGAGGAATTTTCGGAAATCGCAGGCTTTTTCAAACAATATGAAATTGCTCTGGTTGCCGCCGATGAAAACGACATTATCCGCACCCGCACGAATGTCCGCAAGGAAGATGTGTCCATGTACCACGTCCTCCTTACACCGGAACAGGCGAAAGAACTGTTTCTGTCTTACGTGCACAAGGGGAACAGGCTTGCCAAAGAGCCAGAATTTTACCATACATTGACAGCAAACTGCACCACGGTCGTCTATGACATGATAAGGCTTATTGTCCCCGGCATTCCCATGGACTACCGCATCCTGCTTTCAGGCCGACTGCCCGCCTATATATACGATCTTGGGGGATTGGGCCGTGAAAAGACATTGCAAGACATCATGGATCGCGCATCCATATCCGCCCGCGCGCAAGAAATCAAAGAGCATGAAAACTATTCAAAATTTATCCGCAGTCGTTAGGTCAAAAAAGGAAACACTTTATGTCCTCTCTCCCTTCCGTTAAATACTGGCTTCCGCTAATAGCAATTGCTGCATTGATACCACTAGGCGGTTGCTCCAGCATCGCCCGAGGCGTAACGGAAGCGCTGGTTGATAACGGCCCGGAAGTCGATAACCGGCAATGTGAAATCGAAGGGCCGGCCTTCGACGGCGTACGGCAAAGTCTTGAGGCCCAATCCCCCCAATCGCCGAAAATCACCAAGGTTCTCATGGTTCACGGTATCAGCAGCCACCTGCCCGGCTATTCCAGCCGACTGCAAAAGCAGCTCTATGAAAAGTTGAGCCTCACCAAAACCGATTCTCAGGTTAAAGCCATTCAGCTGGATAGCGCCAATATCCAGTGGGAAAAGGATGAACCCCATGTTCTTGGAATGCTGCGCGTCAGCAGGCACACAGATGATTCCGGTGAACGGCAACTTTTGTTCTACGAGTTGACATGGTCGCCGATCACCGATCCGCAAAAGCAGCAACTGGCTGCCGACTCTGCCAACAATGAGGGGCTTCAACGCGCCAGTCTGAACAATTCCCTAAAAGGCTTCATGAATGCCACGGTTCCTGATCTTCTTATTTATAACGGAAACGGCTATGACCGGATTACAACCGCCGTCACGCAATCCGTATGCTGGATGATCGCCGATGACTGGAACGATTTGCCCAATGGCGGCGCCCATCAATGCGAACCGTGGTCTGGATCCACCTTTGCAAGTCTGGAAGATGACGACCACTTCTTCATAACGCACAGCCTGGGAAGCAGGATTACGATAGATACGATTCAAAATTTTGCGTCGCAAACGCGGACGCGGGATACAACCCCGAAGGAAGAAGAGCGTCTGATCAAAGTCGGGCAAAAAGTCAGGAACAAGGATTTTACCGTCTTCATGATGGCCAATCAGCTCCCTCTCCTGCAAATGGGCCGCAGTGCCCCATCCGTTTCCGCAGAAGAAACAACCTATTGCGCCGCCGATGCAGACAAGGTGGAGCAACGTGTGATAAGGAAAATGAACATTATTGCCTTTAGCGATCCGAATGACATTCTTTCCTATCCGGTGCCTCTGGATTTTGCCTCAAACAGCATCGATAGCCGCATTTGCCCGCAGGTCACGAATGTCAGCCTGAACGTAGCCACCCAGAAAAGCCTGTTCGATGCCGCGTCCTTTGCAAACCCTTTAACCGCGCATAGCGGCTATATGGAAGACGACAGGGTTATTGATCTGATTGCCAATGGCATCAAGGGTGGCAGCCTCTCCCCCCTGATCGCCGAGCGGTGCAAATGGCTTGAAACGGTGCAGGAAACCCGAAAAGGAAAATCATAATGGACATACCGACCCAAAGACCAAAGGTGGTCATTATAGGCTCAGGATTTGCAGGTCTGGAGGCGGCGAAACATCTGGCCGATTGTCCAGCGGATGTGGTTTTGATCGACAAGCGCAACCACCATGTCTTCCAGCCTTTGCTGTATCAGGTCGCAACCGCGGCCCTTTCCCCGGCGCAGATCGCCCAGCCGATACGCAGCATCGTAAAAGAGCAGAAAAATTGCACTGTCGTACAAGGAGAAATCATCACTATCGATCCTGACAAAAAGATCATTTACGGCCATAAGGGAAGCCTGCCCTATGACTATCTGGTCGTTGCGACGGGCGCCACGCACACTTATTTCGGTCATGATGAATGGGCGACCTTTGCGCCCGGCCTGAAATCCCTGAACGACGCCCTTCATATCCGGCAGCGCATTCTTGCTGCCTTTGAAAAAGCGGAAATTTGCGAAGATGAGCAGGAGCGCAAGTCTCTCATGACCTTTGTCCTGATTGGCGGCGGCCCGACAGGTGTTGAAATGGCAGGCGCGATTGCGGAACTGGCGCGTCATACGCTCAAGGATGAATTCAGGTTGATCGATCCGGCGAATGCCCGCGTGATCCTGATCGAAGCCGGCCCAAGGCCTCTTGCCGCCTTTCCTGAAAAACTGTCAGACCATGCGCGTAAAGACCTTGAACAAATCGGCGTTGACGTCATGACGGGCGTTTCCGTCACGGACTGCACGAAGGACGGTGTTCAGGCAGGGGATAATTTTATACCCTGCCGCACGATCGTCTGGACGGCGGGTGTCAGAGCATCGCCTGCGGCGGTATGGCTAAAAGCCGAGCAGGACAAAGCCGGACGGGTCATCGTCGCCCCCGATCTTTCCCTCCCCCAATATCCGGATATTTTTGTCATCGGCGATACCGCGCATGTCATGGATGCCAAAGGCCGGAATGTACCCGGGCTTGCGCCTGCCGCCGCGCAGCAGGGAAAATATGCCGCGCAGCTTATTGCCAGCAAAATAGAATCCTCTGCACCGCCGCCGCCTTTCATGTATCGGGATTACGGCATCATGGCCACCATCGGCAGGGAAAAAGCCGTTGCAAAAATCCGCAACTTTACCTTCGGCGGATTTTTCGCCTGGTGCCTGTGGGGAAGCATCCATCTTATTCCGCTGGTCGGTTTTCGCAACAGGCTTGGTGTGGCGGTTGACTGGACATGGGCCTATTTTACCCGTTCCAGAGGGGTGCGGCTGATTACGTCAGGCTCTGAGAGCGAGGCGGATATCTGATTTTTTTACTGTTTGTGCGTATCTTGAGCGTTTTTATATGTTTTCCCATCTATGCCGATGTCGGGCGTGTGGCTCTTATGGTATCCAACGCTCATAGATATTCCCTGACTTACAATGTTCGGCACATCCACTTGTATCATTCCCTGCCGCTTGCGGCGCTGCCCCTGATCGCTCTGACGGTTGCCTCGTTTGGAATCGGGACGACAAAGTTTGTCCTCATGGGATTGTTGCCGGAAATAAGCAGGAACGCTTTTCTTGAGGCGCAGTGCCTTTTCCTTGAGCCGAGTACAAGCCAGAATTAATATTCTGGAGATTTGATCAGATCGTTCCTCTGTGGTCATGGAGTCAGGCGGTGTAAGCTCAATCATCTTGAAAACCTTTCATAATTGTTTTCAGGACGGTTGCTTCGAATTTTGGTCAAAGCAATATAGATCCGTAAAAACCATTCATTTTCCGATAATATTCTTTGGCCGCGACTTAGGAGTGGTGTAATATCAACGCGTTGAGTGGAGACTTTTTCTTTTTTTAGACGCTCCGCTCCGCCATTATTTCAAAGTGCACACCTGTATGTTTTATCCGGCTTCATTTTATCGACTTGCGAAATATCGCGTGTTTGAAACTTTGCCTGTCTCTATATCCAGGTCACATTCGTGCCCCCTATCAGTCACCGCAATCCAATGTCCTTTTTCTTCGTAGATGTAATTATATGGATCTGCATGAGTGGTCAGTTGGTCACAGAGCCCTATGCGCCAAACAATTTTTCCAGTATTGCTTACACATAAAATATTTTGATTTATCAACTGAAGATCGTCTCGATTTTTAATTTGTGGTGGCAGAATAGAAAAATAACCTTTTTCTTCAGCAATCGATTGCGATGTATATTTTAAAATTGCGCAGAATTTACTTTGGAAATAAATACGCATTATGTCGTCAGGCGCTTGAAACACTGCAGCGCCGCTATACAATAAACTTACCCCATCAATAGAAAACATATTTTTCACCTATAGAATTGTAAGTTTTACATTGCGCAGCCATGACATAAACTGGCTGATGGGCGTAGTGTTTGAATATTTCACATTTTTATCAGGTTTTTCAATCTTCACTTGCTGAACATCAGTAATCGTTCGAGATACCTGCGCTTGGAATAAATTTCCAAGCACCATCCTTGCATCAGAGACATATTTTGGCTGCACACTTTTATCATAGGGGTTTCCAGGTAAAGCAAGGCGCTTGTGTAATGTTACCGCAAAACCTTCACTATACGCGCTGAATTGAAAATTAATCCGTTCGGCTTTTTCCCGCATTTCATCTTTAGAAAAATGATGCGCGCCGCCTGGTTCACTCTCGATTTTATGCGCACGCCCAAGCTCAGTATCACTTTGAGGATTATTGCCTCCCCTTATAACATAATCATCAGATTTATGTTCCTGCACATATGCATCACCAAACTCCTGCCTTCCCTGTTCATTGAGACAATTTGCAAGATATCCGTTCAAAACAGCATTACCGAAAACATTAGATACGGGCTCACTAAAACCCATATCCTTTAACTCGCTGCGATCCAGTGTAAAACTGGAACATTCGCCCCCACTAAACCCATCACTGGAGCCACCGCCACTACCGCCGTTGTTGCCGCCGCCGCCATATCCATCCTTATTGCCATTACTCGAATTTACCGGCCCACTTGTGTAATGATTGACCATCTCAGCGCCACTTGCGCTAAAGCCTTTCGGATTTTTGTACATTTTCATAGCCAATACCCAGGTTTGTTATGTTGCAAAGGTCGCATCATGGAATATCGATTATTAAATCGATCCGCTTTTGGTACTTTTCCCAGCGCACGCATTTCTTCAAGATCCTCGGTTAAAGATTTTTGAATTTGGTAAGGCGGTTTATAGCCCATATGCCTTAACCGAAAAGTGGCATATAGAAGCGCCATTAATTGCCTTGCTCTTTCAAACCTTGGGTCGAGCATTGCGATATCATCGTAGCGGTCAGTTAATTTTTGGCACACACGACCCTGCGCGTAGGTCGTATCATTCAAAGAGACAAGACGATTTTCCTGACCATTTTTTTCTAAAATATATGATCCATCAACGCGCATTTTCACTTGCATGACCCGTGCGTTGAAAAATCCGCTAAGGCTAAAATCTTTGTTATTTTTAATATAAACATTCTCCGGCTTTAGCATGACGCGCGCCGACTCTCCATCACCTTCACGACCGCCTGTAAGCTTAATACTACGGATAAGTTCGTGCGCCACGTTTTGCACAGCTTGACTAACAGAATGCTTATTATCACCAACGGCAAATTTTTCTGCATTCCACGCCCATGTACCAATAAGATGATCTGTTACAAATAATGTGCGCCCAAATTCTGTATGGCCAAGCCATTCTGGCCCCCATACCTTTGTAGAAATAGCATCTCTTTTTTCCAGTATTTTTTCGTCGATATCATGGTCTTCTAGGCTCAAAGATGGCCAAATAACGCCATTCCTATCACCAAATGCTAAAATCTGAGTGACCACAATATCTTCGGGTAAAATTAAGGCTGGTGATTCAGGAGATGCAATAACATCATAGTATATGCCCCTGCTATCAGCACTGACGCCTTGCACATGAACTATACCAGGTTCAGGCACAAATGAACCTGTGTCCCTTCGTTGTCTCGCAATTTCAGACTCATTTTTTGATGCCGCCTCGTAAGCTCCGAGTAATGGCATATTGCGATTATCTAGGGATGTATACCTGGGACCCGTATTTAAGGTAGATTTGATAAGTTCGCTTGGGCTCACGCCATAACGTTTTGCATTTACCACTGCGTAAAGATCGGCCCAATCATACCGCGCCCCCCACTCCTCGGCGAAAGCAAGACCACTCATTAGGGCCACAACATTAAGCACAGGTTGGGTTGTTTTTATGCGTCCATCACTGATTTGCTCGATCACCTCATGAATACGGTAAGGCTTCTCGTACATCCATTTCGCAAGGGCTTTCGCATATTTGTAGTTTTGGGGATCTTGTTCTGATTTTTCAATTTTTTCTATTAGTTCTTTAGATAATTTATTAAGCGTATATTTAATTTCACGCTTATTTGAATTCTTAGGTATCATGCGCAAAAGACTAATAGCTAATTGATCGCTCTCAGCAACATCCAATCCCAGGAAAGTGCGAGCTGCAGTTATATAAGCTACATATGCATAGATAAGTTCTTCATGGGCCCGAGGCTTACTCTTTAAGATTTTGTTATAAAGTTTCTTTGCTTCATTCTTATCCTGCGAAACATCTCTACCTGCCATAAATACCTTAGCTAATACAAACATAGATTCAATATCGCCCTGATCACTGCCTTCCTGATATAGGCTTAGTGCTTCATTCGTGTGATGCCCCTCATTAGATGCATCCTGCAGAATACTTTGAAAATCCAGTATTCCTGCAATCCTTGCGCTAGCGGTTTTTTCACCCAATTCACTGGCGCGATAATACCATTTTAGGGCGTAGTCCAACTTGATTTCGGTCTCATTACCAGCGAGATATTTTGTAGCTATATTAAATGCTGCTACAGCACTGCCCTGGGCTGCGGCCTCACGATAAAATGCCTCTGCTTTCCCAGGGTTAAACAAAGTTGGATTATCAAGGTGCGTATCATAAATATTACCTAATAGAGCCAACCAATCTTTATCATTTCCATCTGTATTAGCATCGAACAACATGAATGCAGATTCAAAATTTGGTGGAATTCTTCTTTTTAAACTTTCTGCCAGTCGAAAGCGCTCATCGGAATGCATAGGCGCATAATAATCACCTTTTTTTGAGGCGCAAATACCAACGGCCCTGAAGTACGCTTCTCTCATATCCTGATCACTTACATCGGGAGCAAAAGCCAGCGGTATATTTTGCACAGGCATCTGGTTTCCAGAAACCATACTATGCTGGCCAGTATCTAAATTTACGGCGTAGCATTTTCCATACCGACTTGGCATTAGGTAATAGAAACCACCATCATCGAAGAGCCTAGGATATTGCTTCTTAAATGCGCTAGAAGATTCTCTTTTTTTAAAACTTTCTTCAAAATCTCTTTGAACTTTTGTATCTACAGTTTGGGTATAAATTTTCACCAAGTCGGAAACGGAAATTTCCAATAACTTAGATCGAGTTTTGCCTGTATTTTTTTGCATCATCTCAAGCTCCAGCCTTATGCTGCCAAAGGCGACTGAAATGAACTATGCCCATATGCAGATACATTCAAATTGTGAATATATGACTCCGTCAAAATTCTGCTGTGCTTACGGGCCAGTTGATAAATATTCCATGCGTCCAGAAAGTGACTGCGTATAAACGCCATTTCGTAACTTGCATAAAGCCTGTGCGCTGCAGACTGGTTTTCTTGAAAACGCTTCTTTGAAGCACGATACTCTGCGAGTAAAAGCATAATTGTCTGCTTTTTGTCGGCTACCGTGTCATTAAGCTGTTTGATTTCAAGAAAGCTAACTTCATGTATTGCGGATGATGCCGCATGCTTGTCAAAAGCACCCATATGGGCCTGTCTTTGCTGCCTATTAATAATCGTCATAGTTCCCCCCGTATTCTTTTGTTTTGCTAAGCTGGCTTAAGCCAGCCTTGTGTTTATGTTTTTTATTAATATATGTGAGTTTTATATAAGTTTATAGAAATGGTCAATTTTTTTCGTATGTTTTTTATACATTTTGATTTGTTTTTATTGACAACTCTTTGACTGTGTGGCAAAGGTTCCTGAATTCAAAACTTTAACTTAAGAAAATCATTAATTATGACAATTAAGGTTGGTCAGATTCGTGCTGCTAGGGCCCTCCTGAACTGGAGCCAAAAGGACTTGGCTGAACGTTCAGGCGTCTCAGACATATCCATCATGAGCTACGAAAAAGAAAAACGTACACCCCACCCCGCAACGCTGGAAAAAATCTTTCAGGCTTTTGAACTGGCTGGCGTTGTCTTCACAAAAAATGGGGTCGAAATGAAAGATGACGCCATTACCCTTGTGGAAGGTGAAGATTGGTTTCTGAGACTATTAGATGATGTTTACTACAGCCTTATAGATACAAAAGCTTCCGAGTTACTTATTTTATGTGCTGATGACAGGCTTTCGCCACCCGAAGTAAACAATCGATACAGAAAAATACGTAATGCAGGCGTGCATATGCGCCAGTTGGTCGAGGAAGGAAATACATACCTTATGGGTGGAGTACACGAATATAGATACATGCCTAAAGAGCGCTTCAATAATTATGTATCCTTAATTTACGGCGATAAAGTTGCCGTATGCGCGGACCTCAATACAAAAGCCGTCATATTTAAAGACGCATCCCTTGCACGCACTTGGAAGAACTTATTTGAAACGATGTGGGATGTCCTAAAAACACCGGAAAAGAGCGATGCCAATGAACGTTTCTAAAAAACCAATTCAATACCCTTCTCAAACCGGACCTTACAAACTGTTTGTTAAAGATAAGGGCATTTGGCAAAACCACAGCCATGCGCGGCTGCAAATAAGCGTAGGAAACCCCAAGCATGATGGTGATAAATTTTTTGCTTTGGCTGAATGGGCTGCTGCACGTTTCAATCACATCACCCTTATTGTTTCGGATACACTGCAACGTCACAATATCGCGCTTAGCAACGCCTGCAGCATGGATATTGCGCATAATATATCACTTAAAAGAGGCGATTTTTGGATAAAAGAGAACGAGAACGCTCTTAATATCCTTTCAAGCAAAACACTGACACGCTGGAATGACTGGTTGTCAGAAAAAGACTATCCGGAAGCATATAAATCGGTGTGCGAGCTCTACAGAAATGCTCCCGAAGTGCGCGCCGCTATCAATGCTAAGGCTGCCGAGTTCTCCGAAAGACACTCAGAGGGATCTGGCATAAGTCAGGATACTTCCATACAAACCTCTATAAATTACATACTTGAGGAGATTGCTATCTTCGCAATCATGTTCCTCAAGCAGAATGCGGTCGATATTTATCCAGGCCCTTGGTTTAAAGAAGTTTTCGAATCAATCGACACTTCTGCCAATAATGTTTTATTCGCAGGATTTCGAAATCCGGCCTGCCTGCGTGTAGATTTCGTGAGAAACAAGGCGCCGCTCCGTGAGGAAATTGCAGCTTAAAGCCAGCACCATCCCGTAGGACGATTATTATCTGCAGTCCCCCAAAAAAGAGGAAATATCATTCAAGCTTGAACGCAGAATGAGGATCTCTCTAATTCTTTACTAACTAAAAAAACGCTTGCGAACTTACACACTTTCTTACACACTTTTGAGTATAAAAAATTATTTACAAACACAATCAATAGGATACACAGATGATTTCAGTCTCGAAAACTGAAATAGGTGCAAGCCTATCGGGGGTTCGAATCCCCCCTCCTCCGCCATTATTCTATTTCATACCACCCTCTAAAGTTTTTGGGTGGTGCTGAAACGGGCCAGTTTTGGCCATATCTTTCAGGATAACCTCTGTACATTTTTAACAGCCCACGCCCCCATCAGCG
>Ga0209066_10004362_pt1 | contig 15506 bp, 11 predicted proteins | sample All_14_2_FD_187198 | JGI IMG/M metagenome (GOLD analysis project Ga0209066, IMG submission 187198) | Freshwater microbial communities in response to fracking from Pennsylvania, USA - Allegheny Zone_MetaG_DW_15 (SPAdes) (version 2) ...
GCTCACGCCTTTGACGTAGTGCGGTGACGCCTTGTCCTCGGCGCTCAGCGGCCAGCGGCACGAGCGGCACAGGCCGTAGGGGCCGGGCTGCAGGCCGTGGCCCACGCTCATGCGTTCGTCGAACACAAAGCACTCGCCTTCCCAGGTGCTTTGCTCGGGTGGAATTTCTTCCAAGTATTTGAGGATGCCGCCTTCCAGGTGGTACACCTCGTCAAAACCGTGCATTTTCATGAGCGCGGTGGACTTTTCGCAGCGAATACCGCCGGTGCAAAACATGGCCACTTTGGGTTTGTTCGGCCCTTGCAACGCGGGTTGGGCGTCCAGCCAGGCGGGCAGTTCGGTGAAGGTCTTGATGTTGGGGTTGATGGCGCCTTTGAACGTGCCAATGACCACTTCGTAATCGTTGCGGGTGTCGATCAACACCACGCTCGGGTCGGCCAGCAGGGCGTTCCAGTCTTGCGGCTTCACATACTGGCCCACGGTTTTGTTCGGGTCCAGCTCCGGCACGCGCAGGGTGACGATTTCTTTTTTCAGCCGCACTTTCATGCGCAAAAACGGCGGCTTGTTGGCCCAGGCTTCTTTGTGTTGCAAGGTGGCCAGGCGCGGGTCGGCGTGCAGGTGGGCCAGCACGGCGCGCACGCCCGCCTCGGGCCCGGCAATGGTGCCGTTGATGCCTTCGCTCGCCAGCAGCAGCGTGCCTTTGACCTGGTTGGCTTCGCAGCAAGCCTGCAAAGGCTCGCGCAGGGCTTGGTAGTCGGGCAGGTCGACGAACTTGTAGAGCGCGGCGGTGAGGTAACGCGCTGACGGGGTGTCGGATGGGTGGGAAATAGTCACAGAGGTCATGGGGGAATTATCTCAAGATATCCCCGCACGCAGACCTTGGCCCGAGAGGATGTCTGGCTCCTTCCCCCGCTGGGGGAAGGTTGGGATGGGGGCATTGCGCGCCTTTCAAAATGAGAACTGCTGTCAAATCGGCTCCACACGCGACAAATCAGGCTGCTGCAGCCACTGCGCAAACTCGTCGGCCAGTTGCTGGCTGGCGGCGGTGGCGGCTTGCCAGGCTTTCATGCGCCCGGCCAGGTCTTGGCCGTAGTGGGTGAAGTCGTTGCGGTCGGGCAGTTTGCCATTCGGCAGGGTTTTCACCCAGGCGGGGTCGGGGGCCAACAGCAGCATGTTGTTCAGCGCCGGGCTGGCTCGGTGGCGGCGCTTCCACACCTTGTCCAACCAGCCGGGCACAACCGCCTGCTGAAAATGCGGGTACAGCACGATGGGCGCGCTGGCGGGCGAGTGGTAGCGCAGGTGCATGTGGTAGTCGGTGATGCCGCCGTCCCAATACGCCCCCGGCGGCGCGCCCGCAATGCCGTTCACCGCACGCAGCGCAAATGGAATGGAGCAACTGGCCTGCAAGGCATCCATGAAGTTGAGGCTGTTCAGCGGCACTTGCCGGGTGCGAAAGTCCTGCGTGCCAAACGGCAAAACCGCCGCTTGGCCCGTGGCGCTGTGCGAAGAAAACACCACCCGTTCCAGCCAGGCCCCCAGCGCCTTGCGGTGCACGGCATTGGCGGCAAACGCACCCGCATAGCCCAAAGGCGTGCGCAGCGGCCCTTCTTGCGCCAACACATGGCGTCCGCGCGAGGTGACCAGATGCAGCAAAAAACGCGGATGACTCAACACCTCTTGCACGCGCCCACCGTAAAACTGCTGCAGGCTGCGGCCAAACTGTTCGCTCACTTGGCTGGCCGATGGCCGCTTTTCACCCGGGCGCAACGCGTAGTGCTGCGCAATGTAGTCGCGCTCCAGCCGCTCAAAGGCCGCTACGGAATCGTTCAAACACGCCGTGGCCATGCGCCAGGCGCCAATGGACGCGCCAACCAGGTGCACCGGCTGCTGGCTCTGCGGCAACCACTGGCCAAAAATAAAGCGGTCCAGCGGCCCGAGGATCAACCCCTTCGGCCCGCCCGCAGCGGCGGGAATGATGCCCACGTCTTGCGGGCGCAGGCCGTGCTGCGCCAGGTGTTGGCGGGCCTGGGGACCGGCGTAAAGGCGCAGGGCGTGGGGTGTGGTGGACATGGGCGGCGGGGGCAGGTTCAGCGCTTGCCCTGCAACTTGGCAAAGGCCGACGCCATGGCCGAAGCGGGTGCCGGGGCCGGGGCTTGCGCGCCCCGGGGGCCAGGGCGTTGGCCTTGGCGGGCGGGTTCAAAGCGGTTGTCTCGCGGGCCGCCGTCGCGCCCTGACGACGCGGGGGCGTCGCCAAGCTTCATCGACAGGCCAATGCGCTTGCGCGCCACGTCCACCTCCATCACCTTGACCTTCACGATGTCGCCGGTCTTCACGATTTCGCGTGCGTCGTTCACGAACTTGTGGGCCAACTGGCTCACATGCACCAAACCGTCCTGGTGCACGCCCAGGTCGATGAACGCGCCAAATTGCGCCACGTTGCTCACCGTGCCTTCCAGAATCATGCCCTCGCGCAGGTCGCTGATGTCGTTCACGCCGTCGTTGAAGCGGGCCACCTGGAAGTCGGGGCGCGGATCGCGGCCCGGTTTTTCCAGCTCGGTCAAGATGTCTTTGACCGTGATCACGCCAAACTTTTCATTCGCAAACAGCTCGGGCCGCAGGGTTTTCAGCATGTCGGCCCGGCCCATGAGCGCGGCCACCGGCTGGCCGGTTTTGGCCATGATCTGCTCCACCACCGGGTAGGTTTCGGGGTGTACGCCGGTCATGTCCAGCGGGTTGTCGCCGCCGCGAATGCGCAAAAAGCCCGCGCTTTGCTCAAAGGTTTTCGCGCCCAGACCGGCCACGTCCATCAGTTGCTTGCGGTTCTTGAAAGCGCCGTTGGCCTCGCGCCAGCGCACCACCGCCTTGGCCACGCTGCCCGACAGGCCCGATACCTTGGACAACAGCGGCACGCTGGCCGTGTTCAGCTCCACCCCCACGCCGTTCACGCAGTCTTCCACCACCGCGTCCAGCGTGCGCGCCAGGTCGCTCTGGTTCACGTCGTGCTGGTACTGGCCCACGCCAATGCTCTTGGGGTCGATCTTCACCAGCTCGGCCAGCGGGTCTTGCAGGCGCCGGGCAATGCTGGCCGCGCCGCGCAGGCTCACGTCCACGTCTGGCATTTCCAGCGAAGCAAATTCGCTGGCGCTGTAAACGGACGCGCCCGCCTCGCTCACCACCACCTTTTGCAGGCCATGGCAAGGGTGGCCGGGCTCCGCGCCCTTCTGAATCAGCTTGATCAAATCGGCGGCCAGCTTGTCGGTTTCGCGGCTGGCGGTGCCGTTGCCAATGGCAATCAGGTTCACGCCGTGCTTGTCGCACAGCTTGATCAGCGTGTGCAGCGAGCCGTCCCAGTCGCGCCGGGGTTCGTGCGGGTACACCGTGGCGGTGTCCACCAGCTTGCCCGTGGCGTCCACCACCGCCACCTTCACACCCGTGCGAATGCCCGGGTCCAGCCCCATCACCACACGCGGCCCCGCCGGTGCGGCCAGCAGCAGGTCGCGCAGGTTGTCGGCAAACACCTTGATGGCCACCGCCTCGGCGCTCTCTCGCAGGCGGGCAAATAGGTCGCGTTCGCTCGACAAGCTCAGCTTCACGCGCCACGTCCAGGCCACGCATTTGCGCAACAGGTCGTCGGCCGCCCTGCCTTTGTGGCTCCAGCCCAGGTGCAGCGCAATGCGGCCCTCGGCCAGCGAAGGCACGGCCAAGCGCGAAGCGCCGGTGGCAGCCTGCGCCTCGGGCGGGTCGGGCAACACCAGTTTGGCGTCCAGTATCTCCAGCGAACGGCCCCGAAACACCGCCAGCGCCCGGTGCGACGGCACGCGGCCAATGGACTCGGCGTAATCAAAATAGTCGCGGAACTTGGCCACATCGGGGTGGTTTTCATCTTTGCCCGCCACCAGCGAGCTTTTCAGCAAACCCTCGGCCCACAGCCATTCGCGCAGGTTGTGCAGCAGCGCGGCGTCTTCGGCCCAGCGCTCGCTCAAAATGTCGCGCACCCCGTCCAGCACAGCCGCCACCGTCGAAAAATCGGGGCCGGGTTTGCCATCGTCCAACACCTGCGCGGGCTGGGTAAACGCCGCCGCCTCGGTGGCCGGGTCCAGCGTCGGGTCGGCAAACAGCTTGTCGGCCAGCGGTTCCAGGCCGCATTCGCGCGCAATCTGCCCCTTGGTGCGGCGCTTTTGCTTGAACGGCAGGTACAAATCTTCCAGTTCTTGCTTGGTGGGCGCGGCGGCAATGGCGGCGCGCAGCGCGTCGGTCAGCTTGCCCTGTTCGTCAATCGCCTTGAGCACCGCGCCGCGCCGGTCTTCCAGCTCGCGCAGGTAGCCCAGCCGCACCTCCAGCTCACGCAACTGAATATCGTCCAGCCCGTTCGTGGCCTCTTTGCGGTAGCGGGCAATAAACGGCACTGTGGCCCCGCCGTCCAGCAGCTCCACCGCCGCCTGCACCTGGTGCAACCCAACCCGGATTTCTTGCGCGATCTGCGCGATGATTTTTTGCATGTCTCACGGGGCGCCCAGCGCCCTGGTTCAAACGAAGCGGGGAAGTTTGCCACACAGGGGCGGTGGTCGATTTCGGTGTGCTGGCGGCGGCGCGCCGTCCATCGCATGGGTTTTCCGCTCGCTCGGAATGGCCTCGGTTTATTTGGCCAGGTTCCCCAGCTCGCGTTCAATCTGCTCGCTGTCGCGGTTCAAATTCTGGCCCACACCTTCATATTTTCCAATAAATCGGCAACTTCTTTTTCTGAAAGATTTTGACCAAAAGGTGCGAATCGAATGGAAATATTGGTTCCGTTGCTCCATGGCCACCAAGCGCAAAAAACAAATGCATCCCCAGACGATTCCGAGTTAAACAAAAGCTGGGCATACCTGACGCCACCCAGGCGCTGATCAAGTGCCTGAATGACTTGAGGCGCTGTGCTTATATTGGTTTTATCCCATGCAGAAGGAAGGAACCGATCCAATATCGACCGAACAGCATCTTGTTGTTCGACGCTGAATTCTGCCAATACCGATCCAACCCAGTCATCAGACTTGAATGACATCAAGCCATTAAGCTCATCAAACAATGGTTGGCATATGGCTTCAATATCGTGTTTTTTAAAATCACTCATGGTTCAATATTAGGTTAATTTCAACTTCATAAGCCCCTACCCCAGGGTGTTGCACTTCAGACTTGAATCCGCCCTTATCGCCACGCTTCATGGGCCAAGGGTTGCTGAGACAGCTGATCCCTGTGCTGCCTCCACTCTGGCAAGTGCCGATCCAGCAGAGCTTTGAACAGATCGGTGTGATTACGCTCCAGCAGGTGCGCCAACTCGTGCGCTACGATGTATTCCAAGCACTGCAAAGGCTTTTTGGCCAACTCCAAGTTGAACCACAGCCGCTTGCTGGTCGGGTTGCAACTGCCCCATTTTGTTTTCATGCGTTTGATGCCCCAGTGGTTGGCTTGAACGCCCAGCGCGGCTTGCCAAGACTCCAGCAGTGGAGGAAGTAACTCGTTCAATTGCTGCCGATACCAGCGAGCCAGAACGGCCTCCTTTTGAACCGCATTGCGTCCGGTGTTCACGTACAAATCCATGTAAGTGATGCTGTGGATGGCAACGAACTGTTTGCCCGCCTGTTCGTGTACACGCAAGCGGTATCTGCGGCCCAAAAAGTAGTGGCTCTCGCCGTTCACCATCTCTCTGGCCGATTGGCGTGGCTGCTCCGCAAATTTTGCTTGCTGCCGCCGAATCCACCCCAGCTTGCCCACCACCGCCAGTCGCACCGCATCGTCACTCACCACCAGCGGTACGGCCACCCGCACACGGCCATTGGGTGGGTACACGCCCAGGTGCAGGTTTTTGATGTCCTTGCGCTCAATCTGTACCCGGATGCCGCTGACCGTGATGTGACTGCTGTTCAAACGGTGCTCAGTAGTCATGCTGGTTTTTCGCCAATTCCAAAATGCGGGTGGTTTCGGCTTCCAGGGTGTAGCCAATTCCAGAATCCTGCACACCCGTGAACCCCTCTGCGACTTTGGCTGCCAGCGCGGGCTCCAGCACTGTGCGAATGGCCTTGCGCACCAGTTTGGTTTTCAGGGTGTTGGCTTTCCAGTCGTCCTGGCTGCTGCCGCGAATGGCACCATCCATCTGCAAAGCCAGCCCCTCGTCTTGCCACAGGTTGTTGAACAGGGCCTTTTGGGCAGCGGTTTTGATGCTGGCCGGTGTACCCGTTTGAGCACCGTGAGGCTGCAACACCTGTTTGGACAAGTCGGCAATCTTGGCCAAGTATTCCTTGTAGTCCACCACCTTTTTGCGCCGTTGCTCAATCAGTGCATCAAGCAGTTTGGACATCTGGTCGTAATAAGCTGGGTCCACCGGGCTTTCGTTGATGATGAGCTTGCGCACGTTGTTTTCAATGGTTTCTGCCACCGACTCTTCGTTTTTCTTCACCCGATCAGGCAGGGCATCCACCGCGCCAGGCCCCCGTTCCACAATCAGCTGAACCAGGTTCAGGTCGTCAAACGCCGATATTTTTTCGCTGTCGTCGGCACGGATGTAGGTGTCTATCAAATACCGCATGGCCGGTTCATAGGCCTTCAGGTCAATGTAGTCACCGCTGGCCAGTTTGATTTCATCGCGCACCTTGCTGAAGTGGTCCACATCGGCTTTGATGCGCTGAATGTCCGTGGCGGTGTAGCCTGCCTCTTCCAGTTCACCGGCAATGGCGGCATAGGCCCGAATCAGCGTGGCCACATGCTTGTACAGTTGCAGACGCTTGGACTCGTTGCTTTGCAGTTGCAGCGCATCGCCTGGGGTTTGGCAGCAGAAATGGTGACGGTAAGCCGCTGAATCTTTGGGTGGTGCTACTGGCTCGCACAGGGCATGCACGGTTTCCAGCGCGTCCTCCAGGTCTTCGCGGGCTTTTTCCAGGCGGTTTTCCAGCAGGCCCGCCACGTCTTCTTTGTCAAAGCCGTCCAAAGCGCCGCTGGTGTAGTCGTCCACCGCGTTTTCCAGGCTTTTGAACAGGTCTTTGTAGTCAATGATGTAACCGTATTCCTTGTCGTCACCGTCCAGCCGGTTCACACGACAAATGGCCTGAAACAGACCGTGGTCGCGCATCTGCTTGTCGATATAAAGATAGGTGGCCGACGGGGCATCAAAGCCGGTCAGCAGCTTGTCCACCACGATCAGCAGCTTCATCTTGCCGGGCTCGTCGATGAATTTCTTTTTTACCTCCAGCTCGAACTTCTCGGCCTTGGTGATGGCTTTGTCCAGCGGCTCATTGAACCAACTGGCCAGCATTTGCCCGTAAATCTGGTACTTGGTCAGGTTGTCGGTGTCGCCGCTTCCCGTGGTTTCGCCTTTTGCATCGGCCACATTGGGAGCGTAGCTGGTGACAATGGCGCACTTGCCCTTGAGATCACTCTTGGCAAACAACTCGTAAAACTTGCAGGCCTCAAAAATGCTGCCTGCCACCAACATGGCGTTGCCGTGACCGTCCATGAGCCTGGGCTTGGTCGCCATGTCCAGCAGCACATCGGCCACAATTTTTTCAAGGCGCGACTGGCTGGACAGCACCCGCTGCATGGTGCCCCACTTTAGTTTCAGCTGGGCTTTGGCAATGTCGTTCAGACCCTTGGTTTTGGCATCAAACCACTGGTCGATTTTGTTTTGCGAGGTGATGGACTGGTCAATGTCCCGCGCCTCGTAGCGCAAATCCAGCACCACGCCTTCGCGCACCGCCTGGTCAAACTTGTAGGTGTGGATGTACCGGCCAAACACCTCAATGCTTTTGGCCTTGTCCGCCTTCAGCAATGGGGTGCCTGTAAAGCCAAAAAACAAAGCGTTGGGCAACAGGCCTTTCATGGCCTTGTGCAGGTCGCCCGACTGGGTGCGGTGGCATTCGTCCACAAACACATGAATGTCGCCCTTGGCCACAAAGTCAGCAGGCAAGTTGCCCAGCGCAGCAATGAAGTCTTTGGCCCCTTGGCCGCTGTCATCGTCGCCATTGCGGCCTGTGGCTCGACCAAACTTGTGAACCAGTGAGCACAACAGTGTTTCTTGCGTGCCGTTGAGTTTTTCGACCAGATCGGCACCGCTACTGGTGCGGTAAATCTGCTCGTTCACGCCTTTGAACACCTTTTCAATCTGCTGGTCCAGCTCGGTGCGGTCGGTGATGATGAGCACCCGTGAGCCGGGGCGGTTCTCGCGTATCCACTTGGCCAGCCACACCATCGTCAGGCTTTTGCCGCTGCCTTGGGTATGCCAGATGATGCCGCCCTCGCGCCGCACAATGAACTGCTGGGCGGCCTTGATGCCGAAGTATTGGTTTTGGCGGCACACTTTTTTGGTGCCAGCGTCAAACACAGTGAAGTCATGCACCAGCTCCAAAAAGCGGGCCTTGCTGCACACCTGCAACAGGTGGCGATCCAGCAGGTTGGGTTCGCTGGTGTGCAGGCCATCGGCTTCCACCCATTGCAGCCAGTGCTTTTCAGGGGTTTCGGTGGTGGCGTAGCGCAGGCCTTCAGTGTCGTTGCCCGCCATCACCCACTGCATGGTAGTGAAGAAAGGTTGAATGAATTCTTTTTTCTGGTTGTCCAGGTTTTGCCGTATGCCTTGGGCCACCGACACGGTGGAGCGTTTCAGTTCCAGCACGCTCAGTGCGATGCCGTTGACATACAAAACCACATCGGGCCGCTTGGTGGCGGCTTTGGCTGCATTGAGCAAGTCGGCACCTTTGACCGTGACCTCTTCCGCCACGCCAAAGTCGTTGGCCTGCGGGTTGTGCCAGTCAACCAGCCAAACGGTGAGGTGGTTTTCGCCCGCGCCAGGCTGCACCTTGATGCCATAGCGCAGCATGTCGTACACCGCCCGGTTGCGGTCGTAGAGGCTCTTGCTGCTGTCGCCCGCCACCTTGGTGAACTCGTGCAGGGCACGGTTGATGAGCGCATCGGCCACCCCTCGGGCTTGCAGCCAGGTGCGCAGCAGGGGCAAGTCAATGTTGGTGTTGTCGCGGTCGATCCAGTTGCCCAGATAGCGGTAGCCCAGCCGCTGCTGGAACAGGGCCACCACGCGGGCTTGGGTGGCTTTTTCAATCTGACCGACGTTACTGCTCATGGGGAGGCATTTCCCTGTATCTATTGTGACTCGGCCCGCATAGTCTAAGAGTTCACGTAACGCCGTCGTGTACCCTCGGGAGCAACCCTGACAGCAGCTAGAAGCCTTGGATGACCGACCATAAAGCAGCACACGACTGGCAAAGCCTGAAAGAGGCTTGCTTCGCCACATTGGCGGTGATGAACGAACAGCTCGCCGGTGAGTTTCCTGACCCCGCCGTCCAGTTGGAAATGGTCGATGCGCCTCTAGCTAGGCAACTGGGTCAGGCCTTTCACCCCAGTGATCCTGAGCGATGGGTGAATTGGAATTGGGAAACCCTGTTCCACAAGCGCGTCAAGCGTGAGAAGGCTGCCTGGATGTTTGCCGTGTCCGTTGGTGGGGACTATGGTGCTGTCTGCTACGGAACGATCAGCGTAAATGGCGACAGCGTCACTATCGAATACTTGGAGCGCAAGCTGGGTGTTGCCGCTCTCAAGGGTGTCGCCGCACGAATAGCCATCCAGTACGCAGAGGCCCTGGCTGTCTATCTCGAACTTGGGGAAGTGCGGGTCAGCAACCCCGATCCGATCCTGGTCGAGTTCTATGAGCAGAACTTTGATCTCACTCGACACTCAGACGGTGACGAAGTAACATACCTCTTCAAGAAAGTACAGTCATGAAGCACGCTCAAACCTTGTCCCAATCGATGGTGTCCATCCCTGATGCCGCCATGGATCGTGCGCGCCGTGCGATGTCCAAGGTGGCCTACTCGTCTGCAAAGACTCAGCAGATCACCCGTGCGGCGCAAAAACTGCCCGATGTGGCCGTGATGGCAGGCCGCAAGCAGGCATCTGGCACCAATGCGACCGTCCGAAAGTTGGCAGCCAGCGCCTGAACTTCTCTGCGGTTCGGACGGTTCCCAAGTTCACCACGCCAGCAAACCGCAAAAAGTCCAGCACGGTGCCGCGCAACGTGGGTGTGTTGGGGCAGTAAATGGCGTACTGCTGCAACGCCTGCATCAGCTGTGCAGCAGGGTTGGTGGGCTCCACATCCACCAAACGCAAGGCCGCCAACCCAGCTTGGGGGTTGAGGTTTTTTTTGTTGCGCACCCCGTCTGAAACGATTTCTTCGCTGCCGTCGGTCAACACTTCGGTTTTGTAGGTCCAAGCAGGCTCGGGCGACTCCAGCGGGTTGAGCAATGAAACACGGTAAGCCGCACCTTGTGCTGATGCAACGCCCACGCCAATGTGGGCTGGGGTGCGCTCTGAAGCAAACGAACTTTTGAACAAACGCGGCAAACCCGCACGCACCCCCCTGCGCAGCAGGGCCTCGTCGTCCACCACGCCATTGGCGGCGGCACCCAACACCCCGATGGCTTCCAGCACATTGCTTTTGCCCACCCCATTGGCCCCAATGAAGCAATTGACCCGGCCCAGTTCGATGGTTTCGGCGTGGATGGACTTGAAACCGTTGATGTTGAGTTGTTGGATGGTCATTGGGTTGATTCCATGTCTGGGGCCGTGGCCCACCACGCCACCTCCAGTAAAAAGCGCTTGCCCAAGCCGTTGGCGCCGGTCATGAGGTTCAGGCGGGGGCTCAGGATCAGTTCCAACGATGAAGCTGGGCCAAGGTTTTGGAGTTTGAGGTGCTTCAGCATAGTCAGTTGCCCAAAATTCTAGGATGATCTAAAAGAACATCGGAGACAACAAAGGAGCCGTCTTCCTTTACAGAAATATTATTCGTTCCGCCATAAAAATGATGATATGCAAACAATGCTGGAAACTGATGATGCTTATCGCTAAGGCTTACTGGTTGACTACCAAGCAGCGTCTCCACCGCTTCTTGACTTTGGCCTAAAACAAAAGAAAGCAAATCAATAACCTGTCGCAAATTCAAGCAATGTACAGGGGGATTAATAAAAAAATTCCCCCCGTGAGCAATGCGCTGCGCAAGATTTGGGTCAAGCTTTACATGGCTTTCAATTGCTTCGTAGCTATTCTTTATTATGTCAAGCGTTTTCTTGTAGTCTGCGCTAGTGTCTTCTGGCGAACAATCCAGATCTAGTAAATCCGAAATATTTAAATCCATCAAATATTCCATGAAAATTGGCTTTATATTTTTAAAAGCTATGGTTTCTGAGTATGAATTAATTGAATCAATATAATAGATCAATATGCGAGCACTTGATCTTCGAAGTTGAAATTTTTCCGTAGAAATTAGATCGACAATCTTTCTTTCAATTTTCTCGGCCTCCAAATCCCTGCTAGACTTTCCCCGACTTCTTAATGTTAAGACTGCCCAAATAAAGGTTCCAACGGCAGCTATTTTTGAAGCGACATCTATAAATGTAAGAAAACCATTTTCAAGCATAGAGTACACGTACGAGGTTGCAGCAGCCAAATGCAACCATGCCCAAAAAATCAGGGCAACCACAATAGCAATCATCAAATGAAAAATATGGCTCAACTATCCACCCCTCGTCCGTTGAGCCGAACCCTTCCAGTCAGCAACTCCTGCATCATCCCTTGCTTGAGGGCGCGGGTTTTGTCGCGGCGGGTTTCGAGGCTGGCGAGTTCAGTGTCCATGTCAGATAGAACAGTGGCAATAGCGATCTGCTCACCCTCATTCATTGGGGTATGAAATTCAAAACCCACAAGGTTTTCCATCTTAATGTAAGGAATGGAAGATCCTATAGTACCTATTCCAAGAGAAGCTACCAAAAATGCACTCAGTTGATGCCAAAGAAAACTTAAATTTGCGACAAAGCTCTGAAGAACATAGGTACGTTGGTACGCTTCAAATTTTCCGTTATAGTAATTTAAATTTCCAACCTCCCCATTACCCGCGATCAAAATAGCCTCGCCATCAAAAGAGTAAGAGTCACTGTATGTATTCGCTCTCGCACAAGTAAAGAAAGGATATTGTCCAGAAGGGTTTCCTTCGTTTACATCCTTTTTGCCGGTGGTTATTCGACAAACATCCCCCAACCGCTTCACCTCCCACACCCCAGAAAACCCCGGCAGGCGGGTTTGGCCGGTTAGGAGTTGCTGCATGGTGGCTTGTTTGAGGTTGCGCTTTTTGGCGATCAGTTGATCGAGCTTGGTTAGGAGAGCATCTACATCTGACAACGAGGTAGCGATGGCATGTTGTTCGTCTATGCCCGGAATAGATAACCTTAGATTCAATACGTCATCGGTATTCACATATATCTGCGTGCCAGGCTTCGCCAATCCAACGATTGAAGCATGAATCTGGTCTGCATTAATTGCATAATGCAGATACGAACTGCTGACAGATATTTTCGGGCGAAGCCGCATCGTCCGTTGATTAAATACATACGAGTCATCGGTTTCAATCAATAGGACTCGCCCAATAATCGCGCCAACTGCCGTCTTATCATTCAGCGACATGGCCAAGTCGTTTTTATGCAAAATGAACTTTTCAACCAGCTTTCGCTTTTCAAAAGCTACGTAGCTGCCGGTCTCCACAAACTGCCCGGTAACGCCGTAGTTACCAATTGAGATCACCTTAAAACCGTCCCTGCGATCGAAATAGGCTTCAAGCGCGGTTCCGTTCTGGTAATCACAGAGCTCGCCGAGACTTCTGATACTCCAGCTTTCAGGAATCACCCCCACCTCAGTCCGCTTGTACCCCGGCTTGATTTGCTCCGCGCTCATACCGCAAACCCCATCTTCTTCAGGTGCTCGTTCACCTTGGCTTGCAAGTCATCAACTTCCTGCGCCAGTTGCGGCAGCGGCGTGGCGTAGCGGTCGGCCAGTTGTTTGATGCGCCCGGTCAGGGTTTGGCTCACGCGGTCCAGTTCGCCTTGCACGCGCTGGGTCAATGTGGCCAGCCATTTGTCCAGCACCACCAGCACTTGAACCTCGGGCTGCGTCATTCGGGCGTACAGGGCCGCCACTTTGGCGTCCAGTTCGCGCTGGGCTTCTTTGACCTGTTTGTTTGCAGCGGTTTCTGTATCGGCCAAGGTGGCGTATTGATGTAGCACCTGTTTTTCTTCAGCAGCGGTTGGGTCGGCCTTGATGGCTTTCAGGCGGTCTTTTACGCCTTTGGCGGTGATCTTGCCTTTGTCGTTTTTGGCTTCTGCCAGCAAGCCGTCCTCTCCACCGTGTTCTTCTTCCAGTTCTTCCATCTGGCGGCTGATGGCGTCGCGCTCGGCTTCAAGGCGTTCCACTTCGGCCTGTTCGGCGGCAAAGCAACGTGCCACCACCAAAGCGGTGGGGATCAAATCGGTGTTGGGCTGGCCTTTGTTGACACCATCGGGGCGCAGGGCTAGCCAGCCATCGGTCGCCACCATCCAAACGTCGTCTTGCAGGGTTTCGGCCCAGTAGTCCATCAGGTGCTGGTACACCGCATAGGGGTCGATGAGGGTGGACACCTGGGCGTGGTTACGGAAAGTGCCCAGCAGGCTTTCTGACAAGGCTTCGATCAACAGCTTGGGGCGGTCGCCCAACTGGATGCCGGTCAGGCGTTCGGCGTGGGTTTCTTTCCAGCCCTCAAACAACGCGGTCACGGTCTGGTTGAAGGTGGTGAATTCGGGGTGGTCAAAAATGGTGGCTTTGACTTGGCCCGGCTCCACACGCAGTTGGCAATAGCCGGGGCGGGCGGTATCGGCAAACAGGGCTTGCCGCACACCGGGGAATACCTGCCAATATGCGCTCAGGCCGTCAATGTCACGCAGGGGGATGCCGCCCTTCAGGTGCGCTTCAATGTCTTGCAGGTCTTCTGGCTCGGTGCTGTCGATGTAGCGGGGCAGGTTCAGGTTGAAGTCGTTGCCTTCGATTTCCGCCACCGGCACCAGTCGGGCGTACTTGGGCACCTCCAGTTGGCGGTTGAAGGTGTCCACAATCTTGTGAATGTCCTGCTCGCGCAGGCGGTTCTTGTTGCCGTCTTTCACAAAGCCTTTGCTGGCATCCACCATGAAGATGCCCTTGCGTCCGGCAGCACCTGCTTTGTCCAGCACGATGATGCAGGCCGGAATGCCAGTGCCGTAGAACAGGTTGGCGGGCAGGCCGATGATGGCCTTGATGACGCCCTGCTGAATCAAACGGGTGCGGATGCTGCCTTCGGCACCTCCCCGGAAGAGCACACCATGCGGAAGAATGACAGCGGCCTTGCCCGTGCTCTTGAGGCTTTTGAGCATGTGCAGCAAGAAGGCGTAGTCGCCATTCTTTTCGGGCGGTGTGCCGTATTCAAAGCGGCCATACAGGTCGTTGGCCGGGTCCAGCCCACTGGTCCAGGCTTTGGTGGAGAACGGCGGATTGGCCACGATGTAGTCAAACACCTTGAGCCCGCCTTCTTGGTTCAAAAAGTGGGGGCGCGACAGGGTGTTGTCTTGCCAGATTTCTGCCGTGGGGCAGTCGTGCAGCACCATGTTCATGCGGGCCAGGGCGCTGGTGGCGTTGTCCATTTCCTGACCGTAAATGGCCAGGTTGAGCCCGGTGCGGGTTTGGGCTTCGTCGTGCGCCTTCAGCAACAGCGAGCCAGAACCACAGGTGGGGTCGTAAATGCTCTGCGTGGCGTGTTGTGCCTCGCCCAAGCCAATGACTTGGGCCATGATGCGCGACACCTCTGCCGGGGTGTAGAACTGGCCCTTGCTTTTGCCGCTTTCGGTGGCGAAGTGGCGCATGAGGTACTCATACGCATCGCCCAGCAGGTCGTCGCCTTCGGCGCGGTTGCGGCCAAAGTCCAGCCCTTCAAATATGGACACGAGCCGCGTGAGGCGGTCCACCATGTCTTTGCCTTTGCCCAGCTTTTCTTCGTCGTTGAAGTCGGCCACGTTGATGGCACCCTTCAGGTTGTCGTTGGCATCGGCCAGGCGGGCAATGATTTTGTTGAGCTTGTCGCCAATTTCTTTGTCGCCCTTGGCCGCCACCATGTCGGCAAAGCGACCACCGGGCTTGTCCACTTCAGGCGCGGGCACGTCAATCAGCGCATCTGGGTCACCAGCGTATTTGTCTGACACGTATTTGACGAACAGCAGAACCAGCACGTAGTCCTTGTACTGGCTGGCATCCATGCCGCCGCGCAGTTCGTCGCACGATTTCCAGAGGGATGAATAGAGTTCGGATTTCTTGAGGGCCATGAGTGACAGTGTGCTGTGAAGGGAAAACTGCGACCCGCTCCCGTTTTGTGTGATTGGTTTGGCCGCAGAACAAAGGCCTTACCATTTTGCCCATAGTTTGGGGTTCGCCGGAGGACGCGGCGGCCAATGTGGCTTATGTGGACGCGATGGATGCCGGGCAGTACCTGAGCGCGACACGAGCGAACCGGGTGCGGCGGCGGTTTCGTTTGCTTTTGTGTACCTGCACCCGCTGAGCGATGGCAATGGGCGGGTTCACCGATTTCTGGTGAACCACCTGCTGGCGGCAGACAAGGCGGTGCCGCCCAACATCGTGGTGCCGGTGCG
>Ga0209066_10004363_pt1 | contig 15501 bp, 13 predicted proteins | sample All_14_2_FD_187198 | JGI IMG/M metagenome (GOLD analysis project Ga0209066, IMG submission 187198) | Freshwater microbial communities in response to fracking from Pennsylvania, USA - Allegheny Zone_MetaG_DW_15 (SPAdes) (version 2) ...
ACCGAGCGGCTGAGCTTATTGCTTGATGCTTTGCCTGCGGGTGTCGTGGTGCTTGATGATTCCGGCCGTGCGGTACAGATCAACCCCGCGGCGAGTTGCTTGCTTGGTGGCGTAAAAGTCGGCGCTGGCTGGACGGCGATCCAGACGGAAGCGTTGCAGCCCGGTGATACGCCTGGAGAATATTTGTGTGGCGAGCGGCGTCTGGCCATTGCCGTTACTCCGCTTGACTCGGCCGGTGGCCGCATTGTCCTGCTGCACGATATCACCGAGGCGCAGCACTTGAAAACCCAGGCAGAGCGCCATCAGCGCCTGGCAGCGATGGGTGAAATGGCCGCTCAACTGGCGCATCAACTGCGGACACCGCTGGCTGCTGCCTTGCTGTATGCGGGTAACCTGGAAAATGCGGCATTGTCTCCGGCCGCGCATGCCGCCATCGCGCAAAAAACCGTGGCCCGTCTGAAACACATCGAGCGGCTCATTCAGGATATGTTGTTGTTTGCGCGTGGGGAGGCGCTGGGGCGCGAACATTTTGCCGTGACCGATCTTTTGGCCGAATTGACGCAAAATTTTGAGCCGCTGGTGCAAAACAGCCATGTACGGTTTGTTGTCAACAACGAGAGCGCGGGCGCTGTGCTCACGGGCAAGCGCAAATCGTTGGTGAGTGCGTTGACCAGCTTGCTGGAAAATGCGCTGCAGGCGGTTGCCGGACGAGAAGATGGATGCATCGGACTGTCTGTCCGACGCGAGGAGGGCAGTCTACTGCTGATGGTGGAAGACAATGGTTGCGGGATGGACAAGGTTACCGTGTCTCGATTGTTTGAGCCTTTTTATACTACCCGCAGCGATGGCACGGGTCTCGGTCTTGCCATTGCGCGCGGTGTGGTTCGGGCGCATGGGGGGAGTATTGATGTAGTCTCCAGCCCTGATGCCGGTGCCAGATTTTCGGTGAGTTTGCCATGTTCGAACAACTAAACATTTTGGTTGTCGAGGATGATGATGCGTTGCGTGATGCCTTGCAGATTACGCTCGAGGCGGTCGGTCATGAAGTTGTCTGCGTCGATGGTGGTCCGGCGGCATTAGCGCGGTTGCGCGAAAAAACCTTCAATATGGTGGTCTCGGATTTGCGCATGAGTCCGATGGATGGTCTTGCCTTGCTGGGTGAAATTCGCACAGGCTATCCTGGACTGCCGGTGTTGTTGATGACCGCTTTTGGCGATGTTGACAAGGCAGTGGCGGCGATTCGTGGCGGGGCGTGTGACTTCATGCTCAAACCGTTTGAACCCAGGACATTGATCGAGCAAATCGCTCGCTACGCCACGCCGCCTGCACCTGCCGCTGGTGTTGTTGCTGTGGATGCGAAAACACGGGCCACACTGCTGCTGGCTGCACGTGTGGCCCGGGCGGATGCGACCGTGTTGCTTACTGGGGAGTCCGGTGTAGGCAAAGAAGTTTTTGCGCACTATATTCACGATCAGTCCTTGCGTTCGGCGGGTGCTTTTGTGGCGATCAATTGCGCGGCGATTCCGGACAATCTGCTCGAAGCGACGCTTTTTGGTTACGAAAGAGGCGCTTTTACCGGCGCGCAAACCGCACAGGCGGGGAAATTCGAACAAGCCAATGGCGGCACTTTGCTACTGGATGAAATCTCGGAAATGCCTTTGGGTTTGCAGGCCAAGCTGTTGCGTGTGCTGCAAGAGCGTGAGGTCGAGCGCGTGGGCGGCAAGAAGCCCGTTGCCCTGGATATTCGCGTTCTGGCTACTTCAAATCGCGACATGGCCGAAGCAGTGCGTGCAGGACGTTTTCGCGAAGATCTGTTTTATCGCCTGAATGTATTTCCCCTGGAGATTCCGCCGCTGCGCGAACGGCCGGGCGATATCGTGCCCCTGGCACGCAAGCTGTTGGCTGAGCTGGCAACTTCGGCACGTCAGGCGGCAAAATTTACCGCCGCAGCGGAAGCCCGTTTGCTGGCCTATGCGTGGCCTGGGAATGTACGAGAGCTGCAAAGCGTGGTTCAGCGTGCGCTGATTCTGGCGACAGATGAGTTGATAGATGCAGAGGAATTGCCGCTGGATCGTATGGAGGTTGCGTCATCGGTTTTGAATTCGGCATTAGACAAAACAGGCAAGATTGGCGGGGCGGAATTGCTGCCTGACGCCGTCTCGCCAGCGCCGACTTTTTCGGCAGCCAGTGCGACTGTCGGTGCTCCAGCGTCACCGGCTAACATGAAGGTGCTTGAACGACAGCACATTCTGGAAATTCTGGCGCAGGTGAATGGCTCACGCAAGAAAGCGGTGGCTATTCTGGGGATATCGGAACGTACGCTACGTTACAAACTGAACCAGTACCGCACCGAAGGTTTTTTTACCGGACGCGAGCATGAGTAATTACAGAAAACCATGGCACGGTGATTGCTTATCTTTTGCTATTTCTTTGCTGATCGAATTCAGGTAAGGTTGCATTTATGGCTATCGATACACGACAACTTGACCAGATGCTCTCCGAGCTGCGTGCAGCAACTGCGCTGGCCGGTGGTAAATCCGCGAACCAGGCTGCTCCGGCAGGAGGGGCGGATTTCGCGCAAGTATTGTCAAAAACAATCGATCAGGTGAACGCCGCCCAAATGGATGCGCACAAGATGGCTGAGGATTTTTCCAGCGGTCAGAGTGACGTCAATTTGCAGGATGTGATGATCAATCTGCAGAAAGCCAATTTGTCTTTTCAGCAGATGGTGCAGGTGCGTAACAAACTGGTCTCTGCCTATCACGACATCATGAATATCCAGGTTTGATTCTGGATTGTCGTCATATTGCCGATTTCGATTGACATCAGGCGCAGGGTGTCGCAAGCCGGGTTGATTCGAAAGAAAAAAGGGGCGTCATGTCAGCATCGCGTTTGTCGTTTATCCTGGCGGGATTGTTTTTTGGTTTGAATGGCCCCTTGGGCGCTACAGTCGGTGACTGGCAAACCATCATTGCCGGCAAGAGCGAAACCATCGACATCAATAAGACCAGCATCGAGCGCACTACTTCTGGCGCTAAGGCCTGGAGTCGGGTAATCCTTGAACGTCCGGTGAGTGATGTCGGCGGTGCTTATGACGCAATACAAGCACAGAATCTTTATGATTGTGCTGCGCGCCGTTTCACTACACTCCGCCGCGCTTATTTTCGAGGGGATACGCTGGTCCGCGAGGATGTCGTTTCTCGTCAGCGCCCCAATGCCATAGAAATAGGCAGTCTCGATGAACGAATATTCAATGTGGCTTGCGCCACCACTGCAAATGGGTCTGCCAATGCAGGTGCGGTGCCTGCGGGAGTGCTATCTGCAACGGGTGCGGCGTTGGATCATGTGGCAGTAGCGCCACCAGGCTTGTCACAAGCCGGAAATGAAGGCCCGGCCATGGCGAAGTTAACGCTTGTTGCCGATAAAGGAAATGTTGTCACGGCTGAAACACCGAATCTGATCGTTCTGCCATCTATAGACAAGGCTGCTGCGGACAAAGCCGCCGCAGATCAGACGGCTGCCAGCGCCGGAAAAAAGCCGCTTGCTGCGTCACCGGCACCCCTTACACCAAAGGTCAGTTCCAGTTCCTTGCGGCAAGGGACGGAAAGCCGGGCAGACAAGCGTTTGCGTGAATTGCATTATGCAACGTCCGGCCCGTACAAAGCGAGAAAGAAGAGGCCAACAGCAGCATTTTCGGGTAATGGGCAAGATGAGCTTTCTGCCGCAAAGGCTGGCGCTTGGTCTTACGATGATGAAAGCGGACCAACCCACTGGGCCAAGCTGCGGGATGACTATGCAATCTGTGCAACAGGCAAACGTCAATCGCCGATTGATATTCGCGAAGGTATTAGGGTCAATCTCGAAGAAATCGCGTTCGACTACAAACCAAGCCCATTCCGTATCATTGATACCGGCCGCACAGTGCAGGTGAACGTTGGCGAAGGATTAAGCCTGAAGATTTCAGGTAAGCGCTATGAGTTGTTGTACTTTAATTTTCATCGTCCCTCCGAAGAGCGAGTCGATGGACGCGCTTACGATATGGTGATGCACTTGGTGCACAAAAATGACGAAGGTCAACTGGCTATCGTTGCAGTGTTGCTCGAAAAAGGTGGCGAGAACCCCTTGATCCAGACACTGTGGAACCATTTGCCACTGGACCGGAATATCGAGGTGGCGCCTGTCGATGTCATCGATCTGAACAAGATACTGCCGGAAAGCCGAGCTTATTGGACTTATATGGGATCATTGACTACGCCCCCTTGTACTGAGGGCGTGCTGTGGATGGTGTTAAAGCAATCGATACCGGTTTCTGCGGAACAAGTAGCAATATTTTCACGCCTTTACCGTAATAATGCGCGCCCTTTGCAACCCTCGAATGGCCGTTTGATCAAGGAATCACGCTGATCGTTAGGGCGCTATAGAATTATCAATAAAAGCGCAATGCGTTTTTCAGTATTTTCAATAATGTCTTCAATGGGTGGCTTGATGTTTTCCAGAATGGATTTGCAAAATAAACTCAAGCGAATCACGCTGGTGCTCTTCCCTCTGCTGCTGAGTGCTTGTGGCAATAGCCAGCAGGCATTTTTTAATATCAATGATCGTGGTCAATCATTAACACTTGTACGTGATCAAGCCTATTGGAGAGGCCCGTGGCAAGCCGCATTGATTGTTGCCGGCCTCCCGCAATGCCAGCGTCGCTATGTTGTGGACGGGTTGGGTGCGGATAAATTTCGTTTAGATGTTTATCAGCCGGAGCCCGGCGTGTTCATTCTTAATGCCGGAAAGCGCTGGTATGTTACTGAATTACAACAGTGTGGCTTTCAGTCGTATCAGGATCCACCACCCGAGCCAGGGGAGATGATTGGCAGTTTTCAGGTAAAAAACAATACACTTCAGTACAGTAGTAAAGCACTACCCAAGGCAGAAGCTGAGGTCGATTCTGTGACGCCATCGGCTGTACAGTGACCCGATTTTTTGATTACTGGTCGGATTTTGTCCGCGGGCATTCGCGCAGCAATTCGCATCCGTTGTTTTTTGCCCTGCTTGCCCAGCTGCTTGGCACTCTGCTGGCCATTGGTTTGATGCCAGCTTTTTTTGATCATCTTGTACTTTTTGCCTTGCTGCAGGGCGTTTGCGCAGTGCTTACGGCAATGTTGTTGCGCGCACCGATCTGGTGGTTATTTATTCATCTGGTTTTTATTCCCTGCGCCGTGTTAGCAAACAGCATGGCATTGCCTGCCTGGATATGGCTCAGCGGATTTTTCCTGTTGCTGCTGGTTTTTTGGCGGACGGATACCAACCAAGTCCCGCTGTATCTTACCAATCGTAAAAGCCGGGACGCCGTGCTGTCCCTTTTGCCTGAAACTCCTTGCCGCATGGTGGATCTTGGCTGCGGCGACGGGGGGCTGTTGCGTCATCTGGCACGCGCCCGCCCAGATTGCATGTTTGTTGGCATTGAGCATGCGCCATTGACATGGGCTTGGGCATGGCTGTTGGCACGAGGATTTGCCAACTTGAGCACTCGTCGCGGTAACTTCTGGAACCACTCGCTGGCAGCTTATGACGTAGTCTATGCTTTTCTTTCTCCAGCCCCCATGGTGAAACTCGGCGCCAAGGCACAAGCTGAAATGATGCCGTCTGCCTGTCTGGTCAGCAATAGTTTTGCTATTCCGGAAATGACAGCGCAGACGATTATTGACGTGATGGATCAACGGCAGACGCGTCTTTATATTTACCTGAATATTCCACAGGTGATGTGACGATGGTGAATTGTTTGGACGCTTCATGAAAATAACGGTCAATGCAGATCGCTTTGCTTATCGGTTCTGCACATGGGCGTTAATGTATATTTCATATCATTAAAGCCTGCAAATGAGTCATGCCTAAATCATCCCCGCTTTCAGCACTTGAAATCGCCCGTGAAACCTTGCGGCGTCTGGTTGTGAAGAAACTCCTGCCAACGCCAGAGAATTACCGCATGGTATTTCATGAGATTTCAGGCCAGCCCGCCGATTCAACGTTCCCTGCGGACGAACTTAAGGCATTACAAGCGGCTTTGCCACGCAAGAATGCAGAGCAGATTCACTTTTCTCGTCAACTGGAAGCTGCGATTTTCGAGAAAAACTGGGATAGCCTTAAAGCGGCATTGATTGAGTTGTTAGCTAATCAAGGCGGCGAGGAAACCCCTTGGCCAGGGTTGCTTCGTGATCTATTATGGCAACTTGACGTATCGCATGCTGAAGCGACAGTTTTGCAAAAGAAAAAAGCGCTGGAACACATTTTAGCCACTTCGCCCAAACCGGATTTATTGTTCACCCGTATCCAGTCCCTGGTTGGCTCCTGGACAAAAAATACAGAAAGAAATTACCAGGAACTTACCGAGTTGCCGCCTGCTACGGTGATTGCTGAAGAAACAGCGGCGATGCCTCCAGAAAAAGGAAAAATATCGCCGACTCATGCGCACTGGCAAGGAGGTATCTCTGATCTGCAGGCACTTATTGTCCAGGTACTGGACAATACCCTAACCATCGTGTTGCGTAACAATCCGGAGCTGATTCGCGAAGCAAACGAAATTTCAGCGGCAGTAAGGGGCGCACAAAATGCCGAGGCACTTGCCGGACTTTCTGATCGATTCAAGAGGCTGTGCTATCGCATCCATTTTATTGCCGAAGACGAAGCAGAGGTGAATGCAGCGTTATTTCGTCTAGTGCAACTCATTACGGACAATATCAATGAGCTAGTGGTTGAGGATCAGTGGCTCACTGGGCAAATCGGCATGATACGAGACCTGCTGCTTCAGCCGCTTGATTTGCGGCGGCTGGATGAAGTTGAGCGCCGGATGAAAGATGTCATTTTCAAGCAAAGTCTGCTCAAAAAAGAGCTTACCCAGGCTAATGACCAGCTCCGATTGATGTTGGCCACCTTTGTGGATCATTTGACCAATTTTTCTGAAACCACGAGTGTTTACCATGGCAAGATTGAGGTATGCGCCAAGAAAATCAGTCAAGCCGACGATATCTCCGAAATCACGGAGGTATTAAATGAAGTCATGCACGAGACTCGCTTGGTACAGATTGAGACAGCGCGCTCGCGTGATGAATTAAGTCTTATGCAAAATCGAGTGCAAGAGGCAGAGCAGGAAGTGGCGCATCTGAAGAATGAACTCTCTATGACCAGCAAGATGGTTCGGCATGATCCCTTGACTGGTGCTCTCAATCGTAAAGGTCTGGACGAGGCGTTGAAAAAAGAGGTTAACCGTCAGCAACGTCAGGGGGGAACCCTTAGTCTTGCACTTCTTGACGTCGATAACTTCAAGCAGATTAACGATGTCCAAGGGCACGCTGTTGGCGATGCAGCTTTGGTGCATTTGGCAATGGTTATTCAAGAAGCCATTCGGCCTCAAGATACATTCGCCCGCTATGGTGGCGAAGAGTTCGTCGTATTATTGCCCAATACCGGTATTGATGATGCTGTTAGTATCATGACGCGCGTTCAGCGTGAGCTGACACGGAAGTTTTTTATGGCCAACAATGACAAGATTTTGATCACTTTCAGTTGCGGCTTGGTGAATGTGGCTCAGGCAGAAGATCCTTATGAGGCTTTGAGTCGCGCTGATGCAGCAATGTATTTGGCAAAGCGCTCTGGAAAAAATCGTGTTATTCCCGCATAACATCAAATGCCACTTATCGGCTACCCTAGCCATATGTTTGATCTCTTTTTTGTGATTATGATTATGCTTGCAGAATATACCCTCGCAAGCAATGAAGTTTGAGACGTCACACCGGATAAATTCGACATGTTCCTAATTCTTGGCTATATCATTATTCTTGCTGCCTCGATAGGTACCTATGCAGTGCATGGGAGCCTGGCAGCATTGTGGATGCCAATGGAATACGTGGCTATTCTCGGGCTGGCCATCGGCGGGTTTGTTGCCAGTAACGGTATCAAGGCTATCAAGGCGACATTAAGAGCGCTACCCGCCGTATTTAAAGGCACGCGGCTTAACAAGGCGCTCTACATGGATTTGCTGGCCATGTTGTTCGAAATTCTTTCCAAGGTACGCAAAGAAGGCTTGATGTCAATTGAGAACGATATCGAAAATCCGACCGAGAGTGCGGTTTTTTCTAAATATCCAAAAATCGTGCATGATCATCATGCCATGGAGTTTATCTGCGATTATTTACGCATGATGGTAGGTGGCAATCTCAATGCGTTTGAAATAGAAAACCTGATGGATATTGAAATTGAAACCCATCATCAGGAGGCTCATGGTCCGGTGCATACCGTATCCAAAATTGCCGATGCCACCCCAGCCTTCGGTATTGTGGTGGCAGTTATGGGCGTGGTCAATGTCATGGGCTCAGTCGGTGCTCCTCCCGCGGTTCTCGGCAAGATGATCGGTGGCGCACTGGTTGGCACCTTTCTCGGTATTCTTCTGGCTTATGGTTTTGTGGCACCCATTGCAGGGCAGCTGGAGCAGAAGATGGAAGAGGAGGGCAAGATATTTCAGGTTATCAAAACGGTACTTCTGGCCAGCATGAATGGTTATGCACCCCAGGTGGCGGTAGAGTTTGGCCGTAAAGTGCTTTTTTCTGGCGATCGTCCTGGCTTCATTGAGTTGGAAGAGGATCTGAAGGCACGCAAAAACCAATAAGAACAGGTAATGACTTGCGAAGTTTTATCCAGGTGGCTACATGAGTGACGATACCAGGCAACCCATAGTCATCAAGAAAATCAAGAAGAGCGGTGGGGGCGCACATGGTGGTGCGTGGAAAATTGCCTATGCCGACTTTGTTACGGCGATGATGGCGTTCTTCATGCTCATGTGGCTTTTAGGTTCTACAACACAGGCTGATTTGCAGGGTATTGCTGATTATTTTCAGAATCCACTCAAGGTTTCGTTGGCGGGCGGATCTGGTTCGGGTGACTCTTCTTCAGTAATTCAGGGAGGTGGTAGGGATTTGACTGCATCTCACGGGCAAGTCAAAGCCGGAGATGTGAAAGCTCCGAAAAAAACCATCAATCTGCAAAAGTTGAAGGCCGAATATGAAAAAGCGGAGCAAGCCAGACTCGCTGGTCTGAAAGGGGAGCTGGAATCCCTGATTGATGCGAACCCGACCTTGAAACAGTTCAAGAACCAACTATTGCTTGACCTTACCAGCGAAGGTTTGCGTATTCAGATCGTCGATGAAAAGAATCGGCCGATGTTCGATTCTGCCAGCTCGGAAGTAAAACCCTATACGCGGCTTATTTTGCGCGAAATTGGCAAAACACTGAACAAGGTGGAAAACCATGTCAGTTTGTCTGGTCACACGGATGCGCAGCCTTTTGCAAGTGGTGGACGCGACTTCAGCAACTGGGAGCTATCCACTAATCGTGCTAACGCTTCGCGCCGTGAGCTTGTCGCCGGAGGCATGAGGGAAGACAAGATTATGCGCGTTGTCGGCATGTCTTCGACGGTGTTGTTCGACAAGCAGGATCCATACAATCCGATCAATCGTCGGATCAGCATTGTGATCATGAACAAGCGTACAGAAGAAGCGCTTTTGGCTGACGGGAAAGCAGTTGAAACAGATAGTGCCCAGGAGATTGAAAAGGGTGTTCTCGAATCGCAGACTACCCAAACTACTGTGCATTGAGGCACTACTCTGAATAAAATATTACAGCTGCAATCGAGGCATCGCCATCCAGAGTGATCTGCAGCGGGTTCTCGATCTGACTTTGCCAGGCAATTGACTTCGAAAGGCTTCTGGTGCTTTTATCATGACAAGTTTTCCATAAATAGCGAGCGGTTTTGAAGGTCAAACTCGCGCTCCCACACCCGAAGTGCTCATAGACCGAAGATCGTTTTATTCCAGCCTATGAAATTGCTATCAGATTTACCTGGTCAGCGAGCGGCTACTTAAAAAAGCTCTTAAACCATTTACTCAATGACCAGGAGTCCCTCTCCGTTGATTCTGGGGGTAGTGATGTCCGTTTGGCCTCTGCCAGTTCTTTCTCAAAACGTGCAACGCGATCTTCCAGATATTTTTGCGAACGCTGATAACTCGTCCATGCGGCCCTAAACTTTCTCAAGGTCTTTGGCCAGTCTTGGGTCTTCAGAATCTCCTTGACATTCTTGAATGGGTTTTTTCCATGCCTGACATCCTCCCACCATGGTTTATCACGTGAGAGATGTTTGATCAGGCTATCTTGGCGCGCTAGCAATGCGCTGCCTGTCTCGAGAAGCCTGGCATGATCCTGTAGCGCTCTCTTTACCACTTTGAGCGTTCGAGGATTTTCACGGATCGTGGTGTTCTGGCTGCCGGTTAGCGATAAGACACGCTGCTGGCTCAGTTTGATTTGCATCAGGTCATGGGAAAGCAGTGTTTGCTGGATAGCAAGCTTTCGAACATCATCAGGCAATATTGCAGCGAATTTGCTGATGCGGTCGAGCGTATCCACACCAACCGCGCCATCATTTAACCGGAACGACAATCGATCAAGCAAGGCGGAAAACATCACCGGAGTCAGAGGGTTGTTGGGTTCTGAGGTGATGGAATATTGGAACTTAGCGATCGATTCGTTGAGGTTGGGAACCTCATCGTAAAGAAGCGACGCAGCATAGATATAGGCTGGCAATGTAGGCGTGCCGGCTGATTTGACGCTTTGCTTATAAGCCTTGATGGCGTAGCGTTTGGCATCGATGTAATTGTTGTTCAGAAAGTGGAGCAATGCGTACATCGCATTCTCTCGTTCTGCATTTGCACCAGAGAGTGGCTTCCGATGGGTTTTCATGACTGCCAATGCATCTCGAACCAACTGGTGTTGAGATTTTTGCTTCGTAGCCATGCACTGCTTCAGCTTATCGACACTTTTTGGAAAGTTCTTTGTGCATTCCCATGCGTCCCAGACGTTAGATGACTCCATTGCTTTCCCGGCGGCACGGACAGAATCAGGGCCAGAGGTGTTAACCGGCAATGGGAGGGTCATCATTTTCAAGCTCGCATCGACAAACTCGCTGGCTTCGTACTCGCTCATTGCAGAACCGATGGCGTAATCCAAAGTGACTTCTGTACTGAAGGTGAGTGCCGCTGCAAGAAGTGCGGTGCCACCGATGATGCCAAACCCACCGCTGGCAATGGCACCGCCGCCGAGCAACGCAAGGCCTGCATTCGTCGCGGCAATGCCGGACAAACCCATGAGACTGCCGATCGATGTTCCAATTGAGCCGATGGTCGCTGTCATAACAGGACCGAGAAAGGGCCAGCCAATGAAGACAAGAATTCCTACCACCGCGGCCGCCAGTCCGCTCCATAACCAATTGACCCAAGGACCTTGGTGATAGAAGGATGCAAATGTGGACACCCCATCTGCTGAGAAAGCAGTGACGCTTGCCATGAGTAAAGTGACTCCGACAATTGATCGGAGAATATTCATTGGCGAAAGCGACATGGTTTACTTCAGAAGCAAGGGTAGTTGAAGCACAACATCATCTGCGGATCCCGTCAAAGGCTCAACACCGTGACCCTTGGCAGAATGTTCGAGTAGTTTCCAAACATCCGGATTTGCCGGTTTGTTCGTGATTGCGAACACTGGGATAACTTGCTTCTGTGGATTTGCCTTGCGGAATTCCGCAAGGGTCAGTAAGTCAGCGCGGAATGTATCCATGGGCATGGCCGCATCAGCCGGATAGGCTTTTGCCTCGATTGCAAAGAGCTTGCCATTTCTCTCAAGAAGGACATCAATATCCGTGTCACCTTTCTTGTTCGGATCCTTGAAGCGAACCCCAATTCCATGTACCTTGAAGTTGGCCTGAGCGGCGGAATCAGCAATGCGCACCTCATTCAGATGGCCGATTGTGTTGGCCTCGCTGGAACCCATACTCTTGCTCATCGCTCCCTTGAATCCGGGAGTCCCACTGAGACGTCTCATCCAACCATCTGCTTCAGTACGCTCGACACGATGTTGATAAACGAGAATCCGTGCAAACGTATCCTCGATCACATCCTCTGGAAGATTCATTTTTCCGATTTCATCGCGAACGATCTTGGTTCCACCAGGTTTCATAGCAATGCGCGCGAATTTCTCGACTTTTTCAGTGGGAAGCGCGTGTTTGAAATACTTGCTGGCTGACAGTAAGAATGTGGCGAGAGCCTTGCCATTCGGAGTGGACAAGGCTTTAGCCTGCGCAATCATAGAACCGTAAATCGTGATGATCGCTGCAAACGGGAGAAGACACCGAAAAATGCTTGTTATTTGATTCATCTGTTTGAGCCTACACGACGGTTTGAGTTGTCTTGCGCACATGGCATTGTGCATTTTCAGTGGGTATGTGCTGTCTGCTGATCCCATAGGGATTTAAGAAGCAGAAACTCCGGCGCCGCTTCCGACATCTGGCACCCTTCCACATTTGCAATGACCTTCCCGTAATTCGTATCTCACTCATAAACTTTCGGGTGATGGAAATTACAGCGCTATTCCTTATTGCCCAAAGGTATCCCCATCCTCAAACCGCCACCCCGGGACATTGATGGCTTTTATTTGAGCTTGGGTTTATTTGGATGCGAGTGCGGCGAAATCTTGTTCACCTTCGTCATTGGCCGCTTGCATGGCGACGGGTTGCCAGCTATGCAGCAGCTCCATGCGGCCATCCATGTGTTCGACGATGGCGGTGCAGCTATCTACCCAGTCGCCGCAGTTGATGTAGGTCAGGCCGTCGGCATGTTTGATCGCGGCGCTGTGAATGTGGCCGCAGATCACGCCATCCACGCCGCGTTCGCGCACGGCGTGCATGACTGCGTCTTCAAAATCGAAAATGAAGGAAACCGCGCGCTTGACACGGCGTTTGGCGTAGCCGGCAAGCGACCAGTAGCCGGCGATGCCGAGCGTGCGCCGCAGCCAGGAAGCCAATACGTTGACGCGCACCAGCAGGTTGTAGCCGACATCACCGAGGACAGCCAGCCAGCGGTGATGGCGCGTGACCTGATCGAATTCGTCACCATGGATCACCAGGTAGCGGCGGCCATCGGCGGCGGTGTGGATATGTTCGTTGGCGATGAGGATGTCGCCGAAGGCCACGTCGTCATATTCGCGCAAGGCTTCGTCGTGGTTGCCGGGAATCAGCATCACCTGTTCGCCATGCCGCGCGCGGCGGAGGACTTTCTGCACCACGGTGTTCTGCGCCGGCGTCCAGTGGATGCTGCGGCTCATGGCCCAGAAATCGATGATGTCGCCGACGAGGAACAGCTTTTCAGCTTCGTGGGTGCGCAGGAAGTCGAGCAGCCGTTCGGCCTGGCAGCCACGGGTACCGAGGTGGATGTCAGAGAGGAAGATCGTGCGGTATTTCATCGCCGGTCAGTCAAGCGCGAAATGAAAGGCCATCTCGCCAGGCTGCTGGCGGGGGTGCGCCTTGATCGTGTCATGGAAGACTTGCACCAGATGGCCGCTGATGTTGCCCCAGTCGAGGTGGCGCACGCTCGTGCTGGCGCGTTCGCGCAGGGTGGCGAGCAGCGCCGGGTTGCGTGCGAGGTCAAGGGCGGCGGAAATAAAAGCTGCGCTTTGGTTGCCGGGGACTGCCCGGCCATTGTCGCCATCGCGTATCAATTCATTGGCCGCCGCGCAGTCGTAAGCAACAACGCCGAGGCCGCTGGCCATCGCTTCGAGCGTGACATTGCCGAAAGTTTCGGTCAGGCTGGGGAACAGGAACAGGTCGGCGGAGGCGTAATGCGCGGCAAGGTCTTCATCCCGTCGCATGCCGGCAAACAGGTAGCCGGAGTCGCTGCGTTCGAGTTGTGCGCGCATTGGGCCATCACCCACGAACAGCAGACGCGCAGTGGGATGCACTTCACGGATGGCGGCAAAGGCCTGTGTCACCAGTGGCAGGTTTTTTTCCGCCGCCAGGCGGCCGATGTAACTGACGACCAGTTGCTCCTCGCTGACGCCCCACTGGGCACGCAAAGCCGTGCTGCGCCGTTGCGGATTGAACAGCGCCGTGTCTATGCCACGCGATACCACGCGTACGGAACGGTAGCCCGCATCGGTGAGTTCGCGCGCCACGGCAAAAGTCGGCGCTAGCGTGACGGCGCTCTTGTTATGCAAACGGCGTAAATGCAGGGCGACCAGGCCTTCCAGCCAGCCGAAGCCGTAGTGGCGGCTGTAGGCATGAAAATTGGTATGGAATTCCGAGACCACCGGGATATTGAGTTGCTGTGCGGCGGCGATGGCCGATGCGCCGAGTGGCCCTTCGGTGGCGACCTGGATGATGTCCGGACGGTCTTCCCGCCAAGCTTTCAGCAGCCGCGACTTGGCGGGCAGGCCGAAGCGCAGGCCGTGATAGCCGGGGATAGGACAACCGGCAACCAGCACTTCGCGCAGGTCGGTTTCCGCAGCAGGCAGATCATGCGCATGCTGGCGCGGGCGCACCAGGGTGAAGCGGTGCCCCAGATGGCGCAGCCCATCGGTGAGGCGGCCCAAGGTCATGGCGACGCCGTTGATTTCCGGCCGCCAGGTTTCAGTAACTAACGCGATGTGGAGGGGGGATGGCATGTTGCCAGTTTGCCAATCGGTCATGGCGTACAGATGACGCCACGGTGACATTTTTGTTACCTGAGTGACTACCTGAGTGACTACCTGAGTGACTATCTGATTGACTATCCGATGAGCACCAGCAACCAGATGACGGCGACATTAATCAGCGAGACCAGCACGGCCGCGCTGCCGATGTCCTTGGCGCGTTTGGCGAGGCGGTGGTTTTCCAGCGAAATGCGGTCAACGGCGGCCTCGACGGCTGAATTGAGCAGCTCGACAACCAGCACCAGCAGCACACTGCCTATCATCAGTGCATGGCCGATACCTGTCGCCGGCAGGAGCAAGGCCAGAGGAATCAGTACGATGGCCAGATGGGTTTCCTGGCGAAATGCATCTTCATGGCGATAGGCGGCCGCAAGACCGGCGAGCGAATAGTGAAATGCATTCCAGATGCGCAACAAGCCGGTGCGTCCTTTGAAGGGGCTTTCTTCGGGGGTGGGATGTTCCGGTTTCATCAAGCAGTAATCAGTGGTGCAGGGCGGGATCGGTACGCATGCGGATGACGGTTTCATGATACAGCTTGACCAGGCGCGCGGCCTGGGTTGCGGCATCCCATTCTCGGGCAAAGGCAATGCCCTCACGGCCCAGGGTGGCGAGACGTGCGGGCTGGTCAAGCAGGCCGACCAGCTGGTCGGCGAAGGCGGCAGGTGCATCAATCGCAGCAACCGCGCCACGTTGCGGCGCGACAATTTCAGCGGCGCCCAGCGCGGGGAGTGCCAGCACCGGCAGGCCGACAGCCATGGCTTCAAGCAGCACCAGGCCTTGTGTTTCGGTACGCGAGGCGAAGGTGAAGACATCGGCCGCCGCGTAACAATCACGCAAGCCGGATTCGCGCGGCAGATAGCCGACAAAGTGGACGTGGTCGTTGATGCCTAATTGATTGGCTTTGCGTTGCAGCTGTTCCAGCGCCGGACCTTCACCGGCGCTGACTAG
>Ga0209066_10004365_pt1 | contig 15495 bp, 11 predicted proteins | sample All_14_2_FD_187198 | JGI IMG/M metagenome (GOLD analysis project Ga0209066, IMG submission 187198) | Freshwater microbial communities in response to fracking from Pennsylvania, USA - Allegheny Zone_MetaG_DW_15 (SPAdes) (version 2) ...
CCACCGGGACCACAGGCTTGATATCCTGCCTGGGTTCGTTCTGGTCGCCTTTTTTGCCGGACTGGAGCTCGTCCCGGGTGAGGGGCGTCAGAGCCCCTGGGATGCCTGGAGACAGCAGCACCAGGGTCCAGGTGAGCATGAGGGAAAAAAACAGGTGTTTCATGGATTCATCCTTCTATCTAATCGTTCGTTCGAGCTCGGAGACCACCTCAAAAGGCGCGTCGGGCGGATTGAAGTCGATGATGACTTTTCGGGATCCCGCGGAATCCTCAACAGAGACGGTGCAGGTGTACCCCCTGACCTTGTAGGTAAAAGGGCTGTTGGCAGGGTTCAGTTTCCTGGCTTTTTTCATGATATCCTGTTTCAGGATCTTCACACGTTCGGAGCTCCCCAAGGCGCGGCTTCGGATGATCACGACCTCTTCGGCGGAGCCGCCGCCTGCGGACGGAGCGAATTTCGGCAGCGGAGCGGCCGTATCCCGGCTGATCTGCCGGGAGCTGGGTTTGGGAATGCTGTCTCCGGAAATGGCCGGTGAACCTCCGCCTGATGCTGAACGACCGGGTGGAAGTTTGGCGCTTTCCCACTGGCCAAGCCCGGGGAGAGGAGCGCGTGCGGCCGGGACACGGGCCGGCGGCGGTGCCGAAGCGGTTTTACCGGGGGCAGTCTTTACATTTTTTTCGATGGACGGCATGGCTCCGGAGATAAAATCAGACCGTGTCACAGTCCTTGGAGCCGGGGCCGGTGCCGCGGAAGGGGTGGAATTCACCCGGGGCGCAGGAGCCGGAGCGATTCGGTTGTCCATGGGGATATGGCGGTTGGGGATGTCACGGGCCACCAGGGGTTTGGCGTCTATCTCCCTTGCGGTGATCTGTTTTTCGGGAATCGCTTTGGAAAGGGGCATGGCCGGGTCGATGACCTTGGGCCGGATCTGTTCCGCCAGCGGTTTCAGGGTTTCGATGCGTTTTTCGGGAATGGGTTTATCCAGGGGTTCCGGGACCGGTTTCTCCGGGATCACTTTTTCCACGTCCACCCGGGCGGGTTCGAGGGTTTTTTCGGCCGCTGTCTTGAGAACCTTGATCAGGGGCAGGCTTTTGGGAACGGTCGGTTCCGGAACCTTTTCCTTGTGGGGAATGATGATGGTGGTTCTGGGAAACTGGTAGAGCCTTTCATCGAGAAGGGTGTGGTTCACGATGAAAATGGTGGTGATGGATACGATGAAAATCAGCAGGGATGGGCTGACGGGCCACTCTTTTCGCGGTTTTCTCGAATAGACGCGGGGGATCAGTATTTTGTAAGGTCCCCGTCCGTATTGCTTCAACCCCAGAGACGTCGTCATCGCTCAACGCCGTTGGTGTGCTGAATGGTTATCCGGTTGGCGTCTTCGTAGACGCTTTCAATGATCGACATGGCCATCAGGGTGTCCTTGCTCAGGGAATAGATGTCCGGAACAAGGATGGGACGCTGGTTTCCGGCCAGCCTGAGCTGGGTCAGGCGGTTGCTCAGATCCTGGGATGAGAGCAGGGTGGGGTCCACGGTTTCACGGGTGCCCTGGAGATACACGATCTGGTAGGGGTTGGTTTCCGGGATGGTGGGCTTGAGAACCCGGATCTGGTAGGACTGGTACCCCTGTTCGATGGCCGAGACCTGTTTGTTTTTAACGACTTTGGGAACGGTCATCTCGCCGATGTTCACCGGTTTCTTGCCCACGGTGGACGTCTGGGTGAATGCGATGAGAAGGAGAAAGGCAAGGTCCGCAAAGGAGAACAACCAGATCCTTGAGTCTTCGCCGTGTTTCATAGGTGTTTATCCCCTGTGAGTGTGTTCAGGTCAAACGGGACCGGCAATCCGGTCGTCAAAACAGTCGGGAGGCCATGCCAAGCGCCTTGTCGATGCGGGCCTCGGACAAGGAGATCAGGTTCTTTTTGATCACCTCGAAGATGATGAAGATGGCCATGGCGATGAGTGTGGTGAAAAGGGCCACGCCCAGACCCTGGGTGTTCATGGTGCTGTTGGGGTCCTCATTGGCGAGAAAGATCATGATCATGCCGAAGACCGTTCCGAAAAGGCCGGTGGGTGGCAGGATGTTGGTGATCATGGTGATGCGGTTGATGTACTTGTGGTGAAACACGTTCTCGATGAGCTGGAATGTGGCGTCGGCCAGGAAATTTTTAGGGTAATTGTTTCCCTCGTGCTGAACGTGGGCCGAGTAGTAAGTTTTGGCGGTGAGCACCATCAGGGGATCGTCGCTCGTGCTTTCCTTTTTTGTTTCCGCCCGGATCACGTCAAAACTCACAGACCTTATATGTCGGTAGGCCAGAAAGCACATCCACGAGGCGTGGGCGAACAGGATGGCGATGCCGGTGAACACGATGCCGTGGGTCATGACCTTGATGAAGCCGGGATACATTCTGAAAATATAAACTAGAAAATCCATAGGGTTACCTTTTGAAAACCGTGTTGCTGTCCATGATTTTGATATACCAGGCCTTGCCCTGAACAGGGTTTGGGAAGCCTTTTCCACTCGTATTGATTTTTTCATAATCCATTATGTCGAACTTCTTTTGTTGTCAATGATATTTTGGCAGGGACAGATGACCTTACAGACCTATTACAAAACAGGATGGACGATTGTTTTCTCCCTGACCGTGGCAGCTTGTTTTCTTCCCATCCCTTGCAAATCACGCCCGGCTGCTCTATGATCCACAGAAAAAAATCTGGCGCACGAAAGGGAAAAGCCCGGCTCGCCGGGCGTTGAACGTCACGGGGAATTGCTGAGTTTTATTTACAGTGAGGGAAAAGACGATGGAAACCAGAGGATTCAACCTGTTCAGCTCAAACCGGCTCGAACATCTCGTGGACGCCCTTTCGAGGATTCTTAAAAAACCTCTGGCCGATCCTTTCGAAACAGAGACGGTGGTGGTCCAGAGCCGTGGCATGGCCCGCTGGCTGTCCCTTGAAATGGCCAGGAGAAACGGCGTCTCCGCCCTGATGGACTACCCGTATCCCAATGTGTTCGTTGAACGCTACCTCGGGAGATTCGGCGCGGCACCGGCAGGGCAGGGGGACTCTTCGGTCTGGGACCCCGAGATTCTCTCGTTCAAAGTGTTTTCCCTGCTCCCGTCTTTTCTGGAGGCGCATGATTTCCCGGAGCTTTCGGGGTACATCGGGTCTGGAAACGGGCCCCTGAAACGTTACCAGCTGGCCAGGCGCATCGGCGATCTTTTCGATCAGTACCTCCTGTTCAGGCCCGACATGATCAACGTCTGGGAAAAAGGGGGAGGAGACGGCTGGCAGGCCCATCTGTGGCGGATGATCCGAAATGAAACACAGGACGGCCACAGGCTGGATCTTTTTACGGCGTTTCTTGAAAAGGCGGAAAAAGATGGGGTTCCACCCGGTCTTTTCCCGGAGCGGATCTTTATATTCGGCATCTCGGCCCTTCCGGCTTTTTACCTGGATGTGTTCCAGGCGGTTTCACGGTTCAGCGATGTCCATCTGTTTCTCCTGAACCCCTGCGCTGAATACTGGGGCGATATTCTCAGCGAACGGGAAAGGTTCCGGGCCATGAAACGTGTCCAGAACCAGAACCAGGACCGGGCCGGGCTTTATCTCAGCCAGGGCAACCGGCTTCTGGCATCCATGGGAAAGACAGGGCGTGACTTTTTCGACCTTGTCCAGGCCCGGGGTGTGGAAGACATGGCGCTGTTTCAAAAACCCGGGGGCGACACCCTTCTTTCCCGGATACAAGACGACATTTACCAGCTTCGCGATCCGGCCGATCCGGATTACGTGAAAAAAACCGTGGCCTCTGACGATCTGTCGGTTCAGCTCCACTGCTGTCATAGCCCCTTGCGTGAGGTGGAGGTGCTCCAGGACCGGCTATACGCCATGTTCGACGCGAACGGCGACTTGAAACCAAGGGACGTGCTGGTGATGATGACCGACTGTGAGGCCTTTGCCCCGCTGATCCATTCGGTGTTCGGGAGAAAGCCGGAAGGCAGGGACATGATCCCGTATTCCGTGGCGGACCGGGGCTTTGGAGGGGAGAGCCGGATCGCCCGGGTGTTTCTGGCCCTTCTCGATATGAAAGACAGCCGTTTCACGGTGCCGGAAGTCATGGGCTTTCTCGAAGAGGAGGCTGTGAGACAGGCTTTCGGCCTCCGGGAAGACGACCTGGAGGTCCTGGCATCCTGGATTGGCGAGGCGAACATCCGGTGGGGCTGGGACGGTCGGCACAGGAAAAAAGCGGGGCTTCCCGACTTTGAAGACTGCTCGTGGATGGCCGGTCTCAAGCGTCTTCTTTTGGGATACGCCCTGCCCGGACAGGACCTCCACCTGTTTGGCGGCATACTGCCCTGTGACGGCATTGAAGGAAAACAGGCCGAAATTCTCGGCTTTTTCATGGATTACGCCGAAACTCTCTACGCCTGGGCCTCGGGTCTATCTGAGCCGAAAGACGTGAATGGCTGGGTGGCCTGCCTTCTGGAAGGCCTAACACTGTTTTTCAAGCCCAGGGACAGGGACGAGGGCGACATTGAGGTGATCCGTGAGGAAATCCGGCACATGGGTGAGGTGATGGTGTCGGCCGGAGTGACCGAGCCCCTGGATTATTCCGTCATTCGATACCATCTGTTGAAAAATCTGGAGAACAGGGAACAGGGACTGGGTTTTATCAGCGGCGGCGTGACCTTCTGCGCCATACTGCCCATGCGGAGCATTCCCTTCCGTGTGATCGCCATCCTGGGGATGAATTCCGGCAGTTATCCCCGCCAGGGCCAGAAATGCGGGTTCGATCTTATGACGAAAAATCCCAGGCCGGGTGACCGGTCCCTGCGGTCCGACGACCGGTATCTTTTTCTGGAAGCCCTGATTTCCGCCCGTGATACCTTATATATTAGTTACACCGGGCGAAGCGAAAAGGACAACACCCTGATCCAGCCGTCTGTGCTGGTCAGCGAACTTCTGGATTACATCGAGGCCGGTTTCGACTGCGGAGAAAAAACAGCGGCAGAACGGCTTACCCTGGAGCATCCCCTCCAGCCTTTCAGTTCAAGGTACTTCGAACACACCCACGACGATCCGGGCTCAAAAGACCCGGGGCTTCGGCTGTTCAGCTTTTCCAGGGACAATTACAGGGCGGCCCTATCGGGTCTTGATTCCAGCGGAACGACCGTCCCATTCTTTGAAAAGGGTCTGGCCTTTCCTGCTCCCGAAAATCTGGAGGTGAACGTTGAGGATTTCTGCCGGTTTTTCAGACATCCTGCCCGTTACCTGCTGGAAAAACGGCTGGGCATGGTCATCGAGAAGGGGGCCGAGACGGTGGCCGAAACAGAGCCCTTTGAGATCACCAGTCTCGACCGTTACATTTTCGTGTCGCGGCTTGTGGACAATATCCTGGAAGGTGCGGACAGCCATGAACTTTACGTCTGGGCCAGGGCCACGGGCTCCCTTCCTTTGGGGAAAAAGGGGGATCTGATGTTCGAGGACCTAAAAGATGACGCCGATGCTTTTGCCAGGGAGATCCGGTCAAGGATTGAATCGGTGGAGAAGACGCCGGTATCGGTGGATGTGCGTCTTGACGGCCTCAGGATTTCAGGACCTGTGGGCGATCTCATCCAGGGCCGGCTTCTCCGGTTCAGGCCGTCGGGAATCAAAGGCAAAGATTATCTTGAACTCTGGATTCGCCATGTGTTGCTCGCCGCGGCGGAGATTCCGGGTTTTGAGGGGTCGACGCTTCTGGGGATGGCCAAAGGAAAAGGCGAGACGCTCCAGGGTTATGTTTTCGAAAAACCCCTGGACTGCCAAGGCATTCTGGATTCCCTGGCCCATTTGTACCTGGACGGCCTGACCCGGCCCCTGCCTTTTTTTTCCCAGTCGTCCTTAATCTTTTGTGAAGCCCTTCAGAACGGGAAACCCATGGACGAGGCGTTGAAGCTGTCCATGAAAAATTTCGAAGGAGACGGCAGCGACTGGCGGAAAGGGGAGAGGGAAGATGTCTTTACCGAGCTTGCGTTCAGGGCCACCGATCCTGTCGATGAAGCGTTTGTCCGGTGTTCCAGGGAGATTTACGATCCCCTGCTGGGCCATCGCCAGAGCCTGGCTGTCGGAGGTGAATCATGACCATGTCTCCCTTTGATCTGATCCAAAGCCCCCTGGACGGGGTGAACCTTATCGAGGCCAGTGCGGGAACCGGCAAGACCTATACCATTGCCGGCCTCTACCTGCGGCTTGTTCTTGAAAAGAAGATGCCGGTGGAAAAGATCCTGGTGGTGACCTTCACCGAAGCCGCCACCCAGGAGCTCAAAGAAAGGATCCGACTCAGGCTGAAAGAAGCGGAATCGGGCTTTGAAAAAGGGTCGTCCGACGATCCTTTGCTTTCAGCCTGTCTTGAACGGTCGGCCTCGCGCTCCGATGATCTGGAACACCTGAGAAACGCCGTGCGTTCCTTTGACCAGGCCGCAGTGTTCACCATCCACGGTTTTTGCCAGAGAATGCTCGTCGAAAACGCCTTTGAAAGCGGCAGCCTGTTCGAAACCGAGCTGGTGACGGATAACTCGGACCTTATTCTTGAAATCACACGTGATTTTATAAGGACCCATGTCTACGGCCTGACCGGGCTTTTCGCCGATTACCTGGAGATGAATCAGCACGGACCGGCCAGCCTGGTCGAATTTGTCAGAAAGGTGATGAAGCCGGGCCTCCGGTTTGTCCACACCCCGGATGCCCTCGACACATCTGAACTGGAAGAGTGTTACAAGACCCGTTACGGCCTTTTGAAAGACATGTGGAGGAAAGAAAGCAGGACCCTTGTGGCCGTTCTTTCCGACAAGGCCCGGCTCAACCAGACCTCCTACAAACCTTCGGTCGTGGCGAAATGGGCCGCCAGCCTGGATCTCTACCTGTCAAAACCTTCTCCCGGATTCCGGTTGCCGGTCGGCTTTGAAAAAGGGTGCAGCCCGAACCTTGCCAAGGCCACGAAAAAAGGCCAGGAACCTCCACAGCACGATTTTTTCGATCTGTGTGAAGCGTACCGGAACGATTACATTGAGCTTGAAAAAAGTTTCAGGTCCAACGAAATACATTTCAAACAGCAAGCCCTGGCCTACGTGGAACAGCGACTTGAAAAAATCAAGGAGGAACGGGGTATCCTTTTTTTCGACGACCTCCTGATACGGCTGTGCCGGAAACTGGAACAGGACGCGAAAGGGCTTCTGGCCGGCCGGATCCGTTCAGCTTACGGCGCCGCCCTGATCGACGAGTTCCAGGATACGGACCCGGTTCAGTACGCCATTTTCTCCGGGGTGTTTGCAGAGGGAAACACCCCGCTGTTCATGATCGGCGATCCCAAGCAGGCGATCTACGGATTCCGGGGGGCGGACATCTTCTCCTATCTGAAAGCGGCGCGACAAGCGCAATCGGCTTACACCCTGGGATGCAACTACCGCAGCGATCCGGCCCTGGTGGACGCGGTGAACCACCTGTTTCACCGTGTGGACAACCCCTTCGTGTTCGCTGAGATCGCATTTCATCCGGCCATGGCCCAGGCGAAAGACAGCGCCGGGGATCTGGCCATCGAGGGTGGAGAGCCTCGCGACGCCTCGCCCATGACCGTGCTGCTCGTTCCTTCGGAAGAAGGCGAACTGAACAAAACAGAGGGCCGTGTTCTGGCGCGGCAGGCCACGGCTGCGGAAATGGCCCGCCTTCTCCAGCTGGGGCAGCAAGGGCGGGCCCGCCTGGGGTCAAGGAACCTGGAACCCCGGGATATGGCCGTGCTCGTCAGAACAAACCTCGAGGCGGCGGCCATGAACGAGACCTTGAGCGCCCTTGACATTCCTTCGGTGATCCATGACACGGGCAACGTCTTCGAGAGCCATGAAGCCATGGAACTGGAACGGGTCCTTGCCGCGATCCTCCAGCCGGGACGGGCCGGACTGGTGAAAGCGGCCCTGGCCACGGACATGATGGGAAAAAACGCCCGGGACCTTTATCAAGCGGACCAGGAGGAGCAACGGTTCGAAACCTGGGTGGACAGCTTCCGTCTTTTTCGGGATCTCTGGACGGGCCGTGGTTTTTCCGCCATGTTTCAGAACCTGGTCAAAGACTGGGATGTGAAGGCGTGGCTCATGACCCTGGATCGCGGGCACCGGAGGAACACCAACCTCTCCCATCTGGCCCAGCTGCTCCACGAGGCCGATCTCACCAGCCGGGGAGGGGCCGCAGTACTTTTGGAATGGTTCAGGCGACAGATGGCGAATCCCGAAAACAACGAGGAACACCAGCTGAGGCTGGAGCAGGACGCGGAAGCCGTGACCATCGTGACCATCCATAAAAGCAAGGGGATGGAATACCCCCTGGTGTTTCTTCCCTTCCTCTGGGACAAACCTGAAAAAAAGTCCAGCAACAAGGACAAAGACAAGGAACCCTGCATCTTTCATGGGGGCCAGGACAGCCAGCTTTACTGTGACCTGGGTTCGGACCAAATGGACATCCACCGGGAGCTGGCCGACAGGGAAAACCAGGCCGAAAGTCTCCGGGTCCTTTACGTGGCCCTGACCCGTGCGAAAAAACGCTGCTGGGTAGTCTGGGGAAGGGCGAAATCAAGTCACGAAACAGCCTTTGCCAGGCTGGTGTACCCCGTCTCGGAGGGGACCGTGGAAAAACCCGGCAATGACAGCAGGCTTGTGGAATTGTTCAGAACCATCGGCCATGAATCCCGGGGGCTGATCCATGCGGTGCCGGCGAATCTGGAAAAACCCCATCCCGTTGAAAGAAAACGAGAGGCCGTCGCGGCGCTGACCGTTTCATCCTGGTCAGGGCGGATTGAAAACGATTTCAGGATCACCAGTTTTTCTTCGCTCACATCGCGGAAAGGCCAAGGCACGGAAGCCGAGGCAAGGGACCGGGACAGACAGAAAACCCAGGTGGAGGTCCAGCCGTCTGTGGACGCCGTGTTCATGGATTTTCCCCGTGGAGCGAGGCCCGGGACGTTTCTCCACGATATATTCGAGCACCTGGATTTTACCGGGGATGACGGGGATATCCGAAGCCTGGTCAAAGAAAAACTCGAGGTTTACGGGTACGACGGACTCTGGCTTCCCGCCGTGGTCCGCATGGTGAAAGATGTCCTGTCGACGCCCCTTGTGCCCGGTGATCCGGCTTTCACGTTTTCCACGGTGGAAAAGCGTGACCGGCTGAACGAACTGGAGTTTTATTTTCCTTTGTCTAAAATCCGTCCCGAAGGCCTGTCGGAGGTTCTGGCACGCCATGGCCGGAAGGTCACCACAGGAGAGGGGGCTTTCAGCCAGAACCGTTTCGATTTCCAGCCAGTGAAGGGGTTCATGCGAGGCTTCATGGATCTGGTGTTCAGGCGCCGGACAGGGCATGGGGAAAAGTTCTTTATCGTGGACTGGAAATCCAATTTCCTCGGACCGAACCCGGCGGATTACAGCCAGGAGAACCTTGAACGGGCCATGGTCGAGGAAAATTACGATCTCCAGTACCTGCTCTACACCCTGGCCCTTGACCGCCACTTGAGCCTGAAGCTGGGAGACGCCTACGATTACGTCACCCATTTCGGCGGGGTTTTCTATGTGTTTTTAAGGGGGGTGAACCCCGAAGGCCAGGGCGCCTTCGGGATTTTCAGGGATATTCCCAGTCCGGATCTGGTCAGAGACCTGAGGCGTCTTTTCTGGGAAGGGTGATGAATTCGGTCTGTTCCAGGGCCAGCTCGAGCTGGAACCGGTCATGGTCGATGCTGAAGGAGATACGCCGGTTGTCCCTGTAATCCGAATCGATGGTCAGGGTGATGGCGCTGTTCAGGGCCAGGACTTTGGGCTGGCCGCAGTAGGACACCAGGGAGTAGGTTTCGCCGATCAGCCGCATGAATTCCCCCATGATCTGGTTGACGATTTCCCCGATGCTGTCCGTGACCTCGTTGGACGTGAAATGGGACGCCAGTTCGTTTTCAGGCATGCCCATGGACGTCATGTAGCTTGTGTAGATGGACATGGCCGCGCTTCCTGAAAAGTTCATCACCAGAAGGCCGTTGTAGTCCCCGCCCAGGGTGACGAAGCAGCCGATGTCCGGTTTCATGGTGACTTTCGGAATGCTCTGAATGGTCGGTGAATAGTTGATGTGTTTTTTCGTGCAGGCGGTGAGGACTCTTTCCACCGCTTCACAGAGAATGCCTGACATCGTGTCGATGGTCTTGAACGATTGATGCATGGAACCTCGTTTTCTATGTGGTTGGTTTTCCGGGAACGTGGTCTCCGGATGGAACACCTGAATCGGACGGTTTGATTGTTTTAAAGATACCAGAATCGGGAATGGATGGCCAAATTTTTTTTATGCACAGCGACAGAGGCGATAAAAAACCATGAAAGACCAGATGGAAAACCGTATCGGCCCGTTGAAAGACAAAGGGATTTTCGGGCCCATTGATCTTCATTTCGCGAAACTCATGGCCGGGCTGGGAGATGGAGGGCCCGACATTTTCCTGGCGTCGGCCCTTGTGAGCAGCCAGACCCGTCTGGGCCATGTGTGCCTGGACCTTCAGGCGTTTGGGGGAAAGGTTCTGGACGAAGCCATGGGGCTGCGCTGTCCCGGTCCGAAAGCCTGGATGGATTGTCTTCGGGCAAGCCCGGTGGTGGGCGGAGCCAATGACCGGACGCCCCTGGTGCTCGATGGGGAAGGACGGCTCTACCTTCGGCGTTATTTCGATTACCAGAGGTTGCTGGGAGACTACATCCTTGAAAAAGCCTGTCAGCCTTTGACGGAACCTGAAGAACCCCAAGCCCTGAAAGAAGGACTGTCCCGCCTGTTCGGCGGCAGCACGGGTCTTCCGGATGAGCAGAAAACAGCGGCCTGCCTCGCCTGTCTCCAAAAATTTTCCGTGATTTCCGGCGGGCCGGGCACAGGCAAGACCACCACGGTGGCCCGGCTTCTCGTGCTTCGCATCGAACAGCATCTGGCGAAAAACCTCGCCAGCGGAAACGGAACAAATCCCAAGCCCTATACCATTTATCTTTGCGCGCCCACAGGCAAGGCGGCCATGCGGCTCAAGGAATCCCTGGCCGGAGCGTTGTCCGGCATGGCTGTTTCCGATGAGGTTCGAACCATGATCCCCGATGAGGTCAGAACCATTCACCGCATGCTGGGAACCACAGGGCATTCGCCGTATTTCCGGTACAACCGGGATAACAGGCTTCCGGCGGATCTGGTGGTGGTGGACGAAGCCTCCATGGTGGACCTGGCCCTGATGAGCAAGCTGGTTTCAGCCCTTGGTCCTGAAACGTCTTTGGTTCTTCTCGGTGACAAGGACCAGCTGGCCTCGGTGGAAGCCGGATCGGTCCTGGGCGATATCTGCGGGCTTGTACAAAACAGTGTGGTTTCCCAGCCGCTGGCGCTGAAGCTGGAGAACCTGACCGGGCAGCGATGCGTCTCATCCGGGGAAACCATCTCCGGCACGGGTGTGGAAAACCATGTCACCGTCCTCACCCGGAGTTACCGTTTCGGCGAAAAGAGCGGTATCGGTGCCCTGAGCCGGGCCGTGAACGCGGGTAACCGTGAAGATGCGCTGAGGGTTCTTGAAAACCGGGATTTCGCCGATGTGACCCTGGAAAACCTGCCGGAAAAAACAGGTCTCAAGGAATGGTTGAGACCTGTGGTCCGTGAAACCTTTGGCCGGTTGACCGGCGCTTCCGATGCAAAAGAGGCCTTCGCTGTTCTCGACTCATTCAGGATACTCTGCGCTGTAAGGGAAGGGGGCTATGGAATCCACGAGATCAACGCTCTCGTGGCCGAGATTTTCAGGGAGGAATTCAGGACAGACACCCGGCAGGAATGGTACCCCGGGCGTCCCGTGATGGTGGTGAAAAACGATTACACCCTGAAGCTGTTCAACGGCGACGTGGGGATCACCGTCAGGGACGACCGTTCGAAGGGCCGGCTGAAGGTGGTGTTTCTTTCGGGTGACGGCAGCCTGGTGTCCTTTGCGCCGGATCAGCTGCCGGACCATGAAACGGCCTTTGCCATGACCGTCCATAAAAGTCAGGGTTCGGAATTCGACCAGGTTCTTCTGATTCTTCCGGATCGTGACAGTCCCCTGCTTACCAGGGAACTGGTCTACACCGGCATCACCCGGGCAAAACGGCAGGTGACGGTCATGGCTGACCGAAATATTCTGTCCGGGGCCATCGAACGGAAAATCAGGAGGAGGTCGGGCCTTCAGGACATGCTCTGGCCCAAGGCCCGTGAGGCTCTTTAAGCTTTCATCTTTTCGATCAGGGTGTTCAGGAGGGTTTTGATTTCATGGATATCCCGGTTCATCTTTTCATGCTCTTTCTCAACTTTTGAAAGAGCGGTGAGCATGTCCTCATGATGTGTGTTGACCTGGCTGAAGAAATCCATCATGCGGACGTGCTCTTTGTTGACCCGTTCGAATTCGCTGGTGATGGTGTCGATAATTTTTTCGTTTGACATAAACGCTCCTTGTTTATTTATTCAATGATATCAGCCATAAAAAGAGGTTCAAGTGTATGGGCAAACCCTCCCGTGACCACATCGTAAACCTTGAAGATCTGCCAAATATCGGGAAAGCCATGGCCGGCGACCTGAGGCGTATCGGGATTGAAAATCCTTTCCAGCTTATCGGAAAAAATCCATTTGAGATGTACGAAAATCTTTCAGCAATCACAGGAAAACGTCATGACCCCTGTGTGCTGGATGTTTTCATGTCGGTCGTTCATTTCATGGAAAAAGGCGAATCCCTTCCATGGTGGCGTTTTACGGAAACGAGAAAACGCCTGACCCTGGAACGGAAAAACGAAACCCCTACCTGAGTTTGTCCCCCAGGGTTTTGACCGCGTTCATGTAATCCTGGAAGCCGACCATGAAGATGTTGTTGTGATCCGCGCCTTTTACCTCAAGAAGGGTTTTGTCCTGAGCTCCGGAGTTGTCGTACAATGTCAGGCCGTCTGAGAAAGGGATGATGTGGTCGTACTGGGCGTGAATCACCAGGGTTGGTTTGGAGAAACGCCTGATTTTTTCACTGTTCATCGGGCCGTTTTCCTCGCTGACTCCGGGAATCAGCCGGGTGAGGCCGAGAAGTTCCAGAAGGGGCATCATAAAGGCGAAGCCGCTTTCGATGATCAGGCCGTCCACCTTACCGGTCCGGTTCGCGGCGATTTCCAGGGCAGAAGCGCTTCCAAGAGAGCGGCCCATGACGATCAACGAGCCGGAGTATCCGTTGGCTTTCAGGAAATCCACAGCCTGGTCGAACAGACGGAGGCTGTCGGACATCATGGCCGTCACCGTGGGTTTTCCGGTGGATCTTCCGTAGCCCCTGTAATCGAAGGCAAAGAATCCCAGGCCCATCCGGGTGAAAAAGGGACCTAAATCATCGTAATCCGATACGATTTCCCCGTTGCCGTGAAAAAACAGGATCACCGGGTCAGTTTTTTCTGGGGCGTGGAATCTGGAGCCGATCCTGACGTTTTCCGCCACATCGAAAAAAACGTCATGGGTGTTTTCGTCATGGGAAGGAATGGAAAAGTCTCCCCTGGGGTGAAACAGAACCTCCAGGATGTCCGGCTGGTCAAAAGCAGAGTAATCGGCGTCGGAAACAGGTCTCATGGGTTCAGGCTCCTCGGTCTGTCGTGTCGGGTTGGTTTCAAAAAGGTCAGTCGGTATAAAATGACCTTTATTCTACCAAAAGCCCGAGGTGTCCGTCAAACAATCCTTGGATTTTGTTGCTTTTTTGGATGATTCGAAAAGCCGGAACATGAGGTGATCATGGATAGCCCTCAGTTGAGATACACCATGCCGCCCTTGATTTTGTGGTTCTTCCGTGCTTTGGAAAGGATGTCCTCGCCTCTTGTCTCGATGGATCCATCTTCCCTCAATGTGATCGACGCCTTCCCGCACCGGAGTGTCAGCTCCTTTTCCGCCGTGATTTCCTGAATCTCGCCGTCTTTTGAAACCGGCATTCCGCCTTGAAACTCGTGCATCAGACCGATAACGATGGGCTTTGTTCCATCGCCTTTTTCGAACATCAGGGCCACTTTCCGGCCCAGATGGTCCTCGGTCAGTTCAACGGTGGACCGGGCCGCAAGGGGCCGGCCCTCAGGATTCATGGGAAAATCAACCAAAGGGCCGAAGGCCTGGTCCATCGCGGCAAACGTCCCCACCACAATACCGGTGATGGTGTGGGACCGTTCCGTGAGCCGGGTGACTTCGTCAAGAAGATCCGGTGCTTTTTTTGGAATCGCCTCGTCAGATGGGTTTTCATGGTCCAATGTCAAGTCAATGCCGGTAGCTTGGCGTGTTTTCATGGCTGGCCCTTTCAATGTTCGTTGATCCTGTTTTTCTCAAGAAGCTTTTCCGCTTCGGTGAAATCCCATTTTGTAAACCAGCATTTTCCTTCATAGCCCTCGCATTCGGATACAACAAGGCCGGAGGGGTTACGGGTCATGGCGCTTCCGTTTAAATTTTCCGATCGTGGGACTTCTCCAAGATATATGGGTTTGCCGATGAAATGGGGTAAATCGGGGTCAACTGGCATCAGAATGCGGCTTCGTGGCGATGTAGATGAATCGATAAACCATAACCATTTGCCATCATATGAAAATTTATAAAAATAAGAATCTTCCGATAAAATCTTAATCATCTTTGGTTTCTCGGATTTCATATCGCTTTCACGCCAGGAAATAGTCCATACCGATGTTTTATACTTAAAAAGTTCATCATATTTTTCTTCTTTAATGATTGCCAAAGGTAAGGTGGGATGGATGATAAATTCAATCGTATTTCCATAATCCTTATGTTTTTCTTTATTAAATATCTTGACAATTGGATGATCAACAGTCTCAAATTTTGAATTCATGGCATACATCTTATCTTTATTCCAGACGATAATCCGTTTGTCTCTTATTGTTATCCCACAATCACCCACATCTTTTTCCATTATTATCTTGGAATCTTCTGAGCTTAAATCCATTAAACGTAAAAAGGTTGGATTTCTATTGCTAAGATCCCCAATTTTGAATAGAAATATTTTTTTGTCTGGATCGATCACACCAATTTGATAAATTTCATAATCAAATCCACCGGCAATGCTGTAATAATTGAACTTATTATTCTTTATATTAAACAGTAAAAAACCTCTGCCAATAGAGTATCCGATTGTATCTTCAGAAAATATCGGCATATAGCCATCGTCTCCTCCGCTGACATAATCCAGAAAATTTCTTTTCACGGTTTCATATTTAACCTTATCTCCTTTAAAATGGATAAGTGTTATGGCATTGCCGATTTTATTTGATGCTATGGCGTTATCCACAGGAACAGCAAACATTCCTTCAATCTTTTTTTTCTTCGTCGAATAAATTTGAGGTTTAAGTTTTTGCATCAAAGCTTTATTCAATGAATATAAAGGCTGCATGGCTTTTTCTCCGTAAGCACTTGGTTGTAAAGATATAATAACGTTAATTAAAATAT
>Ga0209066_10004367_pt1 | contig 15491 bp, 19 predicted proteins | sample All_14_2_FD_187198 | JGI IMG/M metagenome (GOLD analysis project Ga0209066, IMG submission 187198) | Freshwater microbial communities in response to fracking from Pennsylvania, USA - Allegheny Zone_MetaG_DW_15 (SPAdes) (version 2) ...
ATATTAACTCTTTTACAAAAGTTATTGCATAAAAAAAGACCTGTATCTGTCTAAAAACGTTTGGCCACGGTATAATATTGGCGCCAAATCGTTCTGCCATTATTATCTTCGCCGGTATGAAATTCCTAATAGCAGGCCTCGGCAATATTGGAAATGAATATGATTCCACCCGGCATAATATCGGCTTTGAAGTAGCCGACATGCTGGTACTGAAACACGGTGGCACCTATACACTGGACCGTCATGCATTTGTATCAGAAGTAAAGTGGAAAGGGCGCACCTTCATCGTTATCAAACCTACCACCTACATGAATCTGAGTGGAAAAGCAGTGAAGTTCTGGATGGATAAGGAGAAAATAGCTATTGAAAACATACTGGTAGTTATGGACGATCTGGCACTGCCATTAGGTACACTCCGCCTGCGCGGCTCTGGCAGCGATGCCGGCCATAACGGGCTTAAAAACATACAAAGCACACTCATGACGGACAAGTATCCACGGTTACGTTTCGGTATTGGTAATGATTTCCCTAAAGGTCGTCAGGTAGATTTTGTTCTGGGCAAGTGGAAGTCAGACGAAATACCTGTGGTAAAAGACTCACTGGTACGCTCCATAGAAGCCATTGAGTGTTTTGCTACACAGGGCATAGCAAGAGCTATGAATATTTATAACAAATAACTACTTCCGGTAATTATAGCTCCATAGCAGCATCTGCTTAAAAAGCTCATCGGCAGTTATCTTTTTATTGCCGCTGTATAATGCCATTGCTTTCCTGTTAAATGCTTTGAAGTTTACACAACCATTCTGTTGTTCCATCTCAGTTTCCAGTCTGCTGATATATGGTTCATAACCTGCAGTAGTAAAGTTATCGGCACAGTATAGTGAAAACAGGGCAGCGGCCATATAATCATTAAACAGTCCTATTTCAGAAACAGGCGCACCTCCATATGGTACATACTTCTGATTGCTCCATTTACTCACAGAAAATGTAGTTTCTATCAGGTGTGCATGAAATCCCGACAATGGCACACTGTAATTTCGTCCCATATCAGAAAATATAGGGCCGGAGTACTGTACTTCATTTTGCATGGTTGATACTGCACTATCCGGCTGCACTGCACCTGCCATAAACAGAGTCATGGACATACTCTTATCGTCAAAGTGCCGCACCCGGTGTGGGCCGCACATTAACGGTGATACATAAACATTATAACAGCCATATTGCCGCCTGAAAATCTTCTCCAGCCATGACTGCATTTTACGGGCCGGGCATAACTGTGTATAAGTCTTATTTACAGATGCATAATAGCCTGCATGATTCTTATAAAACTCTCTGAATCCTGATTCCGCAGCAAAACTTTCCAGCAGTGCAGCATACTCTGCTACAGGGCTGGGACTACCGGGACTGGCCATGTTCTTTATCGCATCACTCCCTACTATTTTTGACCCTCTGAAAGTAGCCGCACATGCATTAAGTGCCCAGTTTTCATACGCCCTGCATTTAGTCGCTTTGTCACCATAGCCTATTTTTCTGTCTATGGTCGTTACTAAAGGATGGTTGTGGTATGCAGAAAAATGCTCCTGCACTTCCTTATAATATGGAGTTGTTTTATCGGTCATTATAATACCAGCCCCCGATGGCGAAAGCAACACCGCAATATTTACCAGCTCCAGTACTTCCGGCACTGCGGTTTCTGTCTTTCCTTTATGCTGCTTTACAAATGCATCTGAAAAAGCAGTATTGGACGCTATACCTACCACATCTATTATAGCAGTATCCCGCATGCGTCCCACAAGCACCAGCAGCCTTGTCTGCTCACCTTCCTTTATAACAAACGCTATCGAATCTGCTCCGGTATAAAAACCCGCAAGACTCCCATTTTCCCTGCACTCAATATCTACCCTGACGGGTCGTTTGTCCATCTGTAATTTCACCGGCTGCCTTCCTCCGTTATTTACTGTGTAACGGATATCCTTTTTCCCCGACCTTAATATCTGTACAGCCGGCAGCGTCAGCTTACTGCTCCCACCCTGTGCCAATGCTCCATGCATAGCCAGAAAAAGCAATAATGTAAGTGTATATTTCATTTCTATCTTTCAATTAAACAAGAGGTAGCACAAAGATGTAAATCCACAGTCACATTCTACTACCAGAATAGGTCCCGTAACATTTACTTTACACAATTTTCTACACTTAAACATAAAATCTACAATACATATTTCATTCACCTGTGTTGTATGATTCATCTTGCTGCCATACATTTTATAACATCTTTGCCCTCTGTAAGCCTTTATAAAAAAACAGGCCTTCAACAATTACTTGTTGAAGGCCCCGTATTTAATATTATCTGTTATTCAGGCAGCTTTATTCACGCCCCATCTTCTTCAGCATTTTATAATGCTCACCCAGTGCATTTACAAACGTGGGCATCACCTTATATGGCACACCAAACTCTTCTGCAGTACGCTTTACTATCTTGGATATTTCAGGATAATGTACGTGAGATATATGAGGGAACAGATGGTGTTCTACCTGATAATTAAGACCACCTACAAACCAGCATACCCACTTGCTGCGTGGTGAAAAATCAGCAGTATTGAGCATCTGGTGTATAGCCCATGAATTGCCCATTTTTCTGTCATCTGCAGGCAGGGGAAACTCAGAACTCTCCAGCACATGCGCCAGCTGAAATATACAGGACAGGCCCAGACCGGCTATTACATGCAGCAGCATAAACCCTGCTACCACATACTGCCACGGCATACCTGAGAACATAATAGGCAATACCAGAATATATGTAAAGTAGATTACCTTATAGATACTCAGTTCCAGCAATGCTTTTCCTTTTGATATCTTCTCTTTTTTCAGCAATCCTTTGGCGTCATAAATCATTATCAGACGATAATCCTTATAAGTTACCCACTGTATGGTAAGCAGGCAATACAAAAACCAGCCATAGATATGCTGAAAACGATGCATCGCCTTTTTAGGGCTATGTGGCGAAAAGCGCAATAGCCCGCCAGCGTCAATATCCTCGTCCAACCCTTCAATGTTCGTGTAGGTATGGTGCAGAATATTGTGCTGTATACGCCAGGTAACATCATAACCGCCTACAAGGTTCACTATGTCACCCACTACTTTATTTACCGTTTTATTGTCTGAGTAAGAACCATGGTTAGAGTCATGATGCACACCACACCCTACTCCTATCATACCCATACCCACAAGAGCCCACATGCCAAAGAACAGGTACACATTACCGGCAGCAAGCCCGGTAACTATGACCAGATAAGGCACATAAAACAATGCCAGCATCGCCACTGTCTTCCAGCGTAATGAGGCATTCCCTGAAGGAGATATGTTTTTTTCTGCAAAGAATGTATCTATGTTCTTTTTGAGTGTATCATAAAAGCCATCACTATGCTTTGATGCAAAACGAACGATATTAATTTTACTCACCCGTATTATTTTAAATTAAGTGGGCAAATATAGCCTTTTTACGCCATTAATGCGTATATGGTATGCCCTACAATTGTTTTCAGCCCTTTCCGGGTTACCTCCTCAGTCCGGAGCCATTGCATGAATCTTCACCATTTTGCTGCTGCACAGCATAACAGCGTTCTTCTATGTGTTCATCATCTACAGGACCTATCTCATAGCTGTTGGTATAAATACCCTCTCTGTAGCACTTACATTCGTAGTACATTTTTTTCTTACATGAGAAGGTAAGTACCAGCAAAAAAAGGAATACGCCCAGGAAATACATCATTGCTTTCATGATCGTTTACTTTACTTCCAATAAATTACCCGTTGTGATGCGGCGACTGCCGCTGTATCCGTACCGGAATACATAATAAAACTGTAAACCGTAAAAGAATTACCCCATCACAAAAATGCAGAAAAGCTGCCCATCGGACAACTTTTCTGCACTGTTATAACATAGAAGTAACAAACGATTCACTAGCCCTTTACAGCTTTCTGTACCAGCTCAGCAGCTTCGCTCAGCAGTATAGCACTCTGTACCTGAAGACCTGAATTTTCTATCAGCTCTTTAGCAGCCTCGGCATTTGTACCCTGAAGACGTACGATGATAGGTATTTTGATATCACCCAGCTTCTTATATGCCTCTATCACACCTGCAGCTACACGGTCGCAACGTACGATACCGCCAAAGATGTTGATAAGAATTGCTTTTACGTTAGGGTCCTTCATGATGATGCGGAAACCAGCCTCTACAGTCTGTGCATTGGCAGTACCTCCTACATCCAGGAAGTTTGCAGGCTCACCACCTGCCAGTTTTATCATATCCATAGTAGCCATGGCAAGACCGGCGCCGTTTACCATACAGCCCACATTACCATCCAGCTTCACATAGTTCAGGTTATGTTCACCTGCTTCTACTTCAGTAGGGTCTTCCTCACTCTTGTCACGCATATCAGCAAGGTCAGAATGACGCATCAATGCATTGTCGTCCAGAGACATCTTACAGTCTACTGCCAGTACCTTGTCATCTGCACTCTTAAAAAGTGGATTTATCTCCAGCATAGCACAGTCAAGTCCTACATATGCATCATACAGGTTAGTGATAAACTTAACCATGTTCTTATGCGCTACACCGCTCAATCCCAGGTTGAACGCAATGTTACGTGCCTGGAAAGCCTGCAGCGGAAAGCCGGGCTTCACCCACTCACGGAATATTTTCTCAGGGGTATCATGAGCTACCGTCTCTATGTCCATACCACCCTCAGTGCTGTACATGATTACGTTCTGCTTCGTAGCACGGTCCAGCAGTATGCTCAGGTAAAACTCTTTACGCTCGCTGGGTCCGTCATAATACATATCCTGTGCTATAAGCACTTTGCTTACTTTCTTTCCTGCTTCACCGGTCTGGATTGTAACCAGTGTATTACCCAGTATGTTGGTAGCTACTCTTTCCACATCTTCTGCGCTTTTCACTACTGCTACCCCACTCTGGTCAGGAACTTCCTTCATACGCCCCTTGCCGCGTCCACCTGCATGTATCTGTGCTTTTACTACGGCAAACTTGGTACCGTTGTCTACAGCTATCTGCTTATATGCATTTACAGCATCATCTACTTTCGATACAGCAATGCCCTCCTGTGTGGGAACATTATAACGTTTCAGCAACTCTTTGGCCTGATATTCGTGCAAGTTCATGTATGGAAAAATTTTCGCGAAGATAGCTTTTTTGTCGGTAATCAGGTATATGTCCTTTACGTTAAATACACTGCCACAAATTCACATTGACATTATACTTATATATATCCGGTTTTATTGCTTAGCTCCGGTCAGCTGTTGCTCTCCAGAGTCAACTGTTCTGATAGTTTTACAATATGGCGTACCACACTATCCAGCTTATCAGCTGTTTCCAGTATTCCGCTGGTCACGAATGTCTCATCTATTTCAAATTCACCTTTATCCCTGAGCATTCTCGTCAGCCCCATCAAAGTTGACAATGGGCCTCTGACAATATGTGACTGAACCCATGCTATTTCTCTTAATTTATCATTCTGTAATTCTATGCGCTGCATTTTTTCCACCAATCCTGTCACATCTTCCATCGCCCCTACAGCCCTTGTTACTCTACCGTCAGCTCTCCGTATAAACACGCCCCGGTGCCTGACATGAGCTATCGTTCCGTCTGCTTTCAAAAAGCGAAACTCAGCATAAAATGTATTATCTGAAACATTACGTAATGCATTTCTGAGCGCAGTGTGTACACGTACTTTGTCCTCTGGATGAATAAATGATAACCACACCATACCTTCACACTCTGCGATATCATGCCCAAACAACTCTTTGAATCCATTACTTACTACCACCTTCCCACAAGTCAGATCCCAGTCTATGATAGCTTCCGCAGTAGCTTTCTGCACCATTTCATAACGTTCATTACTCTCTATAAGCGACTGTGCAATCTTTTTCCCGGCAGTTACGTCCATTGCCACACCTTCCAGCTTTACCGGCTTCCCATCAGCACCCGCCGTAATCATGATTCGTTCCTTTATCCATTTCTCATTCCCCTTTGCTGTTACTATCCTGTGCTCATATTCTATTACAGACTGCCCATGAAACACCTTTCCATGGCTCTGCCGGAAATGGTCTCTGTCATCGGGGTGAAACATGGCCACAATGCCATCCTCGGTTGGCTGCCAGTTATCCTTATCTGTCTCAAAAATATCATGCAGTTCTTCCGTCCACTCTATATCGTTTGTTCGCATATCTCTCCTCCAATAACCAATCCCTGCCAATGAACTTGCAGCATGCAGCATTGTATTTGCTGCTACAAGAGCTTCATGCTGCACAATTTCATGTGTTATATCCATTGCCGATACCAACCTTGCCTCACGTCCGTCCAGCTGTGTTGCAGTACTCTCCAGTTTTACATGAATAATAGTACCGTCCTTCTTTATGTGCCTGAATGTCCGGTTCCACGACCACCGGTCGCTCCCTTTTACAATATTCAGTGCATCCATCATATCCGGGATATCTTCCGTTGGCCTGATGTCTTTCAGGGTCATAGATGCATACTCCTCCTTTGTGTAACCATATTTCTTTACAGCTGCATCGTTCACCAGCAGAAACCTTAGGGTACTTACATCAAATATCCACATCGGCAGCGGACTATCATGAAACAGCCTCCAGTATTTATCTTCAGAGTTTTTCAGCGCTTCATTTTTACGGGCACAGTCGGCTATGAGCATTGTCAGATGCTGCTTCTCCGCAAGTACATTTTTCTTCGACAAATAAAACAAAAGAAAGCCGGTGAACCCGATAAACCCAAACCCCTTCACCGTTTGCAGGGTAGATAGTGTTCCCACATTCTTTACCAGTCTCTCTAATACGATATCAGAATAGTAAATATAGACAAGGCCTAATATGACATAAGGAACAATCAGTCGCAGCCACGGTATACCATATATCTTTGAATTTGTACTCATCACCTCCATAATCAACCATATAAAATGTTATCACCTCAACTGAAGCAAATCAATGCTGAAATAAATGGCTGAAAAATGATTATGGTCAGTCTATACAGGAATCTTCATCATCATAGCATCATGGTTCTGCAAACCTTTTATCCTTTATAAAAGTCTGGTCAGTAAGGGTTTTCAGAAAAGTTATGATGTCCGCTTTCTCCTCATCCGTCATAGTAATCCCATCCTTCAGTACATCATCTATATTATCCGTAGGCACTACTCCTGTACGGTAATGCTCCAGTACCGCATCCAGAGTATTGAATCGTCCGTCATGCATATATGGTCTGGTAAGGTCTACATTGCGCAGTGATGGCACCATGAATCTATACCGGTCTTCCTGCATATTGGTTATGTGCGCACGCCCTGTATCATTGAGGCTGGCATCCGGTGTCAATCCGTTATTTCTGAATGTGTAGTCTGAAAACAAGGGCTCTTTATGGCATGTTGCACATTTGGTCCTGAACAATTCTAATCCGTTCAGCTCCTGCGCGGTCATTTCTCCTCCCGTCTCGCCACGGGTCCATTTATCATACTTTGAGTCGGCCGACACCAGTGTAGCCATAAACTGTGCCAGTGCTTTAAATATGCGCTGGGAGTTTACAGTCTCATCCCCGAATGCCCCCCTGAACATGGGCTTATATTCAGGTAATGCCCCCAGCTCAGCTACAACATCTGATATCTTCTCATCCATTTCCACCGGGTTTTCTATTGGGTTTATAGGCTGATTTTCCAGATTCACTACGCCCCCATCCCAGAAAAAAGATGGCTTCCATGCCATATTAAAAATACCCGGTGTATTACGGGTGCCGAATAGTCCATCTATTCCATGACTCAAAGGATGATCCAGATGTGAAAACGCCGAAAACTGAGTATGGCAGCTGGCGCAGGAAATAGTATTATCCCGCGATAACCGCACATCATAAAACAGCTTGCGCCCCAGCTCAAAACCCTCCTGAGTAAGCTCATTGTTCTGAAAAGTATAGTAAGGCTGCGGCCAGCCCTGAGGCACAGTAAACTTTACCAGACCAGATGTATCAGGTGCCGGGTCTGTAGTATCTTTTTTACAGCCTGTACCCACTGTAGTCATTACCGCCACAGTCATTGTTATTGTCAGTATCAGTATAGTCTTTCTCATTGTTAATGTATGATAAGAAGCAGCCGGTCAATTACAGACCGGCTGCCATTCACTGCAGTGTATCAGATACCTGCATACTTAATGGTAAACATGTTTGCATAGTTGTCGGATAGCTTCTTTGCATTTGCCCCCGGCATATGTATAGTGGTAAGCGTAGAAAAGTCTATTACATTAGGAGACTTAAAGAGCGAAAGCACATCTGCCTGAAGGTGTATGTGTGGCGTAATACTCTTTGTCACTTCTACCTCATTGGGCAGCGCCAGTGTCAGTGTTTTCAGCACATTGTTTTCCCCGGAAAATCCACCGCAGTGAAACATCAGCATACCGCCTGTTGTAGGCGCTTTCGGTGAATTACCCTCAAATTTCAGCATGATGTAGCCTGTATTCCAGCTCCAGAAATTACCTTTTGCGGGGTCCAGTGCGCCATCCTGTGCGCCCGATACATTGTGCAGGCTATCCACACCTATCATAAAGGTTACTGACTTGTATTTACCAGCCGGCACGCCATTCATAATAAATGCCATTTCTGATGGTGTCGCAGAATGCTCTATCAGATGGTAGCTATTGGCTTCTGTATAGTCAGCAGTTCCGTCACTACCGTTCAATACCACATTACTGATGTAGTAATTGAATTTAGACACTGTGAATGAATCTCCGTGTTCATTCTTATACCACTGACTGTTAAGTATCAGGTTACTTCCACCTACCGATGTAAAGAACTCCATATACACCACTCCGGTATCTACAGTAGCCGGGGGTTCCGGTGAGGGGGTTGATTCTTTCTTGCAGGAAGTCACTGTGCCAGCTATTGCCGCTGCTACTATCATCATTTTTATTACCGATCTCATGTTATTGTCTGTTTATTTTACTCTAATTGATTAGTTGGTTATTTGTTTGTTTTGTTAGCCGTAACAGGTCTGAATCTGCGCGACTGAAAAAATGTGTCTATTATTATTGAGCATATTACTGCCACTATTGCGATACCCACAAGGGGCCCTGCATGTTGCGGATAAGCAACCAGTGCATTATATACTACCAGTGCCAGCAGCACTATCCCGGCTGCACGGGCTATTACAGCGCCATTGTTATCATGATTTCCTGATTTTTCTTTCATGTTGTTGTTTTTTGAATGTTCTATCTATACTCTTGCCTGCACAGCAGTACCATCTGCACTTTGTACAGAAATAATTGAAAAGGGGAATGCATAGCAGAGCCACTCTGTTGCAGATACAACAGACAATAAATAATCGTGAATAAATCAGCAGAAAATTCCGGGCGGGTGGAAGATGTCGGGGATAAATGGCTGGCTGCTCATCATACAATACCGTACCTGATGCTGCAGAATAGTTACATAATTAATGGTAAGACCTGAAGAAAATACCACTGGTACTATATACACCAGAGCTTCCTTCTCCACCTTCACAGTACGTATTCCTCCCGCAGGCTGTTCATTGGTAACTTTCTTTATCTGCTTATTCAGATAGCATTTACCACAGCAGTTCATCTGCGGCTTATCCCTGTTCTCACATAGCTGTGCCACTATATAGTCCTTTTCTATTTCAAACAGCGCCATTACGGTAAACTGTACCGTACACTGCATGAACAGAGAAAGCAAAACCAATATAGAGACAATTTTCTTCAAAACATTCTTAAATAGAAGGTACAGGCATATACAGCACACTGATTGTAATAACTACCAGCTATACATACTGTATAACCGACATGAAAACTTTAGTTAGCTACTGGTAACATCTCCTCAATAAAGACGCCGCCTCATGCACATAATGTTTGTATTTATGCTGAAGGAAATAGCAGAGATATAAATTAAACCACAATAGCCGAATGTAAATATTACAACTCCCAAATACACACGTTACCCTACGCGGCAGGTACTTACTATATGATATCAGTTAATAACGCTACTCAGCAGGCAGCTGTAGCAGGAGGGTGGAAAAAGGAAGATGCAAAAACAGAAATAATAAAATGCCTTTGGAAGGGATGCTGTACCGCTACCTCTGATATAGCTACCGCATCCGGTGCGGCCATAGGTACGGGTAATACATATACAACTTCACTTTTTTCTATTTTCTGTACCGGGCTGCTTTGGGTATTATCAGTACCATCATTCACTTTTTTCAGTTGCTTGCGCAGATAGCACTTACCACAGCATTTCTTTTCAGGACGGGTACGGTTCTCACACAGGTTCTTAGCAATGTATTCCTTATTCATCCGGTAAAATCCTATTACCGCCAGATGAGCAACACCCTGTACAAAGAGTGCAATAAAAAGGAATATGGCAATCGCCTGCTTCACCACACAAAGGTAAATGCTATTTTGTATCAGGAGGTGATTTTAGTCACATTAACCCAAAAACTGACTGAGGGATACATTCATTACAGCTAATGCTCAGCAGTAGTATATTTTCTGCATACCACATGCTTATCTGCTATCGCCCTCAGTAATCATATCCGTTGCTACCCTGTATGACGGGTCTTCCATTATATTCACGTCTATGATGTCTGCAGCATTCTTCAGCAGCTGCCTGCAGTCGGCACTCAGATGCCGCAGGTGTATTTTCTTTCCGGCTTTCTGGTAACGCTCCGTTATACGGTTCAGTGCTTCTATGCCCGACATATCTGCTACCCGGCTTTCCCTGAAGTCTATCACTACTTCTACAGGGTCACGCTGCACATCAAACTTCTCATTAAATGCAGCCACAGAACCAAAAAACAGTGGGCCAAATATTTCATAATGCTTTACCCCATGCTCATCAGTGTACTTTCTGGCGCGTATGCGTTTCGCATTCTCCCAGGCAAATACCAGCGCCGCTATGATTACGCCTATCAGTACGGCCAGTGCCAGATTGTGCAGCAGCACAGTTACACCCGCTACTACCACCATTACCAGCACATCATGCAGCGGCATCTTACCAAAGCTTCTCAGGCTGGCCCACTCAAAAGTGCCTATCGATACCATCACCATCACTCCTGCCAGCGCAGCTATAGGCAGCCGCTCTATAAGACTGGCGCCAAACATGATGAACACCAGCAGCATTACCGCAGCAAAAATGCCCGATAGCCTTGCTCTGGCGCCAGACGATATATTGATAAGGCTCTGCCCTATCATAGCACAGCCCCCCATACCAAAAAAGAAACCGGATGTTACATTGGCTATACCCTGTGCCACACACTCCTTATTGCCACGCCCACGGCTCTCAGTTATCTCATCTATTATATTAAGTGTCAGCAGGCTCTCTATCAGTCCCACACCCGCTACCACCAGCGCATAAGGGAATATCACCTGTAGTGTATCCCACGAAAAAGGTACCTCAGGCAAGTGAAATGGAGGGAAACTACCTTGTATAGATGCTATATCGCCTACAGTACGCGTTTCTATACCCATTCCTATTGCTATTGCCGACACAAGCAGAATAGCTGCCAGTGAAGCCGGCACCGCCTTCGTAAGTTTGGGCAAGCCCCATATTACTACCATAGTAAGTAGCACAAGGCCCACCATCGTCAGCATACTTTTCCCTTCCAGCCAGTGCGTTACCCCATTGGCATCAGTAGTTTTAAAGTGTGTCAGCTGTGCCATGAATATTACTATTGCCAGCCCATTCACAAAACCATACATCACAGATTGCGGCACAAGTCTTATGAATTTTCCCAGCCTGAAGATACCCGCCAGCATCTGAATGATACCCGCCAGTATTACCGTAGCAAAGATGTATTCCTGCCCATGCGTATGCACCAGCGATGCTATCACTACCGCTACAGCTCCCGTAGCCCCCGATATCATACCCGGCCGGCCTCCCAGCACCGCAGTTACCAACCCCATCACAAAAGCTGCATAAAGACCTATCAGGGGAGGTAATCCTGCAATAAGCGAAAACGCCACCGCCTCCGGAATAAGCGCCAATGCTACCGTAAGGCCTGATAGTATTTCACTCCTGTAATTAACCTTCTGCCTGAAATCGAATAAATGCAATACTGCTTTCATGAACTATGTCGTGAGTTAAATTTTTATTTCCTGTGAGTAACAGTGTTTATCAGCACCTTACCCCTGCGTTTGCAGGATATTGAAAATGTTGAATTACAGATTGCCGGTGCTGGCTATAAGATAGGTACACGCCCCAAAACCGCGCGAAAGTAGGTGATTAGATTATATAAAACAAAAAGGCGTGGATGTACTCGCAGCACATCCACGCCATATACTGTCACTCAGCCATACTATCCATAACATTACCTGTTTACTGCCGCGTCAGGCTTATGAGCAGCCGGGGTTATGGTACAACTATGATTCACTGCATGTAGTGTATTTTCTATCACCTGCCCGTCTATCAATGCCCAGTGCTCTGTTATCTTACCATTATGTAGTCTGAAAAGCCGGTACCCATCCGTTTCCAGTTCCATCCCGGTAGCGGCAATATCCCGCCATACACCCACATGTTTCAACTCCATGCGTATCCTTATAAATACTTTGTCTCCATCACATAGCAGGTCTTCTACCCTTGTCCGGTGCTCAAAAGAGGCACTCGTTGCCTCTATCCATTTTTTTACACCTATTACATTCGGCGGTAATGATGGTATGAGTGAGTGGTCCTGGTATTCAGATGCCAGATAATTGTGCAGCGCATCATATTGCTGCTCGTTCCATACCGTACGGATGTATTCCAAAACGATTTCCTGATTTGTTTTTTGCATTACATGTAGTTTTTGTACCTGCAAAACTCATCTCTTACCATCGTTTACACCTGTGACATTCGTCACATTATCCTCACCGCTGCATCCGTCCTCTGATACGGCTCAGAGTTTCTCTTGACACCCCCAGATAAGATGACAGCTGTGACAGGGATACCCGCTGTAGCATTTCAGCCCGGTTGTGCAGCAGATACCTGTATCGTTCTGTTGCATCCATTATTTTAAACAGAGCTGCATGCTCTTCCTGCCGCTGCAGAATTGTCTCCAGTATTTTCCGGCCCAGTGTTTCTATCTCGTGCGATGACTTATAGGCCTGCAGCAATCGGCTACGGTCTATTCTCATAAGTCTCATATCTTCACTGGCTTTCACATTATAAGATGAAGGTGTTCCTGTATTGAGGCTTTTAATGTTAGCTACAAAATCATTTTCAAAATAAAAGTCAGTATTTACCTCCACTCCATCAGCTACATGAAATGCCCTGCAATATCCCTCCTCTATGAAAAAAAGCGCATCACTCACCTTTCCTTCTATTATCAGATAGGTACCGGCACTAATACTCAGGGGAGTTATGGCATCATCCAGTAGCATTATACTGCTATCAGACTGTGGTGCAAGTACACGCATATATTCATATATCCCAGGCAAGTGTTCTCAGGTTTCAGCTATAAATATACGTACCATCCTCTGGGTTCTGTCAGTAATAACACCTGCATACATAAAGTCATTCTTTAAACAAACTGTTCTGGTATTTTACCCTCGGCAGCGCGGCTCACAATTATTTCAATACGTTTCTCCCGGGTATCTGCACGTCTGGCCAATGCCAGCCAAAACAGTATTGCTTTCTTTACTGACTTACTCAACCCGTTAAAGTATGCTGCGGCATCGGGCGATTTTCTTAATGCTGCTTCCAGCTCCTCAGGTACCTGCATTGCTTCTGCTTCATCCAGTAGCGTCCATGAACCATTCTCTTTTGCCTTGCTTACCGAAGCCATGCCTGCCGGGCTCATCTGCCCTTCTGCGGTAAGTTGCGCTACCTTATCCTTATTTATCTTAGACCATGCACTCCGGGCCTTTCTCTTGCCATAATACTGTATATATCTTTCCCCATCCAATGACCGCCGCACACTATCTATCCACCCAAAGCATAAGGCCACATCTACCGCATCGCTCCACGATACAGTAGGCACACCGGTTGCTTTTTTATAGCACATCAGCCATACTGCATCTTTCTCTTCATGATACTGCTCCAGCCATTCGCGCCAAGCGGCCTTATCTGCCGGATAAAATATTTCTGTCTCTTCCAGTTTAGCCATCTTATACCCTTTACACCCCAAACTGTCTCAGGTGATGATCAAAATGTTTCCATTGCATAATAGCCCACTCCTCTGGCGTAAGCCTTCCAAAGAATGCCTGAGGATATGTTGTACACTTCCCGGCCCCACCTTCAGAGAACTCCCTGATGCGCTGTATTGCACGAGCCTTCTCCACATCAAAATCCGGATTACCCGTTATGATGTACTTCTTATCGGTACTGCTATTGCGGGGAAAAGGCTTTTCTCCAAAGTAAGCCGGCTTCAGCGACTTCCCTATTATCCTTAAAATAAACCCTACACGCGGCGAAAATTCAAGCCCCATGGCCGTAGCCAACGATGCATTGCAATGTGCCAGCATCTGGTTTACATTCATTTTCCCCCATTGTCTTTGAGCATCGGCTGTTAGCCCGTCCAGGCGGGATATAATGCCGGCAGCGTCCTCACTTCTGAATAAATTCTTCATCTTACTATTGCTGTTTTTTTTGTTTCAGCAAAAGTAGAGCTCCCTTGTGTCAGCCCTATGTCAGGGGTATAAAAGAAAACTTAATGATACTTATCAAAGTACTCCTGAAGGGTCATCTTATGTGGCGGGAATGGCACTTGCAATACCTCGGGAGCCCCCATTCTATCCAGCCTGAAGAAGCGAAAAGCTTTCCTTGTCCTGCACCAGGCTATCAGCAGCCAGCTCTCCTGAGTATGCAGCAATGCAAATGGCTCCACTACCCTGTTACTTTTTCTGCCAGTCTCATTCGTGTAGTGAATACGCACCGGCAGATAGTTGGTAAGCGCATGCTGCAACTGTGACAAATGGTCACTACTACGCTCCTGGTTTACTATCCCGTCAAACCGCGTGCGCTGCGCCAGCAGATTGGCCTTTTCTTTTACATTATTTCTCAGCACAGCTTTCACCTTGTCGGTAGCCTCCATATAGTCACGTACCAGCGATGCATCTTTGTTCTTCAGCACCAGTTGTTCAGCCAGTACCAGCGCATTGGCCTCCCGCTCTGTGAACATAACAGGCGGCAGGCGGTAGTGTGCCATCAATGAATAGCCTTTTCCCTCCTCCGTCACTACAGGTACCCCCGACTGCTCCAGAGCCCTTATATCCCGGTATATGGTTCTTACACTCACAGAGAAACGGGTAGCCAGTTCAGTAGCTGTCAGCAGCCGGCCCGTCTGCAATTGTGTAAGAATAGCAGTAAGCCTGGGTAAACGTTTTATTTCAGCATCAATCATATTAAAAACTACACCTTGCGGATAGTAGCATCAGCGAAAACTGTTGAATTCAAACAACTTGTAAAAGTGCAGCTTTTTGCCATAGAATCCCGGCCTGTTCATATT
>Ga0209066_10004368_pt1 | contig 15486 bp, 12 predicted proteins | sample All_14_2_FD_187198 | JGI IMG/M metagenome (GOLD analysis project Ga0209066, IMG submission 187198) | Freshwater microbial communities in response to fracking from Pennsylvania, USA - Allegheny Zone_MetaG_DW_15 (SPAdes) (version 2) ...
TTCTCGTAGCGGTCCACCGCGATGGTCTCGACACCCAGGCGCTGCAGGGCGATCAGCACCTCTTTGCCCAGCTCGCCTGAGCCCAGCAGCATGACGCGCGCGGCGGAAGGGGACAGGGGCCTTTTGCACGTCGGCAGGGCCATCGATCTTGCTCTGGCCTTTGCCTGATGAGCTCATGACGGGCTTGACGATGCAGGGGTAGCCAATGCCGGCGTCGATGGCCGCTTGCAGCTCGGCCAGCGAATCGCAGAACTGGTAGGGGCTGGTGGGCAGGCCCAGGGTTTCGGCGGCGAGGCGGCGGATGCCTTCGCGGTCCATGGTCAGGCGGGCGGCGCGGGCCGTGGGGATCACGCGCACCAGGCCCTGGGCTTCGAGTTCTTCGAGCACGGGCGTGGCGATGGCTTCGATTTCGGGCACGACCAGGTGGGGGCGCTCGGTTTCGATCAGCGCACGCAACTGGGCCGGGTCGCTCATGGTGATGGTGCGCGCATGGTGTGCCACTTGCTGGCCGGGCGCGTTCTCGTAGCGGTCCACCGCGATGGTCTCGACACCCAGGCGCTGCAGGGCGATCAGCACCTCTTTGCCCAGCTCGCCTGAGCCCAGCAGCATGACGCGCGCGGCGGAAGGGGACAGGGGGGTCCCGATGGGCAAAGTCTGGGTGAGCGGGGACGGGGTGGACTGCGTCATGTCGTGACCTGTGCGGGCTGGTGTGGATGCCCGCTATTGTCGTGCCTGTAGGGGCAGGGTCACGGCAAAGCAGCTGCCTTCGTTGACCTGGCTGTCGACATGCAGGTGCCCGCCCAGCTTGTCGACCAGGCGGCGCACGACGGCCAGGCCCAGCCCCGCGCCTTCGGCGCCTGCGGTACGGCTGTCCTCCAGGCGGATATAGGGGTCGAAGATGCGCAGCAGGTCGCTGGCCGGGATGCCAATGCCGGTATCGATCACCTCCAGGGTGAGTGCGCTGACCGGGTTCTGGTGGACCTTGACATGCACGGTGACGCTGCCTTGAGGCGTGTACTTCAAGGCATTGGTGATCAGGTTGTCCAGAATCTGGCGTATGCGCCGCGCGTCGGTGGTGATGCTGCGCAGCAGGGGCTCTTCCTGTGGGGCGATGTCGCAGTGCAGCAGCAGGCCCTTGGCATGGGCCTGGGGCTCATGGGTGTCGCAGACCTCGTGCACCAGGGCCACCATGTCGACCACTTCTGTTTGCAGGGCCCAGGAGGGGTTCTCCAGGCGCGTGAACTCGGTGACGTCGCGCAGGTGGGTGTCCAGTTGTGCGGCTGCATGGCGCAGGCGCTCGATGGCACGGTGCTCGGGCGGCGTTTGCACTTTCAGCGCGAGCAGGTCGATGGAGCCCAGCATGGTCTGCAAGGGCGAGCGGATTTCGTGCGAGAGCATGGCCAGAAAGCGCTCCTTGCTGTCTTGCGAATCACGCTCGGACTGTCGCAAGCGGCCTCTCAGCGAGGTGATGTAGTGCAGCGCCAGGATGTAGCACGGGTGGGTCAGCAGCAGGACGAACCAGGTGTGCGCGATGGGGTTGTCGGCAGGGGGCAGCAAGCTGCCTGCTTCGATGCTGTAGTGGAACAGGTACAGCCCCCAAAGGCCGGCGTATTGCAGCCAGCTCACCGTGGCGGCACCGTGGGGCATGGCAATGAAGGCCGCGAGGTACAGCAGGGGCATGAACTGGGCGTTGGAGGCCAGCGAATACAGGCCCTTATCGGTCGGCTCGATCACCGAGAAATGGGCGCAGCCCAGAAAGTAGATGCCGGAGGCCAGCAGGCACAGGCGGGCCACATCTTGTGTTCGGTGCGGGTGTCGCCACAGCATCAGGCTGGCCAGACCAAAAACGCCGCCGATTGCCGGGGCGGCGTATTGCTCCCAGGTGGTGAGCAAGCCACTGCTGCCATCGACATACCAGGCCAGCAAGGCACTGATGGAGCCCATCAGGGACGCCCAGGCCAGCAAGGGTGCAGAAATGCCGTCCGACGTGCTGGACTGGGCGGACCTGCTCAGTGTTTGCGCCGCGGTCACGCGGGGCAGGTCAGGCATGGCTTGGCCCGACCCGGTCCAGTCCGCTCTGGATGACGGCCGTCAACACCGCTGGCCGCACGGGCTTTTCAAAGAAGGTGACGCCCTGGGTGCGCAAGATCGTGGACAGCGTGGCCTCGGAGGCCGTGCCGTCTCGCAGTTGCCCCGTGAGCAGCACGATGGGGGCCTGAGGCTGTTCGTGGCGGATGCGCTCGACGATGGCTTGCGAGGTCTGCCCGCCCGCCAGGATCAGGTCCACGACAAACGCATCGTGATCTGTCAGCGGTGTGGCCAGCAATTGGTCTGAGCTGGTGTAGGCCTGCGCGGCATAGCCCACTTCATTGAACCAGTCTGTCAGGGCGCCCGCTGAGCCAGCATCGTCGTCCAGCACGGCAATGCGTGCGCGGGCGGATTCGGCCGGGTGTCGCCACTGCAATTGAGCCACAGCGTAGTGGGCGCCGCTCAGTTGTCGTTCGTCCAGCTTGTCGGCGCTGCCCACCAGCCAGCCCTCCGCAGGGTGATGAAGGGCGACCAAGCCTGTGGTGTTGGCCGTGCCCGGTGCCGACCCGCACATGGCGCCCAGCTGGATGTGGCACGCCAGCGCTTGTGCGTCAATCAGCAAGGTGGCGGGGTAAGAGGGCGTCGCCGCTGCACTGGCGGTGGCGGCCTGGCGCAGCACGGATGGGGTTTCGTCCAGGGCGAAAACCGCATCCAGGCTTTCACCAAAGTGGCGGCACACGGCCAGCACCTCACCAAAGAGCCAGACGGCCCCACGCAGCTTGCGGCGAGCCTGGCTGACAGAAATGCTGCAAATTTGCGCGATCAGGGCAGCCTGATGGCGGTGGACCACGCCATGACGCGCCATCAACGCGCCCAGGCTGGCGCTCGCCCAGACCGAAATGGGGTCTGTCGCACTGGTGCCTTCTTCAGGGTGCGCCTGGGTATCCATGCAGCTTGGGGCGTCAGATGGGGTGATCGAAAAGACAATTATGACTGTAATGAAGCATCACAATGCAACTCGGTCAAATGGTAAAAAAACGCCACTTACGCTCGTTTTGGTCAAATATGACTCATACAATGCCACGCAGCGCTCCAAAATTCATCTACTACACGGCGCCTCTCAGGGAATTTTTATAAGCATTCGGCCTTTCAACGGGTTCGAACAAGCGGGTTTCAGTGGCGCAAGCGGCTGGGGTCGGCTTGGTGCCAGCAGGCTCTCACAAACCACCCCCAGGGGTGGTTTTTTTTGGCCGGTCGGTGCTGGATCGTCTTTTGAGATGATGCTTGCCGTTTCCACTTTCGCTTTCCGATCATGAGTGCTCGTTCAGGCCGCATTGGCATCATGGCCGCCATGCCCGAAGAACTGCATGCCTTGCTGGCTGCCATGCCTGACGAGACCATGGTGAGCCGGGCGGGGCGCCAGTTCTGGGTTGGGCACTTGCTTGGGCACGAGGTGGTGGCGGTGCTGTCGCGCATCGGTAAAGTGGCCGCCGCGACCACCACCACCGTTCTGCTGACCGAGTTCGGCGTGGACCGGGTGGTGTTCACCGGCGTGGCCGGTGGCCTGGGGGAAGGTGTTCGCGTGGGTGACGTGGTGGTCGCCGATGCCCTGGTCCAGCATGACATGGACGCGTCCCCCATCTTCCCGCGCTTCGAGTTGCCTGGTCTGGGCCTGAGCACGCTGTGCCCTGCCGCCGAGCTGACGCAAGCCGTGGTGGCCACGGTTCAAGATGTGTTGAGCCCGGCTGCGCTGGCAGCAGGTGGCGCCCTGAGCGCGGTGCATCTGGATGCACTGGGTTTGAGCCTGCCGCAGGTGCACCAGGGCCTGATCATCAGTGGCGACCAGTTCATCCACGCGGCGACCACCTGCGCAGCCTTGCGTCAGGCGTTGCCAGGGGCGCTGGCCGTGGAGATGGAGGGGGCGGCGGTGGCGCAGGTCTGCCATGACTTTGGCGTGCCGTTTGCCGTGATCCGCACCATCTCTGACCGGGCGGATGACACCGCGCACGTCGACTTCCCTCGCTTTGTCAGCGCCGTGGCCAGCCACTATTCACTGGCCATCGTGCAGGCGCTGTTGCGTTCGGCGTTCAATGTGGCGTGATGGACAGGGTTGACCGGCATTGATTTTGTGTCGGCATGGCTTCACGCTGCCACGCCATGAACATGCCAAATGGAGTCACGCTCATGGAGCGCTTCCAGTCCTTCAGCACCTTCTACCCCTTCTATTTGTCGCAGCACGCCAATCGCACCTGCCGCCGCCTGCATGTGGTTGGCTCGACCCTCGTTCTGGCGGTGTTGCTGTATGGGCTGGCCACCCAAAGCTGGGTGTACCTGTGGCTGCTGCCGGTGCTGGGCTATGCCTTTGCCTGGGTGGGCCACTTCTTCTTCGAGCACAACAAGCCTGCCACCTTCACCTACCCGCTCTACAGCCTGATGGGCGACTGGGTGATGTACTGGCATGTGATCAGCGGCAAGATTCCGTTCTGAGTGGGCTGGTGCTCAGATCGGTTGCAGGTCTGAGCCCTTGAAGCTGTCGCGATGACCTGCGCCAACGATCAGCCGCCGCTGGCATCAGCCAGTTTCTCGAAGGTGTGAAGCTGGTCCTTGCGCAGCAGGTGAACGCCATAGAACAAGCCTCCTGAGGCCGATGACAGCTTGGGGTCGCCTGGAATGCGCAAGATCACCTGATCGCCGCGCTCTTCAATCACCTGAGCCGCTCGCGCCACCACCATGGTGGGCGGGACGATGCCGCTGGAGCGGCTGCCCACGAAATGAAGGCTGCCCACTTTGGCCATGGCGATGTGCCCCTGCAACTGTCCGAGCATTGCTTTCTCGATCAGCTGTCGCAATTGATCGGACGCTGAGCGCAGGTCCGACTGCAAACGCTGTGAATAGGCCGCGCCGCCTTGGTCGAAGTCCTTGGTGGCGTAGGGGCCGGGCAGGTGCACCATGTAGCGTCCGTCCCAGCCCTGGCCCGCCAGGTCAGCCACCAGGGCGAGCCGGTACTGATCGTCGGTGCAGTCCTGGATGAACACAAAGGGGCGCAAGGTGAACGGGGTGCCCTTGTCGGCCTGTGGCGATGCCAGCAAGGTGCTGCCGGCAAAGGCGTCAGCAAGGATGCGAAACGGATCGACCCCAGCGTAGTGGGTTTCAACCACGTTGGCGCTGTGATGCCTGACCAGGCTGGTCACTGCCTCAGCGACAAAAGGCACTGGCATGAGCATGCCGGCGGCATTGTCCGCCGGCAGGAGGACGAACAGGGTTTGACCCACAGCCAGCGCGTTCTCGGGGACATTGGTGGGCAGAGACTTCTCCAACTGGATGGTTGGAGGCACCTTGCCTGCCTGGAAGGGCCGGCTTGCCTGAATGTTCACGCAAGCGGTCAGCCATACGGTGCTCGCCATAGCGACAAAAATTCGCATCATTTGGGTGCTTGTCGGGTTCATGTCAGGGAGCGTCCACAAAGCGAGGAAGGGTGATGCCGATCACGGTGTGGTCCAGCGAGCTGGTGGCTGTGGGTGTCTGCCGCTGAGCGCCTTCGGGGTAGATCACCTTGTAGACATGAACTGCACCCTTGCGTGTCGAGCCCAGGCTCTGGGCTGTCTGGCTTGATGTGGCCACCTGAGGGAGGGGGGGCGCCTGCGGGGCCAGGACTACGGTGCTGACGCTCGCAGGCACGGCCATCGGCGTTTGCTGTGGATGGACAGACGTTACGGGGATGGGCGGTTGGGACTGCACCACCACCGGCCCTTGAGGCAGCGGAGGTGCCTGCAGAGCCGCAGACGGCACGGGCACCTGGCCTGACGGCTGAGCGACCACCGGGCGTTGTGGCACCGAGGGCTGTGGTTGCAGAGGTGCTTGCAATGCTGCAGTCGGCACCGCCACCTGGCTGGGCGGCTGAGCGACTACCGGGCGTTGTGGCACCGAAGGCTGTGGTTGCGGAGGTGCCTGCAGAGCCGCAGACGGCACGGGCACCTGGCCTGACGGCTGAGCGACCACCGGGCGCTGCGGCACCGAGGGCTGTGGTTGCAGAGGTGCTTGCAATGCTGCAGTCGGCACCGCCACCAGGCTGGGCGGCTGAGCGACTACCGGGCGCTGCGGCACCGAGGGCTGTGGTTGCAGAGGTGCTTGCAATGCTGCAGTCGGCACCGCCACCAGGCTTGACGGCTGAGCGACCACCGGGCGTTGTGGCACCGAAGGCTGTGGTTGCAGAGGTGCTTGCAATGCTGCAGTCGGCACTGGCACTTGGCCTGACGGCTGAGCGACCACCGGGCGCAGCGGCACCGAGGGCTGCGGTTGCGGAGGCTGCTGCAGTGCAGGAGGCGGCACCGGCACCTGGCCTGACGGCTGAACGACCACCGGGCGTTGTGGCACCGAAGGCTGTGGTTGCGGAGGTGCTTGCAATGTCGCAGTCGGCACCGCCACCTGGCTTGTGGGCTGAGCCACCACTGGGCGCTGCGGCACAGAGGGCTGTGGTTGCGGAGGTGCCTGCAAAGCTGCAGATGGCACCGGCACTTGGCCTGACGGCTGAGCGACCACCGGGCGCAGCGGCACCGAGGGCTGCGGTTGCGGTGGCTGCTGCAGTGCAGGAGGCGGCACCGGCACCAGGCCTGACGGCTGAACGACCACCGGGCGTTGTGGCACCGAAGGCTGTGGTTGCGGAGGTGCTTGCAATGTCGCAGTCGGCACCGCCACCTGGCTTGTGGGCTGAGCCACCACTGGGCGCTGCGGCACAGAGGGCTGTGGTTGCGGAGGTGCCTGCAAAGCTGCAGATGGCACCGGCACTTGGCCTGACGGCTGAGCGACCACCGGGCGCAGCGGCACCGAGGGCTGCGGTTGCGGTGGCTGTTGCAGTACATGGGGTGGCACCGCCACCAGGCCTGACGGCTGAACGACCACCGGGCGTTGTGGCACCGAAGGCTGTGGTTGCGGAGGTGCTTGCAATGTCGCAGTCGGCACCGCCACCAGGCCTGACGGCTGAACGATCACCGGGCGTTGTGGCACCGAAGGCTGCGGTTGCGGTGGCTGTTGCAGTACAGGGGGTGGCACCGCCACCAGGCCTGACGGCTGAGCGACCACCGGGCGTTGTGGCACCGAAGGCTGTGGTTGCGGCGGTGCCTGCAAAGCCGCAGAAGGCACCGGCACTTGTGGCTGCATGCCCTGTGGCCTCGGCGGATTGTTCACCACGATTGGCAGCGACGGTTGCGCCAGCACCTGAGGCGTGGTCTGGATGGGCACTGGGCGAATGCTGGTGGGCGGAACCTGGACCGGTGGCTGAAGTGGATTCACACTGATCACTGCAGGCAGCAGCGGCTGGGTGATGGTGACGGTGGTCGTGGTGGGTGGGTGCGAGCTGACTGGCTGAGTTGTCGCGCCTGTGTAAGTGCCTTGTCCCGAATAGGCATCCCACCAGGACACGGTCTGTTGCTGGCCATGACCATTTCCATGACCATGGTCGTCGTGGTCATGATGTTCTGACGGCTTGCCTTGCCCAGGGCTCGGCTGCCACCAAGCCTGGGCATTGGAAGAGCCACTGTGCTGCGAACTGCGAGACTCAGCCGCCATGGACGGAGGGGCGGCAGGCATAGAGCTCTGTGCATCTGACGGGCGGTTGACGCGCACGTTGATGTGCGTCGGACTCGTCTGCGGGTGAGGCAGTTCGTCGAGCTGGACCTTCTGCCCCGACCTCAGATCCACCGCCTGCCAACCTTTGCGCGGCCCAACAGATCCGAATGCATCCGTGCCTTTGGACAAGCTGCCCGATGCGTCCCCAGGCGACGGCGCCATCCCGTTGGTCTGTGACTGAATCGCTTCATTCTGACGTTGCACCGCCTCATTGATGATTCTGGCGGCCTCAGCCTCCTGCGCGGCCCGTGCTGCTTCCAGTTCCCTGCGCTGCTTGGCCCGTTTGGGGTTAACGCCGAATGAAGGCGCAGTGGATGCGCCATTTGACTGGCTGTCCATGGCTTTTTGCTTTTTGGCCGAAAGCGCAGCATGTGAAGTCGGTCCTGCGGTGACGCAGGCCGCGCTCACCAAGGCCAGCACGATGGGGTTCAGTCGGGGCATGTCAAATCCTCCCTCATGGCCTCAGAAGGCCATTTGTGCTTGCAGCCACGCGCGGTACCTGGCATTACGCTTGTCCACGTCGCGATCGAAGGCTTCGCGTTCCAGACTGCGAGTCAGCTGCCGAGCTACCGTCAGCGAGATCGAATCGTTCTGACGCACGAAGGCCGTCAGGCTCAGGCCTGCGCTGGCCAGGGTGTCAGTGGCCATGGCTGCGCCATTCAGACCTGGGGCTGTCTGCCGGGCACGGGCCCAGTCCAGAAAGGCCGAAAAGCGCCAGGTGGCGTTGGTCTGCAGGAACAGCTCGTTGTTGAACTGAATGCATCGGTCAGCGGCCACTTGCCCGGTGGGGTAGGCGCGGCTGGAGTACGGGCCCCCAAGCGTGCAGGCAAAGTAGCCGTTGAGGTGCCTGGATGCCGTCTGCGCCTTGAGCTGTGACCACCAGACCAGGCCATCGCCCAGGGCTTGCATGTGAGAGACATCACCCACCAACACGGCGAAATCGCCCTGGGTGCTGCGCAACTCGGGGGCGGGCGCATTGGCCGAACCCAGTGAGAGGTTCATGCGCAAGGTGGTGTTGGCACTGCCGCTGGCATTCCAGTTGATGTCGCCTTGCACCGTGGATTCCAGAAAATGCACATCGCGTTGTTCGCCGTCAAAGCCCTGCATGGCATCACTTTGGCGCACCACATTGAGGGTCTGCTGCGTCACCCACGACACGTCTGACAGCAGTTGCAGCGGGTAGCTGAACCCAAGCCCCAGGTGCTGTGCCGAGCCATGCTCATCGTTCGTCGAGAACTGCCGGCGAACGTCGTACTGGATGTGATCCATCTGCCCCACCAGGGCCCAGCCATCGGTACCCAGGGGCAATTGCGCGCTGGCACCCAGGTACACGTTGCGCGCATCGCTGACGGAAGCATCCAGGCGGACTTGTTCGTGCTCGCCCCAGGTGTTTTCGTGCACCGAGTCGATGGACGTTCGCCAGGCGCCTGTGGGCTGGTAGCCATGGTTGTCCAAGGCGACGACGTTCTGGTGCTTCGGGGTGGCATACAACTCTGTGCGCAGCCGTGCCGTGCCGATGTCCCGCCCTGGGTACAGCCAGGACTTGAGGGTCACACCCGGGAGGTTCTCCACCAGCCGCAGTGCCCGCTCGTATTCCTTGCGGCGGATGGGCGAGCTCAGGTCAATCTGGGCTTGCAAGATGGCCGAGATCCGGTCCAGGTCGACTTGACCCTCGCTGAAGTCCACCAGTTCCAGGCCGCCTTCTTGCAGCTTGCCTTCCAGCACCACCAGCGTCACCGATTGATCGACGATGTCTTGCGGTGGAATCACGGCCCTGGCCACGTTGTAGCCCTTGGACACATAAAGCGCGGTGATGCGTTCCGCCGCCTGGTCGATTTCGGCAAGCGTGAGCGGTCCGCCCGTGAGGTCACTCAGCGCGGCGCTCAACGCTTCGCTGGGCACCTGGGTGTTGCCAATGAAGCGGAACTGGGTGATCAGGGCTCGAATTTGCGTCGGTGCACCCGGGCCTTTTGACAAACTGCCCGACAGGTTGGGCGGCGGGACAGGCTCGCGTGCGGCAGGGATGCGCTTGAGCGTCTGGGTCAGGCGTTGCAAGGTGCCTGAAGGCAACCTGCTGGCCTGTTGGGCCTCGCTGTTGGTGAACACCAGCATGGCACCCCACAGGAGGCACGTCAGCCTTGTCAGGTTCCCCCCCGAGCCCCGCAATTGCCTGGTCATGTGGCCGTCCCATTCATTTTTGAACGACTTCATTGTAGGCTGCACAAACCGGGCAAACCTCGGTGAAACAGGGCAGGGTGTTGCGCAAGTCCAGCATGCCTGCTTATCAAAACCCAACAGGAAGTCAGGCGCTCATCATGAAGATCAGGTGGTTCTCTTTGGCTGCACTGGCCCTGCTGGTGCAGGCACCTGCCCATGCCATCAATGCCAGGTATGCCCAGCAACTGGAGCGCTCGGGCTGCACCCAGGCCTCGGAGCTGCAAGGCTGCGACATCAAGAAGAGCAAGGCTGAAAACGCCAAGGCCGGGTTTGACACCACCGCTTATGACAAGCCTACCAAGCCTGTCAAGCCAGCTACGGACGCCAGCCCCTACACCGGGCAATGGGTGGCCAAGTCAGACGCAGGTGCCACCGTGGCCACCATCCGCATCAATGCGAAGAACCAGACCTGGGTCAACGGCAAGAGCGTGAAAGCAAAGAAGTCCGATGGCGCGCTGGTGTTCCACAACGGTCCGGTGACCTTCACGATTCAGGGCGACCGACGGCTCCAGGGTGAAGACACCTGGGCCGATCACGATGCCGGAACCAAGGGGCTTATCCACGCGCAGTGAACGCACCGCTTGCCCCCTGCGTCCAGGAGCGTGCCGACCTGATCGAATACCTGAGGCGCAACGACCAGAATTCGACCTGCAGGGTGAGCCCAAAGGCAGGAATTGCGGATGGAAGACGTCAGCACGGATTCAGCCGCCCAGTGGTTCTGAAAACAGGCACCTATGGCTGCTGCCGGTGCTGGGCTATGCCTTTGCCTGGGTGGGGCACTTTTTCTTCGAGCACAACAAGCCCGCCACCTTTACCTACCCGCTCTACAGCCTGATGGGCGACTGGGTGATGTATTGGCAGACCTTGACGGGCCGGCTGCCCCTGTGAGCTGTTTAGGCATGGCTTGATGTTGCGCAAGATAAGCCGTGACAGATCGAGGCTGTGAGCGTGCCTGGCATCAGGATGCGGTCACACCATCCAACAAGGGGCTTTCACATGCGCAACACCTACCTGGCCGCCATCGCAGGCTTGTCGCTCGCGGTATCCGCCTTCGATACCTACGCCACCATCGTGTATGAGCAAGTGCCTGGTGACGACACAGTCTTTGCCGCCTTTTCCAGCGTACTGGATCAATACCGCGCCGCGGACGACTTCACCTTGCCCACGACGCAGCGCATCACGGGGCTCACGTGGTGGGGCGTTGTGAATCATGATGGCCGCCCCATCGATATCACCAGTGACTTCGAGATCACCATCCATGCGGATGATGGTGGCAAGCCTGGTGCGCCGATTTTTCAGAGCAGCCAAGGGGTGCTGTCTCTCAGCTATGAAGGGGTGCCAAGCTTTCCGGCACCGGTCTATCACTACGTGTACACGCTGGACAAGCCCTTCAGCGCCGAGGCAGACACGACTTACTGGCTGTCCATCTTCAACCGAAAGCCCGATGTGGTTTGGTCGTGGCTGGGGTCCCGTGAGTTGACAGGCAACGGCTTCTGGCAGATGACCGCGGACTCGGTCCAGTGGCGCATTTCGGGCTGGGGATCGGAGGACCTGTCTTTCCAGCTGGCCGTGCCTGAGCCTGCCGCGCTTTCACTGATGGTGGCGGGTGTGCTGATGCTGGCGTGGCGCAACAAGCCAAGGTAGGTTCCTGCGATCAACGGTTCAGAACCTGCGCACATCTATCCCGTGTTTTTGCAGTGCATAGCTGAGCTGCCTTGGGGTCAACTTCAAGATGCGCGCAGCCTTTGCTTGAACCCAACCACATTGCGCCATTGCCCAGATCAACCGCTCACGCTCACCTGCGGGCGCAGTGCCAGTGACCGCAGGCGCCATGTCGAAGTCACTTTGAGCGGGCATGGCTTGGCCCTGGTCGGCGTGGCTTGCGTCAAGGGCGTCCCCTTGCCTGTGCTCGAAGTGGTTCAGCGTTTTCGTCAAGCATCGGTTCTGTTCGCAAGCGACATCTGCTGCTTGCACATGGTCACTGTGCGCCATGGTTGCCGCACGCTCGATGCAGTTCTGAAGCTCTCGCACGTTGCCGGGCCACTGGCAGTTCATCAGGATGTTCAGTGCCTCTGGCGTCATCGTCACATGCCGCTGGTTCTCCTCGTTGAACCGATGGACGAAGTGATCGACCAATGCGGGGATGTCGGCACGCCGCTCGCGCAAAGCTGGCAGGTAGATGGGAATGACATTGATCCGAAAATACAGATCAGACCTGAACTCGCCACGTTGAACCATCTCTTCCAGGTTGCGGTTGGTTGCGCAGATCAGGCGCACATCGACGTGCACAGTCCTGTTGCCGCCCACGCGTTCGAACGTGCGCTCTTGCAAAACGCGCAGCAACTTGGCTTGAAACGCCGCAGAGATGTCGCCAATTTCGTCCAGAAACAATGTCCCGTGATGAGCCTGTTCGAAGCGGCCTTTGCGATCACCGATGGCGCCTGTGAAAGCGCCTCGTTCGTGGCCGAACAGTTCGCTCTCCAGCAGCGTCTCTGAGATGGCGGCGCAGTTCACCGCAACGAACGGCTCGTCCTTTCGGGGCGACAGTTTGTGAATGGCCTGAGCGATGACTTCTTTGCCCGTTCCACTCTCGCCACGCAGGAGCACCGTTGCCTTGGCGGGCGCCGCTTGGTGAACTTCGGCAAACACCCGTTGCATGGGCCTGGAGTGACCGATGACTTGATCCAGCTTGAACCGTCCCGGGCGTTCTCGCTGCAGCGCCTTGTGCAAGATCGTGGCTTCACGCTGCAAGCGCTGGTGTTCGCTGGACACGGCCTGGTGCAGCAACAAGGCCTGTGCCAGCAGCGAGGCGACCATGGTCAGAATGCGCTGATCATCGACCAGGCGCGTGTGGCCTTGCAAGGCGCGCCGTGCCGCCAACACACCATGGACGGCCTGCTCGATCTTCAGCGGTACCGCCACAAAGGCAAACACCCCATCCTGGTCTGCACTGAACGCGCCGGTGCGGTTGACCAGTTGCGGTTCCTGACACACATCCGAGATGACCAGCGGCATGCCAGTCGAGTAGACATGTCCAACCACGCCTTCGTTGCCATGCCACAAGCCACGCTCTACTTGCTCTTCACTCAGGCCCACTGAGCTGTGGATACGCAATTGCGACTGGTGGTCTGGCAAGGCCAACATCACCCGTGGCAACTCAAGGTGTGTGGAGAGGATGTTGAGTGCAACGTGAAAGCTGTGCCTGATGTCCAGGGAGGAGCACAAGGTGCGACAGACCTCGTAAACAGTGATCAGCTCCACATGGGATCGCACTTCATGAACCGACTGACTTGACATTTCCTGCTCCTGGTCTTGGGCATGGGCAAAACAAGACCACATGGGCATGTCAGCAAGAGGTGCGCCGCGCGGACCTGCAGGGCGTCAAGGCGGGGTCATTGATTGAGGTAGATCAAACGTGCCAGTGCCAGCGGGCTTGCCGCAGGGCCATTGCGGCCCCAGCGACACTGTCAACAGGCTTTGTCTGTTGACAAGCTGGCGGTGGGAATGGGGCAAACCGTTCAAACCAGACACCTGGCCGACATCGCTTTGTGGCCGGCCAGGAAGCCCAGGTTCAAGTCACACCTTGGCATGGGCCTTGTTCAAGCGCATGGCAAGCTCTTCCTGCTCGATCCATTGCTTGAGCTTTTCGACGTGCTCGGCCTCTTCCTTGACGAACTCCTTGGCCACAGCGCGCACCTCGGCGTCCTTGGTGGTGTGCGCGATGGCGTAGTAGAACTCGTAGCCTCGACGCTCGCCTTGCAGTGCGGCACGCAGCGCATCCAGGCGCTTCAGTGCCGGGTCGCCCTCCCACAGCGATGTCTTTTCAGGCGTGACGTTGTCAGGCCAGGCGGTGCTGGATGGCAGGTTCACTTCTGCTTCGTACTTCTGACATTTGGCCTTGGCTTCTGCCAGATGCAAGCGTGAGTACCCAGCCAGTTGAGCGAACAGTGAGGCAACGTCCTCATTGCCGCAGTCCTTCATCTTGGCTGACAGTTGCTCGAAGTGAACGGCGGCATCTTCCTCAACCTTCACGGCATAACAAAGAAACTGGTCCAGCGTCTTGATGCCCACGCCACCTTTGTAGATCGCCGCAGCGAGCGACAGCGCCGGGCCCTTCACCGGCTTGGTGACATCGCCTTCGAACGACACCTGGATGTCTTCGTTGCGCACGAAACACTGGCAAGCCAGTCGGTGGCTCGGCGGCATGTCGTTGACTTCCGCATCCATGATCTCTTGCTTGGTGATCTTGCCCAATTGCTTGAGCATCTCCTTTTCTTTTTCCGTGAGCGCAATGCCATAGCGCACATGGGGTTGGTAGTGCTTGATCTCGACAAGGCAGGAACCACACTCGCCATCGCCGCAGTCAAACGGAATGGGGATGTTGTTCGCCTTGGCCAGGGCCAGCAAAGTGCCACGCTCGCCAGCGACGGCATACACCGTGATGTCGCGCGGCATCAGGGGCGAAGAGAAAGTAACGTTGGCCATGATGGCCTCCTTCAAGTGATGAAAAGAGACCAGCAAAACGCAATACGCATACCAAGAGGTGCTTGTGTTTGAGAGGCTGGGCATCGCGCAAGATTGCCTTTGCGCCGCTTCGTGATGCTCAACTTTGTCTCGCATCAAACCTTGACGAAGGGTTTGGGGTCCACGATGTCGCCATCTGCTGTGCCATTGATTCAGGTCTAACAGTTGAGCGTGTGTGCCAAGTCTGGCGTGGCTCGTGCATGGATCCAGGATGAAGGCGGAGCGTTGGTGGAGAACCATCCAACTGGCGCATGTCTTGTGGCTTTTGTTTGTTTGGTGACATGGCCCATCGCGTCAAGCGATGAGCGCTTGATTGGCACTCTGGAAGGACTCGAAATGGATTCCGTCGAAATTTTCCTTGCACACACTGTGCGCCTTGAGCAGGAGGCGGCCCTCCGTTTCGAGCAACTGGCCGATGCCATGCAGACAGCCGGGAACCGAGAGGTCGCTGAGCTGTTCAAGCGGCTGGCGCATTTTTCTCGCTTGCACCTGGCCGATGCCACCGCCCGCAGTGGGTTCCGTGAGGTGCCGAAACTGGACCCGCTTGAGTTTGAGTGGCCCGACATTGAAAGCCCGGAGACGGCGGCCATCTGGGCAACCGATCCATTCATTGGTTGTGAGCAGGCTTTGCAGGTGGCGCTGGATGCCGAGACGGCTGGCCTGAACTTTTACCGCGATATTCTGGACAAGACCAAAGACCCCGAGATCAAGCGCTTTGCCCAGGAGTTTGTCGCCGAGGAAGGCCAGCACGTGGCCGAGCTGGAACGTTGGCTGAGCCTGCATCGCTCCGGGAAGGCGCTGCCACTTGGGCGCCATGGTGGCTAGCCCGAGCGCCCGCGACAGAACATCAGCGTGGACAGGGCCCGGCAGAAAAAAAGCCCCAAGTGACCATCACTCAGGGCTTCTTGTTTACCGTTCAGGCAAAGGTCAATCCTAGAACGGAATATCGTCATCCATGTCATCAAAACCCGTTGACGACTTGGGTGCGGGCGCCGGTGCTGCCGGGCGTTGTGCTGCAGCAGGGCGTGCGGCCGGCCGGCTGGGCGCGGCTGCAGGGGCTTCCTGGCTGTAGTCTTCAGGGCCGCCCTGGTT
>Ga0209066_10004369_pt1 | contig 15476 bp, 11 predicted proteins | sample All_14_2_FD_187198 | JGI IMG/M metagenome (GOLD analysis project Ga0209066, IMG submission 187198) | Freshwater microbial communities in response to fracking from Pennsylvania, USA - Allegheny Zone_MetaG_DW_15 (SPAdes) (version 2) ...
AGGGAGGCGCGCCCGACCGGATCATAGGCAGGGTCAATGAATTCATCGACGCTATCGATTTGACGATAAGCGGCGGAAAACTAAGATTTCTCGCAGTCGCCCATGCGTAAAAAGCACCAGTTCAGGTCAAGGCGGCGCGTTTCGACAAGGGAGGGTGGCAATGGCTGGCATCTCGGCCAGGGATATCGAATCCACGGCGGTGTCCATCTGCGCGGCACATGGTAACGAGCCGGCGGAACTACTTGAAATCCTGCATGATTTGCAGGATGCGCTGGGCGCCGTGCCCGAAGCCGCCCTGGTTCCCATCGCCAAGGCATTGAATCTCGGCAAGGCGGAGATTCATGGGGTGGTCAGCTTCTATCATGATTTCCGGGCCGGCCCGCCGGGCAAGGTCGTGGTGAAGCTGTGCGAGGCGGAAGCCTGTCAGGCCATGTCCGCCCGCGCGCTGAAGGAGGCCATCCTGGCGCGCTATGGCGCCAAGGCCGGAGCGGTCGAAATCCACCCGGTCTATTGCCTGGGCAATTGCGCGCTCTCCCCCGCCGCCGAGGTGAATGGCAGGCTGTATGGCCGCCTGAATGAGGATCGGCTGGTGAAGATCATCGCGGAGGCACTGGCATGAGCATCGTCATTCACGTGCCAGCGGATTCCGCAGCCCTTTCCGTCGGGGCGGATGAAACGGCAGACGCTTTCGCCACAGCACTGCGGGCCGAGGGGGTCAAGGCGCGCATCCGCCGCAACGGGTCGCGTGGGCTGTTCTGGCTGGAACCGCTGGTGGAGATCGATACCGGCGCGGGCCGCATCGCCTATGGCCCGGTGCAGGCCGAGGATGTCGCGTCCGTTCTGTCGGCCGCATTGATGGGACAGGACCATCCGCTCTGCCATGGCCCGACCGAAGCGATCCCCTATCTGAAGAATCAGGAGCGGCTGACCTTCGCGCGGGTGGGGGTGATCGATCCGCTCGACCTGGCGGAATATGAGCTGCATGGCGGCTTCGAAGGGCTGCGCCGCGCCCTGACCATGGCACCCGAAGCGATCTGCGCCCAGATCAAGGAATCCGGCCTGCGCGGGCGCGGGGGAGCCGGTTTTCCCGCCGGCATCAAATGGCAGACCGTGTCGGAGCAGCGGGCGGAGCGGAAATATGTCTGCTGCAATGCCGATGAGGGCGATAGCGGCACCTTCGCCGACCGCATGATCATGGAGGGTGACCCCTTCATGCTGCTGGAAGGCATGGTGATCGCAGGGCTTGCCACCGGGGCGGAGGAAGGCTTCGTCTATATCCGCTCGGAATATCCCCGCGCCATCGCGCAGATGAAGCAGGCGGTGGACATCCTGCGCGCCGCCGGCTGGCTGGGCCAGGATATCGCCGGGACGGGACGCGTCTTCGATATCAAAGTCCGGCGCGGGGCCGGCGCCTATATCTGCGGCGAGGAAAGCTCGATGCTGCAGAGCATCGAAGGCAAGCGCGGCACGGTGCGGTCCAAACCGCCGATCCCGGCCATCCAGGGCCTGTTCGGCAAGCCAACCCTGGTCAACAATGTGCTGACGCTGTGCGCCGCGCCAACCATTCTGGGCAAGGGCGCCGCCTTTTATCGCGATTTCGGCATGGGCCGGTCACGCGGTACCAAGCCATTCCAGATTGCCGGTAATGTGAAGCAGGGCGGGCTGGTGGAAAAGGCGTTCGGCGTCACCCTGCGCGAGTTGATCGAGGATTTCGGCGCCGGCACGGCGACCGGCCGGGCTTTCCGCACGGCCCAGCTGGGCGGGCCGCTGGGCGCCTATGTGTCGGACGACATGCTCGACCTGCCGATGGATTACGAGGTGTTGGCGGAAAATGGCGCCATGCTGGGCCATGGTGGCATCGTGGTGTTCGATGAGAGCGTGGACATGGCCGAACAGGCCCGTTTCGCCTTCGAATTCTGCCAGATCGAAAGCTGCGGCAAATGCACCCCCTGCCGGATCGGCGCCATTCGCGGCAAGGAGACGGTGGAGAAGATCCAGCGCGGCGAGAATGTCGCGGCCAATATCGCCCTGGTGGAAAGCCTGTGCGAGGTGATGAAGGACGGCTCGCTTTGCGCCATGGGCGGGTTGACACCCATGCCCGTCCTGTCCGCCATCCATCTGTTCCCCGAGGATTTCGACCGCGCGCCCCGGCTCGCGGCGGAATGAGGAGGAAGACGCCATGACCCATTCCGAGATTGATTTCGGCACCCCCGCCCGCGAAGGCGCCCCCGTCAGTGTGGAGATTGACGGCGTTTCCGTCATCGTGCCGGCCGGCACCTCCGTGATGCGGGCTGCGGCCGAGGCCGGCCGGTCCGTCCCCAAGCTCTGCGCCACCGACATGCTGGAATCCTGGGGCTCCTGCCGCATGTGTCTGGTGGAGATCGAGGGCGTGAAGGGCACACCTTCTTCCTGCACCACGCCGGTGCGCGAAGGCATGAAGGTGCGCACCAACACCGAAAGGTTGGAACGCATCCGTCGCGGCGTGATGGAGCTCTACATCTCCGACCATCCGCTGGACTGCCTGACCTGTGCGGCCAATGGCGATTGCGAATTGCAGGATACCGCCGGCGCGGTCGGGCTGCGCGATGTGCGCTATGGCTTCAAGGGCGAAAACCATTTCGACGAGACCCATAAGGTCGCGGCCGACATCTCCAACCCCTATTTCCAGTATGATCCGGCGAAATGCATCGTCTGTTCGCGCTGTGTCAGGGCCTGCGAGGAGGTGCAGGGCACCTTCGCGCTGACCATCCAGGGGCGCGGCTTCGACAGCCGGGTTTCGGCCGGTATCGGATCGGATGATTTCTTCGGCTCCGACTGCGTGTCCTGCGGTGCCTGCGTGCAGGCCTGCCCGACTGCGACCCTGGTCGAAAAGAAAGTGGTGGAGCATGGCACGCCGACGCGCGAAGTGCTGACCACCTGTGCCTATTGCGGTGTCGGCTGCTCCTTCAAGGCGGAGCTGCAGGGCGACACGCTGGTGCGCATGACGCCCTGGAAGGATGGCGGAGCCAATGAAGGCCATTCCTGTGTGAAGGGGCGTTTCGCCTGGGGCTATGCCACCCATAAGGACCGGCAGGTGACGCCGCTGGTGCGCGAGGCGATCACCGATCCCTGGCGCGAGGCCAGTTGGGAGGAGGCGATCGGCTTCGCCGCTGACCGCTTCAAGGCGATCCAGACCAAATACGGCAAGGGCTCGATCGGTGGCATCACCTCCTCGCGCTGCACGAATGAGGAGGTGTATGTCGTCCAGAAGATGATCCGCGCCGCCTTCGGCAATAACAATGTCGATACCTGCGCGCGGGTCTGTCATTCGCCGACCGGCTATGGGCTGAAGCAGACCTTCGGGACCTCGGCGGGTACGCAGAATTTCAAATCGGTGGAGAAATCCGACGTCATCCTGGTGATCGGCGCCAATCCGACCGACGCGCATCCCGTCTTCGGCTCGCGCATGAAGAAGCGCATCCGGGCCGGGGCGAAACTGATCGTGGTTGATCCGCGCCGCACCGATCTGGTGCGATCCACCCATATCCAGGCCAGCCACCATATCCAGCTGCGCCCCGGCACCAATGTTGCGGTCATGAACGCGATGGCCCATGTCATCGTGACCGAAGGGCTGGTGGACGAGGCTTTCGTGGCGGAACGCTGCGAGGATGGGAGCTTCGCACGCTGGCGCGCCTTCGTGGCGGAAGAACGGAATTCGCCCGAGGCGCTGGCAGAGGTGATCGGCGTGCCGGCGGCGGAAATCCGCAAGGCGGCGCGGCTGTTCGCCACCGGCGGCAATGGCGCGATCTATTACGGCCTGGGCGTGACCGAGCATTCGCAGGGCTCCACCATGGTGATGGCGATGGCCAATCTGGCCATGGCGACCGGCAATATCGGGCGCGAGGGCGTGGGCGTGAATCCGCTGCGCGGGCAGAACAATGTGCAGGGTTCCTGCGACATGGGGTCCTTCCCGCATGAATTCCCGGGCTATCGCCATGTCTCGGACATCGCCACCCGCACGCTGTTTGAAGCGGCCTGGGGCGTCGGCCTGTTGGACGAGCCCGGATTGCGCATTCCCAACATGATCGCGGCCGCCATCGACGGCTCGTTCCGGGGCATCTTTATCCAAGGGGAGGATATCGCCCAGTCCGACCCCAATACCCGCCATATCCAGGACGGGTTGAAGGCGATGGAATGCGTCGTGGTGCAGGATCTGTTCCTGAACGAGACGGCGGAATTCGCCCATGTCTTCCTGCCCGGAACCTCCTTCCTGGAAAAGGACGGCACCTTCACCAATGCCGAACGGCGCATGAACCGCGTGCGCCCGGTGATGCGCGAGAAATCCGGCCTGTCGGAATGGGAAGCGGTCTGCCGGCTGGCCGCCGCCATGGGCTATCCCATGTCCTATGCCAACCCGGCGGAGATCATGGCGGAGATCGCGGCACTTACCCCCTCCTTCTCCGGGGTAAGCCATGACCGGCTGGACCGGCAGACCCTGCAATGGCCGGTGAACGACGCCTATCCCGACGGCGCGCCGATCATGCATGTGAAGGGTTTCGTGCGCGGCAAGGGCCAGTTCATGCTGACCGAATATGTGCCGACGGAAGAACGCGCCTCGCGCTATTACCCGCTGATCCTGACCACGGGCCGCATCCTGTCGCAATACAATGTCGGTACCCAGACCCGGCGCACCGAAAACAGCCGCTGGCATCGGGAAGACGTGCTGGAACTGCATTCTTTCGATGCGGAAGACAGGGGCATCGCCGATGGTGATCTGGTGTCGATCACCAGCCGGGTGGGGGCCACCACCCTGCGCGCCCATATTTCGGACCGCATGCCGCAGGGCGTGGTCTACACCACCTTCCACCATCCGCTGACCGGCGCCAATGTCATTACCACGGATAATTCCGACTGGGCGACCAATTGCCCGGAATACAAGGTGACGGCGGTGCAGGTGATCCGGTCCAACCAGCCGCCCGAGGGGAAGGACGAGGATGAGCCGCGCCGCGCCCCGCGCGTGGCGGAGGTGCATGTGGCGGCGGAGTAGGCGAGGATGACGCAGCCGGTATCCCCGCCCGTTCATGGTCGGCTGGTCACCCCGGCGGGGGAGCGTGACACCGTCTGGCATGTGCCGGAGGAGGCGCCGGTCGCCATCCTGCTGAACGGGCAGTCCTTCGCGGTGATGATGGTGACCCCCGCCGATCTGGAGGACTTCGTGCGCGGCTTTGCCCTGACCGAAGGCATCGTCGACAACCTGTCCCAGATTCGCGATCTGGTGCTGGAGGCGGCGGCCGATGGCTTCGTGGCCAATCTGAAGCTCGATCCGGAACGGGTGGCGGCGGTGGACGGTCGCCGACGCAGCATTCCGGGCCGGTCTGGCTGTGGAATCTGCGGGGCGCAGACCATCGGGGCGGCCCTGCCGCGGCTGCCGCGCGTATCGGGCAGGCGACCGGGGTCCGACGCGTTGCGGGCGGCCTTTGCCGCATTACCCGCCGCCCAGGCGATGAATGCGCAGAACCATTCCACCCATGCCGCCGCCTTCTGTGACGGCGCGGGCAGCATCCTGTTGCTGCGGGAGGATATTGGCCGGCACAACGCGCTCGACAAGCTGATCGGGGCGATGGCGCGGGCCGGGCTGAACGGGGTGGATGGCTTTATCCTCTTGTCCAGCCGGATCAGCATCGAGCTGGTGCAGAAGGCGGCCGTGATGGGGGTGCCGTTGCTGGCGGCGGTCTCGGGACCCAGCGCGCTGGCGCTGCGGCAGGCCGCAAAGATTGGCCTGATGCTGGCCTGCCGGGACCGGGACGGCATCATGATATTCGATCAAACAACAATGGGGGTGGATGCGGCATGAATTCCAGTGATCTGATCCGGATGGTGAACCAGATTGCCGACTATTACCGCCCCTATCCGCGCGAGGAGGCGGTCAAGGGCGTTGCCGACCATATCGTCGCGTTCTGGGACCCGCGCATGCGCGCCGGGCTGGGGGAGATTGTCGCGGCCGGAGGGGCCGGGTTGAGCGAGCTTGCGCTGGCTGGGGCGCAGCAGGCCGCACAATCGGTGAAGGTATAATCTTGCCCTGTCATGCCATTCTGGCGTGATTAAATTTAGATAATTTTAACCCAACTCCCTGATAGTTGGAATGTCGGGGGACCGGGGCGGACGTTTGAAGGTCCAACTCGTGATCGGCTATATTGGCACTTTTTTTTACGGCCTGTTGCTCAATGTCGCGCTGATGGTCAGCGCGGCCGTGCTGTATACGATCCTTGTCTACAAGATCGACCACGAGAAACTCTGGCTGCGCGCGCTGCAGGGTATCCTGTTCGGATTGGCTTGCGTCGCGGTCATGTCCGTGCCGGTCCGGCTGGTCGATGGGGTGATTTTCGACACACGCGCGGCCCTTCTGGCAAATGTCGCCCTGTTCCTCGGCATCATACCCGCGCTGATCGCCGGTGCGATTGCCTCGGCCTATCGTCTCTGGCTTGGCGGCGGGGGCGCGGTTATCGGGGTAGCCAATGTGCTGGTTCCGCTGCTGGCCGGGCTGGCCCTGCGCGGCATGCTACGGGGTGAAACACGCAAGCTGGGGATTGAGGGCCTTGCCCTGTTGGGACTGGGTGTGGCGGTGCTCGGCGTTCTGTCCTTCGGCCTGTTGCAGGTGGATTTCGTGGAGCAGATTCTGCTGCGCCTTGCCCCTGGCTATATTGTTGCGATTACGCTGGGGACGGCGGTTCTGGGTTGGCTGATGCAGCGGTTCCGCGTCATGCGGTCGGTGGATATCATCCTGGAGGAGGAGGAGGCACGCTTCCGGACCCTGTTCGAGACCTCTTCCTCCGCCCTGATTCTGGCGGATGTCACCCGCGTTACCGGCATGATGGACCGGCTGCGCAAGGTCGACGACATGTCCGTGCAGAAATCGCTGGAGCAAACGCCGCAACTCCTGTCCCGGATCAAGAAGGCCGTCCGGGTGATTGACGCCAACCCCGCCGCCCTGGACCTGTTCAGCGTTCGCGATGTCGAAGCGCTGAGCCGCGTCTTCCAGAAGGATTGGGACCAGGAACATCTCGCCTCTCTGATCGATTCCATGGTTCGGACCTGGGAAGGGCGGCGTATCCATACCGGCCGCCTGACCCTGAGCCGCCAGGACGGCAGTCATATCCCGGTCGCCTTTTCCTATCCGTTGCCGCGCAGTCAGCGTGAAGCGTCGCGCCTGCCCATGACTTTTCTGGATTTGAGCAGGTTGCAGCAGGCGGAAGAGTCCCTGGAAGCGGAACGCAAGCGACTGGATGAGATTTTATGGGCTACCGATGTCGGCACCTGGGAATGGTGGATCGCCACGGGCGAAACCCGGTTCAATGAAAGATGGGCGGATATCATCGGCTATTCTTTGGCTGAGTTGCAGCCGGTCAGTTTCGCGACCTGGGAACGGTTCGTCCATCCGGCCGATCTCGAACGGTCCAATCAGGAGCTGGCGAAGGCCTTCCGCAAGCAGGTCGATCACTATACATGCGAAGTGCGCATGCGCCACAAGGATGGGCACTGGGTCTGGGTGCTGGATCGCGGCAAGGTGATGGAATGGGATGCGGTCGGCAAGCCCGTCCGCATGTCCGGCACGCATGCCGATATCACGGTTCAGAAAGTCGCGCTGTTGCAGCTGGAACGCAACGCCGCGATCCGCAAGGCGGTTTCGCGCGCGCAGCTTGCCGCCATGTCCGTGGTCGGGGAAGAGGCGCTGAACCAGGAAATCTGCGAAATTCTGGTCGAAGCGGGGGATTATCGCGTGGCCTGGCTGGGCCTGCCCGATACCGCCCGGCCGGGACAGCTCAGGATCGCGGGCAAGGCCGGTGCCAGGACGGACCTGCTGCAGGCGGTGGAAGACCGGCTGCGCCAGGGCGATAGCATGGAATCCCCGGCGGTGAAGGCCTTCCGCACCGCGCAGGCGGTCGTCCTGCGGGGCAGGAGAGCCGATAACCTGCCGGAGGAGGTGATCGAACTGCTGACGCAGGCGACGATCTCCGTCACGGCCTCGCTTCCGGTCAGCGCATCCGGCCAGGTCATCGCCATCTTGACCGTCTGTGCCGCGCAGGAAGATGAACTGGGTGCCGAGGAAATCTCGCTGCTGCAGGAATTCACCGGTTATCTGGCCCTGGCTATCCAGAACATGCGCACGGAACGGCGGGCCCAACGGGTTACCGATGCTCTGGCGCGGTCGGCCCTGTCCGCCGTGGCCGCCATCGCCAAGACATTGGAAAAGCGCGATCCCTATACCAGTGGTCATCAGGATCGCGTGGCACAGCTATCGGTCGCCATCGCGCGGCGGCTGGGCTGGAGCGTGGAACGGATCGAAGGGCTGCGCCTGGGCGCGCTGATCCACGACATTGGCAAGATTTATGTTCCAGCGGAAATCCTGAACCGTCCGGGGCGGCTGACCGAAAATGAAATGGCCATCATCCGCACCCATCCAGGGGTGGGCGCCGATATCCTCAGCGAAAGCGATTTTCCCTGGCCGCTGCGCGACATGATCGAGCAGCATCACGAAAGGATGGACGGTTCGGGCTATCCCAAGGGGCTGACCGGGGAAGCGATCATTCCCGAAGCGCGCATCATCGCGGTGGCCGATGTCGTGGAATCGATCAGCTCGCACCGGCCCTATCGCCCGTCTTTGGGCGTGGAGGCGGGGCTGGAGGAGATCGCAAGGGGACGCGGCACCAAGTTCGATGATCAGGTGGTCGATGCCTGCATCGCGGCGGTCCGCGAGGACGGCTTTCAGTATCAGCAGACGGAAAAGCGTCGCGCCTGATCAGCCCTGCCGCTTGAGGATGATCTCATAGGTGTAGCTGTCCGCCGGCAGTATGCTGAGCGAAACGATGACGCAGCGATGCGTCGCGTCGCGATAGCGCCGGGTCAGTTCCAGCGCATGACTGCCGGTCTCCACTCCCAACCGGTCGCTCATCGTCTGGGTTATGCCGACGGCGCGGATGGACTGCACGATGTCATGGACGGTGACGTCAAAGCGCTGTTCCAGAAGCGTATAGATCAGCCCGCCATAGCTGGCGATCTCGTTTCGGATGGCGGCATATTCCGCGGCGATATAGACATCGGTCCAGCAAACCGGCCTGGGCTGGCCGTCCAGATGCCGGGTCTGACCGATGCGCAGCCAGCGCCGGCCGGGCCGGCCGTCCAGGTGGGGGGCCAAATCCTCGTCCGCCACCATCAATTCCGTCTCATGCACGTCGCGCCGGGACGGGCCGGCGAACTGCATCAGATCGCCTGTGGCAGCCATGGAATGCACATAAAGCGGCCCGGCCTGTCGGGCGCGAATGCGCGTTCCCGCGCCCTGGCGGCGTTCCACCAAGCCCAGCGTCTGTAACTGCGCCAGGGCTGCGCGGATGGTGGATCGGCTGCAACCAAATTCCTGGGTCAGTTCCGGTTCGCTGGGCAACAGCCCGTCCACCGGATATTTCCCCGACTTGATATCCTCCATCAGGCGTTCGGCCACGGCCACATATCGGATCTTCATCGCAACACCTTGAAATCGTCGGCTATTTGGCGCGCCCAACAACCGGAACGACCTTTCTTATAGACGGGTGTTGACAAAACTGTAATTCCCTGGATTCATTCGGACATGAAAATTTGTCCGAACATGTTGCGACTGAACGCGACGACCGGACGGGGGAGGGACGGATGGAACGCAAGCAGGACAAGCCGACACAGGCTGCCGGTGACCCGGAAATCGCCGCCGCGTTGGACTTCGAAGGCGATGACCGCCGGCTTTCGCCCTGGCTGGCACGCGCGCTGATGCTGACGGCTTTCGGCTATGCCCTGTTCCATCTGCTGGTGCTGAACTACTACGCCATCGACGAATGGATCTATCGCGTCCTGCATGTCAATATGGGCGCGGTGCTGGCGGTGCTGGGTCTGCGCGCCTGGAAGCGCGAGGGCGGCAAGTCGGTTCCGATCTGGGATTGGGCGATGGCCGCAGCGGCCATCGGCTGTTCGGGCTATATCATCTGGCAGCTCGACGATCTCCTGATGCGTACCGGTGTGATCACCACGACGGGGGATTTCATCACCGGGGTGGCCGGTACGCTGATCGTACTGGAATTTGCCCGACGGGTTTCGGGCGCCATACTGCCTGTCATCGCGCTGGCCTTCGTGGGCTATATCTTCGCAGGACCTTATCTGCCGGGCATCCTGCATCATTCCGGCTTCGACACCGGAAACTTCTTTTCCTTCGTCTACAGCCAGGAAGCGATCTTCGGCCTGACGGCTGCAGCATCGTCGCGCTACATCATCCTGTTCGTGGCCTTTGCCGTCTTCCTTCAGGCCTGCGGCGCGGGTGCCTATTTCATGAAGATTGCCCTGTCTCTCTTCGGCTGGGCACGGGGCGGGCCGGGGAAGGTGTCGGTGGTGGCGGGGCTGCTGTTTGGCTCGGTCTCCGGCTCGGCGGTTGCCAATGTGGTGGCAACCGGTACCTTTTCCATCCCCATGATGCGCCGTGTGGGCTATTCGCGCGAACATGCCGGTGCGGTGGAAGCCTCGTCCTCCACCGGGGGTCAGCTCGCCCCGCCGGTGATGGGGGCGGGTGCCTTCATCATGGCGGAAATCACGGGCATTCCCTATTCCGACATCGTGCTGGCGGCCTTGCTGCCGGCCATGCTGTTCTATGCCGCCGTGTTCTTCGCGGTCGACCTGCAGGCGGTACGCCTGGGGCTGCGTGGCCTGCCACGCGCCGAGCTGCCGCCCCTGAGGGAGCTGTGGCGCGACCTGCTGCTTCTGTTGCCGCTGATCGTGCTGATCTACATCCTGATGTCGGGTTATTCGATCATCGCGGCCGGAACCTGGGGGCTTGCCTCGACCCTGCTGGTTCTGCTGTCGATCGAGCTCGGCCTGCATTCCGTGGTGCTGGGCTTGCCGCTGCTGCTCTATGTCGGTCTGCCGCTCGCCGGTCTGCCGATCAACCAGGCGGGACTGTCGGCCACGCTTGCCGGCGCGGTCGGAATTCTGGCGATTGCCATTGCCGTCGGCAAGACGGGGCGCATCGGCGCTGCCTTTGCCGGGCTTGGCCGGATGGTGTTCGACAGTCTGGCGGAATCTTCGCGCCGGTCGCTTCAGCTCATCGGCGTGATGGCCTGCGCGGGCATTGTGGTCGGTGTTCTGGGGCTGACTGGGCTTGGCGGGCGTTTCTCTGCCCTGATCCTGAGCGCGGCGGGGCAGAGCGAGGCGATCGCCTTCATCCTGGCCATGGGGATTTCCATCCTGCTGGGCATGGGCATGCCGACCACGGCCGCCTATGCCATCGCCGCGGCCGTGGTGGCGCCTGCACTGCAGCAATTGGGCATTTCGGCCCTGGCGGCCCATATGTTCGTCTTCTACTGCGCGGTGATTTCCGCCATCACGCCGCCGGTTGCCATCGCCGCTTTCGCCGCAGCGGCCATTGCCGGAGGCAAGCCCTGGCCGACATCCCTGCAGGCGATGCGCCTGGGCATTGCCGCCTTCGTCCTGCCTTACATGTTCTACACCACGCCCGAAATTATGCTGCAGGGCGACTGGATGACGTCGGCGCGGGTCTTCGGCACGGGGCTGATCGCTGTCTATCTGATCGCAGTGGCCGGGGAAGGCCAGTTCATGGGCCGGTTGTCGGTAGCCCCGCGCATCCTGGCGGGGGTCGCGGCCCTGCTTCTGATCTGGTCCAGCCTGGCCAGTGATCTGGTCGGTTTGGCGCTGGCAGCAGCCCTTCTGGCCTGGCGCTACGTCGCAAGCCGGCGCGGCACCGTCCTTTCCAATTGACTGCCAATCCGTAAAAAAACAGGAGGAAAACAGATGAATTCATCCATGCTGTTCGGGGTCGCGCTTGCGGTCCTGGGGTGTAGCGGCGCTTCGGCGCTGGCGGCCGACAAACCGTCATCCATGACGATTTCCACCGCCTCGCCGGGGGGCGTCTATGCGGTCTATGGCGAAGGGCTGGCGGCGCTGATCAGCGATGTGGTTGGCATCCCCACCTCCACCCGCCAGACGCAGGGCCCGTCGCAGAACCTGGTGCTGGTGCAGTCCGGCCAGACGGAGTTGGGGTTGGTGACAACCGGCCCGGCCTTCGAGGCTGTGACCGGTGTGCTGGACCTGAAGCCCGGCGACAAACATGAAGACGTGCGCGCGCTCTTCTCCATGTATCCGACGCCGTTCCAGATGGTCGCTTCGGCGGATAAGGGCATCACCAAGCTTTCCGATCTGGATGGCAAGCGTGTGGGCGCGGGACCCAAGGCGGGCACGGGCGGGGTGTACTGGCCGCGCTGGCTGGAAAGCCTGGGCATCAAATCCACCCTGCAATTCGGTGGCATCGGCGATCAGGCCAGCCAGCTTGCCGATGGACGTCTGGACGCCATCGTGACGGCCGGCGGTATTCCCCACCCCTCTCTGTCAGAGCTGGAGACGACCAGCAAGGTCGTCATCTTCGGCATGGACAATGCCACGCTGCAGAAACTGATGGGCACCAACCCCTATGCGGTGGAATTCGAGATTCCGGTTGGCACCTACCGCACGGTGGCCCAGCCCCTGAAGACAGCTGCGATGTGGAACTTCGTCGTCACCCGCGCCGATCTGCCGGATGACGTCGCCTATGCCATCGTCAAGGCCGTGTTCGACAATCATGCGCGGATGGTCACCACCCATGTCGCCGCCAAGGATACGCTGGCGGAAAACGTCGGCAAGAACACGGTGGTTCCGCTGCATCCCGGTGCCCTGCGCTACTACCGGGAAGCGGGTATCGCGGTGCCGGACTCCATCCTGCCGCCGGGAGCGAAGTAACCCATGTCCCTGTCTTCCATCGATCCCGGCCTGATCACCGGAACGGCCGGCTGGCAGCGTAGCATGGCCGAATTTGGCGAAGCCGGGACGGTGGAGGCCTATCTGGAGTTCGAGCGAGCGCTCGCCCGGGCGCAGCGCCGGGCAGGCCTCGTCCCCGAGGGGGCGGCACGCGCGATCGGGACCACCTGCCGGATGGACCGGCTGGATCTCGATCGGCTGCGGGCCGGCGCACTCACGGTGGGCTATCCCATTGTGGCCCTGGTGGCGGAAGCGGCCAGCGCGGTTGATGCGCTGTCGGTCGATGCCGGGCGCTGGGTGCATTTCGGGGCAACCAGCCAGGATGTGATGGACACTGCCCTGGTGCTTCAGATTCGTCGGCTGCGCGATCCGCTACTGGTGTCGCTCGATCGATCCCTTACCCATCTTGGGGCGTTGGCGCAGACCCATATGGGCGCGGTGATGAGCGGCCGCTCCAAGCTGCAGCACGCAGCCCCGGTCAGTTTCGGTTATCGCGCGGCGGTCTGGCTGGATCAGCTGCGGCGCTGCCGTGATGGCCTGGCCTCGACGTTCGACGCCTGCGCGGTGGTGCAGTTTGGTGGCGCGGTCGGCACACTGGCCGCGCTGGGTCGGCAGGGGCTTGCCGTGCGCGCCTTGCTGGCGGAGGAACTGGCTCTGGCCGAGCCCGCCATCACCTGGCATGTTTCGCGTGACCGGTTTGCCGCGCTGGTACAGGCACTGGCGCTGACCTGCGCGGGGCTTGGTAAGATCGCGCTGGATACTTCGCAACTCATGGCAACGGAGATTGCGGAGCTGCGCGAACCCTATGCGCCGGGGCGCGGCTCCTCCTCCACCATGCCGCAGAAGCGCAACCCGGTGCTCTGCGAGGCGATCCTGGAAGCCGCGCGGGAAACCAGGCAGGCCCCGGCAAAAATGTTGGAAGCCATGCTGCAGGACCATGAGCGGGCAACCGGGCTGTGCTATCTGGAACGCCGCGCCGTGGCGGACACCCTGGCGCAGGCGGCCGGGGCGGCCGATCTGACAGCCGATCTGCTGGCGGGGTTGCAGGTGGATGCGGCGCGGATGCGCACCAATATCGATCTGACCGGCGGGCTGATGATGGCGGAGGCGGCGATGATCGTACTGGCCGATCGGTTGGGCCGCCATGAGGCGCATCATCTGGTGCAGGATGCCTGCCGCCGGGCGGAGGCGGAGGGGCGCCCGCTGCTTGACCTGCTCCAGGAAGACTTGCCGGAGCTGCGGGACGACCTGGCCGGGGCCTTCGCGCCGGAGAGCTATCTGGGTGCGCAGGAGGATATGATCGGGCGGGTGCTTGGCCGAACGGGCTGAACCCTCTACCTTGCCGGCAGAATGGCAGGATAGGGGGGGGTGCGTCATGAACCAGCGCCAGGTGCATGCGTTCCGGATGGTGATGCGCCATGGCTCGATCACGGCGGCGGCGGGCGTGATGGGCATATCCCAGCCGGCGGTCAGCCGGCTGATCGCCGATCTGGAACAAGCGCTGGGCTTTCCCCTGCTGCTGCGCATGGGTGGCAAATCGCAGCCGACGGCGGAGGCGCAGGAATTCCATCAGGAGGTGGAGCGCCTGTTCTTCGGTCTGGACCGGTTGGAGCGCGCTGGGCGGGAAATCCGGGACCTGCGGCGCGCCAGCCTGCGAGTGGCATCGCTGCCTGCCCTGTCTTTCGAGGTGGTGCCCGATCTGATCCGCCAGTTCCTGGGCGAGTTCGGCGAGGTCAAGATCACGCTGGATGTCCACACCTCCGCGCGCATCGCAGATCTGGTCTCCGCCCGGCAGTTCGATCTGGGCTTTGCCCAGATGCCCGTGACCCGGCGGGATGTGGCGGTGCTGCGCTCCTACCGCATGGCCTGTGTCTGCGCGATGCGGCCGGACCATCCGCTGGCCGGGCGCGACCGGCTGGGGCCGGCCGATCTAGAGGGGCAGGCGCTGGTGGCCCTGGCCCATCACACGGTGACCTGGAACCATTTGATGCAGCGCTTCCAGGCAGCCAACATCACACCGCGCATCGCCGTGGAAAGCCAGCCATCCTATGCTGCCTGCGCGCTGGCCGCGATGGGGGTGGGTATCGCGGTCGTTGACCCGCTGACCCCGCGCGGCTTCGTGGCAGACCGGCTGGTCGCCGTGCCGTTCGAACCGGCCATTCCCTTTGATTTCCACCTGATCGCTCCCCTGGACATGCCCCTGTCACGCGCGGCGGAAGCGTTCAAGCTGCGGGCGGCGGCATTGCTGGACGCATCCGGCGTCGTCCAGCCCCTGGATCATAACATTAGCGCATGACCTCGTCGGATTATTGTATTTGCACATATGGCACCCCGGGGTGATCATTTTCTTGTTTTCAGAACGGTAAAACCGACACAAAGGGGGCTTCTCATGACTGGTTTTCGAATGATGGTGGCCGGATTGGCGGCAGGGCTTGTCCTGGTGGCCGCCCAGGCGCATGCGGCGGACTACAAGCTGCGACTGCACACGCTGGTGAAGTCGCCGCATCCCTATAACGACATGGCCAACTATATGAAGACCGAGCTTGCGGCTAAGAGTGGCGGCAAGATCGAAGTACAGATTTTCGACGCGGGCCAGCTGGGCCAGGACCCGGCGGTGCTGGGCGAGATGGGGCTGGGCACCATCGACCTGATCGTCAGCTCCACCTCCAACGCGGTGA